>Ga0116107_1000666_pt1 | contig 25152 bp, 18 predicted proteins | sample June2015DPH_6_10_FD_88969 | JGI IMG/M metagenome (GOLD analysis project Ga0116107, IMG submission 88969) | Peatland microbial communities from SPRUCE experiment site at the Marcell Experimental Forest, Minnesota, USA - June2015DPH_6_100 | ecosystem: Environmental > Terrestrial > Soil > Wetlands... | reverse complement strand
CAACCGACACAACCAGCGATCACGTCCACTCGCCTCACCAGCTGACCGGCGCAATGTCAAAAACACTCGCTTTCTCGTGGCCGGCAACACCCACTGAAGCCGTGGAGTACTTTCGTGCGGATCGGTTAGACGAATTCGCCTCTTTGCGGTCCAAAGCGGCTCGGTGGGCGCAGGACAACGCACAGGCCTTCACGGAGGCCGATCCTCGAGTCCCCGACGAAATCACGAGCGACCGTGCCCGCGACAACTGGCGACCGTTGCTGGCTATCGCCGACGCCATTGGGGGAACGTGGCCCGACCGCGCCCGCCAGGCCGCCGTCGTTCTGGCTGGCGTCGAGTCGGCTGCTGAGTCCGCCAGCGTAATGCTGCTTGAGGATCTCTGTGACCTCTTCACGACTCAGGGGAGCCGGCGGCTCCCCTCTGAAGTCATCGTAGAGGCCCTCATTAACATGGAGGAACGGCCCTGGCCGGAGTGGTACCACGGGCGCCCGATTACGGCGCGCGGCGTCGCGAGACTTCTCAAGCCGTTTGGGATCACTCCCGACACGGTGAAAACACCCCGAGGGTACAGCCGCAAGGACTTCGAAGATGCCTTCTCTCGCTATATAGGGGGTGCCCATCCGCTCTATCCGCCTAGTGCCTCACAACAAGGTAATTACAGCACAAGTCATCCGCCCATCGAAGTTGCCCCGGAGGCGGATAACCTACCCCGTAACTCGTGTGGACTCAACGCGCTGGCGGATACGGCGGATACGGAGGAGGGGTGTAGGGGTGAAGACCCCCCATCATCCACGCCCGGCGGCGATGACGGACTCGGTTTTGATGAGGTCGAGGTATGACAGCAGCCGCTCTGCTCGCCAACCTCAGCGCTCGGGGGGTGCGGATTAGGGTCGCGGGAGACTGTCTTCGCCTAGCGCCACGGGAGGCTCTTACCCCTGAGTTGCTCATGGAGGTGCGGGAGCACAAACCGCAACTGCTTGCGTTGCTCGACTGCGAACGCGTCGGCGGTCGGCTTGAGGCCGCCTTCGCCGCGTGGCGCGAGCACATCACCGGTTGCCCAGCCTGCGACCGAGGAAACCTCGGCTGCCGCTGCGAGGAAGGACAGCGCCTCGCTGACGCGTACCACCAGGCGTGGTGCGCGGTATATGTCCTGCCATTCGCTGGGCCAGGAGAAGAGACTTGAGAAATGACAGATCCAATGAAGAGGGGAAGGTGAGAGGTGGCGACACGAAAACCCACGAAACCGCACTCGGCTGCTGACGGGACTGGCGTCACATCCCCGCACAAAAACGCACAGTGGGAGCCGTCCCCGCAGCAGACTGCAGCGATCGAGGCCCTTGCCCTCGGGAAGCGTGACGCCGACGCTGGCGAGGCCGCAGGTGTGAGTAGAGAGACAGTCAACCGCTGGCGAAACCACAATCCGTGTTTCAAGGCGGCCCTCAACAAGCGGCAGCAGGAACTCTGGAGCGACGGCCATAACCGATTGCGGGGGCTGGTCGGGAAAGCGGTGGAGAAACTCGAATCAGCGCTCGACGACCCAGCCACGGCTCTCCCCGCCGCCGTCCACGTGCTAAAGGCCACAAAGATCTTCGGAGAGGTGGCTCCGCCCTCCGGTGCGACTGATCCGGAGTTGATACTGCAGCTCGAAGCGGAAACGTGGGCACGCGAGGAGATGAAGCGCCGAAAAGAATGGAAGGTCCCACCCGCTGTGTTCTTGTCTCACCTGGACGACGAGACAGTGTTCAATCAGAAGCGCCTTGACGAGCTGACCGAGGAGAGGCTAGCCATTCTAAAGGAAGCACACGGGATGTGAAATTAGCTTGAACGGGCTAGCAGATTAGTATAGACCCCAACTCTACCTCTCAGCCTGGACTCGTTTCAGGGGGGCAGGTCAAACCTAGGAAGGGTGTCGCGCTCACTGTGGACGGTCCGAGAAGAGCGTCCCATCTGTCTCGGGATCGGGTTGGGTGAGCGCCTACTGGAACTCGATCACGGCGGCGATGGCGGCGGCAATCTCGTCCATCAGGTCAGCCGGGAGGTAGCCAAGGCGCCGCTTGAAGCGTTCGATCGAGGCGCACACAACCTGCATCGCGTCGGCGGCGGAGACCTTATCCAGCCCGCTACCAGCAGGAGCTTCAACCCTGACGTGCCAGATGTTGGAGGCGAACTTGTCTTGCCACTCTGTCAGAGGGACCACCAGTTTGACCGGCAGGACACCGACCCCATCGGAGCTGACAACGACGGCGGGCCGTTCTTTGTACAGCTCCGCTCCGCGCGTCGGGTTAAAGTCCACCACCCACACCTCGCCGCGTTTCGGCCGCAGGTCAGCGCGCATCCGGCGCCCCACCCGCCGTGAGGTCGCGCCAATCAGAGCTCTCCTCGTAGTGCGCCCGGAGCCGTTCGGCCTGCGCTTCCAGGAGGCGACGGCGCTCCGCGAGCGGGAGCCGCAGGAACGCCGGCCGCTGGGTAACAGGTGCCAGAGCCATGGCAGGAGCGCCCGGAGTGAGGCCGGCTTCCTCAGCGCTGATGAGTCCCTCCGCCAAGGCGCGTAGCGTTGCGCGCAACGCCCACGAAGGCCTTTCGGGTTCCATCTCGTCGGGTTCGTGCATCTTCCAACCGCGCGCGTTGATCTCTGCCCAGAGCGCCGCAGCGTGGTTGTCGGTAATCACACCAAGGTCCCGCAGACGGTAGACGAGAGCCTGCAGGCTGATACCGTAACGCCGCTTCAGGAGCCTCAGCTCGTCGATGCTCACGGTATTCCTCTTCCGGCCGACGTCGCGCTGCAACGCCGCGACGGGTGCCAGGAACGCTCCGGCGAAGCGGTGTGCTGCCTTCTCTGCGTCCACGCCACCGGGCAGGTCGAGCACGAGGTGCCCGAGCTCGTGGGCGAGGTTGAAGCGCTGGCGTTCACCTGGGACGCCGCGTCTCGAGACCACCGCAGCGCCGGCCACGCCCCCATTCGGGCGGCGCGCAACGACGGCAAGTCCGTCGAAACGCGCGCCAGCCTCGATCTCCAACACATGGACGTGGTGCTCCTCGAGCGCCTCGGTGACGTTCGCGAGCGGGTCGCGGCCGAGCCCCCAGCGCTCGCGGATCGCCGCCGCTGCTGTCTCGGAACTCTCCAATGACGCAGTGCGCAGCCCCCGGACGGGAACGTCCGAGCCGTCGCCCTCGCCGGTCAGCTCCTGGAGCCGCACACGCTGTTCAAGCATCGTTTCGGCGAGCCCTTCGACGCGTGCACTCTCCTTCCGCCCGAGCCCGGACGTCTTGCGGAACGCGACGATTTCGATTGTGACCCTGGCGGGTGTTACTAGGCTCATCGCCTTGACGCCCAGCGCCCGCGCCAGCGTAGTGAGCACCCGCGGCGTCGGCATCGCGCGGCTGTGCTCGTACTTCGACAACGCTTGCTTGGTCACTACCCCACCCATCTCAGCCGCCAGCGCCTCGAGCGAGAACCCGCGCGCAACGCGAAGCCGTCTGAGCCGACTGGCGAGGACGGTCCTGGTATCGGTCTGCGCTGTCATGATCACTCCGTGGTTGACAACACTAGGGAAGAACTTCTCGTTTGTCAACCCCCGTGGAACTTGCCGAGGAACGGCTGGCTGAGCAACGACAGCGGGCGGCAGAGGACAGAGATGGTAAGGTCGTGATCCACAGTTCTGGGAGCCTCGGTAGGGCAACACGGGGCAGAGAGACCACGAAATCGTCACTCGGTGATACCGGGGTGTTACCAAGGCCGGGATTAGGAGGTCTACAGAGAGTTCCCATGAGGTAAACGTCGTTATGCATGTTGTTGTTAGAAAGGTGAAGCAGACGCGATTCGAGCCCGTAACCGTCAGATCCGAACTCTGAGAGTCAGCTGCCGGCATGCGTTCCAGAGGAGTTGCGATCCCAAGTTTCTGACCGCTAAGCGCCGGGCGGCAGCAGTTGTGTACCAGCCTGACTCCGTGTCAGCGTATTGGGTCGGAATACTCTGTAGCCTGGCTGACGCCACGCGGCCGGTGTCCCCCGCAGCCCGCTTCCGTGGCCAGGTGCATTCCCTCCGCCTTGGCCCGCGGCAGCAGCCCGGCTCTCAACCTGCCGTTGGGCCAGTCCTCGGGTCTTGGGTCATAGCCGGTCGAAATCACCTTACTGTTTTGGGGGGCTGAAACTCGGGCACGCCGAACTGCCACAACAGGAAACTCCACTCGTCTGCCATTCGTGCCCGGAATTCCTCCGCGCCACCGCCACCGCCATGACCTCCGCCGTAATCCACGCGCAGCAGGACCGGCTTGCCGCTTGAGGTCGCCGCTTGCAGTCGCGCAGTCATCTTGCTTGGCATCCACGGGTCGATGCGCGGATCGTTGATGCCAGTGGTGAGCAGGATCGCCGGATAAGGCGTACGGTCTCTTACGTGGTGGAATGCACTCATCTCATATAACGCCGCAAAGCCTTCTGGCGTCTTCGTGCTGCCGAACTCCGGGATGTTCGTCTCACCGTTGCCGGTGGTTTCCGCGCGAAGCGCGTCTTCCATTCCGACGTCAATGAGAGCGGCGCCGAAGAGGTCCGGCCGCTCGGTGATGGCACGGCCGATCAGGATGCCACCGGCGCTCCCGCCTTCGCCGGCGAGCCGCGCCGGGGAGGTGTACTTGTTGTCGATCAAGTACTGGGCGCAGGCGATGAAATCGCGCCACGTATTCGGCTTGGTCCGTCCCTTGCCCGCCAGATGCCACTCCTCTCCGTACTCTCCGCCGCCGCGCACATGGCAGGTCGCCATCACTCCGCCCTTTTCGTACCACGGAAGAGATGCTTGTACGAAATACGGATCCTGCGAATAGCCGTAACTGCCGTAGCCCGTAAGGAAAGTGGGGTTCGAACCGTCCAGCTTCATGCCCTTCGGATGAATGATGGACAGCGGTACCAGCGTGCCATCGTAACTTCGCGCCTGGACCTCCACTGACTCTACATTCGCGGGATCGTCGTAAGGCCCGGTCGGTTGGAGCTTCGTGTCGGTCACCCGCTTCGTATTGGGATCGTACGCATCAACCTTAAACGCCTTCGTCCAGGAGGTCATGTAGAGTATGGCGCCGGGCAGGCGGGGATCTACTCTCGTAGCGAAGACGGAGCCATCAAAGGGGATGGCGACACGTTCCACCTTCGGGGCAGGGCCATAGGGGACTCGCAGCAGGCGGCCGATTCCGCCGTCCAGTAGGCGCACGTATAGCGCGTCCTGCGCTGCTGTCATGCCCATGATCACGGCTTCACCCGGCGGAACGACGATCTCCGCGGAAGCGAGATCGGGCTTGCGGGCATCGATGCGCACGATCTTGTACCGTGGAGCATCTTTATAGGTCAGGAGGTAGAGATCGTCGCCCTGAACCGCGATGCTCGTGACCCCGTCGGCAAAATCCGCGACCTTGCGCCACGCCGGATTCGGCTTGCCGATCGAGCCCACCGCCGCGATGTAGTAGGCGCTGTTGGGCGTGACGCTCCCATTCAGAACGCCGAAGGCGTAGCGCGAGCCGGGCTCCGTCGTGACCGATGCGATGAGGCTGGGGTCAACGTCAATGGATGGAACCACGCCGTAACCGAACACCGGTGGGTCTTTCTCGGGGTCAGTGCCCAGGACGTGCAGATACGAGCGGAACTTCTGCCTCGCCTCCGAGGCGGCCGCTCCGGGAGGCAGGGTCTGCGTGCGCCCATACACGAAGCTTCGATTATCGGGCAGCCAGTGAGGATTCCAAGCTTCGGGACCGACACCCCGGGCGATCACGTCCCCGGTCTCGCGACCCGAGGCAATCTCGATGACGTGCACCTCGGCATTGGTCTCGGACCCGCCCGGAATGATGCCGATGGCGATGTACCGGCCATCATCGGATACGGCAAGACCGAGGAGGTCGTTCTTACCCTTGGCCTGGTTCGCCGCAGTGAGCGTGATCTTTTCAGGATCGACCAGCAGCCTGTCCTGCCCGTCCAGACCGCTGCGCAGGTAGAGCTTGCCGACGTCCTCGGTGGGGAGGCGCTTCCAAACCAGGTAGAGATCACCGGGCAGTCGCCTCGCGCCGACCTGCGGGACGGACTGATCGAGTTCGCGGATGCGCGCAAGAAGCTGCGCGCGGCCAGGCAGGTTCGCCAGCACGGCCCGGGTGTAGTCGTTCTGGCTCTTGAACCACGCCTGCACTTCCGGGTCCTGGAGGTTCTCCATGTAGCGATACGGATCCACCACCTTAGTCCCGTGATAGTCGTCGGTGACGTCTCTGACGGGAGCCATTGGTGGGGAAGACGAGACAGCCGCAGGAACCGGGGATACCTCGGACTGCGACCATGCTGTGGAACAGGCCGCGAGGAGAACGGCCATTGCGGCGAATGCATTCACGGAGAGCTGCGCAAGTCTCATATGACTCCCCCCGAGCCGATAGTGCGGGGATTCTAGCACCGGATGCAAGTTGGCGTTGGGGACCTTGCTCTCGTGACCCAAAACCGGAAAGTCGGTCCAGTCGAAAGTTGAGTCCGGAGCGTTTCGGTGGTCTCCTGACGTGGCACGAAAGGGGGCTGAGGTATGCCGAGGGGGTAGAACCTCGCCGTAGCCTATGTCCGGGAACGACCGGTTTGACTCCTTCGCGGCCACTCCTCGAGTCCCGTGAGTTGCTGCTGCAGCCAAGCCTCGATCCTAAACTTCAACCCGCCCCGACTTTCGGTGCGTAGGTCAGGATGGGCTTTAACGGTGGAAACGGGAGCTTTTCTGCCAAACGGACCGTGGCGGGGTTTCGTTGACACTCTTTCCCGCAGCCAGCAAGGGGACCACGGGTCCGGACCCACTAAGGCCGCTCTGTATCGCTTGGAGGGTCGCCGTGCTCTTCCACCTCCGGCGCCTCAATGCGAATCGCCTCCGCGGTGTGCCTCGCGTCCGCCTGCAGCATGCCCTGAATCTCAAGGAACGCCGATCCAAGCGTTCCGGGGCTGGCCTTCTTCCTACGGTAGTAGATCCAGCCCCGCTCCTCCGACCAGAGCAAGAAACGGTCGAGCAGGAAGACGCCCGCTCCCAGTCCGACAAGAGCCAACGCCCAAGCAAGAACCGACAAGCGCCGCTTCCCTCTGACCGACCAGATCTCAGCCATGGGGGGGCTGACATAGGATCCGGTACCGCAACCGGTGGCAGGTCACTCCACCCCCCCATCGAATCCGCACCACCAGTTCCACTTCAACCATTACACGCCACTAGCTACTGGGCTCGGCCTCCAGCTTCGTGACGAGCTCCTCGAGCGCTTTCTCTGCCGCGTCCCCCATAAAACGCACATTCCCCTTCCGGTCGATGACGGCGACCGAAGGGTAGAACGGCACGCCGTAGTCGTGCAGCATCGCCACCTCCGGGTACTCCTCCTTCGTGTCGGTAGGCACGCGACCGATCGCGACCGGCACCGTGATCTCGAAGTCCTTGACGAACTGTTTGACCAAGGGGATTTCTTCCTCCCAGGTCAGCTTGGCGTCCTTCTCACCGCGCAGTTGCTTGCCCTCCTTGTTGAGGACGTACCCCTGGTTCTCGGTCACGCCAATCAGCACGACACCCTTGTCGGCGTGCTTCTTGGCGAAAACTTCCATCTTGGGGAACGAAGCGCGGCACGGGCCGCACCAGGTCATCCAGAAGTCGAGGACAATCACCTTGCCGCGCAACGCGGCGAGCGTCAGCGGCTGGGAGTTGACCCAGGCGTCGCCCTCCAGCCGGGGCGCCGGCTGGCCGTGCAGCTTCAGCCGACGGAGGCTTGTGTCGTAGTCGCGCTCCCACTCCGCCTTGGCGTACAGGTCCTTGGCCGTCTCCAGCACCTTCAGGGCAGCGGGCGGGTCGCTCTTCTCGAGCTCTTCGACTCGCTGGCGCGTCTTGATGAGGTCCACCAGCGCCGTCATCTTGTCGCCGTCGTGGAACAGCTTGGCCACGTCCTCCCTGGCCTTGGCGAGTTCGTCGGTCTTCTTCTGCGCCTCGAGCGCCTCGAGGAGGGCGCTGGTGGTCTCTGCGATCTCCCCGCTGTCGTTCGAGCGGCGGTTCTGCCAGTACGTGAGCCCCAGCCGCGCCACCTTCTCCAGCTCCGGCCACCGCTTGGCCTCGGTGAGCGCACGCACCAGCTCCATGCTCGCGAACTCGAAGTTGGTGTAGTACGTCCGCACGTCGTGGGTCCGCGATCCCCAGCGGTAGTGCTTGCTGAAGTCGTCGTACCGCGTGACCGCCTCGTCGAAACGCTTCAGCGACGCATACGCCGCGATGAGATTAGCCTCGGCCGACTCGGCGTTCCTGTGCGAGTCGGGCGACGTGAGATACGCCTCAAGGTGCTTCGCCACCTCGGTCACTTCGACCGTGTCGTCGTCCTTCTCGGCCTGAGAGTCGTACAGCACCCAGAGCATGCCCGCGTAGTAGGCGTCCTCGCCGTCGAACGTCTTGTCTTTGAGGAGCTCCGGCACGAGGTTCGCGAGCCTCCCGTAGGCGGTGCGGTCGGGGCGGGCGAGGCGCGCCGCTTCGTAAAGGGCACGGAGGTCCATGCCGACCGACTTCGGCGCGGGCTTCGCAGCCTCCTTCGGCTGCTCGGCCGGTTTGACCTCGGCGGTCTTTGCCGCCGGTTTCACGGCGCCCTTCTTCGCGACGACGAGCTTCACCTCGGCGACGTAGTCCGTCGGAGGCAGGCAGATCTTGCCGTCGCACGCCTGGCAGCGAACGCGCACGGCACAGGTGTAGGTCCCCGGCTTGGCCTTCGGCACGACCTTGACCGGTACCCAAAACTCGGCCGTCGCGGCAAACGACTCGACGTCCACGCTGAAAGCCTCCTCGCGGTGCTTCTCGAAGGTGCCTTGCCTTAGGGGCCCTGCACCCACAAGCGTGCCACACGGATCGAGCTTCACGGTGGTTGGGACGGGCCCGCCCGCGGGTTGGGTCAGCGAGTAGATGTGCCAGCCGGGTTCGAGCGTGACCACGACTGCAATCTCGGCACTGGCGCCGGCCGCGAACGCGGATTCGCTCAGTGTGGCCTGCACCTTGACCGGTGTGGGAGTCGCCGAGAAAGCGGGCGGGGTTGCCGCGATGAGCAGCCCCGCACCGAGAAGGAGGACAACACGTGTCGCGAAACGCATGGGGTTCCCTTTCGTAGTTCGTGAAGCTGGCTTCGGTCCGGCACCGGTCGGGTGCAGGGAGTGGTTGTGCGAGGCCGCCGATGGCCGGAGCAGGGTGTCAGTTCCCGCGCATCTCAAAGGAGACTTCCTTGCCGCTCACGGGCTGGAGGCAGAACTGCTCCGTGCACGCCTGGTAGTCCACCAGTACGACGACTCGCTTCCCCGCGCCCTTGAGCTTCAGCGGAACCGTGAAGTGGCCGCTGATGTTGCCACCGGCAGGGGTCGGGATCACGGGCGCCTCTTCGAACGTGAACGGCGAGTCCTTCGGCAGCCGAATCGCAAACACGGTCATCGCGCTCTGTCGGGTGTTGGGAGCGTAGACGTGATACTGGGGCGCGATCTTCACCCTCAGCTCGCTCGTGATCTTCTCCTTCGCGCGGTATCCCCACAGCTCGAGGCCGACCGCGCGTGCGGCGTCGTCGGGGCGCGGCGCCGACGCGGCCTTCACCGATCCGGTCGCTGACGCAACGCGGAACTTGTACCCGGCAGTGTCCGAGAGGTAGAGCTGCTTCCCGTTCTCGTCGAGCCAGGTCCGCCACTCGGCCGGGGTGGCGAAACGCTCCTCGGTGTAGCGGGCGAGCAGGCGGTGGGCCCGCTCGACGTTGGTGCCGTGCTCGAGGTCGGCGACACAGCGCTCGAGCAGCTTCTCGTCGTAGTTGGGGATCCCGAGCGCCTTGGCGTCCGCGTCGATGACGAAGTGGCCCGTCCACGCGTCGCCCTCGTGGTACAGGTAGGGGCGAATCGAGAGAAACCAGGCACGGCGAGCGTCCCTCGGCTGCTTTGCTTCGGCCGGGACGTCCTTGCCGAATTCACGCTGAAGCACCTCATCGGGCTTGTCCTTGTAGACAGCGTCGATAAAGCCGAGCGTGAGCGCCAAATCGTCCCTCGGGATCTGCTCCCTCAGCGCCAGGATCGGCGCGCCCTTGAAAGTGGAGATGTAGTAGACCGCGTTGAGGAAGATGCGCCTGCCGGTTTCGGTCATCTCGTCGGGCGAGCCGTAGAACCCCCACTGCAGGATGTGGCCCTGCCGGCCGATGGAGATGTAGTCCGGGCCCTTCATGTGGATGCCGCCGGCGATCGACTCTGCGTCCGGGGAGTCCAGGAACCCCGCGTCGCTCGTGACGATGCCGGGCTCCCAGGTGAAATCGGGTGGCTTCTTCCCGACATCTTCAGGAGGTGGCGGATACCCTTCCTTCTTGAGGATCGCGACGGTCGGCAGCGTCTTGGGGCACTCCTTGACGAATGCCCATTGGAAGTAACCGGGCGGGGTTGGCGTATTCTGAATGCTCATTTCGACTGGAACAGGTCCCTTGAAGATCGGGTGCTGGGGCCGTGACACGACGGCCCTGTTGTATAAGCACATTCAACCATGCCGCCATCCGAGCTTGAGGTCGAGGTTGTCCGCGACCCGCGCTCCCATGCCGCCGATCAGCACCGTGGGGATTGGCAGCGAATCCAGAGTGATCCCCGTCGGTGCCGGCTTCGTATGGAGCTCGCCTTTGCCGATCTTCATCGTCTCACCGCTGACGATCAGCACGTCGGCCGCGGAGAGATTGGCTTTCGCGAGCTCCAGCACCGGGACCACGGTGACACTCTTGACGTGCTGGGACAGCAGTTTGCGGAACGACTCCGTTTGTGCCGTTCCCGGATCCCCGGCAAGGACGACGCGCAGGCGTGACAGGCTGGGTCGCCGGAGCTGCAGGACTACCACCAGCGCGGCCACTAAGAGCAGCGGAAGAAGGACTGCGAAAATGATTCTTTTCATGATCTTCCTTTCCGAGCGAGGGACGGCGCGCGAACCGTTGTTCCATCTCGCGTCTCAGTCCTCCTCGATTCAGGGAAGAGGCCTGCGGGGCCGCACGATACGACCCCGCAGGCAAGCAAGGTGGAAGTGGTGCGAGTGCTCAAGCCCTCAATCCTCTAGAACGAGAACCTGACCCCGAGTTCTGCCGAGCGGCGTGGGCCGTAGAATTGGGGGGCCGCAAACGTGCTGTTGTAAGTCGTCCCGGCGGCCCCGATGGGCGCGCCGTAGTTGTAGGCGTACAGGCCGTCGCGTGACAGTACGTTTTGGTGGTCGGCGATGTTGAACATGTCGAAATAAACGAGCAAGCTGGTGGCGCCGAGCTTGAAGTTCTTCGCGACCCGCGCGTCCATGTCGAAGTACGACCCGATCTTCTGCTCGTTGTAGCCCCCACCGTAGAACGCGAAGTGCTCGTAGTAGGTGGGAAGCTCGTACCAGCTCGTGTGCCAGAAGTAACGGCCGCCGCTGTTCCAGTTGACGATGGGCGAGAACTGGAACCCCAACGGGAGCAGAAATACCCCCGAGAGCTTGAGGTTGTGTTCGAGCGAGTATGAGAGCGGGCCCCACACCTGTTGGGGCTGGATCTGCCCTGCCTGGTAGCTTGCGTAGTTGATCGGGTCGTTGCCGGAGACGAAGTCAAACGCCGAGTTGCCGTACGCGTGTTCATAGGTGTAGCTGGCCCGGACCAGCGAGCCGTTTGTGAAGTTGTGGCGGAACTCGAACTCGAGGTCGTACACGTCGCTCCGGCCAAAGTTGCCGTAGTAGGTGATGTCGCCCACGGCCGGGTTGGGCCGGTTGCCGTTCGCATCTGCCCGGTTGAGGTCTTGCGTGTAAAAGAGGTCGCGGCTGAGGTTGGCAAATAGCGTCACCCCTGCAGTCGTGTGTTGGCCGAAAAGCTGCTGGTAGCCGAGAATGAACTTGTAGATGGTTGGGAGCTTGATGTTGGGGGCGACCTCCACGATGCTCGGCCCGCCGCTGGGGATGTACTCCCCGTTAACAACATTGCCCTCCAACTCCGGAGACCGCAGCGCCCCCGTCACCCCGACGAGGTTGGAGCGGTCGTGGTAGATGCCGAATCCGGCGCGGAAGACGTGCCGACTGTCGCCGCTGGCGTCGTAGGCGAGACCGATCCGCGGCTCGATCGTGTTGTCCTTGATCAGGTTGTCGTGGCCGAAGCGCAGTCCCAGGTTGAGGGTCGTCTTCGAGTTGACAAACCAGTCGGTTTGCGCGAACGCGAAGGCGTCAGTGACCGAGGCCGTGAGGTTGGTGGCGGCCTCGCTCAGGTACTCCTCAGGGTAGAGGGTAGGATCGGCACCGGGGTAGAGATAGAGCGACAGATACGGCACCTGCTGGGTGCGCTGCTTGAAGTAGTCCAGGCCGACGCCGAACTTGGAGAAGGAATTGGCGCTCGCCAGCGTGAGCTTCTCACTCCAGCCCAGGGTCGTGATCGTGTTCGTGTTGCTCGGGGAGTTCGTTCCGGTGGCGTAATCGGCGCCAGTGTTAACGTCATAAAAGAGTTCCCTCGGGTTCGAGTTTGACGAGGTGAAATCCCGATCGGCGCTGGTCGAGTTGAGAATGGACTCCAGCGTCATGTTTTGCGTCGCGCCAAAGACGGAGATGTCGCGAACGATCCCACTCAGCGACTTGTTATGGTAAAACTCGGGGACCGCGTCGGAGAGCTGGCGTGTCCGGAATAGCGTGTCGAGGACATTCGCCTGCTCGTCGACGTAGTTCGCGGTGAGGGTCAGCGTGTTAGAGGCGCTGAAGTTCTGCGTTAGCTTCAGCGTCGCACTTTTCCGTTTCGTGTCGTTGGCCGTCAGGTTCGAGTTGGGGTTGCGCAGGTAGTCGGGCACCTCGTAGCTGGACTGGCTGAAGTCGAACCCGAGCTTGTGGTCGTCCCCCTCGAAGCTGACGAAGAAAAATGTCTTGTCCTTGACGATCGGCCCACCGAGGGAAACGGATGCGATGTCGCGCTTGATGGACTGCGTGCTGCCCTTGACCCAGGCGTCGCGCTGCTCCTGCACCGTGACGCTCCCTGCCAGGAGGTTTGACCCGGAGCGTGTAATCACGTTGATCACGCCGCCAGAACCTCCGCTCCCGAACTCGGCCGCCATCAGCGAGGTTGAGACCTGAACCTCCTGGACGGCGTCGAGGTTGTAGGTCTGCAGCGCGGTCCCCACCTGGAAGGTCTGCCCTGCTAATCCGGCGCCCGTTGAGCTCGTCGGGCCACCGAGTATATCTACCGAGGCAATGTCTTCGTAGTTGAGATCGCTCTTGTCGTTGTTTTCGGCGCCATCGAGCAAGAAGTCATTTGTCGTTGCTGCGACCGCCATGGATGCTGAAGCTGTTACGAGGCCCGCGGTCCGCGTAGGTGCCGGTCGGCACGCCGCTGGTCACGCCGGGGACGGTCAGGAGGACGTCGAGGAACTGCCGGTTCTGCAGCGGTAGGTTTTGGACCTCCTCAAAGCTGACGTACTTGTTGATTTGAGACTTGACGGATTCGATCTGGGGAGCGGCGGCCGTAACCGAGGCCTGCTCCCTGACGCCCTTCGCCTGGGCCAACTGGATGTCGAGCCGGAGGGTACTGCCCACCCGCACCGTAACCTCCTCCATCTCGGTCGTCACGAACCCCGTAAGGTCCGCTGACAGCACGTAAAGACCCGGCACGACGTCTCCGAACCGGTACGCCCCGTTGGCGTCAGAGGTCCTGGTGAGCGGGCTCGCAAGTTGCGGGGACTTGAGCGTCACCGTCACCCCGGGAAGCGGCTTCCCGTCGGACCCGGTCACCTTGCCGAACAGTGCGCCGCTCGTCGTGAACTGTGCGAACGACGGCGTGGCGATCGCAAGTGCTGCGAGGCAGAGCGATACGCCGGCCCACAACCTGCTTCGACTAGCCATTGTGCCTCCCCTCCTTTTGATTGGAGGCCGGGGCTGAGGCCCCGGCCAGATGCTGGGCTGGCTCTCCGTTATCCGGCCGCGCTGTGCGGTCGTCTCCCGAGCCGTTGGAAACGCTCTTGTTGGTACTTCTGGCCGCGGCTGGCGCTCCCGTCATCGCCACGCCGTTCGCCAGCTGTGCAAGCCATCTGTCAACATCGCGGATAAGCTCATCCAAGTGCATCTCCATCGCATGCTCAGCGGCCCGTGGGTCCCGCGCTGCAATCGCGCTGACGAGCTCGAGGTGCTCGTGGTGCGACCCGCCGACAGTCGCCCCTAGGTGGTACATCAGCTTTTCCAGCGCCTCGGAGCTGGTACGGACAAGGTCGGCGGCCGCAGCCAGGAAGCGATTCCCGCAGGCCCCCGCCAGCGCGACGTGAAAGGCGACTGCCTGCTGCGCACCGCCTCCGCCACCTGCCAGATCGTCCCTCTGCCATTCGACGATCCGACCCAACTCTGCGATCTCGGCCGGTGAGGCATTTTCCGCCGCCAGCCGAGCGATTGCGGGCTCAAGCGCCCGACGCGCGACCATCGCCCGCTGGAGTTCGGTCAGCGTGGACTGCCCGACCGCCATGAGCGTCTCGTGCGTCCATCGTCGCGTTTCTTGCCGGTACCGCGTATCGGCAAGCCAGTGCCGACCTTCCACCGTCGGGATGCGACCCTTGTTCGTCAATCTGATGGTGTAGCCCTTACCGTCCAAGACCCGGAGCGCTCGTCCCAAAGTGGCCTGGCTAGCCTGCAGGCCACGACCCGCGAGACGACCAAGAAGCGACCCTGCACCCTCGGGGCTGCCAGATTCCGCCAGCAGATCGAGGAGGTGAAACTGCAACTGCTCCATGTGGCGCGGCATTCCAATGATCATTGTAGACCCGAAATGATCAACGTCAAGACCGTAGGCCAAACCAGCGCAGCCTTGGGCCTGGCTAGTGGAATCAGTTCTTGGAGACTGAGTTTCGCTCGGTTGGGGCATCCCCTTGCGATTTCCAGAGATACCTGGTTGATTGTACCGCATTGATCAGCACTGCTCAGTTTGATCGATGTGCAGGGCGGTGGCCTCAGCTCACCGTTCCCAGCTCGACAGCGCGCGCTGTCACACTCTCGCATTTGCGGGCTCGAAGCCTACCCCAGCCCGAAGGAATGCTGCCCAAGAGGGGAAGAGTCACTTGAAGAGAGCACGAAATCGACCCTCGGTGTTACCAGGTTGTTACCAAGATCAGAATCACCGGGCATACGCCTGGTTCTCATGTGGGCGAAGTAATTACTCCTCTTGTTCTTAGAGGAGTGAGCCTGGCGCAATTCGAGCCGGTGACCGTCAGATTCGACCTCTGACGGTCAACTGCCCGCGTGCGATCCGGCGGGTGCACGACCACCAGGCTCGGATCTGGGGGCAGGTCAGAAACACAAATGCCGTTTGAGGTTCGGGGGTGCTATACACAGTCTATCTGGCGAACTCTGGGATACGCCGCCCAGGCGAGAGGTTGACCTACTTATGCGAGCACGTGCCGGTGAGTTCATTCGAAGTCGTATCGGTAGCGGCCTTCGGCCCTCAAGGGCCGAAACGGATAGCAGTCTCGGAGCACGGCCTCGACTCGCTCGTCGAATGTCCACGGGCCCTCGGCGTAGACCCACTCAACAAGGTGGCCCCCGCCTTGGCGCGATACTGCGACGCCAACGTGTCTGGTGACACGGCACTCATACTTCGAGGCCAGGGTGAGTTTCTTGAGCAAAGAGAGACGGTGCTGAAAAGTCCTCGATGTGATCGGTACGATGATGAAGCCGCAGCTTGAGTTAGACGAGACGATTCTGTACGGCAGCGTGCAGTGGTCGGCGTCTGCCGCCCGCCCAACCTTGAGAAAGCGCTCCTTCAAGGCGGCGAGATCAAGTCGCGTCAGTTTCGCGAACTCAGCGAGGATAGGATAGTACGATGCTGTCCCGCCCGTGTACCCCTCGCCATCAATGAGATGGTCGCCAAGAGCACCCAGGAACCCTGAGAGGTCGAATGCCGTGGGTTCCTGTCTGAGCTTCACGAGGTACTGGGAGAATTGCTCAGACGGCTGAGCACCGAGGTCTCCGCATAAGTACTGGCCGAGAAGCGCGTCCTCTGAGGGGAGTAGGCCTGACCCTACGTGTCGGTTGATGACCCGTTCCCTGAATTCGAGGTACTCCACGATCTCGACTGGCGTGAGCAGAGTACGGGAGACCTGGAAGTAGTCCGGCGAGCCCATCACGTGGATAAAGCCGGCCGTTTGGCTTTGATGATGGCGGACTGAACGGCACATCTCGGGAAGGTCGGCCCCACCGAAGTAGAGGACGATCTTGACGCAGCGCTTCACGCTCGCCTGGGCAACATCGAATCGATGGCCCCGCTGGTTCTCAATTGTGATCGAGGGATACTCTTGGAGAAACCTCAGAGTGTCCCGAACTTGCCGCGTGCCGGTCCTAATCACCTCCGACCGGAACCACTTGGCGGCGGCAGCGTCGTCGGCGTGAGGCAGGGTCCGTTCCTTGATCTGGAAGAGCATCAGTAGCTCGTCAATCCAGATGACATGGTCTGCGAACTCCTTGGTCTGGCCCGGAAGCGGGGAGAAGTTGTTCTTTGTGAATGAAAACTCGGCGTAGTAGACGCTGCGGTTGATTTCGGCGACGAAGTCCTCCAAGAGGCTCACCTGTCCCCTCCTTTCCCGGAACCCAGCAAGGCCTTTGTCCTAGCGGGCTGAAGGCACCAATGTCAAGATAGGCCAGCGGCCGCGTTGGACAAGCTCGCCGACTACCGAAAGCCCAGCTCTGAAGCGGCGCGTGAGACCGTCACCCAGTCGAGTGGGAAGTGCGCCTTCATCGAATGTAGCGCCGGCTGGTACTCGCCGTCGTAACCGAGCTTCTTCAGGACGATCCTCAGTAGTATGTCCTGTAGATGTCGTGAGACAACCACCGCTCGTCGGGCGTCGAACCCTTCGTCGCCGATCCCAAGGTACCCCCGGTGCATGACCCTGCCTCTGTATGCCGCCAGAACCTTGCTCCATTTCCTCTCCCCCAATTCGGGGTGTGCCCCAAAGTACGAGTCCAGAATCCCTGCATCTGGCAGCTCCGACTCATCGAGGAGCATCTCAAGCTGCCTGGCGAAGCCGGGGCTCTGCTGACCGTACTCCAGCTTTGTGAGCTGCTTGATAAGGCCCTGCAGGAATCCCGCGCTCTTCGACTTCGCTTCCCCGGAGGACACCTTTCTCGTGAGATCGTGCAACCTATCAGTAGCGTCGGCGAAAACGGAATGAAAGGCGTCGAGGTCGGCACCCTGCAACACCCCACCAGCGTGGAGGCTCGAGTCTCTGGGAAGAAGGAAGATGCAGAGCGCCTCAAGGGCAATCAAGAGGGACCTGATTTCGTCATCGATGGAGGAGACGTTGAGCCGGCCGCGAAGAAGGAGGCGTATGACAACGCGCAGCTCAGGGGCCCCAAAGTGCTGGGATCGACGAGCTCGGGTTAGCAGGCGACCGATCCAATGATCGGGAATAGCGGGTTGCGCCTTGGTGAAGGGCTTTGGCTCCGAGTGGATGTGCAAGCGCCGCAGCAAACGCCCATCGGTTGCACGAAACTCCCACCAGGGTATGCTCACCGGTGCTCCTGTTGCGAGTCCCAGTAGATCAGCGAAATCGAGCGGGAGCCACTCCGGCAAGACCTCAAACCCGTCAACAACGTTGGTGCCTACCGGACCGGCCATGATGGCCGTAATGCGGCTCGAGCCTGGCACGGAGGCCAGCATCTTCTCAGGCTCCTCGGGATCGGGAAGCCAGTCGATGAAGCCCAGGCCCTGATCAAATTCGAAGGCGATCACCCCATCTCCACTTGGGCCAAGAAACAAGCGGGCGATCTGCTCTGACCTACCCGCAGGCGCGGGGCACCTGGGCGGCCGGAGCCGAAGTGGGTGATCACCTAGGCAAGCACGGTCCTTGAAGTAGTCGCATGCGAGATTGACAATCGGAGCCACCCAGAACCGAGCGGGGTTCGTGCCCACCGCCCGAAATTCCGACACCAGCAACATGACCTCGTATTTGTCACCGGGTCTTGGGCTCGATGGGAGTGCTCCCGAGCAGCTGCACTTGAGCTTCGTGGAAAAGGAACCTCTCTCCGTCCGGATTGTGAAGCTGCCAGACCACTCGTCAAAGTCGTCGTTGGGATCGAGTGGGGTTGTTGTTACACCGCGGGGCACAGCGTCTGCGGCTTGGTTCTTGGCTCTGTCAGTGCCCAGGGAAGAAATCTCCGACACCGTGATAGAAGCTGACGTCGTGCCATTGTCTCCAACCAACACGCGTGCCGGGCCGCGAATCACAACCCCGCGGCAGGGAAGCGTCAGTTCGCCATCCCCCTTATACAGGACGACTGGCGAAAACCACCCGCCAACTAGGTCGCCGCCAGTTGTCGGCTCATCGGACATAGATCCCTCCTGCCAACCAGGGCAAAGGCCCGCACGATCTGCATACTGAGGATAGCCCCCAGACCGACATGGGGTTTCGGCCTTCGGTGCGTAGGGGGAACAACGCCCCGGTGCAGGCTTGGCCGGAGCTCAGACCCGTCCTGGGCCTTGCGTAGCCGACATGCCACCGGGCGCCCCCGCCCGAATTGTCTCGAAGATCTGCCGGGCAAGGATGGGGAAGGCGGACCCCTGGAAGTCGCTGTCGGCCATGTAGCGGGTCACGATCGTGTCGTTTTCGGCCATCCGTTCGATCATCAGGTCCTCAATGCGCTTGCGGATGCCAAGCTCGAATCTGTCGAGAGGGTTTGCCAGGGCGGTCTGGATCACCTGTTCGTCCCGGCACGCCTTCTCCATGATCTGGTGGAAGAAGAGTCGATCTTCCTCGGTGAACGAGGTGCCGAACCGCTCGTTCAGAATCTCGATGATCTCGGAGAGGGGCGCCTTCTCGTCCTGCGCCTTACCGCTTCCCACCTCGGTCGGACTCTTGACTCGCTGCGCCTCCCCCTCGCTCACCCTGATGGCGCCCGAGAAGACACGCTCCAGGCGGTAGTACTGCAGCTCGACCTCGTCTCCCACGTGGACCGGCGTCGTGTCGCGGCCGGTCGGCAGGTGCGGCAGCAGAAACCGACCGAAGCTGTAGAGCATCTCGAGCTCCGGGTCGGCGTAGGGGATGATCTGGCTGAGGAAAGCGTACAGCTTCACGTAGCCCGAGAGCTTGTCGCGGAACACCTGTCGGGTCTCGTCGTCGGCCAAGCCTACGAACCGGTCCACGGCGGGCTGAAGGTACCGCTGCATGTGTCCGTGGTCGGCTGGGGCCTGCTGGTCGGCGGGCTTGTAGAAGATCTGCGCGAAGGCTTCGACCTCGCTCCAGTAGTAAACCTGCACCTGATTCAACTCGTGTTTGAGCGCCTCGAGCCTCGCCGGGTCGGAGGATTCGAGCAGCTCGGTGCGGTCGTAGTATGGTTTGAACGCGCGGTAGATGTTCTCGGCGTCGTTCACAAAGTCGAGCACGAACGGGGCATCCTTGCCGGGGATTTTCCGGTTCAGGCGGGAGAGGGTCTGGACTGCTTGCACACCGTCGAGCCGCTTGTCCACATACATTGTGTGCAGCAGGGGTTGATCGAACCCCGTCTGGTACTTGTTGGCGACGAGCAGGACGTTGTAGTCGGACGAGTCGAAGCGCTCAGGGAGTTGGCTCTCGCTGATCGGTCTTCCGCTGACCACGTCGGTGTTCATCCCCGGCTCGGTGTACTCGGACCCGGTGTCGGGGTCGCGTACGGTCCCGCTGAAGGCTACGAGGGGTCGCACGTCCGTGTAGCCGTGGTCGGCGATGTACCGCTCGAACGCCAGCATGTAGCGGACGGCGTGCAGCCGCGAGGAGGTCACCACCATCGCCTTCGCCCGTCCGCCGAGGCGATGCCTCACGCTGTGCCGGAAGTGCTCGACCATCACCTCGATCTTCTGGTCGATGTTGTATGGGTGAATGCTCATGAACTTCGCCAGGGCCCGCGCTGCCCTGCGCTTGGGCAGCTCCGGGTCGTCCTCGGCGGCCTTCAGCAGGCGGTAGTAGGTCGCGTAGGTCGTGTAGTTGGTCAGGACGTCGAGGACGAACCCCTCCTCGATCGCCTGCCTCATCGAGTAGATGTGGAACGATTCCGGAACGCCGCTGGGGCCTGGCCGGCCGAACAGCTCGATCGTCTTCCCCTTCGGTGTCGCTGTGAAGGCGAAGAAGCTGAGGTTGGGCTGTCGGCCCCGCGACTGCATGACCTGGTTGAGTCGGTCTTCCCAGTCGGGCTCGCTCTCCTCGGGCTCGGCCTCACCCGCGCCCAGGATCGCTTTGAGCTCGCGCGCTGTCTCGCCGGTCTGGCTCGAGTGCGCCTCGTCCACGATGACGGCGTAGCGCCTGGCCGCGATCGCATCCTCCCAGTCCTTTGCCTGCCGGCGTTCCTCCTGGCTTGCTCTCTCCTGGCTCTCGGCTCCAGCCGCGTGCAGAAGGCCTCGCAGCACGAAGGGGAACTTCTGCAGCGTTGTGATGACAATCTGTGTGCCGTCGATGAGGGCGGCCGCGAGCTGCCTGGAGTCCTCGTCGATCGCCTTCACCACACCCTGGGCGTGCTCGATCTGGTAGATCGCGTCTTGGAGCTGGCGGTCGAGCACCCGGCGGTCGGTGATCACGATGACGCAGTCGAAAATCTTCGTGTCGCTGGCGTCGTGCAGACTCGCAAGCCGGTGCGAGAGCCAGGAGATGCTGTTGGTCTTGCCGCTCCCTGCCGAGTGCTGGATCAGGTAGTTACGGCCCGGACCCTCATCTCGCGCAGCAGCGACGACCTTGCGCACCGCGTCGAGCTGGTGGTACCGCGGGAAGATGAGCGTCTTCTTGACGACGCGCCTCGACCCGCCTTCATCGCCATCGACCTTCTCCTCGCGGTGTTCGAGGAACATGAAGTGGCCGAGGATGTCGAGGAAGCTCTCGCGCCCGAGCACGTCGAGCCAGAAGTAGCCGGTACGGTGGCCGGAAGCGTGCTGAGGGTTGCCGGCGCCGCACTGGACCTCGCCGGGGTGACTCCCGCGATTGAACGGCAGGAAGTGCGTCGCCCCCCGCTGCAGACGGGTCGTCATGTGCACCTCGTCCGGATCGGCGGCGAAGTGCACAAGCGCGCGCTTGCCGAACGCAAACAGCGGCGCGCGTGGATCGCGGTCCTCCATGTACTGCTTGACCGCGTGGCGCCAGCTCTGGCCGGTGCCGGGGTTCTTGAGCTCGCAGGTGGCGACCGGCAGACCGTTGACTGCGAACACGAGGTCCACCGTGTCGAGGGTTCCTGGGTGGCAGGGCAACTGCCGGGTCACAGTCAGGCGGTTCTTCGCGTAGAGGCGGAGAATTTCCTCGTTGAGCCCGTGAGCCGGCTTGAAGTACGCCAGTCGGAAGGTTTTGCCGTAGAACTTGAAGCCGTGCCGGAGGACGTGCAGGGCGCCTTTGACGTCGAGTTCCTTGGCCAGAGTCGTGACCAACAGCGGCCCGAGGCCGGCGCCGTGCAACGCCCGCATCTCCTCCCACAGCTTCTTCTGCGTGTCCTCGATGAACGCGAGGGCGTGAGCGGGGAAGAGGGCCCGTTCGGGGTCCCACTCGGCGAGGTCGCCCGGTTCCCAGCCTCCTTGCGCCAGCATCCCGGCCTCTACCGCGCCCTCGAAGGCCTTCTCGGTGGTCTGGGTCATTGGGACGGCCCTAGGACAAATCGGGCCCGCTCGTGGCGGAGCATCTGAAAGGGCGTCATGCACTTGATGCCCAGGCCAATACACGGCTCCGGGACCTTGACCTTGTTGACCGAGTCAGAGGGTTTCTCGTGGGTGACGACGACGTGCGAGTGGGCGAGTGCATATGCCACGAGGTAGTAGTCGGCGACCTGGAAGAACGTGCTCGCCGCAGCGGGTGAATAGTGTTGACTGTTCACCCAGGTGCTGACCCTTTGGAGGGCAGGCAGGGTCGCGGCGTCAGGCGGGAGGAAGAACCCTGGCCCTTGCTGCAAGGCCCACGAGGACAGTTCGTCCTCGCCCGCCTCGAGTTCGTCGCCCACCTTCTCGATGCTGAAGACCCGACCCGCGTTGTTTCCAGCAACCAGCCAGTCCCAGAATGCCGGGCAGAAATCCAAACCGTAGTGGAGGTTCTTGGCCTGGATGAAGATGTTGGCGTCCAGCAGGTACCCCATCAGACCATGACTCCGAGGCTTCGCCCCAGCTCCTGGAAGGTCTGCAACTTCGAGAAGCCCAGCATGCGAAACGCGTCGCGGTGCAACGTCTGGCCCTCGAGCGTGCTCACGACCAGCGCGCGCGCAAAACGCTTGCTCACGCGCGCGGCTTGCGTCAGGTAAAAGTTGCCGCCGGCCCCCGGGGCCAAGGCACGCAACCTCTCCAGCTCAGCTTCGTAGGCTGCCCAGAACTCGTCGCGAGTGAGCCCACCGGCGTCGTGCATGCGCCGCAGGATGACCAGGGTGCTGACCTTGAAGCAGCGCGCAAGACGGTTCGCGTCGGCAGGTCCTTGCCCGGCCGTCCGGAGTTCAGCCCGCAATACAGCCAGCGGCACCAGCAGCTCAGCCGCAACCATGTTGCACCATCGCTCAGTCGCCTGTTCCGGAACCGACGACGCCTGCGCGTCCGAGACGGCGGATTCCCCGAGCCAGAGGTGGGCCAGTTCATGTGCCAGCGTGAACATCTGGGCCGCCTTCGTGTCGGCCCCGTTGATGAAGACGAGCGGCGCGAGCGGGTCGACCATCGCGAAGCCACCGAACTCATCCGGGTCAAGGTGGCGGCGGTTGTTGTTGAGCACAACGCCGCTGCACATGACGAGGATGCCCAGTTTGTCGGCCTGGTCGATAAAGAGACGGAGCGCGTCGGTCCATGTCGGCGCTCGGCGGCGCGCGTCGAGATCGAAACCGAGAGCGTCTCTGATGGTCGCGGCGGTTGCCTCAACGCCGCTGGTCACGCGCACCGAGCCCACAAATGCGAGAGGCTTGTCGCCCATCGACCGGGCAAAGTCGCGGTACCACTCCTGTCGTTGCTGACAGACGTAGAGGGTGTCGAGGAAGTCCGGGCTGGGGCGACCCCTGCGCAGGCCACCCCGCGTGCGAAGGTCGGGGATCGGGACCTGCTCAACGGGGGGCTGATCGAGGAACAGGTAACCGATCGGCGTGTATGTGGCCTTGGCGAACCCCTCGACCTGCTTCAGGGTGGGGCGGGCCTTTCTTGTCTCCCAGTCACCGAGCTTCGGGAAGCGTCGGGCGAGAACACCGAGGTCCAGCCCGGAACGCTCGCGCGCCCAGCGCAGCAGCTCCGGATTGACCTCGACGCGGATCATGGTTGAAGTGTACCCCCGCTCTCTGTTGGGGTGTCTTCCGCCGCACGGACGTCGATCTTGCCGGTCACGGCGGCCGTGATCAGCGCGCTCCGGTACTCGAGCAGGCGCTCGGCGGCCTCGTTGACCCTAGCGATGAGTCGGTCGATCTTCGCGGCTTCGCGGCCCAGATAGGAGGCAATGGCGCGCTGCTCGTGGATGGGTGGGCATGGGATGCGCCAGGAAAGGACGTGATCTTGGCTTACCTTCACCATTGAGCCGCTGGAACCCCGCGCATCCGCTTCGATCTGACTGCGACCTTCCCGAGAAAGTAGGAACAAACAGACGTAGCCTGCAACTGCCACTTTCGGGTTGAGCTTGATGCGGTAGAGCAAGTCAGGTACAAGCAGGTGCGGGTGATCAGAAGGAACCAGGCAGACATCACCGACTCTATCAGGTGTGTTCGACCTCGACAGCAACAGATCTCCTGCCCGAGGTGTGACAACGGGAAAGCCAACCTCTTCGTCAGCGAGCGCCTTGTTTTCCCCCGGTAGGAAGAGCCCGCGACGAACCGCGCTTAGCTTCAGAACACCCCATTCGTCCTCGTCGGCGGCCCATGCCGCAGCGTTCGGGCTCCATCCCTGATCCAGGTGCGCAACCAGTCTGCGCATCGCGTTCGCGCCCCAGTGCCCTGGCAGATCGCCGAGGCAGGCGACACCGGACGCCCTGAGCTTGGGGTGCGAGTCGAGGCCAGCGGCACGGGCGGCATCGGGCGGCAGGCCTCGAGTGACCGTGCGCGAAATCAGCGCAACCCTCTTCTCCTTCAGCCTCTCGACCAGCTCTTGCTTCTTGGTTACCAGGGTGTCGATGCTCTCCGTCTGGGTATCGAGAAAGTCGGCGATGGCGCGTTGCTCGGATGCGGGAGGGAGGGGAATCGGGATCGTTCCGACTTCACTGGCGTTCAAGGCCGGATAGCTAACACCAACGGAGCGCGCCACAACGGTGTCTACAAACCCCAATTCACGAAGAGCGTGCGACAGATACCCAGCGCCGACCTTTCTTGGCCGGACGACAGCGAAGCCTGTGGAGACGATCAAATTCTGTCTCGGTGAACGGATGGGCGCGATCGCTCGGAGGTAGGTGCGAACCGTGGAGAGAATGGTGTCGCCGTCGCGAACTATGCGCCGAGCACGGGAGGGGGCATCCTCAAACGCCATCTCTTCAACCGCAACGATGCCTGCCTGGGCATCCACGCTGCTGATGTCCACATAGCCGATCTCGAGGTCTGGGCTCGTTGTTTCAGGCAGCGCCTCGTCGTTGATCGACGCCGAGTACTTCAGCCTCTTCACCTCCCAGTCGTGTGGAAGGTCCCCGAGCCACTTGACGCCGCTTGCCCTGTAACTCGGATACGCCGGAAATCTCACGACGCCACCTCCTGCGGCGGTTCGTCGGCGTCCCACTCCTCCGGGCCTTCGTCGTACGTCTCGGCTACGACGCCGGCGCGGAACAGGCCGGGCTCCCGAGTGACGGTCTTGCCCGTTGCGGCTTCGATGCGCTGAAGCAGCGCATCGGCGCGCGCCCCATAGAATTCCCAGAATTGATCGGCACGCAGGTACTCCGGCGTGATGCAGTGCGAACGCAGAATCTCGTCCATCCGCTCCGGTCCGATCCCCGCCGTCCTCTCGATCGCAGGCAAGTACTTCGACGGCGCGCGACCACCGATCTGCCGGTTGGTCGCCGCGTCGAGCGCCGTCTTGTTGATGATGCTGTTGTAGGTTCCGGGCTCGATGCCAACGTCCTTGCACCACCTCTCGGGGAAGATGTGGTGGATGTCGATTTTGCTGTAGGGGAAGTGGGTTTGGACCTCGATTGGCTCGCCCGTGCGAAAATCCCGCCCCCCGTCGCGCATCAGCAGCGCGTAGAGACCTTTGTATGCCGAGCTGTTGCGAGTGCGCAGGGTGAGGAGCCGGTTGGCCTGGAAGCTCGACTCCT
>Ga0116107_1000658_pt1 | contig 25198 bp, 46 predicted proteins | sample June2015DPH_6_10_FD_88969 | JGI IMG/M metagenome (GOLD analysis project Ga0116107, IMG submission 88969) | Peatland microbial communities from SPRUCE experiment site at the Marcell Experimental Forest, Minnesota, USA - June2015DPH_6_100 | ecosystem: Environmental > Terrestrial > Soil > Wetlands... | reverse complement strand
GACCCGGCTCTCATTATCGGAACTGTCGAAGGCATAATGAAAGCCAGTAGTGCAGCTCTGGAGACATTCATCGGGGTTATCCAGTTTATTTAAGACATCATCAAACTTACCCTGCAGAACCGCGTGAGAGTGGTCGCCGGTAGTAAGTAATTCGTGGAGGTCGAGCACCTCGATTGTCTGGGGTATTTCCTGGGAAATAGCCTCGGTGAAAGTTGTCTTCGGCCCGACGAGCACACACTGGCTCTTGCCCCAGGTAACCAGCATCCCATGATGAAAGCCGTTGGGGTCATTTCGAAGCGACTCGTAATATTCGTTGTACTCTCTACCCTTGGGAACGCTATAGGTGCGTGTCTCGCCGGTCCATTCCTCAGCCTTTAACAGCTGGTAGCAATCGTAACCCTCTGGACCGCTCCCGGTACATATCCAGCTCTTACCGTCGTGCTGGAAGGGATTGCGTACCCTGGAGCCTTTTTCGGCGATAGTCTCGACGGAGCAGCTCGGCTCGACCTTCTTTTTCAGGAAGGACTTATCGACGTAGACGGTGTTGAGCATCTCTATCTCTGCGGGAGTCTCTTGTTTCTGCTTGATGGGCAGCTCGGCGGCAGCCTTCTGGAGCACCTCGGCCTCCACCTTAGTCTTTGCATCGGTAGCTATCTTATCACGATGTTCCTGCTGCTTCTTTTCCCAGCACTCCTTTGAGGTGCAGTAATGACTTGTTTCTTTTTGTTGGGGGTGAACGGCAATCATCTTGTCGCAGGAGAGGCAGTCTTTAGTGTCAAAAAGCGGGGCGTTTCTTCGCCAACTCTCGCCGCTTTTATCAAGGGAGTTTAATTTGTAACTGGCGACCTGGGCTATGGCGCGGATTATGCCCTGGACCGTCACCGGTTCGCCCCAGCTCCTGTTCACTGTCTTTAGTTTGGAGATGGCCTCCCGCATCAGCTCGAGGGCGTCGGTGAAACCGGAGAAGATGAGCAGCTCCCGGGCCATGTGGAGGTTGATAATGTCCTGGTCGACCTTCTCCAGGATCTCCGGGGGAAGTGCTATCACCCGGCGCATGTTGGAGACGGCACCCTGTGTCATACCCAGGGCACCAGCCAGCTTCACTTCTGAAATGCCGGGGTTCTTAGTGAGGAAGGTATCAATGCCTCGTGCGACTTCAACGGGTTTAAGATCGGCTCGTTTAAGGTTCTCCTCGATAGCGATAACGAACATCTCATCATCTGATAGCCTCTCCACGTCGACCGGCATGGTAGCCCACTTCTCTTGGTCTTTCTTAGCGAGCTTCAGATAGGCTCTCTTCCGCAGTGAGCCAAAGGCAAGCTGATACCTGCCGTCGACCTGCCGGGCTTTGGGGGTTTCCTGCAGGCCGACCCTTTCGATTGACTCGGCTAGTTCCTCGATCTTCTTGGTGGGGAAGTGGGTACGCGGGTTAAAGGGGTTGTCGTCAATAAGTTCGACTGGGATATTTTCGACTGGCATAAGACACCTCCTATTTGCTTTTTAGCTTGGGCGCCTTAGGGTACCTCCGAAGTCGCTCTCACTAGAAAAGGCGGCTTCTACCTAGCGGGTTGAGCCGCCCTTTCTAAGTCAGTCTTATTGGCGTCCTCAATACGCACATCAAGATCTTGGAGGACAACCTCAAGGCTACGTTTTACCTGGCTAAGTGTCGCACCAGGTTTAACAAGGGTTAATGTGATGGCATCAGCATAAGCGTCAACACTCTGACTCTCTTCTCCGGGGACTAGCTCCCTGATAACCTCATCGGGGAGATAAGCGATGTGAGCTTTCCGATTGACTTTAATCTTGCGTTTCATACCCCCTCCATAAGTTCCACATAGGCTATGCCTAGGCTATCACAAGGGGATGTGTTTGTCAATACCCCATTTTAGCTACCAAGGGGGGCTTGACAAGGTAGTTCTTCTGTAATAACATATGTCTTACTTAGGCTAGGCTTATGAAGGAGATGAGGTATGGCTGAACAATTTAGTGCTGGTGATAAGATAAGCTTTTTGAATGTACGTGGAGAAGAGGTAAAAGCAGTAGTAAGTTATGTGAAGCCATGCAGAATATTGATAGTTAATATTGATGGTGAGAATCTGGGTATGCTGGTTAATCCAACTCGCAATGAGGTCAAGAAGATAAAGGGATAAGGAGGATGTTATGAGTCCCCTTCTCAACTATACAACTAGAATCGATGTGGTGAAGACTGTCGGCGAGATCTCAAAGATGCTTGTTGCCCATAAAGCAAAGGCTATTCTCACTGAGTATGGCGCCAATAGTGAGATAATAGCCTTATCCTTTAAGGTCCTTACCCCACATGGTGAGATAGGCATACGATTACCCGTTAATGCCGATGCTACTCTGAGAGTTTTGAAAGACCAATGGACGCGAGGGACGATTCCTTATCGTTTTGTCAACCGGGAGCAGGCTGTAAGGATTGCCTGGCGTATTGTCAAAGATTGGGTTGCGGCCCAGATGGCGATACTTGAGACGGAGATGGTAAAGATGGAAGAGATATTCTTACCCTACATGGTTATGGCTACCGGCAAGACTTTATATGAGACGATAGAGGGGAAGAAGTTTTACCTGGGCCAGGGAGAAGAGAGGTAAATAATGCCAGATATAAATGAGACTTTAGTTGAAAAATGGAACGAGCACTATCCACCTGGCACTGAAGTCGTGCTGACTAATGATTTAGGACATGTTGAGCGAACTAAAACTCGTAGCCCTGCTTGGTTGTTGTATTCGGGGCAGCCTGTAGTTAAAGTCGATGGGCGAGCTGGTGGCTATTTACTGACTCGGGTAACACCCGTAAATCCTGTCTAAGGAGTTAAATATGGATGGTGGAGCCACATTTTCACACGATAGGAAATACCGGTATAAACTCTGGCGCCAGTGGGACGTGAGTAAGCAGACTATTGCCTTTATTTGTCTAAATCCCTCAACTGCCAATGAGACTGATAATGACCCGACAGTATGGCGTTGTGTTAACTTCGCCCGGGACTGGGGATTCGGCACATTGCATATCGGAAACCTCTTTGCTGTATGCTCAGCTGACCCGCGGCGACTCTATGAAGATGATGACCCCATTGGCCCGGAGAATGACGACACACTCTTTGATATGGCTGCCACAGCGAAGAAAGTAGTGGTGGCTTGGGGGAACCATGGTGTAGCTCGCGGAAGGGGAAGACAAGTCATGGAGCTCCTCCGCTGTAAAGGGCACCTATATTGTTTTGGTCTGAATAAGACTGGAGAGCCTAGGCACCCACTCTATTTACCTCGGTCGGCCATGGTGTCCGAAGTGGTATTGGAACCATATGAGCATAGGAGGATGAGGTGATATCTGCTGAATGTATATGCCCTGCTCCCATGATGACTGAGATCGACAGACAGAAACGAGTAGCGGATATGCGGAAGTCTATCTATGTAAACAAATGTGTCATTGAAAAGGAGTGGCGAGTCCACAATCCAGTCTTTGACAAGAAAGGTGAAAAGACCACAACTATGTTTCGGATTCGACCTGCAAGAACAATGGATGAACTAGAGTTTATTGTCAAGGAACTAGGGTTGGGGGGAGGATAAAAAGTAATGATTTGCTCCGAATGTAAACAGCGGCAAGCCGAAGTGGATGATTTGTGCCAGGAGTGCTGGGAATCTTTTTGTGATGCTTTATGGTGGGCTAGCGAAGGTGGAATTTATGAGACTCAGGAATATAGAGAGATATTGGAGGTGAAATGAGAGTAACGAAAGCACTTAGTCTTATGGAACCTTACGCTTGGCTAATCCTACAGCGAGCTGATGAAGATAATCCCAGGGTGCCGTTGAAGCCGATCGAGAATAGGCCGAGGCCTCTGCCAAGGACATTTGAGGTCCCGCAGCGGATCTGGATTCATGCCAGCCTCACCCTATTCGATGTTCCTTTATGGAAGCTGCAAAAAGTAATGACTCCAAGCCAGTGGATACGGTGTGGCGGTAACCTATCATCGATCTATGGGGATTATCACACCTATAAAAACGATAAGGCTCGGCTCGGGCGCCTATGTTATTTTGGGCACATCCTGGGATCCATTGTCATCACCGGCCAGGTTACCAAAAGTGACAATCCCTGGTTCACCGGCCCGTATGGATACACCCTGGAGTACCCGGAGATGCTGCCTAAGGCTATTCCCTACAAAGGCAAGCTGGGCTTTTTTGAGGTGGATCTAAATGTCTGAGTATGATAGTGCTCTTGATGCTCAAGTAGAATGGACATCCTTCTGGCAATCGGATAAGGGAATAGCTCTGATGAGGGGGCTTGCAGAACATTCTACCCATGCTCGTGAAGTGGCCGGTGAACTGCAACCATACAAGCTAGCTGATTATGCCGATGATGAACGTACAATAGTAGTATCGGCGCTAGTTAATGGCGAGTGCTTCTACTGGTCTCGCCAAATGCTTGATGTTGTATCTATAGCCTCGGAGTCTCTCCCCAGCACTTGGGCTTTGGCGAAGGAATATGTACCGGCCATCTCTGGATTTTTTTACTTTGAGAGGGAATTATCTTTGCCTGAGGTCCCGGGACTATGGGGGTTAGGTTGGACAGTTGTAACGCAAGACCCAGGAACGAAAGTGGCAGCAATTCACCTGCCCAATAGAGAAGGACGGATGCCGGATTTCAACTCGCTAGCCCTAGTTACTTTTATTAAAAATAAGACATTCCGCATACCTATCCCAGCTAGGATGCGGGTTGATGTTGGAGAGACACTCGATGCCTGGAATAAAGATATTCGTAATTACTATGTTAATGAGCTCAATGCAGATCCTAGTGATGTGGATCACGAGTTTTCTATTTTACGTTTATTTGCTGCCATGTTATCTTTCCTACAACAGAGAATTATGGTCTCATCCCGCTACTATGCTGAACGGCATACTCGTAAGAGAATACAATCGATCCGCGAGAGCGAGCCGGTTATAAATGTAGTTAAGCTACGTGCCATTGTGCATCATACTCACGAAGGAGAGGGGGAGCCGGTGGATTGGTCATGCCGCTGGATTGTTCGGGGTCATTGGAGAGACCAATGGTACCCATCCTTAAGAAGGAATCAGCCAATATGGATTACTCCCTACATCAAAGGACCAGAAGACAAACCACTGCGCAATCCTGAGCGACTCTTTGCGGTTGTGAGATAAAGCTAATGTAGATTTGCTTTAAATAAGGGGATCTGGCATGGTGAGAGTGAGCTAGATGCCAAAGGAAGTTTGGACCCCCGAAACAGCTGATAGGGTAATAAGGTATCTACGTGATAACTCCTGGGCTTCCTTGCGGGACCTGGGGAAAGCTACTGGAATAAGCTATGAGACCATCAGAATGCATTTGGCCGAGGCATCTATAGTTCTGGCTAGTAACAGGTCCAATGTTAAGGATTATGCTAAGAAGTGGGGTTGTTGTAATGGCACTATCCAGCATTTAATTAAGACTGGCCAGGTCAAGGCAATAAAAATCAAGGGTGCCTACTATATAACGCCTGGTCAGGGCAACCCACGGATTTGTAGAATTAAGGGCTGTAAGGAACCGGTGGGCGAGGGGAGGGCCTATTATTGTGGACCAGCACACCAGGCAGAAGGGCAAAGGTTGAGCCTTTATCGCTGGCAGTGGAAAAAGATAAACGAAGGGAACAGGCATAGGAGTAGTGACCATGAAAAGTGAGATTCGTGAGCACTTTATTGCAGAGTTAGAACGTTCCTCGGCAGAAACCGTGAGGATACGTACCCACTGGTGCGACAAATTCCTTGAGTTTGCCCCGGAGAATTTATCTGAGTGGAACAGGGATGTAATCAATGGGTTTCTCAGAAAACTACGGGAGGATGGTTGCACCCCTTCGACTGTCCGTTATGCTTACGGGGTAGTAAAGCGGGTATTTGATTCTGCCAAGGCGGTCCATGAGAATCAGCGCCGGCATCTTCTCTCCGGTATGAACATCACTGACCCATCATCAGCAGTGGTGGCCATCGCCAAGATCCAGAAGTTCGACCTGGACGGCGGGCCAGTTTGGAATATGGGGAAACGAGCTATGCCCCATGTCAACACTAATGAAATAAATAAGCCAGCCCTCTCCTTGGAGGAAATTAAGAGGATAGTGGATGTAGTGAAGGGTGGCGATTTGAAAGATTATGAGGCTGCCTTCATGTTATTGTCACTGGTTTATGGATTGAGACGGGGTGAGCTGCGGGCGATCAAACAAGAGCATATAGACTATGAGGAAGGCACCATCTTCATTATGACCGAAAAGGGGGGTGAGCAGCGCAGGCAAATACTGGCACCGGCTCTCATACCCTACCTGGAAAAATATGATTTTCACTACGACTTCGACCCTTCATGGATGAATAAAATATTCAAGAATATCTGTAATAAGGCTGAAGTTAAGACCAGGAAGGGCATGGGCTGGCACAGTGGACGCCGCTATCTGGATACACAACTGGTCAAGAGCTGCGGCGAGCTCTATGCCCATATATTTTTACGGTGGAAGATAAGTACCTCTCCTGACATGGAGGTAAGATATTTCAGTGAAGATCCACTGGAAGTTGACAAAGTTGTGTTATTGGAACACCCGGTGGTACCATTGCTACAAGGTGTTATAATCAGTACGGAGGTTTAATATGCCAGAGTTGCTACCGATAAATCCGCCGCGAATTTCAGAGGTTATCAAGGGAGCCAGAACAGTCAGGGGTGTCGTTCAAGACATGCGGGAGGTAATACACGACGGGCGCCAGGGGATTCGAGATATTGCTATGGCGTTCAAGATAGAGGAGAAAGGTGAAACTGTAGTGACTAAAACCAAAAGGGAGTTGCCACTGCAGGAGACCGTCCCGGCGGCAGCCGACGGGGTAACCGACGCCGAGACGCTCATATATCAGCTTGACCATCTCATTGCTGAACTGAACTTACTCGAGACCCATCTCACCGAGGGGTGCAGGATTGCCAAAAAACCTTGTGATTGTTGCACCAAGGCAGGCAATCGTGTGAAAAACTATGCTGATGAATCAGTCCCAATAGCCGCTCGCCAGGGTGTAGATACTGCCCTCTTCTATGAGATGTCGGAGTGGGCGACTGGCTTACTACCTATAGTGACCAAAGAGTTAGTTGTCTCCGGTAAGTATACGGAAAAATATCGTGTCGAAAGTGGCACTGCCTCTAAGTTGCGTAAGGCTGCTGAGGCTCTTAAAAGCCAACTTGAGAGTAAAGTTAATTGTCCGGGGTGTCCCAAGAGACTCTCTGACTTCCAGGCGACGCATAAGCTGAGCCTCGAGGAGGCGAAAGAGATTACCGCTGACACGGCGCCCACTGCCGTTGAAGAATCGGGGTAAAGATGGAAGGTCCCAAACTAGGTAATGAAGCCAGGGACCAAATTGCTAACCTGTATCTTGAGCCACTGTTTACAAAGGCAGCAACGGAGGCGTGTCAAGAGACAGCAGAAACCTTTTGTAAGAGCAAGTGTGGTAGGATACCTGATAAAAATAAAAGGGAGACCTTCTGCTTTATGGCAATAATTATCTTCAAGCAAAGGTATGAGTGTATCTTGAAGAGGCGATATCAGTTGAACTGAGGAGGTAATTTATGCCGAACATCTGGTCATGTGACCCAGCGTGGTTTGAGCAAATGGTTAAGAAGGAAGAGAAGGTTGCTGTCGTCGTCTGGTCTGGTGAAAAAGACAATGACTATGTGAAGAAGATGGAAGAGCTGGAAAAACAGGGAGTTCCTGTTTTCGTGTGTGATTCGAGAACTTGTGGGCCAATAGTGGAGAAGCTGGGGTTAAAAGATGGTGGTGAAACGATTGTCTTTGAGAAGGGTGTGGAAAAGGGAAGGGTTATATCGAGTGAGGATGTTGAGGGGAATTTCAAGAGGGTGCAGGAATTAACCTCGAGTAGTCAACCACCCCAGGGCTAAAGCCCGGGGCTTGGGTGTGAGTATTGACTTTCTCTGGTAGAATTAGGGAGGAGGTGCAACGATGAAGTATTCCCGACAGGACTACATAGAAGGTAGAGTTACTCACGACGAATATTACCGACAGTTTGCCAAAGACCACCATATTGCCCTTGTCGGTAATTTAGGTATTTTTGGTATCAGAGATCTCGCCCATCTGCAAAGTTTACTGGAACGGGATCCCAACCTGAATAACATCCCCCTGCGTTTCTTTGATTCCCTAACTGAATTGCATAACAAGTATCATTCTGAAAACCGAATAACCTTTGCTGAGGGTGCGTGTGTGTATAAGACACTGCTGAAGGATTTGGCTAACCAGAAAGCCACAACTAGAGAGCCATGGCAGATGACGCAAAGAGAGTGGAATGATGCCCATTGGGAAAACAGGTATATAAGCCTAGGGGATAGTTTATCTGATGCCGAGAGAGTCAAGCGAGCCAAAGAGACTGTGAGACTAGAATATGGAATATATCTGTCCGGTAGAGCAGGTGAAGGAGTTATCCATGAACAAGTTGTTAAGAAAGCCCTCTCCGAAGGTAAGCCTGTCCCTCCCGAAGTCCTGAAGGATTACCCTGATTTGAAAGCTAGCGTATCGGAGCAGGGGAAGAATCCCAACTGGTGTCCCGTCTGTGGTGCAGATCTTGATGCCCAGGGTCATTGTCCGAAGGGGCATATCATTGGCAAATCAGTTGTCGTGAAATCACCGGAAACCATCTATCTCGACAAGCTAACGCCCTTACAGCAGAAGATTAAAGATATGACCTTCCCCGATTATAAAGGGAAGCATTATAGGGTTAGACTTGCCGAGAAGACAATATTCGGTGGAACACAGTGGTCTGGCGGGTCAAAAACAGAGTATGCCATTGTTGACATCAGCCAGGTAGAGCATGGCGGCCTTGCCAAGCATGTGCCGGAGGCGCCCTTCTTACAAAGGTCAGGGATGCATGAAGAGTATACGGCCATACCTCCGAATTTCATTGTGGTCGAGCATGAATATGTTTGTGGTAAAGACATGGGCATTACCTTCGTTCTGAACCCGATAGCCGGTACTAAATTTCTTCCTCCTAAAACAGAGCTTAGCCAAGATGAAGCCATCGTGTTAGTAGCTACCAGGTCATTAAAGTCCAGTTACGCCGGCACTAAAGAGTATAGATTTGTAGAAGCTAATCGTGTAACAGGTATAACGCGGGCTCAGTGGGAAGTAGCCAAACGAAATCTCATAAAGCGGGGGATGCTCAATGAAGCTGGGGCTATCACTCCTAGTGGTAAAAACGCTATCGGAATGACCCAACTGCATGAATTAAAGAAGGAAAGTTAACATGACCGAGAAGAACTGGTGTGTGGTATGTGGCGGGGATCTTAATGCCCAAGGGATATGCACACGGCTTCCACATCGTGAGGAGAAGATGACACCAAGGGGAACTGATGCGAGAGCCGAAAAGGTTACGGCATGGAAGCAGGAATGGAAAAAGAAGGGATTAGAATGGGTAAGAAATTTAGAGCAGCTCAATTTCCCAAGAAGGCTTGGTGGGAGAAGTAGCCCTAGGGTGGAGGAGATATGGTCAGAAGACACCTCATGCACATTCCAATCCGGAAATAGCAAATTTATTATCCCTTGGGAGTATTATGAGGAGGATATTGCTGAGGTCGCAGAGTATGTCAGAAGCGAACTTCAAAAAAAAGGTATCCCTGTAGATGTCTCTGGTTATTAGGCTAGTGGGGAAAGGATTGAAACTTCTTGCTCCAATGCTGGTAAAAGAAGGAGGTCTAATATGACTGAGAGTAACTGGTGTTCGGTTTGTGGTGGTAACCTCGATGCTACTGGAGTGTGCAGTAATCTACCGCATAAAATCAATGGGAAGGCAGTTAGTGGTATAGGTCTTAAAGGGGAGCTTAGAGGTAAACCTCTTGCAGATTGGATTCTAATTTTTATGAGGGAGCGCCCAGATAGTGCCTTTTCGGTCAATACTATCCAATCGGCCATTTATAAGGTAGGCTACCGTGTGCCAGCTACCGAAGATATTAAAACCACTGTTGAATTATTGGTCTCAGAAGGGTTGGTATCTAAACCAAGTCAGTCTCTTTATAGGTATGTGGTGAAGTAGAGGAGGATATGTCTGATGGCCGAGAAAGGTGATACCAGGAAAGACATTGAGAAAAGCATGAAGAAAAGTGGTGTGGATAAGATAGTGAAGGAGCAGGCTGCCGTGATACGGAAAGCGAAGGGAAAGAAATGAATATCCTGACACCAGAGCAGCTTGCCGCTCGTCAGAGAAGCGGTTGGAAGGTATTCCAGCCCGGTTTCGATATGTCCTACAAGAGTCACTGGGACACCCCATGGTTCTTTATCCGGGAGTATTTCCAGAATGCCTTGGATGAGCATGATGAGGCAGGGATACTGGAAAAGAAGGCAAATAAAGAGCCGCCACTGTTAGTCATGCAGGCTAAAGGTGCGGTAATTGCAGACAAAGGCAGAGGTATTGGTGCCGAAAGCTTGCTATTGCGGGAAACAAAAGAGCGGTCCGATCAGAGAGGTCGGTTCGGCGAGGGGATGAAATTTGCCTGCATTGCGGCGGTGAGGCAGGGCTACACTCCGGTAATTGAGAGTGCCAATGTTATCATTGAGGCGTGTGTTTCACCATTGACAATGGGTAGGGTGGAAGCCAACATGCTGACCTTTCTCTGGAAAGAGCCGAGCAAGGCACGTACCGGCACTACCGTCACTGTCGAGGGCTATCACGGGACACTTTTTAAAGACAGGTTCACCACCTTTTTAGACCCGCCTATATTTACATGGGTAAACGCCATTGGTCGCTTTATTAGACGGTACGGGATTTATACCAAACCAGCAGGTCGCCTCTATGTCGGCGATATCTATATCAGGGATTTGGAAAAGGCAAGCTATAGCTATAACCTCTGGGATATTGAGCTTAATCCCGACCGGGTAAGTGAGATAAATAACACCCAAATGAAGACGTCGATAGCCTATCTCTGGGCCTCTCTAAAGAGCGAGGAATTGGCCAAAAGAGCACTTATGGTTATGAGTACGATAGGGACGTTTGAAAATAATCTTACGTGGAGTCACGTTTCTGCACCTTCAGATAATCGAAAATACTGGGTATCAGCCTGGTCTAACCTTTTCGATCAGCGAACGGTGTTAAGCACTGATGAGATGGTTTCTAAGGTGGCGGAATCATTTGGCTATAAACCTGTTGGCGCGAAATGGGGATACCAGGTAACCTCTTTTCTAGCTACTGTTGTGCCAACCGACCAAAGTATTGCTCGGAGCCGGATGAGCGAGCTCACTGCCCCTACGATTGTACCTGATGAAAAGCTGGGGGTGGAGGCAAGAAGGAACCTGGAGCTACTGCGCTACCTGGCCAACAAGTGTGGGGCTCAATGTTGTGATCGTGATGGTGAGACGGCAGAGATTGTCGCGGCGCAGATACCGAAAGATCCAAGAACAGGCGATATCATTGATGGTTTATGTGCGCGTACTGAGGCTATCTACTTGTCACCTGATGTACTTACAACTGAGGAATCATCTCTGGCTGTCTTCTACCATGAAGAGGGACACTGGGTTGGCGGGACGAATGCCGTTGATGGGTCTATAGAACACACCAGAGCGGTGCAGCAGGTTGCCTCTCACGTTTCAATTATCTTGCAGAAAAATTCTGCCGAGATAGAAAGAATGCTACGTGGAGGGCCACCAGCTCGTGGTACTGTAAAGGCAGAGTGGTGCCCGGTATGCGGTGCTGATCTGGATAAGGAAGGCAAATGTCCCCGGCTGCCTCATCGTATTGAGTCCCATGTGAAGTCCCCGGCGCCGAAAGTTCTGCCAGTTTTACCCTTTAAGCTCAGGGGCTAAGTCTCGTCGTTGACGACGGTTAGTACCATCTCGCTGTTTTTCTCGATGATGCTACGCCCCTCTAAATAACCCTGGATCAACACGGCGATAAACTCCCCAAGGCTGATGTTCTTGTCGAAGTCCTTCTCAAACACCACCTTGGCCTGCACAAGCATGTAGTGTTGCCTTTGTGAAAGGCTCACCGATTTAAAGGTACCCATCCTCTCTCCTCATATAGAAAATTATAACAGATTTTATAGAAAATGTACTAGGAAATCTCTTGACAGAAGTATATACGGTATGTCAAACTTTAACCATGGAAAATCCACTGAGACATTATGCCGAGGCGGTAAGAGCAGGAGAAAGGGGAAATGAAGGTAGAGCAGCGACAGAGTTAGCGGAGGCCTTCGGGGCCGACAGGGTAACGAAGCCGATAGCGGACAATGTGAAGTTGCTCATAGATCCCCCACCAATGTTAGGAGACGGTTTAGTGAGGTTGATGAAAAATGGTACAAGGTAAAATTGCTAAAAAAGTTGCTAAATGTGAATGTGACCTGAGTACCGTTATTCCGATGGCCAGGTGGCTTGAGGACGAGAAAGATGGTGAGTGCCGGCCGTGCTCTATTGCCGCACTGGTTGGAGAATACCAGAAGGCATTAAACGATGGTGGTCGTAAGGACCTGGCTGATCGATTCACTGGTTTGCTGGAGAGCGAGAGCGATGATATCGTTATGAACACCGCGAAGCTCATGGATGAGGCTAAAAAGTTAGTTCCGGAGCCGGTAAAGGAAACCTTAGTAATGTTGGATTGTATGGCTCAAGCGAGCCAGCAATGATAAGAAAGGTAAGAAAGGAGGGTAGCTAAGATGTCCATTAGTCTGAATTCTATCCGGAGGGGAAAGATCCAGTTGAAGGCACTGCGGACCTTGCTGGGAATGAGGGGCCATGCTCCCAGCACGTTCAACATCAAAGTGGGGCAGTGCATGAAGGCGGGAGGTTATACTCCTTCAGATGGGGGACGGCATAGCAAGCAGTTCCAGGCGCATTTTATCAGATGTGCCATCCAGGCCGGTGCTAATGTCGGCGCGGCTGGGCGAGCCAAGGCCGCCGGGGCCTAATAGCGCGCTAGCTTAACACCGAGGCTTCCAAGAGGCGTGTGGTTTCTGATGAGGGCACTACTTTAGAGTAGTGCCCTCACTGGTATTAGCAGGAGGTTGTCATGGAAAAAGAAAACTGGTGGTGCGAAGTTTGTGGTGGTGACCTCGATGCCCAGGGTAAGTGTCCCAAGGGACATTCGCCATCTTTTCATACTAAGAAAGAGATAACCTTCGGGGTTGGTGAACATGGAAAAGTTATAGTAAAAGTAATTGAGGCGACCGAATATCTGTCTCAGGCAATGGTATTAGCATCCTATAAAAATACCGGTGGAGCCTCAATATTTGTTGAGGAAGCGAGGAAAAGATTAAACGGTACGGGGATCAGTAAAGAAGAATTGGCGCCTGTAATGATTCCTCTTAGCAATATCACAAAATCGATGTCATGGAGTAGGATGCGTGATTCTATTGGATATGTACTAAATCAAATGGAATATTATACCCCAAGATGGGTTGATCTTATCTTAGTTTCTAGACAGCTGGTGAAGAAGAAGTAGAAGTTTAAACTACTGACCTTCTATCTTTATCAGCATCCCCTTCTTACACTTGCCATCTTCCTTAAAGCGAGAACAGGGGCACATTTCCTTAGCCCAGGGGCTCCACGGGCAACCCTCAAATTGGATAAATCCCCGGATTGTCTTATTTAAATCCAGATTAGTTTTGACAGAATAGCCATGCTCATTGGCATAGCTGAGTATGTCAGCTTTCATTTGAGTCACCTCGGGCGCCTCTGGTTCCTCGGGTAACTCATGGTACAGGTCCCAGAACTCAGCAACCCTAGTTTTCTGTGGTTCAAAATCGAATAGCGAGTCAGCTGCAGTTTGACTATGCCTCCTAGGAGGAGGCTGGCGTTTCTTCCTCTTGGTTTCCTGAGGAGGAACATGGTAAGTGAGGTTTGGGTATTCCACTAAGCTGTGTGACTTGGAACCCGTGTGCAGTGACCCTGCTTGTCAAGATCGCCACCGCATACCGGGCACCACCCTGTTGTTTTTATAGATTGGCGGGCGGGAGACGACTCGAAAAATGTCTTTAAGAACCAGGGTATTATCTTGGGTGCCTGTACCTTCTCTACAGATAGTAGCATGTAGAGGCTGTAAAAATAGTGGTCCATTTCAGCCGCCTTGTCCGGCTTCACCTTTAGCTTTTGTTGCTTAGCGGCAGACAAAATGGCAGTCTTCATTTGTTGGAAGTCATCGCCGACTTCCTTTCTGGGGCTGTAATATATCTCCCAGAATCTAGCGACAGGTGTTTGAGATAGCCCCATATCGCCAAAGCCGGTCAACCGTGCAATGAATTCCTCCAAAAAACGCCAGTCACTCGGTAATGCCCCTTTCTTACCTTTTTTCGGTGACACTGTTGGTTTGGATGTCTCTGCCTTCATCGGGCCGATTTCACTGAGTGTGAATACGGCCCGGTACTTGGAATAATCTACCCGGGCCTTTTCCAGCTCCACCATAGTCACATCAGGATATCGGGCTATAATTAACCAGATATATTCCTGTTTCTTGGCCGGTGAGACACCCTTGGGTTCTACTATGGTGAAGGAACTGAATTTAGTCGTCTCGGGGAAGTAATCAGGGATGATATCCTTCTTCTTGGGTTTCGGCTCCTCCGGCTGTTTGATTGCCTTAGCAACCTCAGTCTTTTTTGGTTTTGGTTTCTCTAGTTGTTCGATAACCTCAGGGATTTTCGCCGGTTCCCCCTGGTAGCTCATCCAGCCACATCGAACACATTCCCAAGCTTTGGAGCCACCGATTTTTTCCTCCCTAAAAAAACGACCGCCGCATTTCTTACAGACGGTAGGTTTTTCTAAGCTTACGTTTTCGAGGGATAGCGCTTCTTCCTTAGCCATGGGCCTCTCCTCGGTAATAAAATCACACCCTCATTCTATTACTGACTTTGTATTGGGTCAATAGGATATACTAGACGTACAAGAGCCAGGTTGCTCCTGTCTCTTGATCGCCCATCATCTTGATATTGGGAGGGAGTATCTGTATCATCTTCGCGCGACGCTGCATATCTGCCGTAATCTCCGTCTGGCCATCGGTACCTATTAACCCAGGTGAATATTCAAAGTTATCTGCCTGAGGAGAATTGGTTCCCCGCCAGGCTTTACTTAAATCCTCCGACCAAAACGATGGCAGGCCGTTCTGCATCATGCCTTGGAAGTCAGGCTCTTCGCAGTCCACAAAGACATACTCACGTATATCATCCCCTCGTTTCTTAATTTTCTGGAATCGTTTCTTGGCTGTCTCGAGCAGTGTTTTCATTAAGCTATCTTTTGAGCCATACTGGATCTGCCGGCGGGATGGCTCTTTAATAAGGATAGGACCTACCCCGCGCAGGATCCGGGAGCCGACGTCGCGGGAGCTGTGGAAGATTAGAATGATTACCTGGTTGCGCTGCCGGCATAGTGAGGAATATCCCTTTACGAGTTCCTCGAGCTTGTTCCCGGCGGGCAGCTTGGTAGTGCCTTCATCGATAATAATTACGCTGTCCTCGCATTGGTCAACTTCCTTGAGGTTTTTTACCTGGAAAGATGCCGGCAGGAGGCCAGCTTTGTCTATCGGGAGATTAACCACAATTCCACCAAGGTTATATTCCTTGATGGATAGTTCTGCTAGGTAGTAGGCACAGGCACTTTTGCCCTTGCCAACGTACCCGAGAATAATAATAACCTTCGGTGGCCTGATAATTTCGAGCCAGGTTGGTTGCGATCGCTCTTTCACCCATATATTATATCACCTTAATCACCGCTCCTCGAAGATGCCAGCGCGGACCTCAATCCCCAGTTCCTTACAGGCATCTTCGATAGACTTAAAGGCTGTCTCGACATTGGCCTTTGTTGTCTCATCTCCTTTAAAATCTGCTCCCCAATACTCCCCGCAGTATCTCTCCAGCCGGATGATATCCTCTTTTGAGGCAGACTTGATGGTAGCTATTACGGTGCCAATCTTGATAGGAGCGGGTTTTAAAGCATTGGGGTTTACCCCGTTACTCTGGTACTGGTATGAGCAGGTCAGCCGCAGAATGTAGCATGGGAATTTAGGATTGGGGTATTCCTTTTTCAGCTCCTCGATAAACTCCTCAACCTGATTGAACCTGATGATCATCTTGCCTCCTTTCTACTCACTCTAGGGTTTGTCTGCTTTTCCTTCTTGCATAACCGATATTTGCCAGCTACCAAGCCATGGCTCAAAGATATTCTCCCCATAGCAAGACCACTTGGGGTCAATGTCTTCGAGCCTCACTTTAGGTGTCGGTCTCCCGCCAAGTGAGCCTATCGAGACATCAGTTAGTTTTGCTAACCATGTCTTACCGAGAGAGCCGCCACCGGTTAAGAGAACGGTTTCTCCTATGTGCTTGCGACATTCTTCAAGCCATTCCTCCGCCTTAATCTGTGTCTCGTCAAATCCCCAGTTGCAATCCCCAAGCCTGCCATAACCGCCGATTTTGACCCAATGCTTTTCTAGCCAATGCTTTTCTAGCATAGTTTCCTCCTACAGAGTAAAGAGTGGCACTTTTTTCTCTTTTTCTATGGTAGCCACTTCTTCTTTTTCCTGGCAGGATTCTTTCTTACGTTTCTGCTCTCGAGCCTTAACACGCTGCTCATATATCCAACATTTGAGACGGTCCAACTCTTGCCGTTGGTTCTCGGTAAGCTCGTAAAGTGCCATCTCTGCCGGCATCTTGTTCTGGGAACGTCTCTCCATGCACTTGGTAGCGAGATAGATGTAAATTTGGCAAAGTGTTTCATCCATTGGGTCAGCAAGGCTACAAGTATAGAGATAAGCGTAAGCTTCACTATCCGTTGCAGACTTTAACTCTCCTGCAGGAGTCTGGATATTCAAAGCCAACCTCTCCAGCCTAATGTCTTCTCTTACCCAATCAGGTAAAGTATCTCCCCACCCGCCAGGGAAAACAATAATTGGGTCAGTTAAGGCGCCGACAGTATCGGCGATGCCCTTGTCGATTTTCTCATCCATATCAGCCTTCCTTTCTCCAGCCGCAGAACTGGCACCATTCCCCGTTTACCGGGTGTTTCATTCCGTACTCACCGGGGCAGGTTTCCGGAGTCGGCCGCTCTTCAAGTTTGGCCCACCAGTCACCTATAGATAGAGGCGTGTTGTCGATGAGCTCCTCGGTAGGCACGAACTGAGGGTAGTACTTCCTTATGGTGCGAGTGGCATTGTGATTGTCTGGTGTGGCCACTTTTCGGACATGCTCGATTATCTCTTTGTTGGCCTGTTCGATGGCCAGTTTCTCCTTGGCTCTCCATTCTTCAGAGAATTGCTCGTCATCGTGGAATGTCTTCAGCATATAATCTGGGACGGGATAGATTAAGGTATTACTGGACGCCGTCTCGTCGAAGTAGCAATGCCTCATATGATTGAATACAGCCAAAATCCATGCCTGAACTCGGGGATGCTCCAGAGGTAAAGGCTCAAATAGTGGGTCTACGTCCTCAAGTTCCTGGTAGCCGTTTCCTCTCAGGTAGCAATAGGGAGGCTTGGGTGGTGAATTACCATGTTTGGTGGAAATAGTTTTGACAAAGTACCGGGGGTGATTCGGCGGCTCAAGAAAACAGGCACAACCTTCATCACTTAAATGGTAGGTTGGCGGTAATTTGTAGTTTACCCACACCTTCGGGATACGCTTCTGGACAGAGCACACTCCGATCAACCCCTTAGCCTTAAGATAAGGGTCAATAAGTGCGACGTAGTCACGTAATCCGGGAATTTGTATCAGGTCCTCCTCTTTCCTTATCAACGTATCAATCTCGAGTGCCAGGGCATTATCGAACGTATGCTCGCTTTGCGTTAGGTCACAGCCCGGAAGGGAACACGGAGCATCCGTCTCTATAATTCCAGAGCCGGCACAGGCTCTTATGGTCTTATTGCCGATGACAAAAATGTGTGGTTGAAAATTGACAGGCATTACCATTTTGATAGATACGCCTTCAATATTGGGCTTCGGTATGTCCGAAATGATTATAGTCATAACTTACTCCTTTCTTCTTTTTTTGGCTTTAGCTGACCACGCCTAGACTGTTGTTTCTTATAAGCCTAGCTGTCTCGACATCGAACTTATCCAGCAACTTAAACTCAAAGGCCGCGAAGCCATTGCCCATATCCCAGAGTAGAACTTCCTTGAGTTTAAATACTGTCTTCCCTGGGATCCCGTGCTCCTTGAAATGCTCTAGTACTCTAACCGCTATCTTTTCACGGTTGGTTAGATTGGCTAGGTCAACTTCCTGACCCTTATCCAAGAGGTCAGCGATATGCATTAAGTCGTCAAAGTCAGACCGGTAACACTGGCCCATAATTCTTCTAGGCATGGCGAAACCTCTATTCAGATTTGTTTTGCTCGACCCACTCTTTGATTTTATCACTGGTTATTTGCCAGTCGTCCCTCCAGTAAGCCACGAAGTCCCACTTAAACTCCTGGTGGAGCTTCACAGACAGTGTTGCATCTCCAGTGACGTCATAAAGCAGAGCCAGGGCGAGCTGAGCCGGACCGCTGCCGCAATATCCCCAGTTGAAGCCATCTGGGGAATGGTTCCAGATCTTCTGACTAGGCCCGGGCATAAGGATATCATCATCCTTAGTCACTAACTGCGAACCACAGCCATCGTTTGTTCTCTTACCGGCGTATAGCATCTTCCCTCCCTTCTATCTTTCTTTTTTTGGCTGCTTTGTTAGCTACTTTGGTTGCCTTTTCCCCTTTAGTAATAGCCCAATTTTGTAAGCTCCGGGTGGTGCCATTGATTACCCGGACTGTCTCTGCGACCTTCTTTTGAAGTCGCGGCGGTAACTCACCAGAGGCAGCCATACCCTTGATTTGGTTAAGACGGTGATGGATCTCCTCCAGGTTTTCCAGGAGATGTTTCCTTTGCCATTGCCTTTGAGCTTCCCGCATAGGACACTTCCTTTCTAGCCCGCTGACATTTACAATCTCCCCTTCAATCTATCGACCTCGCCCAGCCTCCTGGGGAAACCACCATACAGATCCCGTTCAATTCCCAAGCCAAATGCTCCCTTGACTGCTGATTGCAGTTCAGACAGTCTAAAAGTGCCCCACTCCAGTTCAAGGCCGTCGACCAGCCCAAAGAAGATATCTTTGCCATCAAACTCCGTGGCATACCAGGTCCAGCTGCCGGTCGGGTCAAAGAACTTCACCACGCAAATTGTTTCCTCGGGTTCCTTACACTCCTGAGAGCCGACCTTTTTAAATTCCTCCCGAATTTCCGTGGTCATTAGTTCCACATCCCCCTCCTTTTTTGCCCTCAAACTTTTCTGTGTGACCGTCCGGATGGGTTACCTCGACCTCCTCATTTTCGGCCACCGGCGGGTGCTTGAGGAACTTCTCAAAGTTCGGGATACATATTAGAACAATATCCATCAGTTCACCCCCTCATATCTTTATTGCCTTAAAGTCTCTTTGCCACGGTCTGTGTAAAACAAACTCATGGTCTTTAAGCCAAGCCCCTGAAAAAACTCTAGCTTCGTCTGGATTAGAGGTATAATCATCCAAGCTAACATATTGCCCTGTTTTCTGGTCTTGAAGGATGTAATCCTCAACACAGTAAATCTCCATTCGTCGTCCCTTATGGTACAAGTCCCCATCTGATACATAGCAATTTGGCATTGTTCACGGTGTATTTATGGACACTCCTAAGGTGAGAAATCATCTGTGCCCTGATAGTTTGCATAGGGTGAGTTGTCTTAATCTCTTGGTTGCATAGCTTACAGATAGCCGTTGCCATAAAATTCACTCCTTCTTATACTTCCCAAATACCTTGTGGAGGGGGCAGGGGTAACCCCTGCCCCCTTACAGCCTACGCTTGAACCTGCATGGGCATTATCACCACCACCGGTGCCCTGCCGTAGCGAAGAAGTACAGGGGAGCTTTCATCAGTGACACTGATATCGACCGTGCCCTCTTTCCCCTTCAGGTATTCAAGCAAGTAGGAGGTCTGCACTGCCGTTTTCCCGGGACCACCCTCAGCTCTGACATCGAATTTTGTCTCGATGTTGCCGTCATCTCCATCGCGTGCCGAGACGGTCATGGTAGTGTCATCCCAACTGAGCCGCGCAGCACCGGCGCCGTGCTTAGAGATGTTCTTTATCCGGTGTAGTGCCCTGTTGAGCTCGTCAGCAAAGACTTGTACCTTGAGTGGCGGAGCGGTGGGAATCAGCTGGGCGACATTAGGGTATGTTCCCTCGAGTAACTTTGCAAAGAGGGTTATCTTGCCAAAGTGAGCCGAGAAAATCCCTTTGCCCAGAGATGCCTGGATTTCCCTTTTGCCAACGATCTTGGAGATGAGAGAGTCGCCCCTATCAGGTAAAGGAGGAGGGCTCTTCTGCCAGAGGTGTTCCAAGATTCCCACAGTCTCTACCGGGATGATCATCTTCTCCTGAGCCGGGAAGGGTATTGGCAGTTCTTGGTAGGCCAACCTGAAGCCATCTGCAGCAGTTACTACCGTGTTGTCCCCCAGAGATATCAGCACTCCACGGAGTACTGGCCTCTTCTCATCACTGGCGCAGTAGTCGATTACCTCTCTTAGTGTCTTCACCAGGAGGTCTCCGTCAATGGCGCCTTCTACCTTTACCTGCATCTCGGGAACGGGCGGGTAGTCATCAGCATCACCAGATTGAAAACTGGCGTTGCCTCCCTCCCAGGCAATTTTAAGGGAATGGTTTTCTAGTGCGATAGTCAGCATATGCCTCCCGGGCAAGTACTTGATAAGTTCCTGGATTTGACGAAAAGGGAGGAGGCAGTTTGTATCTGCACCAGGCAAATCTACCAAGACTATCACATCCAGATTAGAGGCTATTGCCTTACCGTTACCGAGCAAGATGTTCTTCAGGACAGCAAGGGTAGGTTTCTTTGGGACTACCGGTTGGAGTAGTTGCATGGCTTCTCTTAGTTTGTCCACTTGTATCTCCATAAGTATCATCTCCTTTCTTTAATCGTTCCCACCCTCTCCTATGTAATCGACCCCATAATCTCTAGATTTAGAACAGCATGGGATGGGCTTCATCCTTAGCCGGTTGGTTTTAGCTTCTCGTTTCACTGGCTCTGGCCGTTGAGGCGGTTTCGCCGGCAATTCAAGTTTAGCCTCGCACTTGGGATAGGTTTTAGCCTCAGCCCATCGCGCCTGGGCCCGCTCTAGCAACTTTGGTATGCCCTCCAGGATTTCATCGAGGTCACCATTGACCAATGAGATGATCGGGTCGCATTCTGGTGCCTGGATGCCGACCGACGCCCGGTTCTTTTTGAGGACAATGACAATCTTTAGTTCTTCAACCATGGGTTTTACCTCCTTTCGTCTACGATTTAACAGCGGGCGGGATAATAGCTTGAATGAGACTGGTGTTAAGCAACATTATTCGGCCCCCAGGCTGTCGAAGTTGCACGTAAGCCATACCATAGTCCATTAATATTCCCCTAACTACCGTGTTAGTATAGCCAGCCAGCCAGAGGGTCACCTCTTTCCCGATCCAATTTCTATCCCATGCCTGAGTGAAGTTCTCTATTATGGCTCACCTCCTTTTTTGACAACAAGGATTAAATGTGTCTATACTATTGCCATGAAACAGACGTTGATGGCCAAATTGGCAACTACTCCAGAGCAACACGAGATGCTGCTTCAAACGATGGAGCGGTTCAACGAGGCCTGCAACTATATCTCTCAGCTTGCTTTTGAGAATCACACGTCCTCTCAGGTGAAGCTGCACCACCTGGCCTATCGCTATCTTCGTGAGCATTATGACCTGTCGGCCCAGATGGCGGTAAGAGTCGTAGGTAAGGTTGTAGAGCAATATCGCAGGGATAAGTCCAGGCTCCATGTTTTTAAGCCCCACTCGGCGATGGTCTATGATCAGCGTATTCTTTCCTTTAAAGGGTTGGATAAGGTTTCTGCCCTGACGCTCAAAGGTCGCCAGATTATCCCCGTCAGGATAGGAAGCTACCAGGAGGTCCGTATGAACCGCATTGTGAGACAGACTGACCTTATCCTTCGCAATAACATTTTCTACTTGGCTATCACGGTCGATGCTCCTGAAGCTACTCCTAATGACCCCACTGGTGTTATTGGGGTTGACTTGGGCATTATTAACCTGGCTGTGGATAGCGACGGTGAGTTCTACTCTGGTGAAGCAATAGATAAGGTTCGAGAGAGAATTGATAAGGCTAAAGCCTCTCTTCAACATAAAGACACTAAGTCGGCCAAGAGGCATCTTAAGAAGTTGTCGGGTAGAGAGTCCCGTTTTCGTAGGAGTGTTAATCACGTTATTTCTAAACAACTTGTGTCTAAGGCTAAGGACACTCACCGCATGATAGCCCTGGAAGACCTCAAGGGTATATCGGAGAGAACAACGGTTAGACATGGCCAGAGGCGTAGACATAAGTCGTGGGCTTTTGCCCAGCTCCGCACCTTTATAGAGTATAAAGCCAAGATTGCAGGTGTCCTGGTCAAATTGGTAGACCCAAGACATACCTCTCAGACCTGCCCTTCCTGTGGCTTCGTCTCTCGTTCTAATCGACATTCTCAGTCTTCCTTCGTTTGCCAGTCCTGCGGGTTCGCCTCCAACGCAGACCTGGTCGGAGCGACCAATATCGCTTCACGGGCCACTGTCAACTGGCCTATCGTCTCGCCCTCTCCTGGGGAGTTGGGGCAGGGACAAGCTGTCTGTTTTAGCTAACAGTGGTTGACTCTTCGGGCTTTCCCTTCCGCTACCATATCATCCAGATAGCAACTGATTGTCGTCCAAGAGATTCCTACCGCTGCATCCATGTGGCGGTGTATCCTCTCCAGGACTTCCTTAGCCTCTTCCTCAGAGATAACGACTGCGTCCTCTTTAGCCTGGCGCTGGACATCCTCTACCTGCCAGATGCTATATGCGACTATATCATCAAGATTGTGGCTTTGCAGATGTTCAATCGCTTCTTTTATTGATGGCATTAGTCACCTCTTTCCTTTGGTTTGACCATGGGAGACTCGAGGAGTTTACCTATATCTTGCCCAAATTTCTCTAGGGTGGTGCGACCGTTGCTGCCCCCGGTGTAATCCCTTGCCGATTTGGCGGTCCGTATAAGAATATTCTCATGCCAATCACCTGGAAAGTGTCTGACATCGGAGATGCTGAAGTATGCAAATCTCCCGGCATACTCGACAAAGCCCGATAAATCATAGTGTCCCCGGTGAAGGTCGACTAGCTTGCATCCAAAGGGGAGAGCAGACTTGATATACTTCCCGAATAGCTGAGCAAAAGCGACAAAATCCTCCCCAGTCGTTGGGCCGGAGCTAAACTCCCATGTCTTGAAGCCGTCGAGTGTCTTAGGTATCTCTTCCTCATACTCGATTACCCGTTGTCTCTTCACTTTACGTTCCCTCCTCTATAGCAAAGGCTTTTGGACTTCTCTCTCTTCATCTTTGGCTGTTAATTTGATACCCTCGATGAGTGTCTGGTGCTTTGGACATGGCTTAACACCTTCAAGCCCACCAGCTTTGATATTATAGGTCGTGGGCGTTTTCTCACAGCCTAGCACCATGCCTCGGTAAACACGGCCACAGCCACAGGGTAGAGCATCATATCTGACAAAGCCATTAAGTCCAGCGCACTTCGCTGTCTTGCATAAGTCCTCTACTTCCCGGGGTGACAGATTGGCCTTACCCAGGTCGGCCAAGATGAGGTTGATGGCATTATGCTCGGGATTGATGACTGTGTAACCGTCACTCGTTAAGTGTTCAATCTCGTAGTCTATCTCACTCTTTGGCTTATTTTTCCCCATGTTTACTCTCTGCCCCCTTTAGGAAAGCTACGGCTTTATCCTCGTCATTAGCTAACTCGGTAAGCTCTTGCTTACACACCGGGCACTCGTAAGACATCGTGTCGTCAGCTCTGTCAGTTCTCTGTGATCGACCATCTCTTATCTCTAAGTCATAAAAAGCATGCCCATTGCTATTAATGCTTAATATCGATTTGTGCTTGTCATAGGCATTGAGATGGTCTATCTCTACTCCACATCTTGAACAAAAAGCCATCTTACCACTCCCCCTTTCGTTTTAGTTCCTTGATACGCTGGCGGTTAGCAATGCGCTCGACCCTTCGTTTATCACGGCGTCTTTCCCACACTGTCTTTGCCACCTTGGCCCCCTTCCTGTCCCTTCTTTCCAGTCAAAAAATATCCCTAATACTCATCCGGGAATAGAATAGTGGTTACTAACCTGGTGGCTTCTGTGATTATCCATATCTTAGGCATCCCTGGCTGTTCATACTCCGACAGCAACCTTAAGTGGTTTATCAAGGCCAGCTCGTTCGTTTTCTTGTCTTCCTTATCCAGGTTCCCCCAATCGCCTTGAGAGTGCCTTCTTAAACTCACTTGGATAAAGCCGGCAAATGCTGGATTTGCGGCTGCCAGGTTAGCGACCCCTGCGGTCTGAACGATCTGCCCCAGAGGAAAACTCACCTTTCTACTATCTTTATCTTCGCTCATAGTTCTCCCTTCTCTTGTAAAGCTCGCACTGAGCTTTTTAATCCTTCGTTAAGCCCAGTGGCTAAAAAGTCTAGCCATACCTTTTGAGCTTTTTCGACTGTATCAACCCCTTCCAGTTCGAGGACAGTCTCTGCCAGGACTCCCACTTCAAACCATTTGGCTAGCTGGCGTATTTCACTCTGGAAACTTGACACCTTGGGCCTCCTTCCTTCGTTCTAGTAATCTTTTAATCGGCTGTTTTGTAATCCCGGCCACATTCTCCGGAGTGGCCAGTACTGGCGTAAGAGTTCCAGCCTCTAAGTCAAGCCAGAGCTGCATCCAGGAGCAGGTGCCTTCAATTATCCGGCGGACCACCTCGACCACCAGGGCGCCCGTTACCCGGTTTATGGTTGGCTCCTGCTCGGCATTATCAGCACAATTCATCACCGGCGGGACTTGAGCCAGCAGCTCGGGTCTTTGAATCGTCGGGAAGGGGAGAGCACGGCACGTCTCCTTCTCTTCGTTAAAAGCCTGGTATAAATCCTTGTCCGGAGCATTACCAATAAGTATCTGCCCATAGTTTTCCCCGTTGCCGGCATCCACCCACCAGAGGCAAGTTGTAGGGTCTGGAGGGTGCTGCCATTCGCGAGGCGCATTATTACTAAATCCATACCAACCACGGAGCCGTAGCGATGGCTGTCCGCTGAGCCGGTCAGCTATATCCTTTCTGGCTTGTCCGTTATCAACGCACCCGAT
>Ga0116107_1000655_pt1 | contig 25267 bp, 16 predicted proteins | sample June2015DPH_6_10_FD_88969 | JGI IMG/M metagenome (GOLD analysis project Ga0116107, IMG submission 88969) | Peatland microbial communities from SPRUCE experiment site at the Marcell Experimental Forest, Minnesota, USA - June2015DPH_6_100 | ecosystem: Environmental > Terrestrial > Soil > Wetlands... | reverse complement strand
TGAAGTGGTGATGCCGCATGCCTTTCGCATCGAATTGCGCGGCGCGGCCCTCGACGGCCACTTCACGCACCCAACCCGCCCGCACTAAGTCCCGCAGATTGTTATAAGTCGTGGCCCTTGAAGAGCGCGGATCCACGCGATTCACGGCTTCGAAGATTTCCGCAGCCGTCGGATGCCTGTTGTGTTCCATCAAGAATGCCATCACGGCGTAGCGCTGCGGAGTGCACCGCAACCCGCTGCCTCCCAAGGACCGTTTAATCGCCTCGGCGTCCATGAAGAACTTAGATTCTATCTAATGTGAGATTTTGTCAAGACTTATGCTTTTGCTTGCGGCTGCGAGCGGAAGACCCGCGGATGCCGTATGGAGTATCCTCATCGAGTTGTCGCCCTGTTACTCTTCCATGACGAATCATCGGGTTGCTGAGTCAGGAGAACAAGCGAAGCCGCCAAGAACGCCCGCAAAGCCCTCAAAAACATCGCCGAGACCTCGAGCGGACTCGCGTTCTTTCCGGAGAATGTCGAGGACGCGCACGAGATTTGTGGACAGGTGGCGCGCGATATCCGCAGCCAGTACACCTTGGCCTACTATCCAACGAATGCTAAGAAAGACGCCACGTTCCGCACTGTTCAGGTGAAAATTGTTGGAGCGCTTGGCCAAGGAAAGCTCGTCGCCCGCACTCGCAACGGCTATTACGCGCCCACTGTGGCGGCCTCTGACGCGGCGGGCAACTAACCTCCACAGCAGCGCCTAGTGTCCGAAGCCGATTGCCATTTCGCTTTACATCTATCCCGTTCTCGTCGCAAACTATCTCCGATAGCCTTTTGCGCATCGAAGGAACAGGGGCGAATGCCTTTGCTGCCTGGGCCTCTCGAATGCAACATGACCCAGACAGAGTCTGCGAACGGGAATGACTGCAAGCAACACACCGTCCCCACGGATAAACGGACAGGCAACAAGACTATGAGAGTCCAAATCGCGGCATGTTTCTTGTGCCTGATGATTGTTGTTGGATCTGTCGACTCGCTACCCGATCCACCTGCAGTTCAGCCGCAGAGAAGTCAAAACAATCTAGTTTCCCAACTTCACTATCATGTAGCTGTTGCAGCCGGGAACCATGCATCGGATTGCCTGGCATGCGCTCCTCACTTTCAGGCAAGCCTGTTTTCGTTTGACCAGATCTTCGAAGGTAGAGGCCCTTTCTACAAGCTGACTTTTGTACGCCAAGCCACAGACACCTCCCCTCCCTGCTTTTCCTAAAGACGGCTTTCCCCGGCTCACGAAGTACCCAAGCGACCGATATCGCTTTGAAATAGAATCGCCGCCCCGCTGCCTCTCCCGCGAGGCTTGCAACTAAGCAACCCACTCACAGACCCCACATTTTGCGTGCGGTCGGAAAGGGCCATCACCGGTGCACACGTTTCAAATTTTTCAAGCATGGGGCAGGATCCTCAAGGGTGAACGACCCTCTCTTTCGATAGAAATCACGCGTGAATGCCCTTTGAAATGTCCGGGCTGTTACGCGTATGACGACGCACATCTAGGCGGCGGACAGACGTTGCGCGACCTGAATGATCGAAGGGGCCAACCCCTAATAGACGGAGTTCTTGAAGTCGTTGATCGACTGAAGCCTCTGCACTTATCTCTCGTCGGGGGTGACCCGCTGGTCCGATATCGCGAGCTGGAGTTGCTGATTCCTCTTCTATTGGCGCGCGGAATCCACGTGCAGATTGTTACCAGCGCCTTCCGGACAATGGGTCCGACCTGGGCCAGCCTGGCGCGCCTGCACGTAGTCGTGTCCATCGATGGGTTGCAACCGGAACACGACGTCCGGCGTGCGCCAGCAACCTACGAACGTATTCTAAAAAACATCATGGGCCAGAGGATCACAATTCATTGCACGGTCACAGGTCAAATGATGAAGCGACCCGGATACTTGGCCGAATTCCTGGAATTCTGGACGCCACGCCCCGAGATCAAGAAGGTATGGTTCAGCCTATTCACTCCTCAGGTTGGAGATCAAATGCCGGAAATCCTGAGTTCGGAGGAGCGGGCGCGGGTCATTGCGGACATGACGCAATTGCGGAAGCATTATCCGAAACTGGACATGCCGGAGGCGGTGATTCGGCAATTCGCCTCGCCTCCACAGAGGCCCAAGGATTGTGTCTTCGCGCTCACGACCCAGACCTTGTCGGCAGATCTGAAGACAAAGGTCACTCCGTGCCAGTTTGGAGGAAATCCTGATTGCGCATCCTGTGGATGCATCGCATCCATGGGCTTGGCCTCCGTAGCTGCTCACAAATTGGGAGGAATACTCTCCGTTGGGACCATTTTCAAAGCCTCCCTGAGAATCGGCCAGAATCGAGCGAAGACCAGGGAGAAGTATCAAGCCAAAAACGCACTCCAGACATTGCAAGTAAAAGAAGAAAGGTGCGGCATTCAGGGACAAAGGAGGAATTAGTTTGTGAAAAATGCAGCCCGACCCAGACTTTTGCCCGCTCGACACGAAAAGGAGGTCGCGTCCCTGCGCGATCTATCCGCGCGAGTCGGTAGCGATCCGCTGCTTGTGCAAGCCGGCAACGGGAACACATCCATAAAGTTCGATGGAATTCTATGGATTAAAGCATCCGGCAAATGGCTAGCTCACGCAATGCAAGAAGAGATCCTCGTGCGGCTGGAATTGGCGGAAGTCCAAGAGTCTATCCAGAACGACACGGAAATTGCCTCGCGCTATGGTCTGAAGGACCAGTTGCGTCCATCCATTGAAACTCCAATGCACGCCATCCTTCGGCATCGTGTTGTCATCCACGTGCACTCGATCAACACCATTGCCTGGGCGATACGTGTAGATGGACCCGATCAACTAAAGGAGCGACTGGCCGGCCTTCACTGGCGATGGATTCCATACGCAGCGTCCGGCATACCGCTCGCCCGAGAAATCGAGAAGGCAGTGGCCAGTGCGCAGGAGACCGACGTTCTCATACTGGGAAATCACGGACTGGTCGTCTGTGGACGTGATTGCTATACAGCTGAAAAACTTCTGCGTGAGGTCGAACGACGGCTTGCGATTGCTCCCCGCCGATTCCCAAAGCCCGACGCCACGGTGCTGGCGTTGATTGCGCGTTTCTCGAGATGGCAATTTCCCGATATCGACTCGTTGCATGCGCTAGGCACAGATGCGGTGTCTCGAAAGATTCTAAAAGGCGGCGTTCTCTATCCATGCCAGGCCATTTTTCTGGGCCAGACTATGCCTCTATTGCCGCCCGCAGTTGCCATTTCAAAATTCTCGGAACGTTTGAACGGCAAAGACAGAACTCCGGCGTTTGTAGCTGTGGAAAGAAGCGGAGTGATGCTCAACGAAAAGACGACCAGCGCCCAGCGCGCCACCTTGATTGGTCTTGCGCAAGTGACGCAACGAACCGAGGAATCTGCGCGACTCCGGTATCTGCAAGCGGCGGAAGTAGCGGACGTCCTAAGCAAGGGCGCACATGGTTACAAAGAAGTTGTTGTGACAGACGAGAAGGAGAATTCTCCGGCAGAGGTTAAGAAATTGGATGGGGAGCGCAAAATGGTAGACAACCCAAACGCATGTGTTTCTTAGCGGGCTGGAAGTTCGGGTGCGGTAAAGCCGCAGCGTTTGAGCAGGCCGGCGAATCGCGGATCGGCCCGCCAAGCATCCCAGTTGGGATCTACTGAGAGAAAGACAAGATGCACATCCCGAGCTTCATAAGCGCGTCTTTATGACAGCACCTGCTCATATTCGACGGGCTAACCAAAGAGCTTTTGGCACAGCAGCTTCCGTGCAGCCGATTTCCATTCGCAGGCCCGAGCATTCAGTCCATAGCTGAATGCTCTTCCCGCGAATCGAGACCTGGATTAAGGTAGCGCTGCGGCGGTTTTCAACACCGTTGCGTATTTTACTGCTGCTGCATATTTCATATGAAGTAATTCAATGGATTGAGAGTAATCCGTAACTATCGAAATGGATTCAACTTAAGGAATGGCGGAGAGGGAGGGATTCGAACCCTCGTTGGAGGTTTTCGCCCCCAAAACGGTTTAGCAAATTCCCCGTTTCACAGCCTGGTGTTCGGAATCAATAGGGTTACGTTCGGACGAGATGCCTCATTTTTGTGCAAAGAGCCCCTGTTTGGGAGCAATTGTGCAACTATTGTGCAACTCCCTGGATGGAATTGCACAGCATTGCACTCTGCCTCGGATTGTGATTGCGAACGTGGTCCTCGACGCAAGCCAGGCTGTTGCTGCTTGATCGACTACCTTCTCCGACTTCCACCTCTTTTCTATCCAAACGCAGCAAACCATTCAGAAGCCGAAGGAGCCGTAACCGAACCGCTCAAAGCCACGCGCTGGGCTGCAAGAGGATCTCCCTCGTTGCCAGCACAGCGAGATTCGCGCCTGAGAGAGGGCGAAATCGCGATCGCTTTTCTGCAGGGACACGGTTACCGCGGGCGACCGACGGCCAAGTCGCACTCCTTCACAGCCTTTTGCGCCTCCTCATCACCCGGTACCAGGGCCAGCACCTTGTTGGCGAACGAGAGCGCCGCCTGCCAATCGGATTTTTCAAGCGCCGCCCGCATCTGCTGGCGATGTTGCTGCAGCGCGCAGTTTGCAAAGGCCTTCTTGACTTCGGCATCGTCTGGCGACACGGCAAGAATCTTGTTGCCGTAAGGAACAGCGCTCTCGCAATCCGACTTCTTCATGGCAGCGCGGAACTGCTCGCGATTAAAGAACGCAATTCCGAAATCGCTTTGAAGCTCGTTGAATTCGGGATCGAGCTCCCGCGCCTTCTGCAAGTGCGCCGTCCCCTCGGCAAGGTTTCCTTGCCACATCAGCGCGTTCCCGAGGTTATTGTGGGCCTTGGCATTGCGAGGATCCAGTTCTAGAACCTTCTTCCACGCTGCAATGGCCGCTTCAAGTTGACCCTTGGCCGTCAGGTCAGACGCAAGGTCGAAAAGCCGGTACGACTCGGCCGCGGGCACATCGATCTTTATCATCCCGTCCGGGGGGATATTCACGAACTCCGGAATATTGACCGCGCGATTAGCCGCAGTCGAGTTGTCGATCAAAATCGCCGGGCTGTCGTTGCCCTCCGCATCGATGTGCGTCAGAAACATCTGCGTGTAGGGCGTACGGCTCTTCGAGGAGAAAACCAGCCAACAGCCGTTGGGCGAGAAACTGTGCCAGGAGTTCATCAACGGAGTATTGCAGCGCATACGCCGCGCCACGCCGCCTTCCGCGGGCACGATATAGAGCTGGCTGTCGGGGCGCATCAATTGCGCGTTGCGGCACTTCACAAAGATGATCCAGCGGCCATCGGGCGAAACCTTGGGAAAGCTATTGCTCATGCCGTCGTGGGAAGCACCCGCGATCGGCACCGGCTGGCCACCTTTGCCATCGTTGAAGGGAATCCGGTAGAGGTCGTACTGAATTTGGGTCTCTTCCGGAGAGTTGGCATGCGCCGCCAGCTTCTGGCCTTTGGGGTAGGGTTCCTTCGCTTCCGCCCGGGCAAAGACCACGTACTTGCCGTCGGGACTCCAGACGGCGTCCGTTTGCACGTAGCGCGGATCATCTGCCCCGGGCAAGGTCTGCCTTCGGCCCGTCGCACGGTTGTACCACGCGAGTATCCCGCGCGTCGGATAGAACACTTGCAGGAAGCGGTAGTCCTTGAAATTCACAACGTAGTAGCTATCCGCGAGTCTTTTTTCCAGCCCGCGCAACATGGTCAAGACGTATTTGCCGTCCGGCGAGACCTGTGACATGAAGCCGATTCTAGAGGGAGAAACTGTCTCATCCTGAAGAGAACTCCACGAGATCACGTCTTGATTGCGGATGGTCATTTCCGGCTTGATGGAGGCGAGCACGTATAGCCCTTTGTCATTGGCGGGACCGTCGAGATCCATTCCCAGTGTTTTGCCGTCGCGCGAAAATGAATGGCAATTGGCGCAGGTGTGAAGGCCCGTCAGTAGCAGTCGGCTGTTGGGCTCGGCGATGTTGCGCAGGCGCCAGGAGAGGAGGGGTAGATCACCTTGGGCCAGCGGCTTGATCACCCCCTCCTCCAGCTCCGAGGGTATTAACGGCACGTCGCGGTAGAAGATTGGCGCTCCGACTGGATCCATCGAGGTTTGAATCACAACTGCGCCGCGGGAAACGGGGCGGTCCGGATGCTCGCTCTGGAATCCCGAGATCGTAATGGTTGCGGGATGTCCCTTCGAGTGGTTCTTGATCACCTGCCAGGTGGCCGCATCCGGTATCCAAGTTCGCGCCGCGGCTTGCTGGGGTGTCAGCGTAGGCAGTTCGTTGCTTGCGGAGATACAACGCGGGTCAACGTCGCCAATGCGGAGCCGCTCGCCGGCTGACCGCGCATGAATTCTGGCCGAGCCGTCGGAGAAGGCCACGTCGATTGTCCATACAGAGGCGGAGTCCGAAGCATCGCGCCAGAGGAATGTGGGAGGGGTGATCTCGGGCGGAAAGATCGAGCCGTCCTCTGGATAGTCGACGGTGATCGCAGCCAGACTGGGATTCTCCGCGCTGTGCGAGGCGGAGGAATCCGTTGCGTGCGCACTCGTCGCCTGCTGTGCAAAGTCCAAATCCGTCGCGCTTGAGCCACGGCGCGTGACGCCGAATTGCAGAAGCATTGCGGAGGCGGCGGCCAAACCGCAGATGCCCAGAGTGCGGACTCCCAGTCGTTTCACGGCATCCCCGTTATTTCGAGCGACCACCCATGGTCCGCCCATCCACTCACAATTTCAGACTAGCATCCGATCCTTATATTTTAGCTCCGATCACGCACGCAACGTACAATCCTCGCGGGTTTTCCAGAACGGCATTTTCCGCTCCTACGGCCCGGCGGCAGTGAACCTCTGGTGTCAAAACATCAAGGCGTCGCGCCCTTTTGGGAGTTTTTGCCACCTTCTTCCTCAACCAGCTTGAACCGGTTCAGCGCCTTTTCTTGCTCACGGAGGTTCGCTGTGACTTCCGCCAGCTTCTGCACAAGTTGGGGAAGCTCGGCGTTTTCCCCTCTTCCACGGAGACAGACGATCAAGTGGTAGAGAGCGGATTGGTCGTTGGGGTCGGACTTCAATGCGAGGCGTGCGGTCGCCTCCGCCAGAGCCGTGTTTCCGGCGCGCAGATAGAGTTCTGTGAGGACATCTTGTGCGAGCGTGAAATCGGGTTTGTTGCGCACGGCACGCTGCGCGGCAACTTTTGCTTCCTGAAAAGAGGGCGTACCGGGTTGCACACCCTTACGGATGAGCAGTTCGGCAAGGAGATAGTTGAGGGTAGGATCAGCGGGCGCTTTCGCGAGGCGCTGCCTTACGACACGCAACGACTCGCCCGGTTTGTTCTCCTGCAGCAGAGAGATTCCTAGCGCCAGGGAGCTGTAGTTCTGAAGGGGATTCAAGGCCGCGGCTTTGCGGAAATCGGCGTTTGCCTCGTCGTAGTGTTCTAGCTGTACCTCGAGGACGCCACGCTCAAGATAGAGACGCCCGGAATTCGGGACGGCGTGCAGTCCGGCGTTGAGAACATCCACGCCCAGCTTGAAGGCCCCGTGATCCAAGCTGATGGTGGCCAGGTCTAGATAATTGTCACTGTTGGCGGGGTCAAGTGCGATGGCCTTCTGCAAGGCCGCGACCGCCGCGGGCGTCTGCTGATCGTCCTCGTAAACCGCCGCTATCAGGTTCAGAGCCGCTGCCCTTTGCTTTTCCGGACCATCCTCAGTGAGGGGCAGCAGCGTGCGAATGGCATCCTCGTCGTGGTGCGCACCGTACTGGGCGAGCCCGAGGTAATAAAGCGCCTCCGGATCCTGGGGTCGAAGTTCAGCAATCCGTTGATAGGCCGCAAGCGCTTCCCCGGCACGGTTCAAATGAACCAGACAGGCGCCGAGTTGCGAGAGGGCTGGAATATCGTTCGCCACGACGTCAGGACCCTTCTCGTAGTGGGCAACGGTGGTTGCGCAGTCTTTTCGTTGAAACGCGAGCGCCGCCGTCATCGCGTGGGCGGTCTGGTCATCAGGGTTCAGGCGAAGCAGCTTCTCCAAGAAAGGCAGGGCCTCAGGGCTGCTGGCTTGGAATTCAAGCTGTGCGGCGGCCTCCAGCGCGGCAACATTGTTCGAATCGATTTGGAGTGCGTGCTTGAACGCCCGCAGACTCTCCTGAGGCCGGCCCAAGCCCTGGAGGGCGATCCCTTGTAATGTCCAGGCGCGGGGATCGGTGGGATGGGCTTGAGCTAACTCCTGGGCCAAGCGCAGAGCCAGTTCATTGTCGTGGGACTGAAGCGCCTGTACGACAGACTGCGGACTAGGAGGCGGGCTGGTTTGTCCTCGCGTGAGCGCAGCGAGCCAAAGCCAAATGAAGACGCATGGAATCCAAACGAGAACCCTGGACCCTACGAGGAGACGGGCCCAAACCGAAGAAGTCATCCGTTTCTGCCGCGGATATAGGAGGGACTGAAACATACGCTTCAAAAGGAATCCGCTGAATCTGAACGCTGAGTCCACAGGGAACGCGACCGGCGTTCCGGACCAAGGGTGAACGGCATTCGGAGCGAGGCGAGGATGGCAATTCGATTGTGCAGGAAGTGCTCGGCTCCGTCAAGAAGACCTTGCACTCAAGAGTTGAAGCAAACGTTTGCTCGATGTATAGTTCGCCCGGGACGGCTGTCCGCACACTGCATTGGGAAGTGATGCCACTGGCGAAACGCAGTAATCGGAACGGGTGAAGTTCCACATGTGAGTTCTAAGACAGCTTGCTTTCCCGGTGCATCGATTGCGCACAAGAAACTGCAGTCTGAGAGGAGACCGACATGATGAAGCGTCGCGATTTCTTGCAAAAGGGGGCGTTGGGGGCTGCGGCAATTGCCTTTTCTCCAAAATCCGGTTGGCGTGCTTCCTCCTACTCACGAACAGCGGATTCTCGCATCGAGGTCCTTTTCGACGAGCCACTGGGCACAATCTCTCCGAACATCTATGGCCACTTTGCCGAGAATCTGGGGGGCGTGTTGTACGACGGCATTTGGGTCGGGGAAAAATCGCGCGTCGCGAATATCGACGGGCTACGAAAAGAACTTATCGAGCACATGCGCAAAATCAAGGCTCCGGTAATCCGCTATCCGGGCGGATGCTTCGCGGACAGCTACGATTGGCACGACGGAATTGGCCCCGCGGAAAGACGCCCCCGGCGCACAAACTTTTGGGCAAACGATGAGACAGACAAGGCACCGGCAAGCCACGGTTACGATCCCAATACCGTCGGAACCAACGAATTTGTGCACTTCTGCAAGCTCATCGGCGCGGAACCCTATCTTGCCGCAAACGTGAAGAGCCTGCCCGCGTCGGCCTTCTATCAGTGGGTGGAATATTGCAATTCTCCCGCGGGAAGCACCACCCTGGCCGATGTCCGCGCGGCCGCCGGCTATGCGGAACCTTTTCATGTGAAATATTGGGGAGTCGGAAACGAATCGTGGGGCTGCGGCGGAGAGTTCACCCCTCAGGAATATGCCGTGGAATTCCGGCGCTATTCGACTTGGCTTCCAAAGTACGGCGAAGAGTTGCACCTGATCGCCTCGGGGCCGAACGTCGACGATTGGAGTTGGACACGCGAGTTTCTGGCGGAGGTCTTGCGCAAAGGTCCAGGGGGGTTGCGCCGCATCTACGGAATGGCGCTGCATCACTACGCCTGGAACTTGAGCCGCGGAAAGACGCAGAATTGGGAGGCCGGCAAGGGAGAAGCGCTAAAGTTTGACCCGGTTGATTGGTATGAGCTGCTCCGCGAAGGCGAGCGAATGGAAGGCCTGGTCACCGGCCACTGGCAGGTTTTGACTGAACTCGACCAGGACCACCACATCAAACTGATTGTGGACGAATGGGGCCCCTGGTACCGCCCCGGCAGCGAGGCCACTCCCGGCGACCTGCTCGAGCAGATGCCCACGTTGCGGGACGCGGTGTTCAGCGGCATGACACTGGATATCTTCGACAGGCATCCCGAAAAAATTGCCATGGCCAACTGCGCACAGCTCATCAACTGCTTAAACAGCTTGTACCTTGCGCATGAAGACAAATTCGTCATTACTCCGGTCGGCCGTGTCTTTGAACTGTATACGAGCCATCAAGGAGGAGCGGCGTTGCGCACGGTATTCTCCGCACCCAACTTGCACTACGACCGGGACGGGAAACCCGCCTCGTTCTGGGGATTGCAGGGTTCCGCCTCCGTGCGCGATAAGGAGTTAACGATCACCGCGGTCAATCCCAGCACCACCGAATCGCGTCTTGCGGAAATCGCTCTGCGGGGGGCGACCGTCAAAAACGCCAACATGACCTTTTTGAGCCACTCTGACATTCACGCGCACAATACGTTTGAGCAGCAGCACGTGGTTGTTCCTCAAACCAAGCCCTTGAGCTTGAACGGAGGATCTCTTGTGGTGCAGTTTCCACCGGCGTGCGTGGCCGCCCTGAACATCCAGCTAAATTAGCGCCAATCAGGTTATGGCTTGCCTTTTAACAGCGCTTCCACTCTGGCATGTTCCAGCAGTTTGATGCCGTAAGCCTGCGCCCGTCCATATCTTCTCGTGCGAACCGGTTCGCAATCTCCGCTTGTTTCGATGAGCCCCGAACCATCTTGACAGGTCAATCTCTCAAGTGGTGTGGGTGGCAGGACTAGCAAAAAGAGAGGCGGGGCTGCACCGCCACCGCCTCGGCCCCACCAATTTGTCGAAAGCTTGAAATGCAGCTTGGAACTTTGCCCGGGAGCTCTGGACTCCACCAGCCCACCCTAGTAATTCCGAAGGACCACCGCTTGGGGTGTAAAACGGTGGTCCCTCTTGTTGTGATTCAATACCAGCTTAGAACGTGATCTTCCCTCCGATTTGCCACCATCTGGGAAGCGTCTGGCCAGTCACCTGGCCAAAGTTTCCAGCGGACAGATTGCCATTAATGTTCTGGAAGTTGGGATGGTTGAAGAGGTCGTAGAACTCAAACCGCAGTTGAAAGTTGAGCCTCTCCGTTATGTGGGTGTTCTTGTAAACAGTCAGATCTGTCTGCACAAAGGGCGGATTACGGAATCCACCAGCCTTCTCGTTGCCCAAGGTACCCGCCGTGGGCACGGTGAATTGCCCAGCCGTGAAGACGCCGTTGATATAAGCGCTCCGCGAGGTTGCCTCCTGGTAGTTGGTGACGTTCGGATAGCTGAAGTTATCTCCATTGGCAAGGTAGTCACCCGTGTTGGTAAGGTGCGCGTCCGCGCCCACGACATAGTTTAACCCGTTGTATGACGCTGAGGTAGAGACCGTGAAAGGATAACCGGTCTGGTACATGCTCGTTCCGCTGAGTCCCCACCCTCCCGTCAGGTGCCCTACAAGCCCCGCACCATTGTTCACGCCCGGCAGCTCATAGTTGAAGCTGAGGGAGAAGCGGTTGGGCGCATCCCAAGGCGAGGGTCCGTAGTATTGGTGCGGATCCAACGAGGTCGGGTAAGCGCTCGCGTCATCTTTAGAAGAAGAGCGGGTGTACGATGCGTCAAAGAACCCGCGTTTTACTCTTCCCCGGATGTCAAAAGTGACCCCCTCATAGTTGCTCACGCGATCGTTCTGAGTGTATGCGATTGAGCCAAAACTCGGATTGTATCGCGTGGGAGCAGTGCCCTTTGGCTTTCCTATTAGGTCACCGGGCATGTCATTGATGTCAGTGCCATAGGAAACCTGACCTCCTGCGTTTCCATTCCCAACCAGGTTGGTGTCGTGGGATCCGCTGTAAAGCACGCTGGCAACAAGGTGGCTGCCAAGCCTATGCTCGAGCGAGCCCGCAAAAATATAGGCGGTGGGGGATACGATGTTGGGGTTGATTCCCCCAATCCCCAGTCCCGCACCGACAATTCCTCCCGCGGCGTCCAGACAGGGAGCTACAGGACACAATTTTGTCCCAACCAGTGCAGGGTATTGGTATCCAAACGGGGGTGTGCTATTGGTGCCCTGGACGAACAGTGGTTGGTTAGCCGGTGCATTTGTCTCAAAAAAGGTAGGAGTGACTAGCCCCGGCGGATTGCCGCGGAATTCCTCCTGAATATTGGCGGGTGTGAGCCAATTGGAATACATTCCGAATCCGCCGCGCACCACCCAGTCTCCCCTTCCATTGACATCCCAAGCCGCGCCGATACGCGGATTGTAGGCTTTAGGTGTATAAGCCAGCGCGTTCTTCGTGGCTTTCGCAGAGCCACTGGCCACCTGTTCACTAAAGGATGAACCGGTGCCAAGGTAGAAGTTGCCAAAAACCGTCGTGTCTGCCCTGGAATATGGGTTTCCCTGATTGTCGAAACGGAAGCCCAACTGCACGGTCAGATTGCGCCGCGCTTTCCAAGTGTCCTCCGCAAAAATGCCCCAGGTCTTGGAAGCAGCGTCCCAACTCCAAAGCTGCTGCACGCCCGTATTGGAGTTGTACATCACTCCATTTTCGTACGTGGGGGCGTCTTGTGCCAGATTTAACAGGTTGTCGAAGCTGAAGTATGGATGCGACCACGGTCCTTGGAACGGCTCCACGTCATCGCCGTACCAACCTTCGTAGCCCACCTTCAAGACATGAGCGCCACGCACATGCGTCAAAACATCGCGCCAGTGATAGTTATGTTGAATGAAATCGCCTTGCGCGAAACCTACACCGTAGCCGAGGCTTTGTCCGGTAACGCCGATGTTAGGAATGGTCATGTCACCGGTCTCGGCAAGCTTGCCCTCAATGCGATTCCCGTTGAAGATCACATCATTGAGCGTCGTCGGATTGAAGGTGTGCGTCCAGGTCACCTGGAAGGCGCGCTGCCAGTTGTGGTTCGTGGTATTGAATTGCGGGATAGCGACGGGCCCGCCGTAACCCAGAAGCGTGCGGAAGAAGCTTCCATAAATGCGGTCATTCTTGAAGTACTTGTCCACGCGGACGAAATACTGGGTGCCGTTGCGGAAGTCACTGGAGTTAAACACTCCGAAGTCGGTCATCGCAGTCGCACAAGGCAACATGTCCGTTGCGCCCGTTGCACAAGTACCCGGGAAAACATCGTTTGCCGTCGTCTTTACGCCGGCATTGGTCACTGCAGCGGAAGGCTTGTACGTAGTCAGAAGCTTGGTTCCGAAAGTGTTCGGATAGTTGGTTGACGCCCAGGACGCAAATGCCGCATCCGGATAGGTTATTACGTTGGCACCCGTCGAATAAGATTCACGCAACGGTTCCACGGCGAAGAAGAAGAAAAACTGGTGATGGGGAACAATGGGGCCGCCAATCGCCGCAGACATATTGTTACTGTGAAATGGATTATAGGGGTGATTCCCGCCAGGCAGAGAATACTTCGCGAACATCTTCTGGTAGTTGAAATAGTCGCTGGCAAGTCCGTGGAACGTATCCGTTCCGGACTTTGTTGTTGTTGTGAACTGGATGGAACTCGAGTGGCCGTAGTCAACCGTAAATGTGTTGACCTGATTGCTCGATTCCTGAATGACATCGGGGTTGGGCGTAAGATTCAACACTCCCTGCCGAATGCTGCTGGTGACGTCAAGCCCGTCCACGATCCACATATTGGAAACTGTGCCTTGACCGTTGGCACTGACGTCAACGGCCGTCTCTGTAGAGAAGTTGTCCACTCCCGTTCCCGGAGTGCTCGAATTCACGCCCGGACCGCCGGCGAGCCCCAGGCCAGAGACGCCGGGGGCAACGGATACCAGCGAAAGCATATTGCGGCCTGCCAGGGGCAAAGTCGACAGCTCCTGGGTTTCGAGTGTCTGTTGATTCCGTGTCTCTGACGTGTTTATAAGCGGGTTTTCAGCTGTGACTTCAATGGACTCCGTCGCCATGCCCACTTTAATCGCTATAGGTACGTTGAGGTTTTGATTTGTCTCCAGCGTGACCGTTGTTTCTGCCTTCGAAAAACCTTTCGCCTCAACGGAAATCTTGTATTTACCCGGAGCTAGGCTCAGAAACCTGTACTCCCCTTCGGCAGCGGTAGTTGTCACTGCCGAAATATGGTTGTCCAGGTTTTCCAGCGAAACCGTCGCTTGCCCTACCCCTCCGCCACTTGGATCGGTGACGGTTCCTTGAATACTTGCAGTGAACTGGGCCCAGGCCGAGCCGGCTGTCAGTAGAAGAATAGCGAGCAGCCGAATCGACCATCCAACAACTAATTTTGACTTCATGTATTTTCACCCCCGATGGTAAGAGTAAACATTTACAAGACTTGTCCAGCGTAAACGTTTTCTCGATTGCCCCCACGTATATTCCACCCAAATCCGGTTGTCAAGCTTTTTCTAGTGGTTTTCTATTAGGGGCTGGCGAGACATGCCGCGGCCAGTCACGCTTCTCAGCTCACGTCTTTGCCCAGCCACGGTTCGCCACCCGCCCTACTCCCTCTCGCAGCGTGATCAATTGATTGATTGGGACGTGCTTGAAGGACTCCACTAGCGCGTTCGGCCAGTGCACCTCCAGGTCGACGGAGGTATTGGTACCGAGCCCGAAGTGCAAGCGGGGATCGTTGCAGGAATAAAAACTGCTTTGACTTACGAGGCTCTGCGCCTGTGTTTTCCCGCCATAACGGGCGAGAACCCGAGCCCCGATCGCGCTTCGATTGGACTTCACACCCTCAAGTTTCACCTTGATCCAGTTCTGTTTCCCCTGGATGTCATTGCGCAGCAGGGAAGGAGGCTCGTTCATGTTTATGATCACGATGTCGATGTCACCGTCATTATCGAAGTCTCCGAACGCACATCCCCTGCCGCTGTGCGCCGCGGCAACGCCGGGACCGGCAGCTTCGATCAGCTCCTCGAAGGAATTATTGCCGAGATTCCGGAACACCGCGCGTGGCGTCTCATACGGATATTGCGGCAGGGTTCGCCCGACTTCTGGGTAAACGTTTCCGGTAACGATAAAGATATCAGGATATCCATCATTGTCCAGGTCAACGATTCCCGTACCCCAGCACACATAGCGCGTCTCCACCCCAATGTGCGACTGCCGGGTGACATCGTCGAAATTCCCTTTGCCGTCATTGTGGTAAAGAATGCAGGAGTCGTCAGTGAAGTGCGTCTTGAAGAGATCCAGATGCCCGTCGAGATCGTAATCGCCAATCCCTACCCCCATGCCCGCCTGTTCTTCCCCGTCGTCGCTGAGGGCCACCCCTCGCAATACTCCTTCTTCACGGAATGTCCCGTCATGGTTGTTCATGAAAAGCAAGCTGGGAGTTGAATCGCAAGCCACGTAAATATCCGGCCATCCGTCTTCGTCCAAATCGGCTGCCACCACGGTCATGCCATAGCATGGCGGAGTCTTCGCGATGCCTGCCTCCTTGCTGACGTCGGTAAACGTCCCGTCACCGTTGTTTCTATAGAGCAGATGCCGTCCCATGGGAAGGCCGCGTGGTCCGCACTCAACGGGAATGCCTTTAAAATTGCAATTCGAGCTGGCTCCGGGAACCGGCGCATGTTCAAACGAGAAACGCACATAATTGGAGACAAACAAGTCCAGGTGCCCATCACGGTTGTAATCTACGAAGGCGCACCCCGCGCCCCATCGCGGCTCATCTTTCAACAGCCCAGCAGCCTTGGTCACATCGGTGAAAGTGCCGTCACCATTGTTGCGGTAAAGGATGTTTTGTCCGAAGCGCGTGCAAAAAATATCATCGAAGCCGTCGTTGTTGTAGTCCGCAATGCAGACACCGTCACCCCAACCGACGGCATGCAGACCCGCCTTATCCGTTACGTCCGTAAACGTCCCATCACGATTGTTCTTGTACAGCCGGTTCGTGGCGCCGGGGGGAGGGCCTTCAACGCGTGTGCCCGAGATCAAAAAAATGTCCATCCAACCGTCGTTGTCGTAGTCAATGAAGGCACAGCCACAGCCGTCAGATTCCAGGATGTATTTGTTGGTATCCTCGCCACCATATATGGTTGGTGCAGTCAGTCCGGCAGCGGCCGCTACATCAACAAAATGTGCGTTGAAAGGGCGACCCGAAGGGGCCTGCCGGGCCAGGGGTTTGGCCACACGGCCCCCCATCCCTTGTCCGAGCAGTCTTTCGGCTGTCATCGAAATTGCGGATCCCAGAGAGAATCGCATGAACGTGCGGCGCGAAAAGATCATTCCGACAGTTTTCCCTTTCTAGATAATGTGATCTCAGGCGCCAATTATCGCCCGAAGCGCAGCGGCAGTAAACATTTTCTCGGGCTCCGGGCGAAAACCACGACCGAGAGAATGCATTGCGTCTATGGCTGCACCGGTTGTTTTGCGGGCGTGTCCTCTTCAAATAGCTTGTAGCGGTAACGTTCCCGTTCATCCTGCGTAGCCTGTTCGCGAAGCTGGGCCAGGCGCTGGAGCAGTTCGGGAATCTCCTGCTTCTGCCCAGTCTTCCGCAATGCCTGGATCAGACGGTAAACCGCGGTTTGATCCTTGGGATCGTTGAGCAGAGATTTCCTGCATTGCTCAATCGCCTCCTGGTACTGCCCATTTTCCATGTACAGTTTTGCCAGCACGCCGCGAGCGGCGGCAAGCGTGGGCTGCAAAGCGACTGCTCTCTTTGCCGACCGCATGGCCAGTTCAAAATCCGGGGTACCCGGATCAATACCCTTTTGCGACAGGACATCGGCTTGCAAATAGAGCAGCAAAGGGTCGTTCGGTTTCCTCTGGAGTTTTTCCTGGACCGACTCCAAGGCGTGATCGAGATCGTTCGTCTGGACAGCAACCAGGCCTTGCGCGGCGACACTTAAGGACTGATGGGGGTTCAATTCGTATGATTTCTCAAAGTCGGCCTCTGCCTGGTCGTACTTCGCCAGCTGCACATACAGGACCCCGCGTGCCACGTAGAGATCCTCTACGTTTGGCTGAAGCGACAACCCCTCGGTGATCACATCTATACCCACCTGAAAAGACTCGTGCGCAAAGCAAATGTTGGCAAAATCCAAATACAGACTGGTGTTGCGCGGGTCCAGCAATAGTGCCTGCCGGAGGGTGCTCACCGCATTGGGCGTATCGCGGGCTTCTTCATAGGCTCGCGAAGCCAGTTGCAGCGTGCTCACATCAGCATCCTTGGCCTCAAGGAGTGGCTGTAGCGTTGCCAGCGCGTCCTGGGGTTTGTGAGCCATAAGCTGAATGGATGCCATGACCTGACGCTCACGCGGGTCGTCTGGTTGAAGCGCCACAGCCCTCTGAAACGTCTTTGCCGCTTCATCAAGCCGTTTGAGCCTCACGAGGCAGGTAGCGTAGGCATGCAATGCGTCGAGCTGAGAGTCGAGAAGTTGGCCGGCTTTCGCGAAATGGGGAACTGCTGCAACGCAGTTTCCCTGACGATACTCCAGCACTGCCAGCATGGCGTGCGCGGTGGGATCCCCTAGATGCAATTGCAATAAACGATTCAGCAGTGGCACGGCACTCTGGTTCCCTGCTTGGTATTCAATTTGAGCCGCCCCCGCCAACGCTGCAACGTTGTTCGGAGAAATCTTCAACGCTTGGTGAAACGCCTTCAGCGCCTCTTTACTGTCGCCTTTGCTGGCGAGGGCGATACCTTGCAGCGTCCACAATTGCGAATTGTTGGGCGATACTTGCAGGGCGGTATGGCACAGCTCCACCGCCTTGTCGAATTGCTTGGCACGCAACGCCGAACTGATAGGCTCTATCGGGTTCTCGTATGTCTGCGAAAGACCCAGACAAGGGCAAGCCAGCAAGACAATTCCGAGACCGAGCTTTCTGAACGATATCATTCGGGGTACCGACAGACACAGAATCACTGTAAGGACAGAATACTTCATCCCAGAATCTAGTGACAACTTGTGTTTGACGCCGAGCCTCACTCGCGCTATACATAGGGTCCGTTGGGAAAACGCTTGCTCAGAAGACTACGCCCGGCGGGCTGCCAGGTGCGTGTTTGAGTCTGTGCGGAACGACGTCCCGCAAGCAAGCCGAGGAGATCACACCATGAAGAGAAAGTCCCGAAGACAATTCCTCAGTTCGGCGGCAGCTTCCACCGCCGGGTTGTTTGCGCTGCGCGCTCTTCCCGCTTGGGCGCGGAGTAAATCCGCGGCACCGATCACGCCTCCGCTTTCGGTGTTCAGCTACTCGAGCGTCCAGCTTCTTGAGGGCCCTTTGCGCGTGCAATTTGATCAGAATCACCAGCGCTACCTTAATCTCGACGAAGATGGGTTGCTCAAGCCGTTCCGGCAGCGTGAAGGGATGCCGGCGCCTGGCCCTGACCTCGGAGGTTGGTATGACAACTCCGATGACTTTAATGCGCAAACGAACTTCCACGGATTCATTCCGGGGCACTCTTTTGGGCAGTACCTCTCTGGATTGGCACGCGCCTATGCGGTGACCGGATCGAAGCCCACACAAGAAAAGGTTCACCGCCTCGTGCGCGCGTACGGGGAGACAGTAGAAGCTGCGGGGAAGTTCTACGTTGACTACCGGCTGCCTGGCTACACCTTCGACAAAACATGCTGCGGCCTCATCGATGCGCATGAATTTGGCGCCGACTCGAATGCACTCGAGGTACTGCGACGGAGTACGGATGCGGTCCTGCCGTATCTGCCGGAGAAGGCTCTGAGCCGCGCTGAACAGGAAGCCCGTCCCCATAAGACCATTGCGTATACGTGGGACGAAACTTATACCCTGCCGGAGAATTTCTTCCTCGCCTGTCAGCGTAGCGGTGACAAGCGTTACCGGGACCTGGCGGAACGATTTATCTATCATCAGTACTACGACGCACTCGCGGAAAACCAGAATGCCCTCCCTGGCAAGCACGCCTATAGTCATGTCAATACGCTCAGCTCAGCAATGCAGGCTTACTTGATGTTGGGCGATGAAAAGTATCTGCGTGCAGCAGCCAATGGGCTGCGAATGGTGCAGGAACAGAGCTATGCCACGGGAGGATGGGGACCGGACGAGGCGTTTGTCGTACCAAGCAAGGGACTGCTTGCCGCGAGCCTGGGCAAGACGCGCTCCAGCTTCGAAACCCCGTGTGGCGCCTACGGACAGTTCAAGATCACGCGGTATTTGCTGCGGGTGACGCGTGATTCTTGCTACGGCGACAGCATGGAACAGGTGCTCTACAACACCGTCGCCGGTGCCAAGCCGATTCTTGCGGACGGCACAAGCTTTTACTATTCCGATTACAACAGTGATGCCGCCAAGAAAGTCTATTACAAAGATAAATGGCCTTGCTGCTCCGGGACCTTCCCACAGTTGACCGCGGACTACGGCATCAGTTCGTATTACCCGGCCAAAGAGGGTATTTACGTCAATCTCTTCCTTCCTTCTCGAGTCACTTGGCGGCAAGACGGGGCGCGTTGCACTCTCACACAGCAGACCAAATATCCGACAGCCAACACAACCCAACTCCAGCTCGACCTCGAGCGTACTGAAACCTTCACCATCTATCTTCGAGTTCCAGCTTGGGCGCATGCAAAAACGCGGATTTCCGTCAACGGAAAGCGAGTGGAGGGTGATCTCGCCGCCGGAAAGTTTTTTGCGATCAAGCGTACCTGGAAGAACGGCGATCGGGTGGAGTACGAAATTGGGATGCCCCTCAGCCTGCAAGCCGTGGACGCAGAGAATCCTCAAATCGTGGCGCTGCGCCGAGGGCCGCTTGCTCTCTTCGGCGTGGGGAATCTCCCTGCAAAGTTCACGCGCACTCAACTCCTTGGGGCTGCGCCCGCTTCCCAGTCCTCAGAGGACTGGCTGGTGAAGGGCCATGCCGGGCAGATCACGTTTCGTCCTTTTACAGCGATCGGCGATGAAACTTACCGCCTGTACCAAAAGGTAGAAGTCTGAGTTCATTGCCCCCTGGCGCGACTGATATGACACAGATGCAACGCGCGAAGCATCGCTGGCGTTTGCGTCCGTACCGGCTCGGCTGCTTCCGTTCCTCCCAAGGAATCCGCACCTTCACCCAAACATCCTTGATCAAATCGAGATGATTGGCGGTAGCTGTGACTCGGACACAGTGAGACGCCACAGGCTGAGGGCCCTTCTCATAGCTCCAACACTCTGTGATTTTCTCAGGCCCGAAGAATCGGTGTCCAAACCTGCATCGGCGTGCCCGCACGATTCGCCCACGCGTAGTATGGGATAAACCTCAGCTCGACTTGGCGGGCCTTGGGCGCACTCGGTGTGTACGGATAGTAGAGCCCCCTGCCCGAACTGGGCTTTTCGTAGGCCGCCCCCATGTGCTTTAGCATCACTATCCCGCCGAGCACATCGCTTCGGAACTCCTCCTGGAACGGCGATGCGGGCTCATGGCGCATGTCCAAAGAAACGTCGAAGAGCGACACGCCCTCCGGCTGGTCGAGTTGTTCAAGGCAATAGACCAGCGGACCGCGCTGCACGGCCAGTCGCCCGTAGTCGTCTACCACGCGGCGGTTGGCCTCGATCACTTGCGGGGTCATGTTGAACTTCACGCGAATCTCGTCGCCGGGCGACCAGCGGCGTGCCAATGCAACATATTGTCCAGGAGTCACACCGGAGACCGGCTTGCCGTTGACTGACACTTGCGTGCCATTCGACCACCCAGGGATACGCAAATAGAATGTGAAATCCGTGGGCTTGGCGGGCGTGACGGTAATCTCAGCGGCGCCGTCCCAGGGAAAGTTCGTCTTCTGAGCCACTTTCAGACCGGTGCCGTCCTCCAAGTGCCAATCAAGCTGAGAATTGTCATACAGGTGCAAGTAGAGGCCATCCTTGCTGGTGCTGTAAAAATAGCCCGGCAAGGACGCGAACGTGCGCTCCAGGTTGGGCGGGCAGCAGGTGGTGTCGTACCAGGGATTACGAATCTGGTCGCCGCCCGAGGGGTCAAACGCCAACGGATTGCGATAGCAATAAAGCGTGCCATCGAGCGACATCCCGGAATTGATACCGTTATATAAGGCACGCTCGATCACGTCGGCGTATTTTGCGTCGCCCGTTGCTGTGAGCATGCGCCAGTTCCACATCATGTTGCCAATGGCCGCGCAGCTCTCGCCATATGCGGTGAAATTGGGAAGCTCGTAGGGATCACCAAAGGCTTCACCTTCGCTGCGTGCCCCAACACCTCCCGTCACGTACATTTGGGCTGATACGAGGTCGTCCCAAAGCACGTTGAGGGTCTTCCAGTAGGACGCGTCACCCGTTTCCATGTAGTAGTCGGTGGCGCCGCAGCACGCATACATTGCGCGCACAGCATGGCCTTCGAGATGGGTCCGCGAAGTAAATGGAATTCCGCAGAAGTGATAAACATAACCGTGCTGGGGAACCTTGATACGGTCATCGCCGTGCAGGATATACCCGGCAAAATCGAGATAACGCTTGTCTCCGGTCGTGCGGTAAAGCTCAATCAGTGCCAGTTCAATCTCTGGATGCCCAGAGAAGATCGGCTTCTTGTCGGGTCCCGGGCCGAAATTGGGCAGCAGGTAACCGTCAACGAAGCGCATGCCGGCGTCAAGCAACGTGCGGTCGCCGGTCGCGCGATAATAGGCAATCGCGCCCTGGATCATGTGGCCAAGGTTGTACAGTTCATGCCCCCAACGCTGTACCTCGGGTTCCATGCGGTCTTTCGCGCGTTCCCCAACATAATATGTATTCAAGTAACCGCTGAGCTCTTGAACTGCCACCACTTCCTTGATGATCTTGTCCGTCAATGAGCGGAGTTCCGGACGATCGCCGGACTGCAGCGCGAAGCCCGCAGCTTCCGTCCATTTGTACACGTCGGAGTCGGAGTAGACCGGGCCGCGCTGTTTGGCATCACTTTTGCCGACAAGGCGAAGGAAATTGTCCATGCGGCCGTTGGCCTCCAGCAATTTCTCCATTGATGGAATGCTGCTGTCGACATCGATTTTGCGTCGCGCTCCCCAGAATCCCTGCGAGATCGTCACCGCGCGCAGAGGAATGTTGTGCAATTTGGCATAGGGAGATTTGTCGACAAATAGAACGCCCTCATCTTTCCAGTCTGGATTGGACGTATTCAGAGTGTCTCCCCACGAGGAGGCCAACAAATCTGGCATTGGCAAGGAACCCAGCGCGGCCGCGGAAATGGCGGTGCCCACGAATTGCCGGCGTGAAATCTGTGATTGCTTTGTCATACCAACCTCCTCAGAGTCGTGCTTTCGATCATATCTCCAGCCATTATACGCACGTACAGCAAACGTTTACACAACTTGCTTGCGATTCCCCTAAGCTTCGCCGCTTCTCTCCACCTGCAGTCGCCAGAAGACCAACATGCACTTGCCCGATTCCCTGCACTAATTGCGGTTCTGCGCCAGTTTGATCAACGTGGGCAGAACATCCCCGAACGGTGCTTCGTGTGGCTGTCCAAATGCGAAATAGAGTTTTCGATAGAGCGCATACAGGGAGTTGTAGACATTCTGAGCTGTGGGCTCCGGCGTAAACACCGTGTGTTCAGGACAAATCTTGTCCTGCGCCTCTTCCACGGTCTTGAAAGTTCCTGCTGCGAGAAATGCGAAAATCGCGGAACCCAGGCTTACAACACTTTTGCTGGGTACGAGGACCGGCCTTGCCAGAACGTTGGCATAGATTTGATTGAGCATGTTGTTTTTTTGCGGTATACCGCCCGCATTGATCACGCGCTTGATGGGCACCCCATGTTCGGCCATGCGATCCAGAATGATTCGCGTGTGGAATGCCGTGCCTTCAATGGCGGCAAATAGTTCGTCCTGAGGGGTGCTCTGCAAATTCCAACCGAAGGTAATCCCGCGCAAATTGGGGTTGACGAGTACAGTCCGGTCCCCATTGTCCCAGGTCATCCGGAGCAGGCCGGTTTGCCCTGCCCGATACTTCTCAAGTCCCTGACTCAGAGTCGCAACATCCGTTCCAGCGCGCTTGGCAATCGAGTTAAAGATGTCCCCCACCGCCGAAAGCCCCGCTTCGATTCCAGTTCGCTGCGGGTGCACGCTTCCCTGCACAACACCGCAAACGCCCGGTACTAGGTTAGGCGAAGGTGTAATGCCGATGATGCAAGTCGAGGTGCCGATGACATTCACCATGTCATCGGTGCGGCAACCCGCCCCGATGGCATCCCAATGCGCGTCGAATGCCCCTACCGGGATGGGAATGCCAGCCCTTAATCCGAGTTTTTCGGCCCAATAGGCACAGAGCCTGCCGGCAATTTGATCCGAAGTAGCGTATTCGCCTTGAAGTTTCTCTCGCACACCGGCAAGCAAGGGATCGACTTTAACGAGGAACTCCTCGGAAGGCAGGCCGCCCAAATTTGGATTCCACAGCCACTTGTGCCCCATGGCGCAAACGCTGCGCTTCACTTTTCGGGGATCGGTAATTCCGCAGAGCGTGGCCGCGGCCATGTCGCAGTGCTCAAAGGCAGAGACGAATTCAGCGCGCTTCGCGGGATTGTGACGCAACCAATGAAGCAGCTTCGAGAAACCCCATTCGGACGAATACACTCCGCCGCACCACTGAATGGCTTGCAGCCCTTCGCGGTGGGCTGCTTCGGTGATCTCAGCGGCTTCTGCTTTTGACCGATGATCACACCAAAGATAATACTCATCGAGGGGCTGGAGGTTCTTTCCCACCGGAATTACAGAGGAGCCGGTAGTATCAACCGCCAGCGCTTGCACTTGGTCGCCGGAGATATGCGCCTTTCCAACTGCCTCTCGCGTGGCCTTCGCCAAAGCACTCATCTGATCGTCATGCGACTGCGTGGCGTACTCCGGGTCTTCGCGCTTCCGGTGCAGCGCGTAATCCGCAAGTGCGGTCGCCAGCAGGCCGCGTTCGCTGTCCACAATCGAAACGCGCACGTTTAGGGTGCCAAAATCCACTCCTGCCACAACTGTCATGTGCGAACTTCTCTCTTCGTTTCGGCTCGTTGTTACGCCTGGTGGGCGTACATTTCCCAGCCGAAATAGCGAATGGCGGCTTCGTGCACCATCGGGGCGACACTGGAAAAATTCGCCGCGACGTGGTGCTCGAAACCGTTCTCGCAGATATAACGCAACAGCTTTTGCAGGCCCGGAATCTCCACCACACCCGCGCCGCCGAAGGTTTCCAGGGGATCGTCCGTAAAACGTCCGCTGCCGGAATAGCCGCGAATTTTTCCGTTCGCGTCATCGGTCGAAAAGCGCGCGAAGCTCATGGCCCCGGCCTTGACTCGGCCGACGCAGGTTCCGAAGGTATTTTCCTTGCCGACGGTGCCGGCGATAATCTCCTGGAAATCCATCTTCACGTCTTTGAAGAAGTGCTTCGGCAGGTTGCTGCAGTGGAAGCAAACCGCCTTGTTGGGATCAGTGCCGTAGTTGTTGTTCCAATCGAGCAGGGCACTGGGCGTCTCCGAGGCGAGTTGCAGGGCATGCATGCCCAGCACGCCGCAAACATCTACTTCACATGCGCTGGAGAGCAACGAGTCGCTCATCATGCTCATCAGCGTGCACGGCACGATGCCCAGGTTCTCCTCGAGCGAAGTCCAGCACTGCACCGCGCTGATCTGCACATCCACGGCCTTCATCCACTGATCGACAACCGCTCCCAGCTTCGCCATTTTCAGCAAGGCCGCCTGGGGAATGTCTTTCGTGGTCACATAGCGCTGAATCGCCTGCAGCTTCTGGACGGCCGCATCATCCGTATCCTTCATTCGGCCGATGCGTCCAAGCACCTCCGAAAGATCCAGCGTTTCGACGGAGATCCCGCTGGCCTCCAGGAGTTTTTCACTGTAGCGCACGGTGTTGAACGCGGTTGGCCGCGCGCCGATGGCTCCGATGCGCAGGTTCCGCAGGCCCTTCACGATGCGGCAGACCCCGGCGAACCATTCCAGATCCTTCGCGAATTCCGGGGAATCCGGACTCTCCGTATGCAGCGTGGTCAGCGAATACGGGATGTTGTACTGCCGCAGGTTGTTGCACGCGGACATCTTGCCGCAAAAACTGTCGCGACGGTGCGTGATGCCCATCTTCACGGGCGTATCGGGAGTAGCCTGCACCAGCACTGGAACCTGCAAGCGCGCCAGCCGCAGGGTGTCGGCAATGGCCCGCTCGTCCCCGAAATTCGGCAGCGTGACGATCACGCCATCGATCTGCTCGCCCTTCGAGCGGAACAGCGCCGCGCAACGCTTCGCTTCCTCGTGCGTTTCCACCGCGCCATACTTGCTCTCCTCCGTGCTCAACGTCACGACATCAATCCCGGCTTTTTGTAGCGCCTGAATCATTTCTTCCCGGCCGGTTTTGGCCAGGTGATCGGGGAAGAATCCGCGATTCCCCACGATCATTCCCATGGTCATCTTTTTCTTATTGGACATAGTTCGCTCCGTGAATTTC
>Ga0116107_1000651_pt1 | contig 25378 bp, 26 predicted proteins | sample June2015DPH_6_10_FD_88969 | JGI IMG/M metagenome (GOLD analysis project Ga0116107, IMG submission 88969) | Peatland microbial communities from SPRUCE experiment site at the Marcell Experimental Forest, Minnesota, USA - June2015DPH_6_100 | ecosystem: Environmental > Terrestrial > Soil > Wetlands... | reverse complement strand
ACTTTACGGATGAATGCCATGCATTCAATTTTAGCCCATCCCCGATAAGACCGTTAGTGTCCTGAAAACTTTATTTTTACTCGAGAAAAAGGCGAAAAATGCCAAAAGTGAGCAAGTCAGGTACTACTCATATCTTACAAATACCGTGTACCAGATGCCGAATTCCCTCTTCCTTTCTTGTTTTTGAACATTTCCCTCCTTCAAGTCTCTTAGTGCCCACCTGTCCCGCGTTCTCAAGCAGACTCGTGGTGAAAAATCCTTGCACAAAGAACAACAATGCAGCATGTAAGGCTCTCTATCCTCTCTCAAAACGCAGTATAATTCTTATATATTATGGGCGAGAAATCATCTCTTATTCAAATCAAAGGCATCCGGGACGGGCTCCTGATTACCCTGGCGGGGGCAGACTGGCCGGACCTGGTGGCGGCTTTCATCGAGAACATCGAGAGCCGCTCGGCCTTTTTCAAGGGTGCGAGGGTGGTACTGGATGTGGGGACGCAGGACTTGCGTGTAGCAGATTTATCCAAATTACGCGACCAGCTTTCGGAACACGCCGTTTCGCTCTGGGCCGTGCTGAGCGAATCCGGTCTCACCGAGCGTACCGCCCAGAACCTGGGTCTCGCCACCCGCCTCTCCAAACCGCATTTGACCGAAGCGACCGCCAAACCGGAGGGACTCCTGCCGGAGGGCGCCGCCAGATGGGTCAAGGGCCCGCTCCGTTCCGGTGGCAAGGTCTCCTACGATGGCAATGTGGTCGTCATCGGCGATGTCAATTCCGGTGCCGAAATTGTTGCCGGCGGCAGCGTCATCGTCTGGGGCCGCCTGCGCGGGGTCGTGCATGCCGGTTGCCATGGCGATGAAACTGCCGTGGTGTGTGCATTGGAGCTGGCGCCCATGCAATTGCGTATTGCCGGCGAGATCGCCATCTCGCCCAAGAAACAGCCCCGCAGCCAGCCGGAAGTAGCCCGCATCCAGGATGGGCATCTGGCCGCGGAACCCTGGAACGCCTCGACAGGACGGTGAAATGACAGCTAAAGTGGTTACAGTTGCTTCGGGAAAGGGCGGGGTCGGCAAAACGACTTCCGTTGCAAATATCGCTGTCGCCTTGGCCTCGCGCGGCCAGAAGGTCGTCTGCATCGATGGCGACATCGGCCTGCGCAACCTGGACGTGATCCTGGGCCTGGAGAACCGCATCGTCTACGACCTGGTGGATGTGATCGAGGGCCGTTGCCGTCTCCGCCAGGCCATGATCCGTGACAAACGCCTGGCCGAGCTCTACCTCATCCCGGCCGCCCAGACGCGTGATAAATCCGCCGTTTCCCCCAGCGACATGGTGCGCCTGTGTGATGAACTGCGTCCCGAGCTGGACTGGATCTTGATCGATTCCCCTGCCGGCATCGAGCGCGGCTTCAAGAATGCCATCGCCGCCGCCGACCGCGTCCTGGTGCTGACCAACCCGGATGTTTCCGCCGTGCGGGATGCCGACCGGGTCATCGGACTGCTCGAAGCCGAGGGCAAAGGCCCGGCCTACCTGGTCATCAACCGGCTGAACCTGGCCATGGTGCGGCGCGGCGACATGCTCTCCGTGGAAGATGTGCTTGACTTGCTGGCAATTGAGTTGATTGGGATCGTGCCCGAAGATGAAAGTGTCATTGTCGCCTCCAACCGCGGCCAGCCGCTCGCCTTGGATGGGAAGAATAAGGCCGGCCTGGCATTCCAGAATATTGCCCGGCGCTTGATGGGAGAAAAGGTGCCTTTCATTGATCTCGAATCGCAGAATGTATTCCAGCGTCTCCTGGGGAGGAAGTGACCATGGCTTTCCTTTTTCGCCGCAAGAAAAGTGCCAATAACGCCAAGGAACGGCTGCAACTGGTCCTGATCCATGACCGCACCGACCTGTCGCCTGCCCAGCTGGAATCGCTCAAGGATGCCCTGATCGCGACCATTTCCCGTTATATCGAGATCGACCCGACTGCGGTACGCATCAACGTGGCCCAGGATGGCCGCGAAGAGCGCCTGGTGGCTGATATTCCTTTGAAGAGTAATATCCGCAGGCGGGTGAGATAAGACCCCCAATACGTAGTAGAATTCGCCCAATCTATGTTTCGTAGCAACTTCTGGCGGCATTTCGATTTTTGGCTGCTGGGGGCGGTCATTATCGCCCTGGTGTTTGGAGTGACCATGATCCGGTCCGCGATTGCCGGTAACGTGACCCTGGCGGGCTTGGTGCCGCGCCAGATCATCTTCGGCGCGGTAGGTTTTGTGGTCATCCTCCTGGCTGCCGCCATCGACTATCGCTTCTGGTCCGGGGCGATTGTGCCGATGTATGTCGTGATAGTTTTATCCCTGCTGCTGTTGTTCGTCATCGGCGCCACCCACTTCGGCGCCACGCGCTGGATCGAGACCGGGCTGGTATCCATCCAGCCGACCGAGCTGGCCAAGATGGTAGTCATCCTGGCGCTGGCGAATTTCTTTGACCGGAATATCGAATCGCACCGGAACTGGGGCTGGCTCTTAAAAAGCCTGTTCATCGCCATCGGCATCGCCGGGCTGATCTTCATCCAACCGAACCTGAGCAATGTGATCGTCGTCATGGTCCTGTGGGCGGCCATGGCCTGGGTGGCCGGGCTGGACCTGAAGCAGCTGGGCATCCTGCTCCTGGTGATCATCCTGCTGGGTGCGGTGGCCTACTCTTTCTTCCTGCAGCCTTACCAGCGCGACCGTATCACCACCTTCATTTTTCCGCCTACCAATACCAGTTACGGCGCCACCTATAATGTGCTCCAGGCCCTGGCGGCGCTCGGATCGGGCGGCTGGGTAGGGGAAGGCTACGGCCATGGCACGCAGACTCAATTGCGTTTTATGAAGGTGCGCCATAACGATTTCATTTTTTCAGTGATCGGCGAGGAGCTGGGTTTTATCGGCGCCCTGTTCGTGCTCATTCTGCTGGCTTTTATCATCTACCGCTGCCTGCGCGCGGCGCGCCTGGCACGCGATCCCTTCGGCTCCATGATCGCCTATGGGGTAGCCATTCTTATTTTCTTCCAGGCGGTGGTGAATATTGCTGTCAACCTGAACCTGATCCCGGTGACAGGCATTCCGCTCCCGTTCATCAGTTATGGCGGCAGCGGCTTGATTTCCCTCATGCTGGGGATCGGGTTGGTCGAAAGCGTGGTGATACGGCATAAACCAATCAGTTGAGTGTCTATCTGAAAATTATGGAAGAACTCCTCCAGATTTTTGGGTAGGTTCTATGTGAAAGACCGGAGAACGTATTTGACCCAGAAAACTGTTCGCACCCGTTTTGCGCCTTCCCCCACCGGGCGGATGCACCTTGGCTCTGCCCGCACCGCCTTGTATTCCTATCTGCTGGCGCGCCATACCGGCGGCTCTTTCCTGCTGCGCATCGAAGACACCGACCAGAAACGCTTTGTCCCCGGATCGGAACAGGAACTGATGGATGGCCTGCGCTGGCTGGGCTTGGAATACGACGAGGGCCCGGATATCGACGGCCCGCATGGACCCTATCGCCAGACCGAGCGGCGTGAGATATACACCGAATTTGCCTGGAAATTGGTTGAGCTGGGCCACGCCTTCCCGTGCTTTTGCACCCCGGAGCGGCTGGAAAAGGTCCGGCAGGAGCAGATGAAGAACAAGCAGAACCCGCGCTATGACGGCACCTGTCGCGCCCTGGATCCCGACGAAGCTCACCGGCGCGTCCTGGCCGGGGAGCGGCATGTCATCCGCTTCAAGATGCCCAAGCAAGGCAAGATCATTACCACCGACCTTGTGCGCGGCTCCATCACCACCGAAAACTCCGCCCTGGATGATTCGGTTCTGCTCAAATCGGATGGCCTGCCCACCTATCACCTGGCTGCCATGGTCGACGATCACCTGATGGAGATCACCCACGTAATCCGTGGCTCCGAGTGGCTGCCATCCATGCCACTGCATGTGCATGTCATCCGCGCTTTTGGCTGGCAGGAACCGCAGTTTGTGCACCTCTCGGTCTTCCTCAAACCCAGCGGCAAAGGCAAAATGAGCAAGCGCGAAGCTGCCGAAGCCATGCAGGACGGCCATTCGATTTTCATCGGTGATATGAAAGAACTGGGGTACATCCCCGCAGGAGTGCTGAACTGGATCGCCCTGATGGGCTGGGGCGTCTCCGTAGGCGATGTAATGACGCTGGATGAAATGGTTGCCCGCTTCGATATCAATAACCTGACGCCCGCCCCGCCCGCGATCAATTTCGCCAAACTCGACCATTTCAATGCCACCCACATCCGGCAGTTGCCAGCCGGGGACCTGGCTGCCCGCATCAAACCGTACTTTCTCCAGGAGGGGCTGGTTGTGGAAGATGCGAAATTGATAAAGATCATCCCTCTCATCCGCGAGCGGCTGGTCACGCTGGATGATTGCCTGCCCTTTGCGGCCTGGTTCTTTAAGGAAACAATCACGCCGAACCCCACCGAGCTGGTTGCGAAAGGCCTGAACGCGGCGCAATCGGCCGGGATCATGCGCCAATCCTATCAGGTTCTGGCTGGGTTGCCCGAACTCAGGCATGAGCTGGCCGAGCCGCCCATGCGCAGCCTGGTCGAGCAGCTTGGTCTAAGCCCCAACCAGGTGTTCGGCAGCCTGCGCGTGGCTGTTACAGGACAGACCGTCAGCCCGCCGCTTTTCGAAAGCATGGAGATCGTTGGGAAAGAAAAGGTGCTGGAAAGAGTGCAGAAGGCGATTGAGATTTTGGAGAATTAGCAGATCGATTGAGCCGTATGTATGAATTGAGCAAGGCTGTTAATTGCCAGGTGTTTTACTGTATTTTTTTGAAATAAAAGTAATCTGGTATCCTTTATTAATAGGTAGTCAGCATGAGAATCGAGATTAAATCGGCTGAACAGTGGAGCACTTTCGAAAAAGCCCGCCAGGACTGTGTGGTGACTAGTTCCTTATACGCCTACCTGACTGGTACGAAATGGGCGCCTCCAGATTGGGCTGTCATGGTCTGGGAAGACGAAGACATGGTCAGCAACGTCCACATTGTCGTGCGGACGGTAAAAGTGGGTACAGAATCGGTCAAGCTGGGCGGGATTGGGAATATTGCCACCAAGGTGGAATGGCGCCAGCGCGGCTATGCCAGTGCCGCACTGAAGGTGGCGCAGGATTTTTTGCATGAGCCCCTGCAGGTGGATTTTGGCCTGATGATTTCCACCGAGGAAATGGCCCCTCACTATGCCAAAGCCGGTTGGAGCATGGTGGCTCATTCTTTGGCAATCGATCAGCCGGATGGAAAAGCGAAACTGAATTATCCTGTCATGGTGCTGCCGGTTGGCAGACAGGACTGGCCGGAAGGGGAGATTGATCTGTGCGGACGACCGTGGTAGAGCGTTCAGACCAGGAAATATGTTTTGACCAAATAGATCATCCCGACGATAAACCCGATCGTAACCACGATCCAGCGGAACGCGTCGGGCTTGACCCGGCTGGCCAACCGCCCGCCCATTGAACCACCCAGCAGCGCGCCAACCATCATCACCAGTGCAACGCTCCAGACTACCTTCCCGGAAAAAACGAAAAGCAGGGCAGCAGCGAAGTTGGCTGAAAAAGCGATGAATTGTTTGAGGACATTCAGGTGGGTGAGGGAATCGTTCAGGAGCAGGCCCAATACTGCCAGCAAAATGATACCCAACCCGGCGCCAAAGTAGCCTCCGTAGATGGCACCCAGGAATACGGGCAGGAAAATCCAACCTTCTGGGATGGACCTGGCCCAGCCTTTTTCCTGGCGGCGGGCCATCCACATTCGCAATGGAGTCTGCATGGCGAGCAGGCTGGCAGCCAGCAGGATCAGAAAGGGAACCAGGTTCGAAAAAAGTTTTTCATTGGTCCGTAGCAGAAGGAACCCACCGGTCAACCCGCCCAGCATGCCGGCTGGGAGGCTGATCAAGAGGCGTTTTTTCTGACCCTTCAAATCGTTGGCCTGAGCCAGGGTACCACCCAGGGAGCCGGGCCAAAGCCCCAGTGTGTTTGTGACGTTTGCAGAGACAGCCGGAAGCCCGATCGCCAGCAGGGAGGGAAAGGTGATGAGCGTACCACCGCCGGCCAGGGCGTTGATCATGCCTGCAGCGAGGGAGACGAGGATAACGAAGAGGTAGTGAAGGATGGGCATGAAGAGAAGTCTTATGGTCTGTTATATCGACTTGGTAGACTGTCAGACCTTCCCAGACTTTTCGATCTTCGCCCAGGAATCTTTAAGTGTGACGGTGCGGTTGAATACCGCTTTTTCGGGGGTTGAGTCCAGATCGACGCAGAAATAGCCGGTGCGTTCGAACTGGAATTTGTCGCCAGGTTGTGCTTCTGCCAGGGAGGGTTCCAGGAAGCAATCTGTGACTATTTCAAGAGAGTTGGGGTTGATGACCTGGGTAACATCCTCGCCTTCGTCCGGGTTTTCGGCGGTGAATAAGCGGTCGTAGAGACGGATTTCGGCCTGGATGGCGTGCTGTGCCGAGACCCATTGGATGGTCGATTTGACCTTGCGGCCATCCGGGGCGTCCCCGCCGCGCGTGGCTGGATCGTAAGTGCAATGTACTTCCGTCACCTCTCCGGTTTTTGGGTCGCGGGTGACGCCAGTGCATTTGATCAGGTAGGCATAGCGCAAGCGGACCTCGTTACCGGGATACAGCCGGTAATATTTGGGTGGCGGCGTCTCACGAAAATCGTCCTGTTCGATGTAGAGTACTTTCGAGAAGGACACCTTGTGCGTTCCGGCGGTTTTGTCTTCAGGATTATTGATAGCATTCATCTCTTCCGACTGGCCTTCGGGATAATTGTCTATCACCAGCTTGAGCGGGTGCAGAATGGCCATACGGCGGAGAGAGCGCTTGTTCAGATCGTCGCGGATGAAGGCTTCGAAAAGAGCCATATCGACCCAGCTATCATTATTGGTTTCGCCAACAAAGGCGATGAAATTCTGAATGGCTTCCGGGTTAACACCTCGGCGGCGCAGGCCGCGCAGGGTGGTGAGACGCGGGTCATCCCAACCGCTTACCACGCCATTCTCCACCAGTTTACGCAGTTTGCGCTTGCTCATCATGGCATATGTCAGGTTAAGCCGGGAGAATTCGATCTGGCGCGTCTTGAACTCGCCGAGCTGCTCCAGGAACCACTCATAAAGCGGGCGGTGGATGATGTACTCGTTCGAACAGAGTGAATGCGTGATGCCTTCCATCGAGTCATTCTGACCATGTGACCAGTCATACATCGGGTAGATGCACCATTTATCGCTGGTGCGGTGGTGGGTGGCATGCATAATGCGATACATGACCGGGTCGCGCATGACGATATTGGGATGGGCCATATCGACCTTGGCACGCAGAACCCGGCTGCCATCCGGGAACTCGCCGTTCTTCATGCGCTCCAGCAGGTCTAGATTTTCTTCCACCGAACGATTCCGGTAGGGTGACTCAATGCCGGGCTTCAAAGCCGATTCGGTCTGACTCCACTTGGTGCCGCGCGGCAGGGTACCACGGCTGGCGCTCATTTCCTCGGGGGTCTGGTCGTCAACATAGGCCAACCCCTTTTTAACGAGCCGGATGGCCCATTCGTAGAGCCGGTCGAAATAGTCGGAGGCGAAGGTGACCTTTACCCACTTAATACCCAGCCATTGGGTATCTTCCTGGATGGCTTCAACGAACTCAGTCTCTTCCTTGGTAGGGTTGGTATCGTCAAAACGCAGCACTAATTCCCCTCCGAAGGCTTTGGCAGTATTGTAATCGATCAGCCAGGCCTTACAATGGCCGATGTGCAGATAGCCGTTCGGTTCCGGGGGCAGGCGGGTGCGGACATAGTTGAAGCGACCGGTCTTCAGATCCTCGGCGACGAGGTCGAGGATGAAATTGGTGGGTGCGGGGGTCTCATAGGTGTCCATGTTTGTTTCCTTTCCGGCATCAATTCAAGTTCATTATTATAACAAAGAGGGCAGTTGAAAACCAAGATTCGACCGGGGATAAACGGAGAGAAACAAAGGTATATCCTCAGAACCTCATTCCGTGGTAAGCTGGCAGTTATGAACCTGTCTTATTTCCCCAACGGGAGGGGTTTATATTTCAGGAAAGACACACTGGACCGATGGATGAAATCCTTCCGCAAGAAAGAGCGCTTCAAAGAATGAAGGGCCGTAAGACGGATCCGGTCGATTCCCGGACAGGCTCCATCCAAGCTTCCCCGGCGGTACGATCATTCGATGACCTGTTTCTCGAACACTGGAGTTCAATCTACCGGCTGCTTGTGCATATGCTTGGAGACCCGGCCGAGGCAGAGGATCTGGCCCTGGAAACCTTTTTCAGGCTCTACCGGCATCCACCAAAGACCGGGGATGGCTATAATCCGGGCGGCTGGCTGTACCGGGTGGCAACCAACCTGGGCTTGCACTCGATCCGCAGTTTCAAGCGCCGGGAACAGTATGAAATGGCAGCCGGAAAAGACGCCCTGGGAGATATGCCGGAAAACCGGCCAACTGAGATCTTTGAAAGTAAAGAAGATCACCGGATGGCACGGCTGGCTCTTGCGAAAATGAATCCCCGCCGGGCTGAACTGCTGCTAATGCGTTACTCGGGAATGCCCTACAAAGAAATTGCCAAAGCCCTGGATCTTTCCCCCAGTTCCATCGGTCCGTTACTGCTGCGAGCCGAACGCGAGTTTGAGAAAATTTATCGCAACCTTGTTCAGGAGGAACCATGAGCAAACATTTGAACGATGGCCAATTGCGAGCCGCATTGGATGGTGAACTGGAGGAAGCGGGGACTCAGCACATGGAGAGTTGTTCCCTGTGCAAAAGGCGGCAGTATGTGATCCAGTCACAAATGGAGCAGGCCGCGCGTGAGTTGGCCTTCCTGAACTCGCCGGCGCCAACCAAAGGCCCGGCTGCAAATACAGCTTTAAACTATTTCCATCAAAGCAACAATAACCGAAAGGAGATTCCCATGCTCAAAAAATTGTTACCATCTCCGCTCTTGCGGGTTGGGTTGGCGATCGTGCTCATCCTGGCCGTGGTATTATCGGTACCTTCGACACGCGCGCTGGCCGGCAAGTTCTTGAATCTTTTCCGTGTCCAGCAAGTTGTGGTGGTGCCAGTCGACCTGACCGGTATGCAGCAACTTACCGGGAATAGCACGCTCGGAAAACAGGTAAGCGAACTGATCTCGAGTTCGGTCACCACCCAACAGAAACCCGGCCGCCCTGTCACGGTAGCGGATACCGCCAAGGCCAGCCAACAGGCCGGCTTTACTGTCCGGGTGCCGCAGATCATGACTCCCTCCCGCATCAGTGTGGAAGGCGCAGGCGCTTTCACGATCAAAGTCGATCTGGCAAAGGCCCAGTCGCTCCTGAACGAAGCCGGACGGCCTGACCTGGTTCTGCCCAACTCGATCAACGGTGCGGACGTGTCGGTTAACATTCCTGCCAGTGTCAGCGTGGCCTACGGAACCTGTCCCGATCCGGCTGCGCAGGATACAGCCAGCGGCATCAACTCGAATGGATCGGCCGGCCGCCAGTACCCTGATTGTGTCATCCTGGCAGAAATCCCTACTCCGTCTGTGTCTGCCCCGGCAGACTTGAATATTGCGCAACTGGCCCAGATCGGACTGGAGTTCACTGGCATGACCAGTGAAGAGGCCGCCGCCTTCACGCGGACGGTGGATTGGACCTCCACGCTGGTAATCCCACTGCCAAAGAATGCAGCCACTTATCAACAGGTGACGGTCGATGGAGTGACCGGAACATTGATCCAACGGCCAGCCGATGACGCGCCTCAGTATGTGCTGTTATGGGTCAAGAATGGTATCATCTACGCAATCAGCAGCCTGGGCACCAATTCGCAACAGGCTGTCCAAATGGCAAACAGCCTCCCATAATGAAACCGTATGCCGCTTGCGCCTGCCATCGAAACAAATGAATTAAGAAAAGTATTCGGCGACAATGCCGCCGTAAAAAGCCTCACCCTGCAGATCCAGCAGGGTGAGGTGTTTGGATTCCTGGGCCCGAATGGGGCGGGAAAGACCACATCCATCAAAATGCTGGTGGGATTGATCGCACCCACCTCCGGCACAGCCTGCCTGCTTGGGGCGCCACTCGGGAATCGTATCACGCGGGCGCGCATTGGCTTTCTGCCGGAGCATTTCCGCTTCCAGGACTGGTTGACGGCGCGGGAGTTCCTGACCCTGCACGGTGAACTGTTCGGAATGGAACACTCCCGGCTAGCCGCCTATACTGATGATCTGCTCGAACGGGTCGGGCTGAGCACCTTCCGGGATAAACCCCTGGTTACTTTTTCGAAAGGCATGCTGCAGAGGATCGGCCTGGCGCAAGCCCTGCTTAACCATCCGGCGCTGGTCTTCCTGGACGAACCGACCTCCGGCCTGGACCCGGTCGGCCGGATCCTGGTGCGGGACATCATCCGGGAGCTGAGAGAACAAGGTACCTGTGTTTTCTTGAATTCCCACCTGCTTAGCGAGATCGAAGTTACCTGCGACCGGGTGGCGTTCATCAGTCATGGTGAGGTAATCAGATTGCTGGACCTGGCTGCATTGGATACCGGTCAGGTTACAGTCACACTGCGCGTAACCGGTCTTTCTCAAGAGACCGCTTCAGGGCTATCGACCTGGGCGGAGGCGATACACCTGGATGGAAATCACCTGACCCTGACTGCACGCAATGAGGAAACTTTGCCGGAAATCAACCGCTACCTGGTGACCCACGGGGTGGCTGTATACGAGATTGCTCCCAAGCATGTTTCGCTGGAAGAGCTCTTCATCGAAACGGTCGGGAAGGAGGGTGGACTATGAGTCCAATCTTCATCCTGGCCCGCATGACTTTTGTCCAGGCAATCCGGCGTCGAATCGTTTTGACCGGCCTGCTGCTCGGAATCTGTTTCCTGGTCATTTTCAGCATCGGTTTTCGCATGATCAATACGAGTACCATCGGTGCGGTGACACCCGGCGGCGGTGAGGGAATTCAACATATCATCGACACTGAAAAGTCCAGTGGATTATTCCTGGCAGGGTTATATGCGGTCACCTTTTTGGGAATTGCCATGGCGGCCCTTCTGGGAGCAGACACCCTCGCGGGTGAGATCAATTCCGGCACCATCCAAGTCATCGTGACAAAGCCCATCCGGCGTTCGGATGTGGTATTCGGGAAATGGCTTGGGTTTGCCGGACTACTGGGGCTGTACTTGCTGCTCCTGGCGGGCGGGACAGCCTTAAGCATCCTGGTACAGTCCGGCTATGTGGCCCCGCACCTGGTTGCGGGTCTGGCTTTGATCTACCTGGAAAGCCTGCTGGTGATGACCGTGGCGATGTTATTTTCAAGCCGGTTCTCCGCACTGGCCACCGGAGGGGTGGTTTTCGGCCTGTATGGGCTGGCGTTCATCGGCGGCTGGATCGAACAAATCGGCGCCGTACTCAACAGCCAGACGGCGGTACAAGTCGGCATACTGACGAGCCTGATCATCCCGAGTGAGTCATTGTGGCGCAGGGCGGCTTACGAAATGCAGTCGCCTCTTTCCGGTCTATTAGGAATCTCGCCTTTTGGAGCAACTTCGGTCCCCAGTCTGTTGATGGTCGGTTATGCCGTGGTCTACTTGCTGGCCGTATTGGCTTTGACCGTGCGGGTTTTCCAGAAGCGGGATCTTTAGCGTCGAAGAAACATTTTTTAACATTGTCCAGTTCGGGAATTGTTGTATAATAGCGGCGATATGAACGCCGGATTTTCCTTATTTTTCTATTATCCCCACCTTTAACACGCCGTTGCGGGTGGGGAGGACGCGCCTGCCGCAGCGGGCGCGTTTTTTTATTTTTTTTTGGAATTGTGGAGGCCTTTATGAATATTGACGAGCAAGTGGCCCTGCTGATGCAAGGGACCGAATATGGTGACGAGGAATTGAAAAAGAATATGGCGGCGGAACTGCGCCAGCGCCTGCTGGAAGCCGGGCAGGAAGGCCGCCCGTTACGCATCTATTGTGGATTCGATCCGCGGACATCCGACTTGCACCTGGGCCATACCGTACCGATGCGCAAACTGCGCCAGTTCCAGGAGCTCGGGCATGAGGTCACGTTCATCGTAGGTTCGTTCACGTCTTTGATCGGCGATCCGTCGGACAAGGACAAATTGCGCCCGATACTGACCCAGGCGGAAGTTGAATTTAATGCCCGGACGTACGCCGAACAGGCTTTCAAAATCCTAGACCGATCCAAGACCAAGATCCGCTTCAACTCGGAATGGCTGGCGGGTTTGACTTTTGCCGAATTGATCAAACTGGCCTCCAATTTCACGATCCAGCAATTTGTCACACGCGATAATTTTCGCAAGCGCTGGGATAACGGCGACCCGATCTACCTGCACGAGACTTTTTATTCCATCATGCAGGGGTACGACGCACATGCCCTGCAGACGGATGTGCAGGTGGGCGGCACCGACCAGCTCTTTAATATTGTCACGGCTGCCCGGAAAATCATGACTGCGCTGGGCGACAAGCCCAATATTGCCATCATCCTGGGGATTTTGCCTGGCACGGATGGAGAAGTTAAGATGAGCAAGAGCTTGGGCAACCATATCCCGCTGCTGTCGACGCCGGAAGATATGTATGGAAAGGTGATGTCGGTGCCAGACAAGGCCATGGGAGCTTACATGCGGCTGGTGACGCGCTGGACGCCTGTCAAGATAGCTGGGATCGAAGAGGACCTTAAATCCGGGAAACTGCATCCACGCGATGCCAAGATGGCGCTGAGTCGTGAGATCGTATCCATCTACCACAGCGAGGTGGCCGCACAGACCGCCGAGGACGCCTTCCGGAAAGTTTTCCAGCAAAAGGAAATGCCGGATAAAATGCCGGATTTTGCCCTGCGGCCGGGCGAAACTGTACTGGAAGTATTGATGGCGGCAAACCTGGTGACCAGTAAATCAGATGGGAGGCGCATGATCGAACAGAAGGGGGTTAAATTGGATGGGAAAGTATTGGAAGAATTCGATGCCCCCTTCCCGCACGCGGGTGTGCTGCAAGTAGGGAAAAGGAGATTCGTGCGAGTGAAATAACAGCTTGCGGGCAGGTCGCGACTGAAATCGTTTCACCAAGCTTTTTATAACACTGATTCGATTGTGCAAAAATGGAAATTCCCAGCATCTGAATGAAGGGGCTGGAAATTTTTGCATTGTAATGTATGGCGGGTGAGAAAACAGTATCGGACCGGAGCTTGTAAAATCACCGGTGCAGGCAAGCGCCGGCCATCGAAATGAAAGGGGCGTGATCAGGGCTGCATGGCAGCTCCCAAAACCTGTTGTGTGATGTCCGCGGCCCATTGCTGGTCGTCATCTTCCAAGAGAACCACGATCGCCAGTGGAGTGCCCTGCCATGCGGGCAGCGTCCCACCTATAGCCCAGGCGAACGGTTTATTAGCTGTCCCAGCCACCCCACTCCATTGCCAGAGGGGTTGGCTTTTCACCATAAGGACCTGGGTGGCTGAGGCTGCCGAGCTGGAGGAAAGAACCTGTACAGGTTGGCTGAGCGGTGACAGTACAACCCAGCCCTGGGAAGGCGTTTTAACCGCCATTGCCAGACGGGGTGCGGGTCGTATGCCTTTATCGCTCAAAACGGAGGCTGCCAGTGCCATTTGCAACGGACTGATGCGCATGGATTGGCCGGGTGAGCTTGCAGTCGCCACGGGCAGATGCAACTCGGGTACAGTATAGAAGCCGAAGGCTGTAAATGCCTGGGGGGAAGGGTCAATCGACTGGAGCCAGGCTTGCATTGCAGGGCCGAGCGGGTACGCTTCCTGGGCGGCGCGATCCAGCAACGGCGATTGCGGATCCTTCAACAGAGCGGTAGCTTGCTGATCAAGGAGGTTGGGGTTAAAGGTAGGATGGGAGGCAATTGCCAGTATCTCACCGGTCTCCGCATTCAGCAGTACGATTGCCCCGGGACGATTTGCCAGCAAGGCATCCACATGCTGCTGCAAATCCAGATCGATACTCAGCCGGACATCCAGGCCAGGTGGCGGCTGGCCATAGACCAGGTGGTTCCACCAGATGCTGCTGGCCGGATTGCCCTGCAAGCCGCGCAGATATGGGTCAAGTGTGGCTTCCAACCCGGCCTGTCCATACACCGGATCGGTATAGCCGATTATCGAAGCCAGGTCAGGGTAGCCATAATTGCGGGTGAAGTCCCCGGTATTTCCCAGGGTGAAGTCGATGGGAGTTCCATTCCGGTCAAGCAGGCTGCCGCGTTTTACGTAGCGGTCATCAATCGAACGACGGGCGTTATCGGTGCGCGTTAAAATATCAGGGCCGCGCCAAACAGCCCACCAAGCATTGGCGATGGCCAGTCCAAACAGACCCAGGCCAACCAATCCAGCCAGGATCAGATATGGCTGGGGCGTGGGGAGCGGGGCAGGCTCGTCTTCAGGCTGGCAAGAGATGAATAGAAGGATGAGCAGTGCCAGGACCGAAGTTAACAAAGATGAACCCCCGTACGAGACAAAAGGCAATGTCACACCGGTAAGTGGAAAAAATCGGACGTTCCCTCCAATGATGAGGATGCTTTGCGCCCCGATGTAAGCAACCAGGCCGGCAGCGAGGATGCGACGGAAGCCATCGGGTGCGCGCATGGCGGTATGCAGTCCCCGGGCCACAAAGAAGCCAATCATAGCCAGCAGGCCGAGGGTCCCGACCAGACCCGTTTCTTCAGCAATCGCGACAAAAACAAAATCGGAAATGGCCACAGGCACAAGGCCAGGGCTGCCCATGCCAGGTCCGCGGCCAGACGTCCCTCCATTTGCAACCGCCATGAGGGACTGAACGATTTGAAAAGAGCCACCGGATGGATCGAGCCAGGGGTTTATCCAGGCATCGATGCGCAAACGCACTACATTGAACAGGAAATAACCGCCAATACCGGCAACCGCCAACCCAACCAGACTGACAAGCAGGATGCGTTTCTTTCCGATGGCGATGAACAGGATGATGGTATAGAGAAAAATAAAAATGGAAGCGGTGCCAAGATCGTGTTGGACAGCGAGAAGGAGCAAGGAAATCCCCAAGACAACAGCAGTGGGGGCAAGCAACGGCATGGTACGAAGGCTGAGCGGAAGTCGATCAGCCAGGTAGGCCGCCAGGTAGACAATCAGCAGCAGCTTGAGCGGTTCGGATGGCTGGAAGTATATGCCGCAACAACCCAACCAGGCATGCTCATAGCCGCCACCCGGATCAGTACCAAAGATAAGCGTAAGGGCAGTCAAAAGCAGGCCGCCTGTAAGCCAGATATATTTGTAGCGACGCAAGAAGCGTAATTCGGGAGAGAGCCGCAATCCAAGCAAGAATATCAGCCCGCAAACCGCCAACCAGATGGTCTGACGGAAACCAAAGTCGGGGACCAGCCGATAGATCGTGAGAATGCCCCAACCGGTCAGCATGGCAGCCAGAGGCAACAAGTACGGGTCAGCCTCCGGAATGCGGCGTTTAATCTGGGTGTGTGCAAGGAAGAAAACCACCACCCAAACACCAAAACCCAGCCATTGCGACCAGTGATATTGCACGTCCCAGGAGCGGGCGCGTGCAGCCGGGGCCAGGGTCAGGATAAGCGAATAGAGAAATAGAAAGGCTGCCGCCAGAGTTAGCAGGCGGCCCTGAATTTGAGAACGCGAGAAGGTGGATGGGCGAGGGCGCAAAGGAATTGGGTTTAATTCAGATATTTCTTAACGAGCAAATCCAACTTTTTGCGCGTATCGGCAGGCACAACAGCGGGATTGGTGATGATGGCGCTGGCCAACGCATTTTCGCAGGCACAAGTGCGTTTTTTGGACAGCGCTTTCACCAGGTTGTGGACGGCTTGCTGGGCAATAAGAGTATTCTGGTTCAGGGTGTGGATGACCATTTCCACAGTCACCGGAGCTTCATTGACATGCCAGACATCGTAGTCAGTGACATGCGCCATGACGGCGTAGCACATCTCGGCCTCGCGGGCTAGGAACGCTTCCGGAGCGGCGGTCATGCCTATAATGGACATGCCCCAGGAACGGAAAGTATTGGACTCGGCCTTGGTGGAAAAACGCGGCCCCTCAATGATGATAAAAGCGCCACCGTGGTGGAGATTTGCGCCGGTCTCCTGTACTGCTGCTTCCAGAGAAGCAGACAAGTCCGGACAAAACGGATTGGCGACACCGACATGCGCAACCAGCCCTTCGCCGAAGAACGTTCGGAGGCGGTCTTTGGTATTATCAAATATCTGGTCAGGGATGACGATGTTGCCGGGGGCGTAATCCTGGCGCAGCGAGCCGCAGGCATTGATGCTGACGATGCGTTCCGCACCGAGGGCTTTAAGGGCGTAGATATTGGCCCGGTAGGGTACGTCGGTGGGCATGATGTGGTGGCCAAGTCCATGCCTGGCAAGGAAAGCGACACGTTGTCCTTCCAGTGTACCGACCACAATGGGCGCAGAGGGTTTTCCGAAGGGTGTGGAGAGATCGTTTTCCCGGGTATTGGTTAGGCCCGACATGCTATACAAGCCAGAACCACCAATGATTGCAAGTGCAAGTTTTTCAGACATGGGAAATTCCTTTGTGAAAGTTTAGCGCCACCGAATAACCAAGAGATTATATACGAAAAAGCTCGAAGGGGACGAAAGGACTCGAAAAGAAAGACTGATCATTCAGTCAGGTCATCATCCGGGAAGGCATTTTTGCCAGCTTGTACGATTTAATTGTTACAAAATTGGGTAGAGGCATAGAGCTAAGCGTTTGTTTTCGCGTGGGCGATGAGGAGATCACCCGCCAGGGCTACGGTGAAGAGAGTGCCGCCGCAGCGAAATTCATCGCCAGAGATAACCACGGTAGGTATGGAAAGTTTTTCCTGGTTAAGAACTGTGCCATTGGTTGAATCCAAATCTTCCAGCCACCATTGATTGTGATGGTAACTCAAGCGGGCATGCCTGGCGGAAACAGACTCGTCTTCCACCGGGCATTCACAGGCAGGATCACGACCGATGGTAACTTCGGCCTGGATGAAACGACGAATATGAGAAACCTGCCCAGCACGCGAGAGAGTGAGACTGATGGGTGGTATCTTACGTGCCGCCAGGAGGGCACTTTGCAGTTTGATGTCGCGCCAAAGATTCGTGAAAGCCCAAACTAAAAATGCGTAAAGGCTAACAGTCAGCAGCAAGCGCAGAAAGAGAACCACCGGCCCGCTCATTTGTCGTTATCTTTTTCTTTTTCGAGAAAGGTTGTGGTCCGGTTGCTCGAGATGGTTGAACCCGGCTCGGTCTGTCCTTCTTTGAGGATGTTCCCGGTTGGCAAATCCTGACCGAAAATAAGGGTAACGCCTGCCAAGCTGATGACATCTCCGGGATAGAGAACAGATTGTACAGCCCGTTCACCATTTACAAAGGTGCCTCCGCTGGAATTCAGATCGAAGAGAACGAAGCGATCCCTGACGATACGCAATTGGGCATGTGCGCGTGATACGCGCGGATCATCAATTACGATGTGATTGTCCATCCGGCGCCCAATGTTTATGACGGATCGATTAAGGGGGAAAATCCGGGTTCCGTCTATTATCAGGAAGGCATTACTGGGAATTTCCCCGGCACCCGTCTTAGATTTTGTTCCAGAAACCATCCCGATGGTCTCACCGACGCTTTCCAAACTGAATGAAGCAACGATGCGTAATTGCTCGGCGGGCAGAGCGGGATCTTCGGAGGTGGTAACCGCCGGTTTGGTGGAGAACTGGAATCCGGCTTCCTTCCCGGCTCTATAAAGAGCGTTTGCCAATTCTTTCAGCAAGCGCGGTTTGGTGTGCCAGCGAGCAAGAGTAGAAGGATTCCCAGCGATCACATAGATGTTGGGAGCCTGTGTTGTCCCGCTCTCTTCCTTCAAATGAGCGTGCATCGCGGCGGTCAGTTGCTGGGCAATTCCATCTTCCACCTTGTAACCGGGCAGGTGCTTTAGGAGATGGACTTCAAGCAATGATTGCAAGCGAGATTCGAATTCGTCAATCGATGCCATAATGGAATTATTATAGGAGCGAAAAATGAATCATGCAAGTTTGACGGATGAGGATAATGATATTCTAATACCCACCAATAATTATCTGCTGTCGCAAAGCCGCAAAAAACGCATATAAATTACTACTTGTTTTCATTTACGTTTTGCAACAGTCCATAGCCGGGTCTCGCCTCTCCCAGGGCTGAAAAGAGGAGGTGCACAGCGCATCTAAACGGGTTGCCCACAGTTTGGGCAGAATTTTTCGTCATGCGCCAGAACAAATCCACACTTGCTGCAGGTTTTCGGCTGCTCCTTGCCAAGCGGCGCGCCGCAGGCCAGGCAAGTGGGCTCCCCAACCGGGTTTGCCGCTCCGCAATAATCACAGGTTATGCGGGACAGCCGTTCGGACAACTGCTGGCTGGCACCAGCCTCTCCGGCAACCCTTGCGATTACCTGCAAGACTTTTTCATTTAATTGCAAGTTGGATACATCCTGGGCAATATCATCCAACCGGCCCAACAGATTCAACGGGTTGATCAGGGTAGCGATGGCCGTTTCCCCCAAACTGGCAGCCACGCCCAGCCATTGCTGCTGACCCAATTCCACCATGATCCCGTCTTCTACTTTCTGGATGTTCACAGTCAGGGCGGTCTTACCACCCGAATGGGACCATTGTGATGAGGCAATTTGAATGGTCAGGTTGTTGCTCTCGCCAAGCAAATGGGTCTGTGTGTTACCCTGGTTGAATTCTGCCTCCAGCGCCTGGGCGACGTCTGTGGGTGAAATATTTCCGTGAAATATGCGTTTGTCCATAATGTTTTAGATTATAATCGTTTTGCCCAAGATAGAATCTTATGGGTCATGGAATACAGGTGATGGAAGGAAAGGATGGTGGTGTTGGGCGGGCGAAACCTGGCCAACACCACCAATTTGCCTCCTCATTTCATCGATTGCCAAGAGCCAATCTTATACTATTTACGAAGGATACTCCTATCAAGTTGCGACCCTTGTGTCTGGTTAAAGTTGGAACCTGGATTTTCCTGATTTTCGGTTTTACATCTATCGTTTTCTTGGGATCATCCCGGAATCCGGTTGCGGCGCAACAGTTGGATACCGTCACTCCATCGCCGACGGTGACCGTGACTGTCGCGGCCGGGATGCCTTATATAACCGTCACATACATCGAACCGATCAATGTGCGAACCGGGCCGAGTTCTTTTGATTATCCCATTGTTGGAACTATTCCGGTCGGCGGGACGGCCGCGGCGGTTGGGCGTTCCCCGGCCGGAGAATGGATTGAGATCGAGTTTCCGCAGGCGCCACGAGGAACTGCCTGGGTATATGCAGCCAACGTAACGGTTGCTCCGGCCAATACCCTGCTCCCAGTTGTGGAACCACCACCCACTCCGGCTCCATTAGAGACCGATACCCTCAACCCGACCTTTGTGGCGGCATTCCCCATAATACCGACCTCCACACGTCTGCCGACCTTTACGCCTCCGCCGCCATTAGCAATCCCCACCTTTGAAAATGAAATTCCGGCTTCCTCCGGCAAACCCATAACCGCCTGGCTGATGGCCGGACTGGGCTTGATTGGTGTACTTGGAATAGCCTTTACCTCTTTCCGGCGTCGCTAAATCTGGAAAGCAATGCATTAGCAATCATGAAATCGCCGCATAAGTCTGGTAAAGGCTGGTTAAAACTACTGATCGCTGGAGGAATGGCCGGGTTGATGAGCATCCTGGTTCTTTCCAGCCTCCCGCCTGGAAATGTATACGCCCAGCAGCCAACCGGAAACGTTCCAACTGTCACTGGTACACCGACCGGTCCTCTGGTTACCGTCTATACCGACCAGACCTTTATTGATGTCTATGCCGGTCCAAGTTCTTATGATTATGAGGCGATTGGCGTCATGGCTGCCGGAACATCCGCACCTGCGCTTGGTTTTAGCCAGGATGGAAATTGGATAGAGATAGTTTATGTGGGCGTACAAGACGGCGTCGGATGGGTGTATGCACCCTTCGTCTCGATCACTCCGGGCAGCCTGCCTAAATTGAATGCTCCTCCTACTGCCGCCCCATTGACTACGGCGACCCTAAACCCCACCTTTGTGGCAGCCTATGGTTTGCAGGTAGTGCCCACCCGCCTGCCGACTTACACTCCGCCAGTCCCTTTGAAGCTTCCGACGTTCGCGCCGAATGCGGGCGGCACTTCCAAAATACCTTATGGCCTGGTCATCCTGTTCTTGGCATTGATCGGAATACTCGGGGCGGTAATCTCGTTCCTACAGGGGAACCGTTAGCGTAACCCTTGGGAAGAGTTCTGGAATTAATAAAACTGAGGTCAGTGGGAATAGACCGTTAGATTTACAAAGCCAAGGCCGGGGTTTTCCCGGCCTTGATCTGCTTTTCTTAGTTCTGGCTGCATCCACAACCGCCGCCGTCGCCACCGCACGAACAGGCGGGAGCGACATTGGGATTTTCCACCAGGAAACCTTGGCCACGTTCGTCGTCAATATATTGGACTGTGGCTCCGCTCATGGATTGCATGGATGCCTCGTCCACAATGACTTTTAGCCCTTCGCTCTCGAAGGTGGCGTCGGTTTCCACGGGATTGTTTTCCAGCCCCATGCCATATTGAAAGCCGGAGCAGCCCTGCCCGGAGATAAATATACGCAGACCATAGCTTTCGTCCAGGTTGCGCTGCTTGAGTAAACCACGCACCACCTCAGCGGCGGCGGGGGAAAGGGAAACAGAAGTCGTTTGGATTAGTGTTGTCATGGTTGCCTCGATATGTAAAGTTGACATATATTATCAGAATTAGATATTCCTGTCAACGGGAGAAACAAGGCGTTCACAAATTGGCGATTTGAGGATCAGCAACTCAAAACCTTCTTTTTCGCCGCCCTGAGGCAGGGTAGAGGGTAGCAGGGAAAGGGAATCGTGAATGAATACTTGAGGGATGGGTACTTTCGATGTATAGTTGATTTACAAACTGTCGCAAAACACCATTGAGAGGGAAGAGCATGAATGATTCGGCCAAACCCGTTTATAGAATCACCGATCTGGCTACTGAGGAGCGACCGCGTGAGCGGCTGTTGCATCTGGGTCCACAAGCGTTGGCAGCATCGGAACTGCTTGCCATATTGCTGCGCGTCGGCGTACCCGGCGAGAATGCGGTCCAGGTGGGTCAGCGTTTGCTGAAAGATTTTGGCGGAATATCGGGCTTGCAGCGCGCCCCCATGGAAGATTTATGCAACCAACGCGGGATTGGAGAAGCCAAGGCTGCCCAGATAAAAGCTGCCATCGAACTGGGAAGGCGTCTTACACTCGAATCACCCGAAGAGCGCCCAGCAATCAACAGTCCCGCAGACGCCGCCGCCCTGGTTCAGTATGAGATGGGCTTGCTGGAGCAAGAGTGCGACGATTAACGCAAAGGAGTATCGCTCATTCAATGAGCCAGAACTGGGATGAAAGTTCTGGGGACAACCAAATAACCTGGATGGGAAACCTGAAGGGGAAAATAGCATTTTGGTAAAGCGGAATGGTTCTGAAAGCGACAAAGAATTCAGTTCCGCAAGTCCCGTGCCGTATGGTTAAAGCTAAACTGCTTGAAGCCTAATCTACCCATGTGCATCCAGCCACGTACCGGAAATCGCGTGAAACCGGTATTCATTATCGTGCGCCAGCTTATTCTTGCGGCCGGAGCAACTCCCCGATGATGGTGGGGCCGCCAGTGAGGCGGTGAAGAGATGAGTGGGCAACCTAACCAGCACTAGAGCAAGTACTCATTTGACGGAAATCGTGATCGCCTACAGGCCGCGAGGCCCATGGTGACGGAGCCGCCATAGTAGTCAGAGAACGGGAAAGCCGTTTACAGGGCGAAGGGCGGCAGGTGATTTAAGACAGTCAATAGAAAGGAAGGTATGCGAAATGCAAAACGCCAATTCTCTCTTTGCTGTCATGCAGGAACGTGGAAGAAAAGGTCAACCAGTAGAACGACTATACAGGATGTTGTATAACCCAGAGCTCTATTTGAAGGCTTACGCAAAGTTGTACCCGAATAAAGGCGCAATGACACCCGGAGCCACACCGGAAACCGTCGATGGAATGTCTATGAAGAAAATTGATGACATCATCAAGGCTCTCCAGGGCGAAAAGTATCGATGGACCCCTGTGAGACGCGTCTCCATCAAAAAAGCCAACGGTAAACTCCGACCACTCGGATTGCCAACCTGGAGCGATAAGCTGCTACAAGAAGTGATCCGATCCATACTGGATGCATATTATGAACCCCAGTTCAGCAAGCATTCGCATGGTTTCAGGCCCGGTCTAGGATGTCACACTGCCCTAATCGAAGTACGGACATGGACAGGCACAAAATGGTTTATCGAAGGGGATATTTCCCAATACTTCGATGCGATTGACCACTCTACGCTAATTGACATATTAGCAGAGAAAATCAAGGATAACCGTTTTCTGAGACTGATCTATAACCTGTTAAGAGCCGGATATATGGAGCAATGGTCATACAACAAAACGTACAGTGGCACACCGCAAGGCAGCATTTTATCACCTCTACTGGCCAACATCTACCTGGACAAGCTCGACCATTACGCTGAAGAATGCATCAAAGCCCATAATAAAGGGAAAAGGAGAGCACTAAATCTGGAATACCAAAGGCTGAATAATCGAAGATACCGAGCCAAAGCCAAAGGTGACCGGGTCATAGCGAAAGCCCTCTTGAAAGAAATGAGAAGGCTCCCTTCAAATGACCCAGATGACCCTAACTTTAAACGAGCCCGGTATATCAGGTACGCCGATGATTGTGCGCCACGAAGGCTCATAGAGAAAGGAGGAGGCAGAGCCGTGCTGTACGAAAGATGAGGGAGGGCCCCTCGGAGCCGCCATACAGGTGGAGGCTTCAAACCACCGTAAGCGGCTGTGGTCAAAAGCCATGGTCGTGAGCGTTACGGAAAAGGCAGAGCAAAGACTTTGTCAGGTGAGTGTGATGGAGACGAACACAAGTGAATCGCTGATAAAGTGTCGAAAGCGTAGGGAAGCCATCAAAACCAGGTAGAGTCGTTGACCTGGGATAAGTCTGGAAGGAACCTGTCTACTGACGAGACGGTGACCGGCATGAAGGCGACGGTGTGCCACGAAAGCTCAGTCAATAAGGAAGCGACTGTGAACTGTGCTGTAACAGAGATGAGGGAGGGCCCCTCGGAGCCGCCATGCAGGTGGAGGCTTCAAACCACCGTAAGCGGCTGTGGTCAAAAGCCATGGTCGTGAGCGTTACGGAAAAGGCAGAGCAAAGACTCTGTCAGGTAAGTGTGATGGAGACGAACACAAGTGAATCGCTGATAAAGTGTCGAAATCATATGGAAGCCATCAAAACCAGGTAGGCGTCACTGACCTGGGATAAGTCTGGAAGGAACCTGTTTACTGACCAGACGGTGACCGGCATAAAGGCGACGCGAACATCACACAGGCTTTGGTACGGAACGTGGGAACCTACGCCTCCGATGATAATGGAAAAATCCAAGCGGAAACCCCGCCAGGATGAAAGTACAAATGCGGAGGATAGGGACGGATCAACCTGTAGTAGCGAAGAACCCACTAAAAAGGTGGCGGAGCGAAGGGGTTGAGTTATCCAGTTTTGGACAATGGGTCAACTACTGGAAAGTAGAAGGAACCCTTGGACAAAACAAACCGCACAATGCGGCTGGATGATGGGAGCCGGATGAGCTGAGAGGTTCATGTCCGGTTCTGAGAGAGCCCGAGGGTGAAATTCCCTCGGGCCACTCACCTGAACATCACACAGGCTTTAGTACGGAACGTGGGAACCTACGCCTCCGATGCTAATGGAAAAATCCAAGCGGAAACCCCGCCAGGATGAAAGTACAAATGCGGAGTATAGGGGCGGATCAACCTGTAGTAGCGAAGAACCCACTAAAAAGGTGGCGGAGCGAAGAGGTTGGGTTATCCTGTTTTGGAGATGTGTCAACTACTGCGAAGTAGGAGGAGCCATGGACAAAACGAAGCCGTATGATATTCCCAAACAAACAGTCTGGGAAGCATACAAGCGAGTCAAAGCAAATAAAGGAGCAGCCGGGATTGATGACGAAACGATCGAAAAGTTTGAAGAAGATCTGAAAGGCAATCTATATAAGATCTGGAATCGGATGTCCTCAGGGAGCTATTTTCCCCCACCGGTCAAAGCGGTGGAGATGCCGAAGAAAAGTGGAGGTACAAGGATATTGGGGATACCGACCGTTTCAGACCGCATTGCGCAAATGACAGTCAAGATTCACTTTGAACCGAAGGTGGAGCCTTATTTTCAGGCAGACTCCTATGGGTACAGACCAGGGAAGTCAGCTATCGAAGCGGTAGGAATAACGCGGACGAGATGTTGGCGCTACAACTGGGTGCTGGTATTTGATATCAGGAAACTGTTTGACCGGATCGATCACGAACTGCTAATGAAAGCGGTAAGGAAACATACGGACAGTCCGTGGGAGATTCTCTATATTGAAAGGTGGCTAAAAGCGCCCTTCCAGAAGCAGGATGGAACCATTATCGAACGAACAGCAGGGACACCCCAAGGAGGGGTAGTTTCTCCGATATTGGCGAATCTATTCATGCATTATGCCTTTGACAAGTGGATAAGCAGGGAAAATATCCGAAATCCGTGGGCAAGGTACGCGGATGATGCAGTGATTCATTGTCGAACGAAAGAGGAAGCTGAAGCATTACTGAAGAAACTAGAGGAACGGTTGAAACAGTGTGGATTAGAAATGCACCCAGAGAAAACCCAGATCGTGTACTGTAAGGATGATGATCGAAAAGGGGACTATTCTGTAACAACATTTGATTTTCTTGGCTATACCTTTCGGCCAAGAAGATCAAAGAATCGCTGGGGGAAGTATTTCATCAATTTCACCCCTGCGGTGAGCAACCAAGCCTGCAAAGCGATGAGACAAACCATCCGAGGATGGCGCATGCAACTGAAATCGGACAAAGAGATCGACGAACTTTCGAGAATGTTTAACAAAGTCATCAGAGGGTAGGTCAATTACTACGGCCACTTTTACAAATCGCAACTCTATCCAGTGTTACGACATATAAACGATGCGCTGATACTATGGGCGCGGCGGAAATACAAGAAATTGGCGCAGCACAAAATTAGAGCAATCTATTGGATGGGGCGACTGGCAAGGAATCTACCTGAATTGTTTGTTCATTGGCAGATGGGAATTCTGCCTACGGCTGGATGATGGGAGCCGGATGAGCTGAGAGGTTCATGTCCGGTTCTGAGAGAGCCCGAGGGTGAAATTCCCTCGGGCCACTCACCTT
>Ga0116107_1000647_pt1 | contig 25477 bp, 28 predicted proteins | sample June2015DPH_6_10_FD_88969 | JGI IMG/M metagenome (GOLD analysis project Ga0116107, IMG submission 88969) | Peatland microbial communities from SPRUCE experiment site at the Marcell Experimental Forest, Minnesota, USA - June2015DPH_6_100 | ecosystem: Environmental > Terrestrial > Soil > Wetlands... | reverse complement strand
TTGTGATTGCATTGTCGCTCGTGCATGGGCGGCTTAGCCGGATCGAACAAGGGCCGGACAACGCAGGGCCTTCATTTCGTGCCGCAATTGCCGAACACGAATTCGCGGAGGCGCGACACTAATGAGCGCTGGGAGGGTTCATGTATGGCGCTGCCACCTTATTCAACTGGTATGCCCCTCGGTCCCACACCCCGTCTACACCGCGAACAATACCATCTGGGTCAGTATTGTAAGGCGATGCGAACGTCACCCCTGCGCCGCTATCTCCGATAAGGTGCCAGTCCGAGAGATAGTTGACGAGCAGGCTGCTGCTCAGAACTTGCTTGTTTGGGTCGGTGTCCCCCGCGGCGGCCCCGGCATAATAAGTGTTGTGGTCCCAAGTGGCCGACGCGCAGTTCGTGCAGGGCAGAAAATAGGCCACACCGTCTGAATTCGAGTCAAAGTAGTTGTTCTGAAAGTAGACGTTCCCTATCGACTGCGCCGTGCCGTCTACCAACAGGCCGGGACGGTCGTAGCCTTCAGCATCGCCTACACCGAACCCTGAGAAGGTGTTGTTATAGACCAGAATGTTCCCCAGTATATTTCCATCATGATTCAGCAGAATTGCGCTTTCTACCCCGTTTGCAAAAGGCGGGTTGGAGCGAAAGAAGACGTTGCCGTAAATGGAAACATTCGTAGAGCCCGATGTTCCCGCATTGTCGATACAGGTTGTCCCCTGACAGTTGTGGAAAACGTTGTAGCGAATGACGGCATTATCGCCGCGCCAGATGAGGTGGTTTCCGTGGCAGGTGTCGACATTGTTGCCATTATTTTCAGTCCAATTATATTGGAAGGTTTGATTTGCATTGTCCGTCTGGAACATCGGCGCGCCAGTGTCGTGAATGTAGTTGTACTCGTATAGGTTGTTGCCGGCTGACCACCCCCAGACACCGATATCACAGGGGGTTCCCGCGGCGCTATGTGACCCGCTGATCTCCACATAATGAATATTGGTGTAAAGGCTAGTGCCGGAGTCCCCTATATAGAGCGCGGTTTGGATATTAGTACTCGTACAACTGCCGCTTACCATCGTGCAGTTGTCTATCAAGATGCCATGGCCGGAAGTGGGAGTAGCACGCGAATGGCCACTCAAGTCCCAGTAATCGCTGTTGAATTGGATCATCATGGAGGGCGTGTCCTGAAAGGTCACTCGGCCTGCCAGGCCGCTATTCCAGCCCGTGCCTGTGCAATGATCGCCCACGGTGGCATTGGTGAGATAAATGTAAAGGGAGCCACTGTCTGCAACGCTCGCAGCGAAAGGCGGATACGTGCCAGTCGCAAAATAATAGGTGTCTCCACGCACCATTCCGGTAGTGCCTGATGGAAGGCAGTTGCCCGTCATGCCCGCGCAGGCGTTGTTCCAGTCAGCGCCGCTTGCGGACCCGTTGCCGGAAGGGGTTATCACATGACACGCCGCAAGCATTTGGCCGTCCGCAAAGAAGCCGGGCGCCAAGAGCCCAAAAATCAGAAGCGCCAGTGCGACTGGCATTGAACATCTTGCCTTTAGTCCGTTACATTTCATCCTCACCACCTCCTGCCATGCTCAATGGCATTGTGACACGGGGATACTCCACGCCCCACTCAAGCCAAAATAGCATCGTCGGCGCCACAACTCAACGTACCAAAGTACCAACCCCTTATCGCTACAAAGTTAGTGCGCCGTCTGGGTCTCAAGTCAAAAGTCGGGACTGCCGGTTGGGCCGCGCCGCGGCAGAGTACTGACGCCACGCACATATGAAAGAACTCCGCACGGTAGTTCGAGGATCAACCCTCCGCATCTCTGACCAAGTGCGGTTTTATATCGACGGCTGGATGGTCAGTGCGTTCCTCAGTGTGAGCGCAGTCACGCACTATGCCATTTCCTCGCGGCTGGCGATTACTTTTATGGATGTTATCATCGCTGTCACTGGAATCCTCTCGCCTTGGTTCAGTTTGCTCCTGGGGAGGAACGACCACGAAGCAATCCGGCGTGTTTTTTCCCTCGGCACAAAAGTTTCGAGTTCCATATGAACAGTAATCTTCTTTTCCATTGTGCTCTATGGACGCAGATTGATAAAGCTATGGATGGGTAGCGCGTACATTGACGCATTCTGGCCGCTTATCATCTTGGCGGGCGCCGTCTTCTGCGACATTGCCCAGTAGCCATCTGTAGGCTAGCTGTTTGGAGTTTCTCGCCATCGCTGCCTTTCCCGGATTACCCTGTTCGAGGCCCTAGCGAACTTCCTTTTGAGCCTCTGCCTGGCTCGCCGTTTCGGGATGATTGGGATTGCGTTGGGGACATTGATTCCGACGTTCCTTGTCAAAGTGCTTCTCCAGCCGCGTTACGTCTGCCGGCACATCGGAATCCCATTGCGAACTTACTATTGGGGTCTCTTCGGTCGCTCGGTCGTTGTGGCGGGCTTGGCAGCGATTGCTCCATGGTATTTCCTGCTGAGATCGGTGAGAACCACGAACCTGATCTCACTCGCGCTCCTCGTCATACTGCAAGGGGCGCTCGCATTGCTCATGGCGATCGCTTTCCTATCTCCGGAAGAGAGAAAGTCGGTGGTGAGCTTTGCTCTGCCTGCAAGACGAAGAGCCACACAGGTCCGTGTGTCGGGCAGTACTGAGGTTGTTGAGTCGTCCGAATAATTATGGCCGGGCTTGAGAATAACCAGACAGAATCTTAGAGAATGGGGGCGATGATGAGTGGGCTGCCGACTGTTTCAGTAATTATTCCGACTTACAACCGCGCCTCACTTGTGAGCGCGGCCGTAAAAAGCGTAATGGCGCAAACGTACGCGGCGCCCGAAATCATAATCGTCGACGACGGTTCGAGTGATGGGACGGAGCAGATGCTCCGGCCCTTCGTTGAAGGATCGAATGGCAGAATATCGTACTTGCGCCAGGATAACCAGGGGGTGAGTGGCGCACTCAATAAGGGGATGGCTCTTGCCCGCGGTGAGTGGATTGCCTTTCTGGCCTCAGACGATGTTTGGCTTCCTGAGAAACTGGAGTGGCAATTTCGAGCACTGCGCCAGTTCGGCAGTAGGTGCGGCGCTTGCTTTACCGATGCGAAGTACTTGAACAATCCGGCAGTCTCTATAACGGCCTTTGAGCGGGCTGGCAAGCGCTACGATGGAGTCATCGGCGAGGTTGGGGATGCTCCAAAGTTCATTGCGAATGAGCCCCACGGTGTCTACGTACAAACTCTCGTTTGTCGGCGAGATGTGGTTGGGTCGGTTGGAGGGTTTGATCCTGAGATGCGCCTCAGTGAGGATAACGACTTTGTTTTGCGCCTCGCCTGCATTACAGGTTTTTGCTTTGTGAATCTTCCCCTCGTCTGTATCGAGCGGGGAGTGGGCCGTCCTGTCGGTCTGGCGGAGAGTCGCACAAACGCCGCGTTTCGACTTTGGCATCTTGAGTACATGTATCGTAAATGGCTGGATATGGACTTACCCTTGCGGAACGACGTCCGGAAAGTCGTCCTTGAGAAGCTGGCGGCGGTATACAGTGAGCGTTCCAGTTGGAACCTGATCTGCGAAGATCACCAGAGCGCTCGCAAGACAATGGTCAACTCTCTGCGCACCCGCTTTACTGCTGCTTCGGCTCTCAAATGGGTATTGATAACCGTCGCGCCATCCATTGCTCGGAACGAGGTTTTGCGGCGGGAAGCAAAGCGGGCGACACATGGCGTGTTGCCCGGATCGGGTGAGGCCGAGAGGTCCAGCCTGCCGAGGTAGCGGGCAAATTCCACACGGAGCGAGCGTCTGTTACCAAGACCTTATTCGCCCGAGTGCGGGCTGGTGATTCTGTTGCAGTTCCGTCGTCTGAGAAAGTTCTAAACTATGAATGGTAAGAGGTCAAACAACAGCGAGTCGCAGACAGCAGCAATGAGCCTTGGAGAGGCTCTCTATCAATGAAGATTGTTTTTATTCTTCCGGGCCGGGGTAGTTCTGGAGGGGTTCGCGTTACGGGCGTTATGGCCGGGAGGCTTCTCAAGCGCGGGCACGACGTTCGAATTCTTGTCCGAACGTTGAGGCGGTCCTTCAGGGAGTGGGGTAGGTATATCAGAGACGCGATACTCTACCCGGACGCTCCTGACTTTCTGGCCGCATTCGGAGGTACGGTTCAGCCCTTCGTGGATATTGAACGGTGTCAATTTTCACCTTCGGAGATCATCGTTTCCGTTGGCATGGCGGAATCAGCCAAGCTGAGGGCCTTGGAGGGCTTGCCCAACCCCAAGGTTCAGTATCTCCACGGCATAACCCCATGGTACCCGGAGCTCATGCGCACCGCTTTGACCTCTCCGTTTCCGAAGATCGTTGTCTCCTCATTCCTAAAGGAACTCGTGGAGAGTGGGGGGCGGGGGGAGGTGCTTGGCGTTGTCCATAACGGAGTCGATCTCAATGAATATTACAGCTCCCTTCCTGACTCCGAGAGGGACGGGGTAGGGACAGTTTACTCATCACACCAAGCCAAGGACCCCGCGACATTGCTCGCCGTTATCAAAAGGCTCTCTGCTCGTAGACCGAACATCCCGATGAGGGTATTTGGCTCTTGTCGGCGTCCGAAATCGATAAGTCGGAAATCCTTCTGGCGATACCCCTCATTGCGCCAAGCCAGGGAGATTTACTCACGGAGCTTGGTCTGGATTCTTGCGAGTAGTTCAGAGGGATTCTCGGTCCCTGTCCTGGAGGCAATGGCTTGTGGCTGTGCCGTGGTTGCTACTGACTGCGGCGGGCCAAGGGACATAATCCAGGATGGACAGAACGGGTTTCTGGTAAACGTCGGCGACGTGAACGGTATCGTGGACCGCGTTCAGCTCCTGCTCGATAATGGCGACCTGCGGGCGCGGTTTCGACAAAATGCGCAAGAAACCTTGGACCGCTTCACATGGGAAAAGTGCGTGAGCAAGCTGGAGGACACCCTGGAAGGGCTGGTTTGCGGTCGCCCTCCCCACGCACTGGGCTGTTGATTTGCCTCCGCTGCGACTTGCAGATGAAGGAGGTCAAAGGGCGCAACCATCTGCAGGCTCGGAGTACCCTATGACCGAACCAGAGACCGACAACAGCGCTATGGAATCAACGATGGACATTGCACCCTACATACATTGGCATATGAGCACAGAGAATCGAGTACGGGCAATCGCCTTCTACCTGCCTCAGTTTCATCCCATACCTGAAAACGACGAATGGTGGGGGAAGGGATTCACGGAGTGGATCAATGTCGCTAAGGCTCGTCCGCTGTTTCGCGGGCATTACCAACCGAAGGTACCGGCTGATCTTGGATTTTATGATCTGCGGGTCCCGGAGGTACGCGAGCAGCAATCGAACCTCGCAAGGGCGCACGGGTTGGAGGCTTTTTGCTACTACGATTACTGGTTTGCGGGAAAGCGTTTGCTGGAACGTCCGTTTAGCGAGGTCCTGAGCTCAGGCCGTCCGCAGTTTCCCTTTTGCCTGTGCTGGGCAAATCAGACTTGGTCGGGAATCTGGCACGGGGCTCCGAACCGTACCCTTATCGAGCAAACATATCCAGGCGCCGCCGACCACGTCGCTCATTTCCGCGCACTGGAACCGGCTTTTCACGATCCTCGCTACCTGCGGGTAGAAGGCAAGCCGGTTTTCATGGTTTTCAGACCCAAAGAGTTACCGGATGTGCAGAAAACAGCCGACCTTTGGCGAGAGTTGGCCGCTAGGAGCGGCTTGAATGACTTTTTCCTGATCGGCATTGCCCGCGCCCGCGTTAGTGACTCGCCGCCAGACCGTTGGGTCCCGCAAGAACACGGTTTCGACGCATCTGTGTCGAGCGGAGTGTTTCGCGACAAGCGCCGCATCACTGGGCGTGTCTTGTGGAACCGCGCTCTTCGCCTCATTCGGCACCGGGCGCCGGGGCCGACCCGCTACTCCTACGAAGAAATCTCGGCCACGTTGGCGTTTGAGCGTGTGGCCGGTGTTGAAACGTACCCCTGCGTCACCCCCAATTGGGATAACACACCGCGCAGCGGGCGGAACGGCGTTGTTTATGAGGGTGCGACGCCAGAGCTCTTTCGCCCATTGCTGAAACGGGCGATTGCTATCGTCGATGTATTGCCTTGGGAGCGGAGGCTGGTTTTCATCAAGTCATGGAATGAGTGGGCTGAGGGAAACTATCTCGAGCCGGACCTAAGGTTCGGGCACGGGTTTCTGGAGGTATTGAAGCAAGAAGTGGTTGCAGACCAAGACCGCGTCACATTGCGTGCTAGTGCTGTTGAACCCTCGCTTAGTCAACCATAGCTATGTCTGCCCGCCGAGCGTAGTGCGTCCTAATCCTCCCATTGCAGGACCCGAGGCCTGAGACCATAGTGACCCTGGGAAAGCCGGAGACGTCAATCTCAAGTTTGTCTAATGCTCTTGCTGCTGGTGCCGTTGGTTCAAGGTCTTGCACGATCACCTAAAAAATGCCTGCGTTCCTTGCACAAGGACAAATAACAAGCTTGCGCTTAGCTCCAGGTGACACCCAGGATTCAGACTGCCCCCGCAAGGTTAGCGGGCTGCATTCAGACTGCAAACTGTGAAAGTTATCGAAAACATCGGATATCGGACCGCGGCTCGAATGGTGACTTTCTCACTTCAGGCAGCCACCAGTGTAGTCCTCGCTCGGTATCTTTTGCCACGCGATTACGGGATCGTGGGGTATGCGGCTATTTTTGTGGCTTTTCTCGCACGATTCAATGATTTGGGCTTGGGCAGTGCGCTCGTACAAAGAAAAGAGCTTGACGCCCATGCCGCGAATACCGCGTGGACGTTGCGGGTAGTACTGGGAGCCGCAGCGTTCTGCCTGGCGTTCCCGGTGTCACGACTGGCGGCAGTCGGTTTCGGAGATCCTGTTGTATCGACCGTTCTCGTGGTGCTTTCTTTGGATTTCCTCATCAGCAGCATCGGCTTTATTCCAAGTAGTCTCATGGTACGGGCATTAGATTACCGGCGATGGATTCAACCGCTGATCGCCGGGGCAGTGGTGCGCACGGCCGTAGCGTGTTGGCTTGCAGTACATGGGTTTAGTTTCTGGAGCATCGTAATAGCCGGGCTCGCGTCCTCAATTACCCAGGCGGCTTACTTTGTATGCCTCGACCACCGGAAACTCGAGTTCCAATGGGACAAGGCGATCGCTCGGGAGCTACTGCGCTTTGGGGTTCCTCTGTTTTCGTCCGGACTACTAGTATTCGCCCTCTTCAACGCCGATAACTTCATAGTTGGTGCGGTTTCGGGAGCCGTGGTACTGGGATACTACGCCCTGGCATTTAATTGGGGTGCAATGCTTTGCTCGCTTGTGTCTGAGCTTGTTCATTCTGTGCTGTTTCCCACGTTCGCGCGCATGCAACATGACCGGGAGCGCTTGCGGCAAGGCTATCTCCGAGTGTTAGAACAGTTAAGTGCCTTGGGTGTGCTCGTTTACGTGGGGCTATTCTGCTGTGCGAGAGAGTTTTTGGTCATCGTGCTGGGACGTGGCGGAGGAAAGTGGTTGCCGGCTTGCCACGCCCTACAAATCCTTTGCATTTACGGCGTAGTGCGACTGATGCTCGAACCTTTGGGCAATGTGCTGGTTGCGACGGGACGAACACGGCTGCTATTTCGCGCCAATCTCATAGCAGCGTGTTGTGAAATTGTTCTCCTGTATCCCGCTCTTGTTTTGGGTGGCATTAACGCCGTTGCCGTTGTGGTCACGATTTCCTATGGAGTCCAATGGTTGGTGTATTGGCCAGTCATTCGCAAAGACTTGAATGTGGACATTACTGATCTGAAAAGGGTACTTTTCCCTGCCTTCGCCGCTGGTTTTTGTGCTTGGGCAGCCGGCGCTGCCGTTGGGTCTGCCCTGCCCTTCGGTATCCCGACCTTTGCGTTAATGATTGTCACCATCACGCTTGTGTTTGTCGTCATCCACGGGTGGCTCAGTTCCTGGCGCTGGTTTGAAGAGTGGAGACAAGTGTATTTAGCTCGGGCGAGACCAGCGTGACCATGCTTCGGCCTTGAAACGATAGTATGTGGCGATAACCGCTCTCGAGTGGCGTGTCCTTCGCCCAATTTGGAGTTCTTCGCATGACCATCGAAGTGGGTAGGCCCGCTGAGCTTACGGTGAAGCATCCCGAGTACTATCAATTACCTCGAGCCGAAATGTTGCCCTTTGTTCCACGAGAGGTCAGCAGAGTCCTGGAAGTCGGGTGTGGGGAGGGGCGGTTCGGCCTCGCCATCAAGCAGATCAGGAACGCGGAAGTGTGGGGGATTGAAACGCTTCCCGAAGCCGCTCAGCAAGCCGCGCAGCGGTTGGACAGAGTTCTTTTGGGTGACGTGGAACGTGATCACCTGGAATTGCCGAGCGAATATTTCGACTGCCTCATCTTCAACGATGTCCTCGAACACCTGACGTATCCGTGGGCGGTACTAAGAAGATTGCGTGACGCGCTTCGAACCTCGGGTTGTGTCGTCGCCTCCATTCCCAATATCAGGCATTACCCCACCTTGAAGGCGCTGGTTTTGCACAAGGAATGGGAATACACCAAAGACGGCATCCTCGACTGTACACATTTCCGATTTTTTACTCAGAAGAGCATACCCAAGTTCTTCCACGACTCCGGCTACGAACTGATCAGAATGGAAGGGATCAACCCTATGGGGCTTTCGTGGAAATTAAAACTGGCTTTTAGATTCCTGGGCAGTGCAATGGATGATACGCGCTACCAGCGGTTCGCGGTTGTCGCCAAGCCGGCGCCCCATGGAGTTTGATAGCATATGAGTCTACCTGCCACACTGATTGCCTTCCACCTTCCCCAGTTTCATCCAATTCCAGAAAATGATGAATGGTGGGGAAAAGGTTTCACTGAATGGACCAATGTCGTAAGAGCTAGGCCTCGATTTCCAGGTCATTACCAGCCACACTTGCCGGCTGACTTGGGGTTTTATGATTTGCGACTGCCAGAGGCGCGGGCGGCTCAGGCCGAGCTGGCCGCGAGCTACGGGATTTACGGGTTTTGCTACTATCACTTTTGGTTTAATGGGCGGCGGCTTCTCGAGCGTCCGGTAAACGAGGTCTGGAAAAGCGGAGAGCCCGACTTTCCTTTCTGTCTCTGCTGGGCCAATGAGAACTGGACGCGCCAATGGGACGGAAAGAAAGCCCACGTGCTGCTCGAGCAGCGCTACAGCGCGGCGGATGATCTGGCGCACATCCGGAGCCTGATTCCTCTTTTCCTGGATCGCCGTTACATTCGAGTCGCCGACCGGCCGCTATTCTTGGTTTATCGCGCATCGGAATTGCCCGAACCGGAAAGAACAACGGCAGCATGGCGGCGCGAGGCAGAACGTGCGGGTTTGAAGGGTTTATTTCTGGTTCGAGTGGAGAGCTCTAGTGAGCAGCGTAGCGATCCGCGCAACACAGGGTTCGATTCTTCTCTGGAGTTTCAGCCATGTTGGTCGGTACTGTTGTCGAACTCGCGGATTCCTCGTAGGAAGTGGTGGCATCGCAGGAGGCTCAGAACGGCCGAACCCGCATTCTACGAAAACGCTGTCTGTGATTACGAAGATTTTGTCAGGAATACACTAGCGACTCCCGTTCCCGCATATCCGCGGATACCTTGCGTGTGTCCGGGCTGGGACAATAGTCCGAGGCGAAAGCAGGGCGCGATCATTATTATTAACTCGACGCCAGAGATCTATGAACAGTGGTTGCGTGGAATTGTGAATCGTCGGAGGGCCGGCATCACCTCTAGCGAAAACTCAGGCGTCACTGAGGATTCATTGGTTTTCATTAACGCCTGGAATGAATGGGCTGAAGGCAACCATCTGGAGCCCTGCCTGAGATGGGGCCGCAAGTACCTAGAGGCAACACGACGAGCATTGGGAACTTCTACAAATCAGAGTATCGAGTATGTCGGCCGTTAGCGTGATCATAAACAAAGGAACCGCAGAGACAATCTCCAATCGCGGGAGCCGAAAGACCTCACCCTGCGAAGAGTTGGTTTATAAATTCAGCGGCGAAGTGGACCGAAAAAAACGCCTTTTGAGGGAAGATAACTACTTGTTGCGTGGCGCGGAAACTAAGGAATACATAAGTAGTGAAGGAAGGCATAGATCTGCCCTGCCCTTCGGTATCCCGACCCTTGGGTTCATGATTGTCACAATCACCCCCGTGTTTGTCGTAATCCAGGACTGGCTCTGCTCCTGGCGTTGGTTTGGCGAATGGAGACAATTGTATTTGGCTCGGGCGAGACGTGCGTGACCATGCTCCGGCCTTGAAACGATGGTATGTGGCGATAACCACTCTCGACGGTAGGGAGGTTCAACGGGGACAAGTGTGTATCCGAGCTCGAAGATATATTAGAGAGGATTGCAACCAGTGGGGTAAAGGCTGGACATGTTAAGAAAGGCCGTACAAATGCTCGGGCAGCGCGGCCTGGCTTTCACGGTCCGTAGAGCCCTTTGGCGTATCCACTACCAGAATTTCCAGCGAATCAGGAGAATTCGCGAAAGGTGCAATGGAGATGCGCCCGGCCTAGTCCGTTTCCTCGGCAAGCAATTTGAGCTGCATCCCTCCATGCCGGGCGTCAGTGAGGAGTTGGTGCTTTACGGAGTCCATGAACCGGTGGCCACGCGGCTCTATCTGGAGACCCTGTCGCCGGGCGACCATGTAATTGATGTCGGGTCGAATATCGGATACTGGCTGTTGCTGGCTGCCAGCAGGGTTGGTGAGTCCGGGCGGATTCTTGGGTTTGAGCCAGTTCCCGCTTCCCTTGAGATCTTGCAGCGCAACATCAAGCGGTCGGACATAAGTAACGTCGAGCTTTCTCCCTGGGCCATAGGTCGCGAGAATGGCGCCGCACAATTCTACGAATCGCAGATTCCCAATTGCGGGAGTCTGCTGAAGCATCGGTGAAATCCTTTGTGTGCGGAACTCCACGCAAGTGAGTAGGCTGAATCGACTGATATCGCCGCCCTCCCGAGGACCAGAAACAAACGGTCCGCACCGCCTAGGGATTATCTATGTCCAAAATCGCGGAAGATGGTGACTTCGCAGTCGCCCGGCTTTTCAGAAGGGCCTTCCAGCACACCAGTGAGCACGGCGCTGCGTATGCGTTCAACCGGGCCGTATGGAAGTTGTACTACGCTCGTTTTGAGCGGCTCAAGAAGCGGCGGGCAAGTCAGTGTGCGCCTCAGCCAGCCATCATTCGATGCCTCGATCAGGAATTTGAGCTGCATCCGTCCATGCAGGGCGTTGGTGAGGAGTTGCGGCTTTTCGGAATCCACGAGCCGCTGGGAACAGAGCTCTTCCTTCAACAACTGTCGCCTGGCAACCATGTCCTAGACATTGGATCGAACATCGGCTACTGGCTTCTGATGGCCGAGCAGGCGATCGGAGAATCCGGCCGCATCCTGGGTTTCGAGCCTGCTCCGGAAGTTTGCAGCATTCTGGAACGCAATATCGCCAGGTCCGGCCACAAAAATATTCGCGTGCTTCTCTGCGCCGTGGGTGCAACAAACGAAACGGCGCAGTTCTACCAATCGGAAGTCCCCAACTGGGGGAGCTTGATTCAGCAAGACAGCTTAAAGCAAACTCGCGCCAACGACGTCCAGGTCAGGAAGCTGGAAGACATCCTGAGCGAGTTTCCCGATTTCCACCCCCATGCCTTACGCATGGACCTGGAAGGCGCTGAGCTGATGGTTTTGGAGAGCGCCGGGGAAATGCTGGCGCGATATAAGCCCTGCCTCTTCGTCGAATTCCATCCGGCGGTGCTTGGCTGGCCTGCTATCCGAAAAACGTTGGTTTGGCTTGAGGACTTGGGTTACTCCTCAGGGACTCTCATCGAGCGCACATGGGACCAGCCATGGATCAGCAAGTGGATGAGGAAACGCCGTTGCTGGTCAGGACCAATTGAGACGTTGATCCAAAGAATTGAGTCCCCGAAAGATCCCATCGCCAATTACACGTTTAGCCTTATCCTGCAAGGCTCGCGCAAACGTTCTCAAGCAAACTCTCTAATCGGATCTGAGAAGTGATTTGTGGCCGTATATGAAGTCAATCCGCTGACCGACCCGCGCTGCGGGGCGCTTCTGGAGAGGCACCCGGCCGCCTCGGCCTTTCACACCGCCGGCTGGCTGGAGGCGTTGCGGCGGACTTACGGTTATGAGCCTTTCGTCGTGACCACCCCGGCTCGAGGGAGTGGAAATGTCAGCTAGTGTCCTGAGTCAGAAGTTCGCTGACAAAGTCCTCCTCGTTCGGGCCGCTTTCTCGCAGCCCCGTCAGGGGCGGAAGATTGTAGCCCAGGGCGCAAGAAACTGTGAAAAAATCGGCTTGGCCATCTGTAGCGGCGCTCTATGAGCGCCGAAGTCATTGATTCTAAAATGCGGCGGTCATAGACCGCCGCTAGAGCGCGATTTTTTCACAGCTTCTTGCGCCGTGGGCTACATTCTTTCGCCCGCTGAGCGGGCTGATTTCTTCAACGAACTTTTGACTCAGGACACTAGAGTGTTGGAAACCGACAAAGCCCAGCGGGGCGTTTGGAAACCGGCGATACGGCTCTGGCCAATCCATCGTATTGGCAAACAAGGGGGCTATCGCTTGGCCGACTTTCTTGGAAGGGAAAGCCCCTGCAGGCACTCGGCACGACGCCGATCATGGCCCGGCGAACAAGGCTGGAGAAAGCGAAGCGCAAAGTCATGAGAGCTTGCATGGTAGCCTATTCGTTTTACGAGAGCGACAACCGTGTGCGACGTTATGCCGAGACGCTCGTCAACCGTGGATACGATGTGGATGCCATCGTGCTGCGACGGGAAGGGCAGCCATCCTTTGAAGTCATCAGGGGGGTAAACGTTTACCGCATCCAGGAGCGGGTGAGAGACGAGAGTGGCCCCTTCAGCTACCTGAGAAAGTTGCTGACGTTCTTTTTGCGATCGGCGTGGGTACTAACTTGGCGGCATCGGAAAGCGCGCTACGACATCATCCACGTCCACTCGGTGCCAGACTTCCTGGTCTTCGTCACCATCGTCCCGCGGTTGATGGGGGCCAAGGTGATTCTGGACATCCACGACATCCTCCCCGAATTCTATGCCAGCAAGTTCAGGGTCAACGACCGCTCTCTTACATTCCGCCTGCTGCTTCTGATAGAAAAATTGTCGGCCGCTTTCTCCAACCACGTCATCATTGCCAATCACCTGTGGCACGTGAAGCTAACACAGCGCTCGGTGCAAGCAGAGAAGTGCACGGCGATTATCAATTATCCCGTTCCTTCGATTTTCTCTTATCGTGCGCGCACCGTCGCGCCCAACGGTGATTTCGTCATGTGCTACCCGGGGACGCTCAACTGGCACCAGGGGGTAGACCTTGCGATCAGCGCCCTCGCGCTGCTGCGCGACAAGGCACCCAACCTCAAGTTCCTCATTATCGGCGAAGGCCCTGAGCGCGAGAAACTTAAGACCATGATCAAGGAGCAAAACCTGGGGGACCGCGTCTCCATGGAAGCATTTGTCCCGATCGAACAGATGGCAGAGAGGATGGCCAACGTCGACCTCGGGGTGGTACCTAAGCGCAAGGACTCGTTCGGCAACGAGGCATTCAGCACCAAGATCATGGAATTCATGGCGATGGGCGTGCCTGTCGTCGTATCCAAAACCCGCATCGACCAGTACTATTTCAACCAAGACCTGGTGCAGTTCTTCGAGTCCGGGAGCGCCGAGGACCTGGCCGCCAAGATCCTGGAACTCGTGCATGACCCGGCCAGGCGGCGCGTCTTGCGCGCACATGGGATGAAATTCGTCCGACAGAACAACTGGGACGTGAAAAAAAACGAATACCTCGATATAGTGGATCGCTTGGCGAAGCAGCGGAAACCATGCGCGCCATCACCCTCGCTTTAGGGCCCAAAGGCGGAAATCATCGGGCGGGGAGCGCAGACTCATCGACTTCAGGGATAAAGCGCTATGCGGCCCTGCGCGGGGGAATGGGGGCCGGCGAGAAGAGCGAGTATGCAGCATAGCTGTGCTAACTCAGAGGCGTCGCCGAAGGGGCCAGCTTTCCCCGAGGGGACGATGATCATAGTGCAGAAGAGCGTGCAAGAAGTCGCGCGTTGGGTAGAGGAGCACAATTACCGGGCTTACGATCCCGGCGACGGCGACCTGTCCTTTCTTCGCTACTTCACTTTTAAGGCCCATTCCCTGCGGCGACTCCTAACTGCGGCTGTGCTACGGGTGCCCTTCCACATTAGGCCTTTGATCGGCATCAGGCCGCACACTTCCACAAAGGGAATGGGGTACATGGGATGGGGTTATGTGAAAATGTACGCGTTGACGGGCGCTGAAGACCAACGCCGCCGCGCCGAGTCTTGCTTCGATTGGTTGATGGGGAATCGGTCGCCGGGTTACGACCAATACTGTTGGGGCAACCACTTTTCATTTTCAACGCGGGGTGGGACCGTACCCAAGCATATGCCTACGATTGTCTGGAGCAGCCTGATTGGCTTGGCCTTTTTGGAAGCCTACGAAGTGGTGGGCAATCCCAAGTATTTGGACGTGGCCGCGAGTACAGGAGAATGGGTGAAGAGTCTGCCGCGAGAGCGGACGAGCCGCGGAACTTGTCTCAGTTACGTCCCCTCCCAGCAGAGTTCGATTCACAACTCAAACATGTTGGGGGCGGCGTTGCTCGCGCGGGTTGCGGTCCGGACCAATGATCACCAGGCTCGCGAGTTGGCGAAAGACGCCATGACCTATAGCTGTGCGCGTCAAAATGCCGAGGGCGCGTGGTTTTATGGAGAGGCGCCCAAATACCACTGGATCGACAACTTTCACACGGGCTACAATCTGGATTGCCTGAAGCGCTATATCGATAGCACCGGTGATCGGGAGTTTGAACCGAACCTTCGGAGCGGTTTTCAGTATTTCAAACTTCATTTCTTTGAAGCGGACGGACGTCCAAAGTACTACCATGACAAAGCCCACCCCATAGATATTCAGTGTGCCGCCCAGGCTATCGACACACTGGCTTTTTTTTCGGACAGCGACCCCGAGTCTCTAGAATTGGCTATAAAGGTCGCGCGGTGGACAATCAACAACATGCAGGCGCAGGATGGTCATTTTTACTACCGCGATTTGGGATGGAAGAAAGTGAAGACACCGATGCTCCACTGGGGGCAGGGCACTATGTTCAAGGCGTTGGCACATCTCTTGAGCAAAGTAAATGGCGCAGCGGAGGCCGAGGCCAACGACAGCGCGCCGGCGGGCCGACGTCTTGCATCAAGGAAGAGAACGGGCGACCCTCTAGTGCCTGGTTCCAGCCGCTTGCCCCAACGAATCCGCCGGAAAAGATAATGGCTGTTTACACAGTTGATCCCCTGCTGGATCCGCGGTGGCCCGCTCTTCTGGCTCAGCATCCTCACGCCTCCATCTTTCACACACCGAGCTGGCTGGAAGCCCTGCGCCGGACGTATGGTTATGCGCCAATTGTTTTCACAACCTCTGCTCCAGGGGAGGAGCTGAGGAATGGGATCGTGTTTTGCTGCGTGCGGAGTTGGCTGACGGGCTCCCGGATGGTATCGGTACCGTTTTCGGACCACTGCCAGCCGTTGGTGGAAGACGCCGGGGACCTGAACACCCTACTTTCCTGGCTCCAAGAAGAGTTGGATCGTGAGAAATGGAAGTACATCGAGATCAGGCCGCTCGATTCCGCCTGTTTCCACCTGGAAGGTCCAGCCGTGTTTTCCCGGAGCGAGGAGTTCTTCTTCCATAAACTGGACCTTCGGCCCGGACTGGACGCGCTCTTTCACAATGTGTGCACGGGTTCCAGAGGAAAGATTCGGCGCGCCGAGCGCGAGCACCTGGGGTATGAAGAGGGACGCTCCGAGGTTTTCCTGCAGAAGTTTTACCGTCTGCTCCTGCTGACCCGGCGGCGACATCACCTTCCGCCGCAACCCATCGCCTGGTTTCGTAATCTGGCGCACTCGCTCGGCGACAAACTGACCATCCGTATCGTATCCAAGCACGGTCAGCCGATCGCCAGCACCCTTACGTTGTTTTACAAAAACTGCCTCGTTTCCAAGTACGCTTGCTCTGACGCGAGGTTCCACAACCTGGGCGGTATGCCACTCCTCTTGTGGAAGGCGATCCAAGAGGGCAAGGAACTGGGAGCCCGGGAACTCGACCTGGGTCGGTCCGAGACAAACAACCCGGGCCTCGTCGCCTTCAAGGAGCATTTGGGGGCGGTGTGCTCGAAGCTGTATTACTTCAGGGCTGCCCGGCATGCTTCTTACGACTCCGCTATGCCTGGGACAGTTGACTGGAGAGTGCGCTTGGTGAAGCGGTTGCTCACCCGCATGCCAGATTGGGTGCTGAAAGCTATAGGCTCCCTGCTCTACAAACACGCAGGCTAGTGACCCGCACCCCCGCGGGCACTCCTCAGCCGCATGCGCATTGTCTTGCTCCCTAGGGCGCGGCGGTTTCTCACCGCTTGCTATTGGTGCTGCGACCCTCTAAAATAAGCACTGAAGGTAGGGCACGCAGCGCCGACGAAAGTGCTGTCAAATTGAATGCATTCCCCCTTGGGCAACAACCTGAGCCGGGCCCTGCTCGACCACTATCGGTGCCCCGATAGCTGTGTCGACATCAGATTGCTGCAGGAGCCTTCTACTGACGCCGGATTCTTTCGCTTTGGCGCTGATGCCATCTGCTTCGGGCAGTCCTCGTCCGGCTACCTGGCCGCTAGTCCCAACGGCGCGCTATATGACACGCTTCGAGATGTCCGAGCCGACGCAGAGGCCTGCTTGTTGCCGTTCAACCCGACGAGTATTGTCGATAACCTCCGCCTGGAGCGTTATACGAACGACTTCTGGACGAAGACAAGAACTGGAAATCTGAAGCGGTTGGCGTGGGATGCGTACTATTTGTTCCGGCCGGCTTTGCCAGTGGGCGTGCGTAAGTTCCTACAGCGAGCTTGGCTGAGGGGATGGGATCGAATAGCCTTCCCGGAATGGCCGGTGGATCGAACCGTGGAACGAATCTTGAGGAGGGTACTGGGCTTGTGTATGAAGGCACGGGGGTTAGATCGGCTCCCTTTCATCTGGTTCTGGCCCGAGGACTATTCAAGTTGCGTTGTCATGACCCACGACGTCGAGACGGAATCGGGCCTCAACTTCTGCCCCACCCTCATGGACATCAATGATTCATTTGGAATCAAAGCCTCATTTCACGTCATACCAGAACAGCGGTACAGGGTTTCGGAAGGCTTCTTGGCCTGCATTCGCGACAGAGGTTATGAAGCCAACGTGCAAGATCTCAACCACGACGGCCAGCTCTATCGGGATCGGGACGAGTTTCTCCGGCGAGCCGAGAAAATCAACCGCTATGCCGCCAAGTATGGCGCCCTGGGTTTTCGGTCCGGCGCGCTGTACCGGAGGCTGGACTGGTACGATGCGTTGAACTTCTCTTACGATATGTCGGTGCCCAACGTCGCCCACTTGGATCCGCAGCGGGGCGGCTGTTGCACGGTCATGCCGTATTTCGTCCTTGGCATCCTTGAACTCCCACTGACCACGACTCAAGATTACACGCTCTTTCATCTTCTTGGCGATTATTCGACTGCTCTCTGGAAAAGGCAGATAGATCTAATCCGCGAGGAACACGGCCTGATAACTTTCATCATACATCCCGACTACATCAGAAGGCAGCAACCACTGCGGGTGTATATGGCGCTGATGGAGCATCTTTCCCTGCTGCGCTCGAATGACAGAATCTGGATGGCTCTGCCTAGGGACGTCGACCGGTGGTGGAGAGACCGAAGTCGAATGAAGCTCGTGAATCGACACGGCGAATGGACGATTGACGGGGCGGGTAAGGAGAGAGCGAAGGTAGCCCATGCCATCCTAAGTGGCGATGAGATTGTTTACGATCTTTCGCCAGATGCTCACAAATCAGGGCCTCCTTGAGTCCCGGCCAGGGCGGACTTCCTGCACTTCCAGGGCTTCTCCAGGTATCGGTCAGTACTAACGCGGCCGGTCCTGCGGGCCCGCCGGGTTGCCCTCACCGGCCCGACGCAGGGTACGCCGTTGCGCGCCCAGGCACAGGGGCAAGCACGCAGACGCTGGAGAAGAAACAGGCCCTAGTACTTCCCTAGGAACTCCCCGATCAGCGTTTCGGCTAGATCGTCCGGCTCGGACGGTTTACTGCCTGCGCCGAACAGGCAGTATTTACCGGTGCGGTCCTCAAAGGCCACGTGAAAAGGTACAAGTCTTCCGAGAACTTCAAGATTAATTTCGCATCCGGCCTCTTGGTAACTTCCCTTCACGCATCCCTCAACGTCCTTTCTGCGCAGAGTGAAAGTGCTAACGCTAGCAGCTTCCCAGGTGAGGATTTCCTCTCCGACCGCAGCGTTAAACGTTTGGGCCCTGTGCTTGAAGGCGCCCTTGACCTCTGTCCACAGTTTAGAAGCAGATTCCTTCCTAGTCCTCTCCTCTTCCAGGAGCTTCGCGTCCTCTTCCGCCTTTCGCCCCCTTCCAGCCTTGAACTCCTGGGCCATTCTCTTGGCCCATTCTGATTCTGCCATCGAAATGGTCCGCTCCGAAATGTGTCACTGGCGGTGTGCCAGCGAAATGCGGGTCCGTGCTGAGGTTCAATCTCACCACGGCCCGCCCGCTTTTTGACACTTATACCAGATATGCCTTTCGTTGACCAGACCACCTTGCCCTCCGGTGGTGTCAAGCTGCTTGTGCAAATAGGCGGAGGGTTCGATCCCGCCACTGTTCGGTGAAGACGTTAAAAACGGCATAAATGATTCACCTGTTGGCCTCCCTGAGAGGCCTTCAGTTTAGGGGACATTTCTAATGGGGCCAAAAGGGGACATTATCATCGGGGCACAACATCCACTGATCCGCCGAAAAGATCTAGTTTTCGCCCTCAGACCCCGCCTCAGAAAAAACTCTTGCCAAGCTATGTTTAATATGATAGCCTAGGAAATGATGCGCGGCTGTTCTGCCATGACCGTACAGACCTCACGGGCGGCTCCCCTACGGTTCTTTCCAAACCGCCAGTATGTCATTGCTTGCCCTTTGCCACGACGAACTAGTAACTTTAAAAAATGACGCGACGATGCGTGAATGTTATTGAAAACAAAGGACCGCTGTGGAAAATAGGGGGCGAAGCGGGAATGTGTATGAAAACAAAGGCACTTAGCCCCATAAACCGGGAATCTTATTGAAAATAAAGGGGTTAGGCTGTAGCTAGTAGGCAGTAGGTTTGGATTAAGTGACGACTTCTTTGACTTGGGCGGGCACTCATTTGCGGCGGTCCAGGTGTTTTCTGAGATCGAAAGGCTGACTGGCAAAAACCTGCCGTTGGCGACCCTCTTCCGCGCGTCGACAGTAGGGCAGTTGGCGGACGTTCTGCGCAAGGATGGTTGGTCTCCGCCTTGGTCGTCGCTCGTGCCCATAGACCCCGGCGGATCCCAGCTCCCGCTCTTTTTGGTTCACGGTGCCGAGGGCAATGTCTTGTTGTACAGGCAATTGGCCCGGTACCTCGGGCCGGATCAACCCGTTTATGGCTTCCAATCGCAAGGGCTAAACGGCAATGGGAGCTTCCATGCCAGCATCGAGGAGATGGCCTCCCACTACGTTAGGGAACTAGTAGCCCTACAGCCGAGTGGGCCCTGCCGTCTCGGAGGCTACTGCCTTGGGGGAGCAATAGCTTTCGAAATGGCACAGCGGCTACAAGCACAGGGAGAGCGAGTCGGCCTGGTGGCAATGCTTGACACGTATAATAACAATATGCTTCCTCAATCAAAACTACGAGCGTTGCCACTCTTGCATTTGTTGCAGAATGTGTGGTTTCACGGTGCAAATTTTTGTCTCGTCGGGAACAAAAACCGCTGGAACTTTGTCCGCGAAAAGTGGGATGTCGCGCTGACCAGGGTGGGGATCAGGCTTCGTGCCTTGTACCATGCTCTGTGTGCGTGGAGTAGCCCGGGCCTACAGAACAGCTATCCACATTTGCTGGTCAAGAGGGTCAATGACCATGCTGCAATGCAGTATGTGCCGCGGCCTTATTCGGGGCGTGTTGCTGTCATTCGACCGAAAGGGAGCTTCTGGGGGCTCGATCACCCAAGCCTTGGATGGGGTGAAGTTGTTCGCGATGGCTTGGAGATACGTGAGATTCCAGTCTATCCTAAAGGTATGTTAATCGAGCCATTCGTCCAGATGTTGGCTGCTGAGCTAAAAGTATGTTTAGAAAATGCAGAATAGGGTCGCTCCAGGCGCGGCAGCTTGCGCATGTGATGCGGCGGAGCGGGGTGACAGTGATGCAGGCTACGTCGTCCGAGTCATGCAGGGAGTCGGGGAAATGGCGGGTCAGATGAGTGGCGCGGCGGTAACCTGGAAGACTGCTCCAGCCAGCGTGGATTTCCCCTCGGACCGAATCGACATATGGCGGGTGTGTCTCGATTCTTTTGAGTCACCCGAGCCGGATTTTTCCGGTATCCTCTCGCCGGACGAGGTCGCCCGTGCCTCCCGTTTTCACTTCGAGAATGACCGTAGGCGATTCGTGAGGTGCCGGATCGCTCTGAGAACTCTCCTCGGTAGCTACCTTGATGTTCCTCCGGCTGGAATTCGATTTCGATACGGGAGTAATGGCAAGCCCGAAATTGCCGGCCTGCAAGACTCCTGCGGTTTGCGTTTCAACGTCTCTAATTCCCGCGGATTGGCATTGATTGCGGTAAGTTCAGGACGGGCAATTGGTGTGGATATCGAGAAAGTTCGCCCCAAGGTGGAGTCCTTAGACATCGCCAGACGTTTTTTCTCCGCTCGCGAAATAGAGGCTCTTCTGGCGCTTGGCGAGAACAAACGGCAGGAAGCCTTTTTCGCCTGCTGGACCCGCAAGGAGGCATTTCTCAAATCCACCGGCGACGGCCTCACGTACCCCTTATCCGAGTTTTCTGTATCTGTTGACCCCGACGGGCCAGCCGAGCTTTGGGAGGTGAAGGGAAATCCAAACGCTGTTACTCATTGGTCTTTGGAAAGCGTGCGCCCGGGAGCAGGGTACATGGGAGCTTTGGCTTATGAGGGTCCGGCGTGCCGCGTAGAATGGTTGTGCCGGGCTGATTGTCCACTGCCCGACCATATTGTCTAAAGCCCGTGGGCCCCTGGGAATGCCACCTGCTCACGATGTGAATGTCAAGAAAAAGTAGAAAGTTCCTGTACGTAGCAAAGTAGAAAGTTCCGCTTTTTGCTTTTTGCTTCCTTCGGTTTTTGGCGCTGACCGAGGGAGCCCGTGGGGCGACTGGGGTTAGCGCCAAGAACCGTCACCGCCCCTCCGGGCGAGCCGGGCCCTTGCCCGACTCGTGCTTCAGCACCGCCCACAGGGGTGGACCTTGCCCTAGCGGGAGTTTACTGCGAACGATGAAGTCAGAGCCTCATGAGCCCTAGTAAGTTACTGCAACGCAATGGCTTCCCGTCGGCGGCCCGCATCTTTCCCTGTATTACCCTATAAGAACAAGATTTTCTGCATTTCTGCTCACATTGTGCTTGACTTTACACGGACTGCAGGGTACGTATTACCCTGTATGGCCTCACTCGTCACCAAGAAAAAAGGTAACAAGCTCTACTACTACCTGGTCGAAAGCGCCCGCGTCGAAGGCAAGCCACGCATCGTCCATCAGGCCTACCTCGGTACGGCCGAAAAAGTCGCCGAGTTGGTGCGCGAGCGCACCGCTCCCGTTCCCCTCTCCGCGACCATGCGCGACTTTGGTTTGCCCTCGGCCCTCTGGCACGCCGCCCAACAAAGCGGGGTCTGGCCCCTGCTGCAATCTCTTTGGCCGCCGCCCCGCTCCGGTCCGGGCCCGGCGCATTATCTCCTGCTGGCCGCCATCCACCGCATCTGCCAACCCGGTCCCAAAACCGAAGTGCCGCATTGGTATGGCAACACGGTGCTGGCCGCCTGGTGGCACTTCCCGCCCGAGCGCTTTACCTCGCAAGCCTTCGGGGATGCTTTTGAACAGATCCTGCCGGCTGAGGCGCCCGCTTCGGCCCCCGATCCTCTGGACCAAGCGCAGTTGCGATTGCTGGGGTTGTGGAAGGAAAAACAACTGGTCAGCCGTCGCCTGCTGGCCTACGACACCACCAACTTCTACACCTACATCGCCAGCACCAACACCCGCAACCACTTGGCCCAGCGCGGATACAACAAGCAAGGCCGCCACAATCTGCGTCAAGTCGGTCTCAGCTACGTGTTGGATGGCGAGAATGGATTGAGTCTGTGCCATCACGTCTACCCCGGGAACGTCGCCGACAGCGAAGAGTTCAGCACCGCCTTGAGCCGGATTACGAGCATGCTGGATCACCACCAAATCGCGCGGGAGACGGTCACGCTGGTGGTGGATAAGGGATCGGCGGCCTTAGCCAACACGGTAGCCCTGCAGGAAGCCAGACTGGGATGGATCTCCGCCTTGCCGTGGAACCAGGCGCCGCTGGAATGGCGCCAACAACCGGTCGAGCAACTGCCGCCCTGCAGCAGTGCGCAACCCGGGGTCCGTGCGCGGGCGGAGAAGATGCTGGTCCACGGGCAGGAGTACCTGTGCGTGCTGAAGTATTCGGCCGCCTTTGCCAGCGAGCAACTGCACAGCCTGACCACGAGCCTCAGCCGGGTCATGCAGTCGTTACGACGCTTGGCCAGCGAGTTGAACAAGCCCCAGGCGCGCTGGTCAGAAGATCGGGTTGGGCACAAGATTCAAGGCTGGTTATCCGCACAGTTCTTGCACGAACTCATCCGCTACCAGATGGACACGCACCAAGGCCGTTTGCGCTTGCAGTTCGACGTCGATCAAAACGCCTTCTCCAAGCTGCTGACGCAGCGGTTGGGGAGAACCGTACTCCTCACCAACCATATGGACTGGAGCGCGGAACAGGTCGTGGCAGGCTATGCCGGTCAGCAACAAGTGGAGCGCGTGTTTCGTGGACTGAAGGACGGAAACTGGCTGGGCTGGGGACCGATGCACCATTGGACCGATCGCAAGATTCGCATCCATGCCTTCTACTGCATGCTCGGCATCTCCCTGCTGCAATATGTGCACAAGCAGGCACAAAACGCTTGGCCCGATCTGTCGGTAGAGCGATTGCTCGAGGAGCTGGAGCAGATCAAACAGTTCGTCTTGCTGTATCCACCTCAGGGCGAAAAGGGTCCCCCACGAGCAGCTTATGTGCTCTCGCGGCAAACCCTGGTACAGCAAGCATTACTCAAGACGCTGGAGCTGGAACCGTTGCATCGTAGTACCCAACGTGGGTAAGACAACTCGTCGGCCCTAAACCCCTGAAATTCCTCACATTACAAGCTTGCTTGATCAACTCGCAGTAAACTCCCGCTAGGTGGAAATTCTTCATCCCTAGGCTAGCTCGCTTGGCTTTGGGCTTTACCGGCGCGGGTGGATCGATTTTATCCTTCGCGGCCCCAGTCGCCACCCCGGACGGCTTGGCTTCGCACCCTACCACCGGCAGGTAGTGGTCCCGAAACTTCACCGCGCCCGTCCCGTCCACCCGCACCAACGACCCTCGCAACCCTGGCGTCATCCCCTGCCGCGCAATCCGGTAGCTCTGCCCCTCGAAGCGCAGCGTGTAGTCGTTCGTCACCACCCGCCCTTTCGCCTGGGAAGAACGCGCCGCCACAATCCCCATCCCCAGCCGCTCACCCATCCGCCCAAACTGCCTCACCGGCGCCTCGCCACCGCTCGCTCGCGTTGGGCGTGCCCAGGCACAGGGGCAAGCACGCAGACGCTGGAGAAGAAACACGCCCTATCCCGCATTTCTCACTAAAGAATTGAAAAAGGCTGTCTGTTCTGGCATAAGCATTTTGATGAGAAAAACTTGCGCCAGAGAAGGGAGACAGCCTTATGACTACAGAGTGTAGCGGTAAAACTCCTTGAATTTCACCCCCTGGGAGCTTGGGAAGTTCGGGGAGGTTTTGACGGTGGGGCGATCACGAGCGATGGCGGAGGGCTGCTGCTGCGCGAGGTGGAGAAGCGAAGCGGGATCGTGGAGCGGTTTGGGGCCTGCTTCAGTGACTATGGGGATGCTGAGCGGATCGAGCACAAGGTGCGGGAGTTGGTGGCGCAGGGGGTGTACGAGCTGGCGCTGGGGTACGAGGATTTGAACGATCACGACGAACTGCGGCGGGATGCGATGCTGGCCGTGCTGGCCGAGAAGGAAGAGCCGACGGGAGAGGGTCGAGTGCGGGAGCGGGAGCGCGGCAAAGCGCTGGCGGGCAAGAGCACGCTGAATCGTTTGGAGCTGAGGAAAGCGAAGGTGGAGGAGAAGGAGCGATACAAGAAGATAGTCATGGATCAAGCGGCGGTGGACCGACTGCTGGGGGAGGTCTTTCTGGAGTCCTACGCAGAAGCGCCGCAGGAGATGGTTCTCGATCGGGACGCGACGGATGATCCGCTGTAGGGGCACCAGGAAGGGCGGTTCTTTCACGGTTACTAGGGGGACTATTGCTATCTGCCGCTGTATATCTTCTGCGCCGACGCGCTGCTGGGTGCGCGCTTGGGGGAGTCCCGCTATAGCGGGATGGCTCAGCGGGGTGGGTGGAGGAATGGGAACGGATCGTGAAGCAGATGAGGGAGGCTGGGCCGGGGGTGAAGATCATGCTTGGCGGCGACTCGGGATTCTGCCGGCAAGAGCTCATGAAGTGGTGCGCGGATCAGGGGGTTGATTATGTGCTGGGGCTGGCGAAGAACGAGCGGCTGAAGGCGGAGATGGTGGCCGAACAGGAAGAAGCGGCGGCGGAGTATAGGCAGAGGGGGAAAGCGGCACGGCGGTTGAAGGAGTTCAGCTATCAGACGCGGGACAGTGGATGGCGGGCGGGGCGGGTGGTGGCCAAGGCCGAGCATTTGGAGAAGGGTTCCCACCCGCGCTTGGTGGTGACGTCGTTGGGGCGGGAAGTCTGGGAAGCGCGCCGTTGGTAGGAAGAGTTATAGGGCGCGCGGGGAGAGATGGAGAACCGCCTCAAGGAACAGTTGATGCTGTTTGCGGACCGGAGCAGCACGGCGTTCATGGGCAGCAACCAGATCCGGCTGTACTTCTCCTGCATCGCCTATCTGCTGAGGGAGGCGCTGCGCCGGCTGGGGTTGAAGGGGACAGAGCGAGCCCAGGCGCAGGTGAGGAGGATTCGGCGGAAGGTGCTGAAGATGGGGGCCCTGATCCGGGTGACGGTACGCAAGGTCTGGATTGCGCTGGCGGGAGGCGAGCTGTGGGCCAGAATTTGGAGGCAGCTCCAGCAGGTTCCCGTGCGCGGCTGAAGCGCGGGTGGCGGGGGCTGGGACTGGAAAGATATTCACAGGCGGAAGGGCGCCGATGCTGGTCTCCAAGTACTTTGTTTTCAGTGGGCAAAGGCTCCGAAAACGGGGCCCTAGTCTCACCAAGTTATTCACAGGCGCTTTTTCAACCCCAGCGACCTAAAGCGGGACCGTA
>Ga0116107_1000623_pt1 | contig 26029 bp, 25 predicted proteins | sample June2015DPH_6_10_FD_88969 | JGI IMG/M metagenome (GOLD analysis project Ga0116107, IMG submission 88969) | Peatland microbial communities from SPRUCE experiment site at the Marcell Experimental Forest, Minnesota, USA - June2015DPH_6_100 | ecosystem: Environmental > Terrestrial > Soil > Wetlands... | reverse complement strand
TACACCAGGCGCAAGAGGTATATCATCATATTAAGGACTTGCTTGATGATGATACTGTGCTAATGCTGTTCCATTCGCGCTTCCGGGCGGAACGCAGACAGGAGATTGAGCAGGATGTGCTCGATCGCTTTGGCAAGAAGTCGTTGTTGCCCAAGGATGATCCTGACTACCGGGAGCGACCGGGAAAGGCAATACTGGTGGCGACCCAGGTGGTAGAACAGAGCCTGGACCTGGACTTTGACGCCATGACTTCGGAACTGGCGCCTATCGACCTCATCCTGCAGCGCCTCGGTCGGCTGCACCGGCATGAGAGGCCGCTTCGTCCGGTGAATGAAGCGGTTCTGCACCTGCTGCTGCCGGAAAGCCAGCAACCGGACCTGGGCAGGAGTGGCCATGTCTACGAACCCTTTCTATTGTTGAGAACACTTGCCATCCTCACAGGCAGGGATCGTATCGTACTGCCGGAGGATATCAGGTCACTGGTGGAATCAGTCTACAACGATCAGGTGCAGATCCCGCCTGGTTGTATGGGGATAACCGGGGAGATGCTGGAGGAAACCTACCAGAAGATGCTGAAACGGCAGGCCGAGGAAGAACAGAAGGCTTTGCGCTGTCTGATCCCGAAGCCGGATCCGCAGTACTTCACTCTTGGCCGGATTAAGGAACTTCCTTTCGATGAAGGTGACGGCCTGGCTGCATCCTATCTACACGCTTCCACGCGGCTGGGGGATGACAGCAGGCAGGTGCTGTTTCTGGAAGGCGATTCCTGGATGGACGAACTCAGCAGACGTTATCCTCCTGATCGCAAAGCGCTACGGCTGATAATGCTGCAATTAGCCAGTATTCCGGGATGGTGGCTACAAGGGTCGGAAGCCCGACCGGGCTATGAATCACCGGCTAGAGCACCACACTGGTTGCCAGGCATCATGGTGTTAAGAACGAGAGAGGGGGTGTGGCGAGGGAGAGACAGGCAGGATAGGGCGGTGTTGATTCGTGACGACCGGGAACTTGGCCTGGTCTATGAGAAAGAGAGTGATTGATGTGAAGGCCTATTCCTTTAATGTGTTGTCGGAACCCTGGATACCGGTTACCGGCGCACAGGGGTTTGAAGAGTTGGGGATCATGGAAGTTCTGGAAAGAGCACATGAATTGCACGGCATCCTGGATCCGTCCCCGCTGATCCAGTTCGGCATTTACAGGTTGCTGGTGGCCTTCATTATGGATGCCTATGACCTGAGACGGCGGGATCAGTTGGAGGACATCCTGGAAAAGGGCAGGTTCGATCCCGAAGTGCTGGAGAGATATGTGAAGGAGTGCGGCAACTGCTTCGATCTCTTCGACGATAAGAAACCTTTTTTGCAATCACCCCACGATGAACTGCTTGATGGAGACGCAGAAACGATCGTCTATCTACTACAGCACCTTCCTTGTGGCAATATCAACCACTTTCATCACATTGAAACAGCAAGAGAAACCTTTGCACCCTGGGTTTGTGCCAGAGGACTTTGTGCTATAGCTCCTTTTAGTACTAAAGGTGGTCGAGGCTATTCACCGAGTATCAATGGGGCGCCACCCTGGTACGTTCAGATTAAAGGAAGCAACTTGTTCGAAACGCTGACGCTCAATACTATCAGCGATGACCTGCCGAAGGGAATGAGCAGGGATGGCCCTCCGGCCTGGAGGAGCCGGGATATGGTCTGCAAGAAAGAGGTCAACCGTGTTTCCCTTCTGGAAGGGCTGACCTGGCAGCCGCGGCGGATTAGGCTGATCCCAGGCTCCGGTGGCGCCTGTACTTATAGCAACAAGCCATCGGATATTCTGGTGCGGACGATGATCTTCAGCGCTGGCCTGATGGCCCGGACGACGGATTCCTGGTCCGATCCCAACGTGGCCTATATGATTACGGATAAAGGTTGCAATCCCCTACGGCTACGTGAAAACAGAGATCCCTGGCGCGACACTGGTGTTTTACTACTGTTAAGGCAGGGTGATTATGCGAGTCAGGGAGGCAAGGTCAGGTTTGAGAGGCCGCAGGTAATCACCCAGTTCTGGCAACTGGAAGAGTTTTTTGGGCACCCCAGAACTCTGACTGTTGAGGTCTATGGAGCACAAACGAAAGACATGAAGTTTTTTTCCTGGCGTCATGAGAGCTTGTCCCTACCCGCTGGTTTGCTGGAGGATCTTATGTCCGGACTCATGGTACAAAAAGCGTTAGAACAAGCCGATCAGGTCTCCAACGATCTCAGCAAGGCATTGAAGGTCGCTGTCTCAGGCAACGATAAGGCTTTTAAGGAATCGATAAGGAACTTTTCAAAGGCACAGCAGAAAATCGGCAACGATAAAACCTTAAAGGAATCGATCAGGAACTGCCAGCGTTTCTTCTGGGATGCTCTCCACCCGGAATTCGACCGACTGCTCGATGAAGTATCCCAGCGTGGCCGGGATGACATCGATCGCTGGTCGGGATTTCTGGCCGGCTGGCAGAGTACCTTGAAACGGGTAGCGGGTATGGCCCTGGAGGAAATTCTGGATGGTCTGGATGCCAACGCATCATCCCTTGCCCGGCAAGTGGCGGCCAGAGATCTTTTCTGGGGTTCTTTTATGCAAATATTCACACCCCTCGGTTCTAACCAAAAGAAATCCAAAAGAAAGGAGAAGTGATGGCAATGACCAACGACACGAAAGTTTCTTCCCCGGCCACCGAGTTCGTGGATCGATTGGCCACCCTTCCCAGGGGTGAGTTAGCCATACTGAAAAGAAACGCCAACAATACTCTATCGGAAAGCCGCAATGCCATCGGGATATTTTACCGGCTCCTGCCGCCTTCAAAACAGAACGGACCTGACGAGGAAATCTATTTCCTGGTGGCCACATTGTATGGATGCAATAAATATTCAGGAACGGGTGATTTCGGGTTGGTGATGCGACGGGTCAAAGGCAGTACAGGCGATGCTGTCGGCAGTGGTGTTGACCGGAGAATGTCGATACTCTTGGACAGCGAATTCGGCCTGATTGACGGATATCGCCACGGTGGCGGCGAGATGGCCTACCGGATGCGGCAATGCGTTTTATTGGCTGGCAACAAGGAAGTAGGGATCGACTGGGAGCAATTGTTGCATGATCTTTGCCGGTGGCAGCAACCTGGAAAGCGGGTGCGCAAACAGTGGGCTCGCTCCTATTTCGGCATACAGGCAAGCCAGGAAAATCAATCAAACTGACGAGGAGGAAAGTTACATGCTGATCGAGATTCACATACTTCAAAACCATGCTCCATCCAATCTGAACCGGGATGATACCGGAAGCCCGAAGGACTGTATTTTCGGCGGAGTGCGCAGGTCGAGGATCTCTAGCCAGTGCCTGAAGCGGAGCGCCAGGAGATCATCCCTCTTCACCGGTGCTTTTAGTGAGGGTGAGTTGGCCATGCGCACCAGAAAACTGCCTGATCAGGTGAAGAAAATCCTACTATCGAGAGGTATTGCAGAAGAGTATGCCAACATTGCTGCGATCAAAGCCACCGGTTTCGGTACCAAAGAAGGCAAGGAACGTCCAAAGGAACTGAATACTGCCCAGACCATGTTCCTGACGGAGAAAGATGTCGTGGCTGTGGCAGATGCCATGACTGAGGCTATCAAGGAATGCAAAATACCGGCGGATTTTGAAAAAATAGCGGCTAAGGACCTGCAAGCGCATGCCTCGCTCAAAGGGTGGCGCCCGATCACGCCGGATATTGCCCTGTTCGGGAGAATGACCACATCGAACGCCTTTAGGGATGTTGAGGCATCTATGCAGGTGGCTCACGCCATTTCCACCAACAAGATGGATCATGAATTCGATTATTTCACCGCTGTCGACGATCTGCAGAAAAAAGATGAAGAGGATGAAAGCGCTGGCGCTGACATGATCGGCGACGTGGAATTCAACTCCGCCTGTTACTATAAATATTTCTCACTGGATTTCAAGGCGCTGGTGGACAATCTGGCTGGCCCGGCGCCGGAACAGGATGGAGAAGATCAGAAGAAATACAATGACACCAGAGCTGCCGCTCGTGAGGTGGCGAGAAATACAATGACTGACATGTTGAGGGCGATAATCTATACCACCCCTTCCGGAAAGCAGAATTCATTCGCCGCCCACCAGTTGCCTGATGCTATCCTGGTGGAGGTCCGCCTGGAGCCAATCCCCGTTAGCTATGCCAACGCCTTTCTCAGGCCGGCAAGCCCCAGAGGAGAGAAAGACCTGATGGATGACAGTCTGGATAAGCTCAAGGATCACGTCAGCAGGATCACTCGTAAATTCTCACTGAAACCTATTGCTAGATACTGGTTTTCTGCCAGTGATTACCAGATGCCAGATACTACTGCCTGCGATACCATGGATGAATTGACTGAGGCGCTCAAGCAACTTGTCGACAAGGGAGACTGATGGTCATGGATGGGTATTTGCTGCTGATTCTGAGACTGGAAGGCCCTCTACAGTCATGGGGCGTAAGAGCCAGGTGGGACGTACGAGACACAGGAGGCGAGCCTACCAAATCGGGCCTGGTTGGTCTGCTTGGCTGTGCTCTAGGCTACCCACTCTACGACCAGCGGCTGGAACTGCTTGATCGGGAACTGCGCCTGGGGATCAGGGTGGAGCATGAAGGCCTCAAAATGACTGATTTTCAAACTATAACTGGTATTTTAAAAACCGGTAGCGGAGAAGACAGGGGCACCGAGAGCGATCCTGCTACGATTATTTCTCCTCGAACATATCTTCAGGATGCCGCCTTTCTGGCAATCTTTGATGGCCCGCCACTATTGCTGCAGCAGGCTGCCACGGCCTTGGACGCCCCGAAGTGGCCATTTTATCTCGGCAGAAAGAGCTGCCCACCGAGCAGGCCGGTACTAGAGTGTTTAACCGACAATTATGTTTCGCTTCAGGAAGCATTGAGAATGCACCCCTGGGATTGGGGCGGCAGAGAAATCTTACATAAATATCCTGACAGATTGCGCTGCGTACTGGAGGATGTTTCTGGTGACGCCCTCCGTGGTGACTGCATGCGGGTCAACCCCGCCAGGATGTATGATTTTCGCTGGGTCTCCGTGTATCATGTCGATTTTCCTGGAGCAAGGGAGGAGATATAGTGTACTTGTCGAGGGTGACACTGAAACAACGTAACAGGGGTGTGCAGCGCCTATTGGCTGACTGCCATCTTATGCATCGCACGATCATGCAGGCTTTTCCGGCAGTGCCGTCCGGCGGCGATGATCCCCGCCGGATACTGGGAGTTCTCTACCGAGTAGAGACCGACCGCCGCGGCTTGGTCAAAATTATCGTACAGTCGGGTTATCGACCGGATTGGTCTGCCCTCGATCCCGGATGGTTAGCCGGTGGTACGGACTTTGCCAATCCAGCGTGCAAGGCAATAGATCGGCAATATTCGCAGATCAGCACAGGTATGGTGCTGTCATTTGTGTTGAGAGCAAACCCGACCCGTAAAATAGGGAGCACCTCTAAAAAAGAACGGTTGGCTGGAGTGAAGAAGAATAACGGCAGGCGGATTCTCATCACGTCTGAGCTTGATCAGTATGACTGGTTGAACCGCAAGGCCGCTGCCGGTGGTTTTGAGTTGGTGCGGACGAAAGAAGAGCAACCGGACCTGATAGTGCGAGCCTCTGAGAGAGCATATGGTTGGCATGCGGAAGCATCTGGTAAGTCAGAGAAAATGCCTCTTGTCTTGAGCATGGTGGATTATCAGGGCCGGCTGGCGGTCAAGGACGCCGATCTTTTCAGATCGTCCCTGGCCAGCGGATTAGGTTCCGGAAAAGCCTACGGGTGCGGTTTGATGCTCGTAGCGCCGACGAGGTGAACCGATGCGAGACCTGCATGAACTGCCGCGTTTCAGTGATAGTTGGAGCTTTCTGTACCTTGAGCACTGCAAGATCGAGCAGGAGGACCAGGCAATCGCCTTCTTTGATACAGAGGGCAAAACTCCGGTGCCCTGTGCTACCCTGACAGTATTGATGCTGGGCCCCGGCACGAACATCACTCATGCCGCAATAAAGACACTGGCAGACAACGGGTGTTCGGTACTCTGGTGTGGGGATGGTGGTGTACGTTTTTACGCCCAGGGCCTGGGCGAGAGCCGTAGCGCCGTGAACCTGCTCAAACAGGCCAAACTGTGCACCAACCCCGAATTGCGGCTTAAAGTCGTCCGAAGGTTGTACAATATGCGATTTCCGGAGCCATTACCGGATGACATGACCCTGCAACAGATCCGCGGTAGGGAAGGAAGCAGGGTACGCACGGCCTATTCACGCGCCAGCAAGGAGACCGGGGTTCCGTGGCAGGGGAGAAACTATGATCGAGGAAACTGGGATCGCTCGGATCCTGTAAATCGGGCACTATCCTCTGCCAATGCCTGTTTGTACGGTATCTGCCACGCTGCCATCCTGAGTTCTGGGTATTCGCCGGGATTGGGCTTTATTCATACAGGAAAACAACTCTCATTTGTGTATGATATCGGAGATCTATATAAGGTTGAAACGACAATACCTGCAGCTTTTCAGGCTGCTGCAGCCGGGGTTCCGAATATCGAACGCCACATTCGTCTGCTTTGCAGAAAAATCTTTGAGGAAAAACGCATTCTCTCACGGATAGTGGAAGACATTTATCATGCCTTGGATGTTCTACCCGATGACGAAATGGTTGTAGATTATGACAGTGACCAGGCTCGGCCGGGTTATTTATGGGACGATGAAGACAAGCTGGCGGAGGGTGGTATGAATTATGGCATGATGGGAGATGGTGAGCCAAATGGTGGTGATGATTCTTGAGAACGTGCCTACCTCTTTGAGGGGCCAGATTACCAGATGGATGTTGGAACCCAAGGCCGGAGTCTTTATCGGAAACCTGTCGGCGCTGGTGCGGGATAAGTTATGGGATAAAGTATGTGCGAAGAAACGCGATGGAGGGTGCATACTTTTATACAGCACCAATAACGAGCAGGACTTTACTATTCGTCTTTGGGGTAAGTGTACCCGTGATGTTGTAGACTTGGATGGGCTTTTGCTGATACGAACCCCGATATAATTGTGTTTTTTTAGTGTCGTCCCCACGCACGTGGGGGTAAACCGGACTGTCAGGCTGCCATTGAACGGGATCAGGGCGTCGTCCCCACGCACGTGGGGGTAAACCGTTCGACCAGGCAGTACCGCTCCAGAAGCTTCAGTCGTCCCCACGCACGTGGGGGTAAACCGTCACCATCCTACTCCCCGCCTCCCTTGTCTAGTCGTCCCCACGCACGTGGGGGTAAACCCCCGGCGCATCAGGTTCAACCGGCGGAAGAGGATCGTCGTCCCCACGCACGTGGGGGTAAACCGTATCTATACCCGTTTAGAACCAAGGGAACGGAGGTCGTCCCCACGCACGTGGGGGTAAACCGGCAGAAGCCTTCCCACCTATCGCCACCGGTATGTCGTCCCCACGCACGTGGGGGTAAACCGCCACCGGTCAGATGTTTACTTTCTGGGCCAACAGTCGTCCCCACGCACGTGGGGGTAAACCGCCGAAGGAGAAGGACGGACCGGCGCAGCAGATGTCGTCCCCACGCACGTGGGGGTAAACCGCGTTACTGGCAACCTACGCAAGAGCCAAAGATGTCGTCCCCACGCACGTGGGGGTAAACCGTGGGAATGCTCCACTGGTAGCCGGATGTGTCCGTCGTCCCCACGCACGTGGGGGTAAACCGTTGCCGATTCGTAAATCTATCAGCAATATCAGGTCGTCCCCACGCACGTGGGGGTAAACCGTGCACTGGGCGGTTATAGCGGTATTGTCCGCAGTCGTCCCCACGCACGTGGGGGTAAACCGACGACTCTGAATATGTCGAGGATGTCTATAAGTCGTCCCCACGCACGTGGGGGTAAACCGCCACCTGCGATTTGATGTGGACCCACTTCTGAGTCGTCCCCACGCACGTGGGGGTAAACCGCGTGGATGCCGAAGTCGGAGACGAAGTAGACGGTCGTCCCCACGCACGTGGGGGTAAACCGGTGATTAAAAGCGTAAACAGCCAAATGATAGGGTCGTCCCCACGCACGTGGGGGTAAACCGTGTTTCCGTTGGCGAAAAAGGCATTTATAGACGTCGTCCCCACGCACGTGGGGGTAAACCGCTGCCGTACGGTACGCTGTTCCCCGATCACTTGTCGTCCCCACGCACGTGGGGGTAAACCGTGGAACCCGGAGACCTCGAACCCTCGCCTGATGCGTCGTCCCCACGCACGTGGGGGTAAACCGTTGCAGGCTGAGTTAGAACAGCAGCTCCATTGTCGTCCCCACGCACGTGGGGGTAAACCGCATGAGTTTATGCTCGATCCATCGGTGATAGCCGTCGTCCCCACGCACGTGGGGGTAAACCGTCGTGATCCACCAAACCCCCATCGATCTTGCACGTCGTCCCCACGCACGTGGGGGTAAACCGAACTGATAGACCAGCTCCAGCGAGGCGCGATCGTCGTCCCCACGCACGTGGGGGTAAACCTGTTTGCCTTCCTGGAGGAGAGCGCCTGGCAGTGTCGTCCCCACGCACGTGGGGGTAAACCGCCCTATTCGTATCGCCGGAGTTTTCTCAAGCGTCGTCCCCACGCACGTGGGGGTAAACCGAGGCAAGATGCCCTCGAAGCGGCGATCAAAGCGTCGTCCCCACGCACGTGGGGGTAAACCGGTTTGATACGGCTGCAACAGTTCCGCTGCCGTTGTCGTCCCCACGCACGTGGGGGTAAACCGTCCAGCTTTACGACGAGGTTACCATCCAGGCCGTCGTCCCCACGCACGTGGGGGTAAACCGGTTGTCCTGAGCAAGGTTTGAACGGATGGAGTGTCGTCCCCACGCACGTGGGGGTAAACCGTAGTATCCTTCTGGCGGCTCGAAGTGGCGCAGGTCGTCCCCACGCACGTGGGGGTAAACCGCATCATGGCCAGCGGCGATGAAGCCGTATTTCGTCGTCCCCACGCACGTGGGGGTAAACCGGATATACCAGCGGAACGAATTAGGCAAGTTTTGTCGTCCCCACGCACGTGGGGGTAAACCGAAGTGTCCAAGAAGAATTTATTCCGGGGTAAGTCGTCCCCACGCACGTGGGGGTAAACCGTAGTGACAACAACGGCGACAGGCCCCGTCCCAGTCGTCCCCACGCACGTGGGGGTAAACCGGCCGAGGGGAAGCCATGCGGCGGGTAGCCTTTGTCGTCCCCACGCACGTGGGGGTAAACCGAAATCATCGCTGAACTGAAAACATGGCAAGAAGTCGTCCCCACGCACGTGGGGGTAAACCGTATTTGCTGTGGGCGTAGGATAATGGCCATTAGTCGTCCCCACGCACGTGGGGGTAAACCGCCGAGAACATCGAACTGAAGGAATCGCTTATGGGTCGTCCCCACGCACGTGGGGGTAAACCGAAATCGCCTACCGGCACCTTTAGTAAAGAGAGCGTCGTCCCCACGCACGTGGGGGTAAACCCATCGTAGAAGCGATGGCAAGAGCGTACAGAACGTCGTCCCCACGCACGTGGGGGTAAACCGGCATCGTAAGCGATGAGAAGTACCCATGTTGGGTCGTCCCCACGCACGTGGGGGTAAACCGTTTTTGCTCCACATCTGCTGCCTGTTGCCAATGTCGTCCCCACGCACGTGGGGGTAAACCGGAGAATATGGTGTGCCAGCAGTGTAATGCTGGGTCGTCCCCACGCACGTGGGGGTAAACCGGTAACGACGGTTGATCCAGCATTGATGCTCAGTCGTCCCCACGCACGTGGGGGTAAACCGGCGCTGGTGGCCACCAACTACGCGGTTAGTCGTCGTCCCCACGCACGTGGGGGTAAACCGACTGATCATCTTGCCGCCTCCCTCTCGTATATGTCGTCCCCACGCACGTGGGGGTAAACCGCATTGGACGACAGTACCACGACCACAAACGTTAGTCGTCCCCACGCACGTGGGGGTAAACCGGAACCGAGCGAGAGACTGCAGGCGGAACTGGAGTCGTCCCCACGCACGTGGGGGTAAACCGGCATGATCGCTCAGGTGAAACCGGTCATTGACGTCGTCCCCACGCACGTGGGGGTAAACCGGGATCTGCTGATGATGCTATCGGCCCCGATGGGTCGTCCCCACGCACGTGGGGGTAAACCGCCACCGGGAGCAAGATCAACACCGTTGATGAGTCGTCCCCACGCACGTGGGGGTAAACCGCAATGCCCTCCGGTTTCAGCAGTTCAGGGTTCGTCGTCCCCACGCACGTGGGGGTAAACCGGAGCCGGAAATTGATTTCGAGCTTGGCAAGTTGGTCGTCCCCACGCACGTGGGGGTAAACCGAATGATGGCGGTCTCGTAAAATTCATCTTTGTGTCGTCCCCACGCACGTGGGGGTAAACCGTGGTCACACTGACCGGCAAAGGCGTTGTTGCCGTCGTCCCCACGCACGTGGGGGTAAACCAGGATAAAATATACCTTACTCTAAAAGGTAAGAGTCGTCCCCACGCACGTGGGGGTAAACCGAATGATAAGCCTTACGGACAGGCAGCAAAGCCGTCGTCCCCACGCACGTGGGGGTAAACCGTTGGCAACTTTAACGAAGCAACCGTTGGAAATGTCGTCCCCACGCACGTGGGGGTAAACCGCAGCGTCGTAACAATCCGACCAGGGGTTCTGAGTCGTCCACGCACGTGGGGGTAAACCGCCCTGAGTTACATCCAGTTGGTATATGTGATTGTCGTCCCCACGCACGTGGGGGTAAACCGCAGCGTCGTAACAATCCGACCAGGGGTTCTGAGTCGTCCCCACGCACGTGGGGGTAAACCGTTGGGCGCCACGCGGACCTAAAACATCATCCAGTCGTCCCCACGCACGTGGGGGTAAACCGTCTGCACGTTTGTAACTTACTCCAGGTAATTCGTCGTCCCCACGCACGTGGGGGTAAACCAGCCAAAGGGGGCAAGCCGAAGTCAAAAAGAATCGTCGTCCCCACGCACGTGGGGGTAAACCGCATCCAAATGTGAAGAGAGCCCGCCGGGTGCGTCGTCCCCACGCACGTGGGGGTAAACCGGAATGGGGAGGCAGCAGGACTGAACCGATGTCGTCGTCCCCACGCACGTGGGGGTAAACCGATGCCATGACGATTTTGCATATGGAAGTTCAAGTCGTCCCCACGCACGTGGGGGTAAACCGCTGTATGTGAAGTTTGAAGAGGATCTCCGAATGTCGTCCCCACGCACGTGGGGGTAAACCGGCGTTATAGTGCTCCTCGGTAGCTTCCCCGTCGTCGTCCCCACGCACGTGGGGGTAAACCGCCCTGAACAACCCACAGAATAGGTTGGAATAAGTCGTCCCCACGCACGTGGGGGTAAACCGCACAAGTACATGGGGTGATGTTGAGGGTACGTCGTCGTCCCCACGCACGTGGGGGTAAACCGGCCAATAGCGCATGAACCCAATATTTGCGGAAGTCGTCCCCACGCACGTGGGGGTAAACCGTCGGAATAAGCGAGCCTGGTAAGAAGTTGGCAGTCGTCCCCACGCACGTGGGGGTAAACCGATGGTACAGCGTCGATAACGGCCATAGTGACGTCGTCCCCACGCACGTGGGGGTAAACCGCTCGCATCTCGTCCAGTTTTTCGCACTCGTAAGGTCGTCCCCACGCACGTGGGGGTAAACCGCGATGTAAAGAAAAGAAAGTTTGCTTCTCATTAGTCGTCCCCACGCACGTGGGGGTAAACCGTAAATCATGTTGGGTAACTGATTGTCTAAAGCGTCGTCCCCACGCACGTGGGGGTAAACCGTGGCGGGCGATGTTTCCGACCAGGACGTTATTGTCGTCCCCACGCACGTGGGGGTAAACCGAGTTGGTTGGCATCGTGCAAGGGATGATCGATGTCATCCCCACGCACGTGGGGGTAAAGTGTGTATACTTCTGGTACTGGACGCAAATCTTAACATTGATCCTTATGTTGGATGCTGCTGTATAGAGGCGGGCAGCGGGGGTTGATGGGTTGCGTCATATTTTTTACGTACAATTAGCCGTCATTTTGCTATTTGTGGTGCTCCTAATGATGTTGCTAACGCTGCCGGTGCAGGTCCACATCGTCTACGAGGGCCGCGGCCGCAAATGGCAATTGAAGCTGAAACTAGGACTTTTTAAAGGCTGGCCGAGCTTTAATGCCAGTCTACCGCCAGCGCCAAAGATTCCTAAGCGACCGGTGTTAACCAGGAACAGGGCTGGTGGCAGCTACAAATTGCAGTCGGGAGTAAATAGAGCCAGTGTCAGTTTTTTGGTCCAGTGGCGCCGGTGGCGGAACCTGATAACAGGGATTAAACGCAGCGTCGGGGTTTTCAAGGGATTGCTGCACAGGAGCGTCTGCACCAGGCTGTTGTGGGAAACCGGATTCGGACTGGATGATTACGCCACCACCGGGATGATCGCAGGGTTGCTATGGGCGGGAAAGGGGTTGATCATGGGGCTCTTGTCACGCCATTTGCGGATCAGGCCGGCAGGAGTCCGGATCGCGGTGGTCCCCCGGTTCGGCAGCGCTTGCTATGTGAGTACCCTGGACTGCATATTGGAAACCTCTTTAGGCTATATTATACTTGTAGTCTTCAAGCTCGGCGCCATCTGGCTTGTCCGGAAGGAACTATTTGTGAGGGGGAAGCACTATGCCTGAATCGCACCCGATCGAGACGCTCATGAAAACAGCAATGGAAAGCATCAAGGGAATGATAGATGTCAATACAATTGTCGGCGATCCCGTGGAGACGCCGGACGGGAACGTGATCATGCCGGTTTCCCGGGTATCGTTCGGCTTCGCCGCCGGCGGCGCCGATTACCTGCCGGAGGTGCGCCGGGGTGAGGCGGCGGGGGCGTTGCCCTTTGGGGGCGGCAGCGGCGGCGGTGTTTCCGTGCAGCCGGTCGGGTTCCTGGTGGTTGGCCACGACCAGGTACGCCTGCTGCCGGTGGACGCCAACCCTGTTTTTGACCGGCTGATCGATATGGCGCCGACCTTAATGGAGAAACTCCGGAACGTGATCCAGGGAGAACAGGATGACTGAAAACAATATTTAATGTAAACATATGGAAGTAAACATAATGTCGTAGAGGGGTATCTCCCCCCCGGGAATGGCGACCACCCCAGAGCTAAAACCCTCTGGGGTTTTTGTGTCCGGCGCGGGTCGTTCAGGTAGATCTCGTGGTGCTTGCCGCGCAAGGTAAAGGTGCAGCCCGGAGCGACAAACGATTAACAATTACTACCGGCAGGAGTTTTGAACCTTCTGAGCGAATATGCCACTTTTGGAGTTGAGGTTGTTGTTGCGACTGAAGCCTGTTTGCCGCAGAATGATGTGCCTGATCTGCGCCCTGCTGTTGGTGCCTGGTTTGGGGTTTGCCGGACCTGGCGCGGCCGGTGCCCAGGAGAAAGCCACCGCACTGGTGCAGGCCAGGGAGGCGGTGCTTATTGACGAGGGTTCGGGCCGTGTCCTGTATGCCATGAACTCGTCGCAGCGGGTGCCGATGGCCAGCCTGACGAAGGTGATGACCGCTCTCCTGGTGCTGGAGAACGGCAACCTGGATCAGAAGGTCTACATCAGCAGTATGGCCGCCGAAACCGGGGAGAGCACCGTCTCGCTGGAGCCAGGGGAGATCCTCAGCCGCCGGGAGTTGCTCGATGCCCTGCTGCTGAGTTCGGCCAACGATGCGGCAACTGCTCTGGCGGAGAGCGTCGCCGGCACTGAGGACAATTTCGTGGTTATGATGAACAGGCGCGCCCGGGAACTGGGGCTGAGTGACACTCACTTCAGCAACAGCCACGGTTTGAATGCCCCGGATCATTACTCCTCTGCCTACGACCTGGCAGTGCTCAGCAGGAAGGCAATGGCAAACCCGGTCTTTCAGCAGATTGTGGCCACGAAAAGCGCTGTCCTGCCCTGGGTCGGCCATCCCTGGCCGCGTTTTCTGATCAACCAGAACCGCCTGCTATTCAGGTACAGTGGGGTGATCGGCATCAAGACCGGCTATACCTGGCAGGCGGGCAATTGCGTGATCGGGGACGCCCAGCGGGGGTCCCTGAGGCTGATCGCGGTAGCGCTCCATTCGCCGGATGTCTATGATGATATAGAAAATATGCTGAATTACGGCTTTAAAAATTATCAGGCCTGTGATGCGGATGGCAGCCTGAAAGCGGTGAGGGTAAAAGTATCGGGTGGGCTGGAGCCTGCGGTGGATGCCCAGCCGGAACGCCAACTGATTGCAGCGGTACTCCCGGGCGAAGAGAGGGAATTGAGCTATAAGACAACAGTTTTACCGGCCATAGCCGCCCCTGTCAAAAAGGGGGCCGTGCTTGGCGCCGTCGATATCTTGTTGGATGGAAACCAGATCGGCGCCGTTGACCTGGTGGCGGCCAGCGACATCCCGGCCGCACCCACTTTCTGGGCAAGGCTGCTGGGCGTGTTGCACCTCTGAGGAAGCAGAGGGACGGTCCTTTTGCTTCCTTCCTTCCATGAGGAACCAAACGAAACTCTGGCTTATTTTCATGGTAGGTATCAACTCCGCCGGGCGGCGCCATCGGAGGAACGAAAAGCGCCGCGCCCGGAATCGGGCACCCGGGAGCGGCATTAATTTTCCGTGGGTCAAGGAACCGTCTGCTGTCCCATCACATGAATCGTATACAAGAGCTTGGTAACTTCCGAATGGTTGGGTCTAACTGCTTTGCCTCCTTCATATGGTGAACTAGGTAGATGCTGCCACCATAGTGGTGAGCGTAGCGAACCGCGCCCGGCGGCGCCATGTCGGGGTACCCATCCGGTGGATGGGTCGGACATGGCGCGGACCCGGCACCGCCTCCGCCGCATCCGGGCTTACCGCCCGGCCTGAACGCCGGCTCGAGGCTACGCCTCGGCTGAAAGCCCGCCGGCACACCGGGAATGCGGCGCACAGGTGGGCGCGGCACCCGAAGGGTGGAGGTGAAGAGGGCATGCTCAACCTGATTTGGCTTTTTTTAATTTTGGGCGGCATTGTGGTTGCTGCCTGCAACGGTAGGATCGATCTGGTGACAGAGACCATTTTCGGCGCCGCCAACGATGGGGTCAGGGTTTGCCTGGAACTGATCGGCCTGATGACGCTGTGGATGGGGATGTTGGAAGTGGCCCGGCAGGCTGGACTGATCAGGCTGTTGGCCCGCTTGGTCCGCCCTCTGACTGTACTCCTGTTCCCGGACATTCCTCCTCAGCATCCGGCCATGGGCGACATCATCATGAATATCAGCGCCAATATTCTCGGCCTGGGTAACGCGGCCACTCCTTTCGGGCTGAAGGCCATGCAGGAGCTGCAAAAGCTCAACCCCTGGCCCGACACTGCCTCGGACTCCATGTGTACCTTTCTGGCACTCAACACATCCTGCATCGTCCTGATCCCGGCCACCATCATCGGTGTCCGGGTGGCGGCGGGGTCCGTAAACGCCGCGGAGGTCGTTGCCCCCACTATTTTTGCCACCGGTTTCTCCATGCTTTTTGTGATGGTGGTGGATGTTATCTGGCGGACGTACCGGCGGGCCAGGCACGGGAGGCCGCCCCAGTGCTAGCCCCGGTCCTGGAAGCAGTCTCGCGCTGGGCGATCCCGGGTCTGATCTCCTTTTTTCTGCTGCTGGGGTGCGTACGCAGGGTGCCGGTGTACGAGGCTTTTATCGAGGGCGCCGCCGAGGGCTTTACGACTGCCGTCCGGATCATCCCCTACCTGGTGGCGATGTTCGTGGCCATCAAGATCTTTCGGGTCTCGGGGGCGATGGAACTCCTCGCTCACGCCGTTTCTCCCTTTCTCAGGCTCTTCGGGGCGCCGGTTGAGGTGCTGCCGCTGGCGATCATGCGCCCACTCTCCGGAAGCAGCGCCTTCGGCCTTGCCACCGAGTTGATCAAGACCTATGGGCCGGACTCCTTTGTGGGCCGATTGGCCTCTGTGATGCAGGGTTCCACCGACACTACCTTCTTCGTGCTGACCGTCTACTTTGGTTCGGTCGGGGTCAGGCGCTTCCGGCACGCAGTCATCCTGGGTTTGCTGGCAGACCTGTCCGGCCTGATCGCCTCCATCTGGATCTGCAACCACCTGTTCAGGTAGAGCTACCCTTCATTTAAAAAGCGGTACATTTCATCCACCGAGGTTCAACTAGTTCTTGGCTTCAGTGGGGGCTTGCCTTCCCCCACTGAAGCTTAGAAATAGTTAATCCAGTGACGTAGCCGCTCTTATCCCACCGCTTCAGAGAAGCGGGGGCATTAGAGCGGGTAGTCATCGTGGGAAAATGACCAGCCCGTGCAGAAATCGTCAGGGGGAGGTATAATTAGGGGGAAATTGCTATTGCTACGCATTCGCTCCGCAATTGGATTCGCAATTTTCTGGTAGCAGGAGCAGCGGTCAGAAAGGGAGGCCGGGTTTTGCCGGAAAGATTGCATAAGGTGTTGGCAAGAGCGGGCGTCGGCTCGCGCCGAGCCTGTGAGGAGTTGATCCGGGCCGGCAGGGTCCAAGTGGATGGGGAACCTGCCAGCATTGGGATGCTGGTTGATTCGGAGCGGCAGGATATCTGTGTGGATGGCAAAAGGGTGTCAACGGCCGGCAAGTTCTATTATTTTCTGGTCTACAAGCCAAAAGGATATGTATCCACTGCCAGGGACCCCCAGGGAAGGCCGAAGGTGACCGACCTCTTGCCCTTGCCAGGGGTGCGTCTTTATCCGGTAGGCCGGCTGGACCTGCAGACCAGTGGCTTGCTGATCCTGACCAATGATGGAGAACTGACCTTCCTGCTGACCCATCCCAGGCATGACATCTGGAAAACCTACCGGGCATTGGTGACAGGGATACCTGATAACGGGAAGATTGCGAGGCTGCAGCAGGGAGTGGTACTGCCGGAAGGCAAGACCGCCCCGGCCAGAGTGAAGGTGTTAAAGGCGGTGGCTGGCGGAGCGCTGCTGGAGATTGGCATCCGGGAGGGCAAAAAGCGGCAGGTGCGCAAGATGTGTGAAGAGGTAGGGCATCCGGTGATCGAACTCCGGCGCACCAGCCTGGCTTTTCTGACGCTGGAGGGGTTGCGTCCCGGCCAGTATCGCCCGCTCACCCCCGGCGAGGTGCGTTCCCTGAAGGAGATTGCTCTGAAGGGCGCGAGAGAATATCCAAGAAAATATGTGACAGGGAGAGGGAGCGATGAATAAGCCCCGGTTGGAAAGAGGACTGATCCAGGTATATACGGGCGACAGCAAGGGAAAGACGACGGCAGCCCTGGGGCTGGTCTTGCGCGCTGTCGGACACGGTTTCTGCGCATGCATGATCCAGTTCCTGAAGGGCGGGGCTTACACCGGGGAACTGTTTGCCGCCCAGAGGCTGTATCCCAACTTCACCATCCGCCAGTACGGGATCACCTGCCCTTATAGCGCTCTGATCAGGCAGGGGGAGGCGGAGTGCAAGGGTTGCGGCCAGTGCTTTATGGAAAAGGGGAAGGTTACCGAGGAAAACTTGAACCTTGCCCACCTGGCTTTTAAAGCTGCTGAAGAGGCTGTCTGCTCGGGTGAGTACGACATCGTGATCCTGGACGAGATCAATCATGCCTTTCATTTCGGGCTCCTTCCCGTTGCAGATGCACTGGCGCTGCTGGCCAAGAAACCTGAACACGTAGAGGTGATCATGACCGGGCGCAACGCCCCGCCGGAGATTATCGCCGCCGCCAACCTGGTGACCGAGATGAGCGTTGTCAAACACCCCTTCCAGAAGGGGATTAAAAGTCGCCGCGGGATCGAATATTAGGAAGTCAAAAGGAATTATGCCAGCTTGCAGCGAAAATAGCAGAAATATAAATGGAAGAAACGGTTAGTAAATCCTGGGGGTGGCTTGAGATGATCGGAGAAGTAGGGAAAAGTGAAAAGAGGATGAGGGTGAGGGCGCGCTTCGATTACCGGGGCGAGGGAAAACAGGGGCGCGTCTTTACGCGGGGTAAAGAGGGGGAGCAGGTGGCCGAAGAGATCAGAGAACAGAAAGCCATCGTGCTGCGCAACCTGCCCATTCAGGGGGTGCGCATCGAAGAGATCAATACCGACAGCGAGATCTATACAGTCAGGGACGAGATAACGAACAGGGAAGTGGCTTATGCGCCGATCGAGTTTGTCTTGGATACAGATTCCATCGAAGACCTGATTCCCTTTCTGCTCAGGGAAGAGTTCCGGAAGATCGAGGTGATCGCTCCAAGTGAGATCGTTCTGGACAAGCATGATATTGAGCGGATCATCTACCGGATCAGTGAAGAGATGAGGAATTACCAGTTATACCTGGAGAGGCGGTTTGCCACCAGGTAACGGGGAAGGTGATTGTTCTGGAAGGCTATGGAAGCCGGCAGGTCGCAGCTTCAGCCGTGAGGCTGGCGATCACGGAAACCAGGGAAGAGGAAAGCAAAAAAAAGCTGGAATTCCAGAAGCTTGGCATCAAGACCGCCGCGGTCGACTGCGGCGGGGAGTACGTGGTCTCCCTGAATAAGTTTATCGAGAGGGCGATCGTGGCTGCCAAGCGGGAGGGACTGATCCGGGAAACGCACAGCGAGGAGGGGGCGATTGCCGGAGCGACCAGGGAAGCCCTGAGCCAGATTGGCATGAAGGCGGTCGGCTTCAATGTGGGCGGCAAAATCGGCATCGCCCGCTATAAGGATCACATCAGTGTCGCCATATTCTTTGGCTTTGGCCTACTGCACCTGGATGACGTGGCTATCGGGCTGGGCCACCGGGCTGTCTCCTGAGGGGGTTGAAGTGGTGGACGAGGCCAGGGTACGGGGGATACGCGGCGCCGTCACGGTGACGGAAAACAGCCGGGCGGCGATCATAACGGCCACGGAACAACTGCTGACTTTGATGGCCGGAGAGAATGAGATCGGCAGCGAGGACATCGTCAGCATCATCTTCTCCATGACCGCCGATCTCGACGCAGTCTTTCCGGCTGAGGCGGCGCGCCGGATGGGGTGGAGTATGGCGCCCTTGATGTGCACGACGGAGATCCCCGTATCAGGCGCCATGGAAAAATGCATCCGGGTGCTGATGCATGCCTACACGAAAAGGGGGCAGTCCGAAGTGAGACACGTTTATCTGGGAGAAGCTGCCGCTTTGAGGCCGGATCTCGGCTCTGGAAGCGCCTAAAAAGGGGTTGACAGTTCTTCATAGGGCTTGTATTATCTAGGCGTGTTTCGATCTAAACAATAAAGGGGAGATGAGAAAGGATGCCGCCGAAAGTAGATCTTGGGAAGTGCACCGGTTGCGGAACGTGTGCAGATGTTTGTCCGAGTGAAGTGTTTGAGCTTGAGAACGAGAAGTCCAAGGTTGCCCGTCCGGATGATTGCACTGATTGCGAGACCTGCGTAGAGGAGTGCCCGGAAGAGGCTATCGTCCTTGAGGAGTAGACCTGCATCCTGCATTGATAAGCCGGCGTGTCAGACGCCGGTTTTTTTGTTGTCATTTCTGGCTGGGCGACTCGCATCGCAAAGTGAAGCCCCAGTTTATGCGCTGGATAATAGAGGGGAACAGCATTGAGCGCTGGGCGATGCATCGGAGTCATTCACCGAAGGGGCGTGTCCCTATACCTGAAATACTCGGAGCAGCCGGTTTTTCAGATTGTCACTGCGAGGAAATGTATGCTAGAATAACAGCAGCCGGAGTGGTAAACGGTAGGTAGGACGGTATTTCCGGCGGGTGAGGATTCAACGAGTTCTTGGCTTCAGTGGGGGATTGCCTTACCCCCACTGAAGCTTAGAAATCGTTAATCCAGGGACGTAGCCGCTCTTATCCCACCGCTTCAGAGAAGCGGGGGCATTAGAGCGGGCAGTCATCGTGGGTAACTTTATCAGGCAGGACGGCAGGACGGCAGTGAGGGCGTTCGATCGGGGGTACTCCTGGCGCGAGTACCCCGTTGCCTTCTGTATGGCTGTTCCCACCAACAAAAGGAGGTAGCCGCATTGGTTATTGTGATGGAGGCTTCGGCAACCGCAAAGGAGATCGAGGCGGTGCGCAGCAAGCTGGTCCATGAGGGTTTCTCGGTTCATCTCTCCCAGGGGGTGTCCAGGACGATCATCGGGGTGATCGGCGACCGGACGAGGGCGCTCAACCTGTCCCTGGGCGCCATGCCCGGGGTGGAGAGAGTGATCCCCATTCTCAACCCGTTCAAGCTGGCCAGCCGCGATTTCCAGCAGGAAGACACCGAGGTCCGGGTTGGCCGGCACGTGATCGGGGGCAACGAGGTGCACATCATCGCCGGCCCCTGCGCCGTGGAGAGCCGGGAGCAGATCCTGGAGACCGCCTTCGCGGTCAAGGAGGCCGGCGCCACACTGCTGCGCGGAGGCGCCTACAAGCCCCGGACGTCTCCCTACTCTTTTCAGGGACTCGAGGAAAAGGGGCTGGAATTACTGGCTGAGGCCCGGTCGCAGACGGGCCTGCTGATTACGACGGAAGTCATGGACACCGGGTTTGTGCCACTCGTCTCCCGGTACGCGGACGTCATTCAGATCGGGGCGCGGAATATGCAGAACTTCTTTCTGCTGAGGGAAGTGGCGAAAATAGACAAGCCGGTGCTGCTGAAGCGGGGCCCCTCCGCCACCATCGAGGAGTGGCTGATGGCCGCCGAGTATATCATGCTGGGCGGGAACCACCGGGTCATCATGTGCGAGCGGGGGATCAGGACCTTCGAGAGCTATACCCGGAACACCCTGGACCTGAGCGCGGTAGCGGTGATCAAAAGGCTCTCCCACCTGCCGGTGATCGTGGATCCCAGCCATGGCACCGGCAAATGGTGGCTGGTACAGCCGATGGCCAGGGCGGCCATAGCCGCCGGCGCCGACGGCTTGATGGTGGAGGTGCATCCTTCGCCCAGCGAGGCTCTGTCTGACGGCCAGCAATCGCTGACGCCGGAAAACTTCCGTCTGCTGGTTGCCGGGGTCAGGGACCTGTCCAGGGCGATCGGGCGGCGCCTGGCCGATGCGGCGGCGCCATGTCCGACCCGCTCAAGCGGGTACCCCGACATGGCGCCGCCGCCGGCGCAGGCTTAAGACGGAGAGTAAACGGATGCAGCAGACAAAAATCGCCATCATCGGCCTGGGTGTTATCGGAGGCTCCCTGGGCATGAGCCTCAAGTCCCTGGGCAAATACCACGTAGTGGGAATAGACCGGGATGAGCAGACGCTGCGAGTAGCCGTGGAGACCGGCGCCATTGACGAGGGCACGCCGGACTGCCACCTGGGCGTCGCCGGCGCCAAAGTCGTCTTCCTGGCCGTCCCAGTCGCCAGCATCATGGATATAGCCGCCCGGATCAGGTGCTCGGTACCCCCCGACGCTGTCGTCACAGATGTGGGGAGCACCAAGGGACAGGTGGTGGAGACCCTCGAAGGTCTCTATCCCGCCCGGTTTGTCGGCGGGCACCCGATGACCGGCTCTGAACACGCCGGCATCAGGGGCGCTGATCAGTACCTGTTCGAAAACGCCATCTACGTGCTGACTCCTACGGAACGCACCAGTCACCAGGCACTCGGCACAGTCGAGCAGTTGGTGCGGGAGATCGGCGCCAGCCCCATCTGCCTGACACCCCGGGAGCATGACCTGATTGTGGCTGCGGTAAGCCACCAGCCCTACCTGCTGGCGGTTGCCCTGATGAATCTGGCCTCCTCGCTGGAGCCGGACCACCCCGCTGCCATGCTGCTGGCCGCTGGCGGTTTCAGGGATCTGACCAGGGTGGCCTCGGGGGACCCCTCCATGTGGATGGATATCTTCGCCAGCAACCGGGAGTTCATTCTGCAGACGAGCAGGCAATTGCGCATCCTGTTGTCGGAGATGGAGAGTTGTCTCGAAAGTGGCGATAATGCTTACCTTGCCGATAAGCTGGCGAGGGCGCGTGCGGGGCGGGCGAGGATCCCCATCGCCGTCAGGGGGTTTCTCCCTGCGATGTATGAAGTGCTGGTCACTGTGCCCGACCGTCCCGGGGCGATCGCCGGGATTACGGGCATTCTGGGCGACCACGGGATAAACATCGTAGATATCGAGATCCTGAGGATCAGAGAGGGAGACGGGGGTACCCTCAGGCTGGCCTTCAGGACCGAAGAGGATGCGGAAGCGGTCATGTGTGCCCTGCGGAGCCGGGAAATGGTGGTTAAAAGACGATGAGGAATAGGGTGATTTCATACTGAACATTGAGGTTAGACCGGGATTCCGGTTGGAGGGGGAGTGCCGTGTCTCCGGCGATAAGTCGATCTCGCACCGGGCTGCTCTGCTGGGGGCGATCGCCGAGGGCACGACCGAGATCGAAAATTTCCTGTGCGGGGCCGACTGCCTGAGCACGCTACGCTGCCTGAAGTCCCTGGGGGTTGACATCGAGCAGGATGGCGGCCGGGTGCGGATCACCGGAAAGGGGCTATCTGGCCTTGAAGAGCCGGAGGATGTGCTGGACGCCGGGAATTCCGGCACCACCATGCGGTTGCTGCTGGGGATTTTGGCCGGCCAGGAGTTCTTTTCAGTAATCACCGGCGATAACTCGTTAAAAGGTCGCCCCATGGGGCGTGTCGTCAAGCCGCTGCGGCAGATGGGGGCGCAGATCTGGGGACGCGCATCCGGGCTCAAGGCCCCGCTGGCAGTAATGGGCAGGGCGCAGTTGGAGCCGCTTGTCTACAGGCTTCCGGTACCTAGCGCCCAGGTTAAATCGGCGCTGCTGCTGGCAGGCCTCTACGCCCGGGGAGAGACCACGGTCCTGCAGCCGGTGCCCTGCAGGGACCATACGGAGCGCATGATGGCGGCTTTTGGAGCAAACCTCAGGGTCGACCCGGACTGCTCTGTTCACGTCAGCGGGGACAAACCCTTGCGAGGGCAGCGCGTCGAGGTGCCCGGAGACATCTCCGCGGCCGCCTTCCTGGTAGTGGCCGCCACCCTGTTGCCCGGCAGCGACATCCTGATCAGGGACGTAGGGATCAACCCGACCCGGACCGGGGTGCTGGAAGCCCTGCAGCGGATGGGGGCGGACATCACCCTGGATGGCGAGCGCTGTGCGAGCGGGGAGCCGGTTGCCGACCTCCGCGTGCGTTCCGCCCGCCTGCGGGGAGTGGAGATAGGCGGAGCGCTCATTCCGCAACTGATCGATGAGATCCCGATCATTGCCGTGGCGGCCACGGCGGCCGAAGGCGTCACGGTGATCACCGATGCCGCCGAACTGCGGGTGAAGGAGACGGACCGCATCGAGGCGGTCGCCTGTGAATTGCGGAAACTGGGGGCCGACCTGGACACCCTGCCCGATGGCCTGGCAATACGCGGTGGGAAGCCTCTCCAGGGGACGGCAACTGGTTCCTGGAACGATCATCGCCTGGCCATGTCCCTGGTGGTGGCCGGGTTGACAACTGAATCAGGTACCACGATGGTCGGGGACGCCGGCTGCATCGATGTCTCTTTCCCCGGTTTTGCCGACCTGTTGGCCGGACTGGGCGCCCGGGTAGAGCAATCGAATTAGCGGTTGCCCCCGGTGTTGGGGAGGTTCCGTCGATGCATCTTCAACCGCCATCTTCTCTGGTCAGCGCCCGCAACTTGTGCTAGAATAATGGCGGGAGTGATGACCTGTTGTCCCGCATGCCGAATATTGCCATCGACGGCCCTGCAGGTTCCGGAAAAAGCACAGTCGCCAGGCTGGTTGCCCGGAGGCTGGGTTATCTGTATGTAGATACCGGCGCCATGTACCGGGCCATTACCTATCTTGCTCTGAAAACAGCCATTGACCTGGATGATCAGGATGCTCTGGGGTCGCTGGCGGAAGCGGCGAAGTTCTCGATCGTGCATTTTTGCAGCAGCGATGACGAAGCGCTGTGGTGCAACGGCGCCGATGTCACCCCCTACCTGAGGAACTGGGATGTGACCAGGGAGGTGGCACGCGTGGCCGCGGTATCAGCAGTGCGCCATTGCCTCGTCAGAAGCCAGCGGGTGTTCGCGCGCAGCGGCGGAGTAGTCATGGAGGGGCGGGATATCGGAACGGTTGTCCTCCCGGATGCGGAGTTTAAGTTCTTTCTGACCGCCGACCTGGACATCAGGATAGAGCGGAGAACGCTGGAGATGAGCGGCTACGGGCGGGCTATCGATCCGGGAGAACTGCGCCGCCAGTTTATTTACAGGGATGAGATGGATTTGAAGAGGACGGTCGGCCCCTTGAAGACGGCGCCCGATGCCGTAGTGATCGAGGGCACTGCTTTAGCCGTGGACGAGATAGTGGATCAAATCGTATCCCTTTGTCGGGGGAGGGTCGCCTGATTTATTACTGGATCGGTCGTGCCTTATGCCGTTTTCTGCTCTTTTTTATCTGGCGCTGGGATGTCGAGGGGCTGGAGAACTTCCCATCCGAGGGGCCGGTAATTGTGGTCGCCAATCATGTCAGCTACTGGGATCCTGTTCTGATCGGCTCTGCTCTGCCCAGACAGGTATTTTTTATGGCCAAGAAGGAGCTTTTTTCGATTCCGGTACTGGGTTTTTCACTTAAAAGCTGGGGTGTCTTTCCGGTGGACCGCAGCCGCCCGGACCGCGGCGCCATCAAACGGGCGCTGGACCTGCTGAAACAGGGACAGGTGGTCGTTGTCTTTCCCGAAGGAACCCGGAGCAAGACCGGGTCGCTGTTGCCTCCCAGCACCGGGGCGGCTTATTTTGCTACCAGCACCGGGGCGCCGGTTTGCCCCGCCGCCATAATCACGGTCAGAGGGGCCTCCTCCTGGGGCCTGTGGCCGAGATTGTCGCTGCGCATCGGCCCGTGCATCAGCTTTTCCGGCGACCGGAAGCAGGACCTGGACTCTGTGGCCGGCCAGATGATGCTGGAAATTCAACAATTATTGGCTGGCAGCGCCACTTAGCAGGAATCTTGCTTTTTATGACGAAAAATCTATAATTGATGCTTAATAGGCGCGCACGCGTGACTTCAGGCGCGGGCACTGCCTGCGTTTCGCTTCGTTTGAATAAGGCGTCAGAGGGAGATGGTCTGCTCGCTTGAGAGTCAGGCGCGCCAGGTCGGCAGGATTCTGTTTCGGTGTCCGGAGGGCGCTGGAGCTTGCCGGGAAAGCCTTGGAAGAACATGGGGCCGTATGCTCCCTGGGTGAATTGATCCATAACCCTAGCGTTGTGGCTGACTTGCGCGGAAAAGGCGTCGCTGTCATCGAAGACCTCAGTGAGGCCCGGGGAAGGCCGGTTTTGATCAGGTCGCATGGGGTGGCCCCGGATGTTTTTAAATCTGCCCGGGAGCAGGGTATAGTGATCATCGATGCTACGTGCCCCTTCGTGAGAAGGGTGCAGGAGCGGGCTGAAGATCTGACGCAGCAGGGCTACCAGGTAGTGGTGATCGGATCGGCGGAGCACCCCGAAGTGAGGGGAATCCTGGGTTGGACCAGATACAAGGCAGTGGTGGTTTATGACCGGGATGACATAGAACGCCTGTCGACCGTTCCGAAGCTGGGTGTTCTGTCCCAGACCACCCAGACCAGGGAACGGTTTTACATTGTTGCCAGGGAACTGGTCAGTAAGGCTCAGGAGGTCAGGATCTACGATACGATCTGCAGGGCGAGTCTGGCCAGGCAGGAGGAAGCCATTGCCATTGCATCTCAGGTATCGATGATGGTGGTGATCGGCGGCAGGAACAGCGCCAACACCTGCAAGCTGGCGGAAATCTGCCGGCGCCGCGTTCCTACCGTTCATATCGAGAACGCTGCCGAATTGGAACCGGCCCTGTTCAAGGGCATGGGCTTAGTCGGGGTAACCGCTGGGGCTTCCACCCCAGATTGGATAATTGAGGAGGTCATTGGAGGCATGTCTATGTTTGATGAAGATCTGGAAACAGCACAAGTAAGTCCACAGGAGGCGACACCGGAAGTCCCACCGGAGATTGCTCCGCAGGACGAGGCGGTTGCCCTACCGGAAGCCGGCGCCTTGCCGGAGCAGGAGCCGCCCGGGACACCGCAGGACGAGGCGGTTGCCCTACCGGAAGCCGGCGCCTC
>Ga0116107_1000619_pt1 | contig 26120 bp, 18 predicted proteins | sample June2015DPH_6_10_FD_88969 | JGI IMG/M metagenome (GOLD analysis project Ga0116107, IMG submission 88969) | Peatland microbial communities from SPRUCE experiment site at the Marcell Experimental Forest, Minnesota, USA - June2015DPH_6_100 | ecosystem: Environmental > Terrestrial > Soil > Wetlands... | reverse complement strand
GCCCAGGATCGGATGGATGCCGTGCTGCTTGCACAGCTTGTAAAAATCCACCACACCATACATGACCCCGTGGTCGGTCAGGGCCAAGGAGGTCATGCCCAGGTCGGCGGCGCTCCTCACCAGGTCCTTGAGCCGCGCCGCCCCGTCCAGGAGGCTGTACTCGCTATGCACGTGCAGATGAACAAAATCCACTGCCATTTTTTATCCCTCTGTGTTAAGCAAAATATAGTATTCAACAAGTTCACTCTAATACCCCCGCTTCAGAAGCGGGGGTATTAGAGCGGGTAGTCATCTGTGATAAAAAGAATATGTCATCTATTTGTCGAACTTGTTAGCCTGTTATTGCTGACAGGCACGCAAAGATTGTCAAGGTAGGCTGCCAGGTCCGCGAATGAGCCGCGGTGATCGGCCTTGATGGGCAAGTTTTTGGTGTTCTGAAGCCAATCCTCTACCAGAAATGTTTTTATGCCCAAGTTTCCGGCAACCAGGTCCTCTTCCACGTCATTACCGATCATCAGGCATTCCCCTGGAGCAGCGCCCAGCAACTCGAGCACCTCTATGTAATATTCAGGATTGGGTTTGCAGAAATGCATCGTCTCGTAAGTGGTGACCAAGTCAAAGGGCAGGTCGTCGATCTCCAGCCAGCGCAACCGTTCCCTGATCGCCCGCTCCGGAAAGATCGGGTTGGTGGCGATCGCCACCCGAAACCCCTTCCGGAATAAACCCTCCATCAAGGGACGGGCCAGGGGGTTTGGACCCGTGACCTGTTTGAGGCTGGCAAATTCCCGGTCGTAGAACTCATCAAACATCGGCTCCAGGACCTCGGCGGGGGAACCGACGCGGGTGGCGAAGTCTGACCAGAAGACCTCTCTGTTGGTGCGGCTCCGGTCGCAGTTCTTGACCATGACGGCGGTTCCATGCAGGATATCGCTGATCAGCTTATCCGGTCGCAGCAGGTGGGCAAACTTGCGGGTGACGCCGTGAAAGTAGGCTTTCATGAAGACATCCAAATCCATCGGCAGCAGCGTGCCGTCCAGATCAAAGAGAAGGGCCTTGTACACCTGCCGTTCCTCCCGTTTCCAATTCAGCCTCGTTTTCAGTGTAGCATAATGCATGGGGGTAGACAAGCTGGCGGGTCCCACAGGCAGTGTTGGCCGAATGGCCTGAGGCGCATTGCTGAAACGCATAGCTGCAACGTATAGCTGAGGCGTATCATTTCCATCATCCGACTCCCCGATCTTGAGATGAAAGAGAAAATAAAAGGTGTTATATTTAAAGCGCTTGTACAATGACTTGACGAGAGGGGTGCTATGCATGGAACAGGTCGCCCTGATAGAGTGTCCATCGTACGACGTCGACCTACTCGAGCAAAAACTGAGGGATGGTTTCGGGCTGCTGGGGGGCGAGTCCTTCCTGCGGCGCCTGATCCCTGCAGGCAGTTCGGTGCTGCTCAAGCCCAATCTGCTCAGCGTCGAGGCGCCGGGGTCTCTCGTGGTCACCCATCACGCTGTCTTTGAAGCCGTGGTACTGATTGTCAGGGACTACTCGGAGAAACTTTCCTTCGGCGATTCCCCGGGCTTCGGCGATCCCCGGAGGGCGGCCGAAAAGGCCGGTCTCTTGGAGGTAGCCGGGCGTTACGGGGTGAAGTTTGAAGACTTCAAGGAATCCCTTCACGTCAAGTGCGAGGACGCCCTGCTGTGCAAGTCCTGGGAGATTGCCAAGGCGCCCTACGAGGCCGGCGTGCTGATCACCCTGCCCAGGCTCAAGACGCATGGCCTGGCTTTTATGACAGGAGCGATCAAGAACCAGTTCGGGTGCGTGCCCGGACTCCAGAAACCGGCCTGGCACACCAGGATGACCGATGTCCGGAACTTCAGCCGGATGCTGCTCGACCTGAACACTGCGTTGGGCACCGGCTTCGCGATCCTGGACGGGATCACCGCCATGGAGGGGAACGGGCCGAGCAACGGCAGCCCGTACCAGTTGAATGCGCTGATCATGGGGCAGAGCCTCAGCGCCGTGGATTCCGTGGCGGCGAGGTTGATCGGCTACAGCGATCCGCTGGAGATTCCTGCCTTGAAAGAGGCGTACGAAAGCAGGTGGGGGGCGGTGCTGCCCCAGGAGATAGAAGTGCTCGGCGAGAGCATCGAACGCCTGAAAACCACCCGCTTCAAGCTGGCAAGAAGCTCTTCCGATTCCGCAAACAGGTTTTTCACCTTAGTGACGCCGCTGCTCCGGGGAGCCATGGTTCCCGATCCCGCCCTGCGCCAGGACAGGTGCATCGGATGCCGCCGGTGCTTCGATATCTGCCCTGTGAAGCCAAAAGTGATCAGTATGATGGAGAAGGGTGGCAAATCCATGCCCCGCTGGAACATGGACAACTGCATCAGATGCTTCTGCTGCCAGGAACTCTGCCCGGAGGGCGCTATCGAACTCAGGTACAGGGGGATCGGCAAGCTGCTGCACCGGCAGAGGAGATAGCAGTCGACGACCTCCACAATCCGGGCTATCTGGCGAAATGCTCAGTAAAATGAGCATTATTGCGACTCTCTCCGCTCTCCTCTTCTTTATTGCCAGGAACATTGCCAGATTCCATCAACTTGCAAAGGACACCGGTCATGTATTCACGGCACTTCCGGCAAAAGCGTCCATCGGAAATGGGCTCTCCACAGCGTTCACAGGTGAGCAGCTTGATGTTCTTCTCTCTGCAAACATCTTCCAACATACCGCTTTTAAGCATTCGGATTATTGTCTTGGCGCTGACACCCGTAGCCTCACTGACCTTGGAAATTTTAGAGGCGGGGTTTTCCTCCAGGTAATCCCTCACCACTTTAGTGCAACTTTCTTCTTTCTCAAGACACTCCGGGCACATGTTTACAAACACGAAGTCGAAGAGTCGCCCACATTCTGGGCAATTACGGACACTCACCGGAGATCCCCTCCATGGCGCCAATCTTTTAGAAATCTTCCCGGAGCTAATTGATGCCAGTGGAACTTGAGGCCATATATCTAAAATTAAACCCCTGTCCCGGGGTACCCGAAACAGAGGTTATTATCCTCTCACTGGCAACCCGACCGTCATCGCCTTGCGGCTTTAGACTCGTTGGCTTTGCGTCTCCGGCTTTCACCAGGTTTGCCTTTTTCAGGAGTCTTTTTATTATCAAACCCTTATATTTAATTCTAGCAACGCTATTAAGCGTTTGCAATACCTTTTGTGAAAAAAAACCGGCTTAAAAAGGGCATAAAATCACTTAATGTTAGAGCACAATAGACTATTGGCTTGTCAAGCAGTTTGCCATCTTCATTTTGGTCCACACGCATCCCCGAAAGGGGCTATGAATGGGATGGAACGAATCTCTGCGCACCAGGCAATATGCTCCGGGCTGTGTTCACTGATGAATCTGGCCAGTGCATGGATAGTGGCAAGACGTTGATTGCGGGTGTAAAATGAGTATAAGCGCACCTGACTTTTAATCAGGGTGTCCGGGGTTCGAGTCCCCGATGGCTCACCAGTAAATTATAGGCACCGCAATCCCTTGCGGTGCCGTTATTATTTCCCGGGTCTCATGAAAATGCTATTTGCCGCCCATTTGCCGCCCAAAAATTCCTTGAACGCATGCAATGCCTATATTGTGACTATGTTGTCTTAGAAGTGAATCTCCCACAGGACAAGCCTGGGAGCTTCTCCCGGAAGGTTTCTCATTTCATCGAAAGCTGCCTTGCCAAGCAAGGTCTTGCAGGGTCCATTTTACCAGATGACTACTCGCTCTAATGCCCCCGCTTCTCTGAAGCGGTGGGATAAGAGCGACTACGTCACTGGTTCAACGATTTACCCGATGGCTAACCGCCACTAGACTTCCACTGAAGTGGGAGCTAAGTGGCGCTAAGCCCCTGGATCAGTGCAACTAAGGCTTCCGCCTTCGCTGGGTACCCTCTGGGTCGGCTCAGCGCAAGCCAAGTTTTACTGATAAGCTTCAGTGGGGGAAAGCAAGCCCCCACTGAAGCCAAGAACTCGTTGAACCTCGCCTGGCGTGTTATAACAGCCGTACTGTATTAAGGTAACTGGAGACATTCGCCGATGATAACTATTGAAGGATAAAACAAGTAGAACAATGTCTAAATGTATGTTTTAATTAAGGAATATATTTCTTTACATATAAATTATTGTCATTATTGGGAGGCAAAAGAATGAAAAAACCCATCAAGGTTTTGATCGTAGAGGATTCAGAAAATGATGCGGCCTTGTCGATTAACGCATTGCAGGGCGGTGGCTATGACCCGGCCTACGAAATAGTGGAAACGCCCGAAGCTATGGCTGACGCCCTCAATCGGCTGGAATGGGATCTCGTGATCTCGGAATACTCGATGCCGCGTTTTAGCGGCCTGGATGCCCTGAAGCTGTTGCAAGACAAAGACCCCGACCTTTCCTTCATCCTCATGACAGGTCAAGTCGGCGAGGATGTTGCAGTGGAAGCCATGAAAGCCGGCGCTCACGACTTCATACTGAAGGGCAACCCGGCCAGGCTCATTCCTGCTGTCGAGAGGGAGCTGCGCGATACCAGAGCCAGGCGTAGGAACAGGCAGAACGAGCAAGCGCTGCGGGAAAGCCGAGAGCGCTATCGCCTGATCGTGGAAACTGGCAGCTATGCGGGTGCTATCGGTATGCATGTCGACATCACCGAGCGTAAACGATCAGAGGATGAGCTGGCGCTCAGGGCGCAACTCCTGGACAGCGCCAACGATTCCATCGTCCTGCACGACTTCGAGGGCCGGTTACACTACGTCAACGAGGTCGCCTGCAGGTTCTACGGCTACACCAGGGAAGAGATAATGCAGAAGAACGTGTTTGAACTGAATACCCTGGAGTCTGCCAAGGGTCAGCGGCTCAGAATCAATGAACTGAGAACGAAAGGCTGCTGCGTGTTCGAGGCAGTCAACTCCCGCAAGGACGGTTCCCGGTTTCCTATCGAGGTCAACGCCAGGGTTGTTGATATAGGGGGCAAGCAATTTGTGCTGAGCGTGGCCCGGGACATCACCGAGCGCAAACAGGCGGAAGAGGCGTTGCGTAAATCAGAGGAAAAGTACCGGATGATCTTCAATGCCACCGGAACGGCTGCCGTGATCATCGAGGAAGACACCACCATATCCCTTATAAACAGGGAGTTCGAAACTCTAAGTGGCTATGCCAAAGGGGAGATCGAGGGCAAAAAAAGCTGGAAGGAGTTTATTATCCAGGATTATCTTGACGACATGATCGGGTACCACAACCTGAGAAGGGCTGATCCGGATTCCGCTCCAAAGCAGTATGAAACAGCGTTCATAGCGAGGAAAGGTGATGTCAAACAAGTCATCATTACCGTTTCCATGATCCCTGGAACGAACCAGAGCATCGCCTTTTTGCTAGACATCAGCGGGATCAAAAAGGCAGAGAAAGCCACCAAACAGAGCGAGGAAAAATTCCGCACACTATTCGAGGAGGCCCTGGTAGGAATAGGGATCGCCCGGGCAGGCAAAACGCTGATGGCCAACCGGGCTTATCTTGACATGTTTGGATATGCAAGCGTCACCGAGCTGGAGGGGACACCGCTTCTTGATCAGATAGCGCCACAGTGCCGCAGTCAGGTCGAGGAGATAGCAAGGGGCAGGGAGCAAGGAAAAGAGGCGCCGCGTACATATGAAACAGTTGGGCTGAAGAAAGACGGTTCGCAATTTCCCTTTTATGTAGAGACTGCTCGCATAGAACTGCCGGATGGGCCGGCGACAATCGGATACTTCACTGACATCACCGATAGCAAGAATGCCCAAGAGTTAAGGGACAAGTATATCCTGCTATCTACTTATAACCGCGACATCATACTGTATGTTCGCCGTAGTGATGGCCGGATTATCGAGGCGAATGAGGCCGCAGTGAAAGAGTACGGCTATTCACGCGTAGAGTTACTAGGGATGACTATCTATGATCTGCGTACAGAAGACGAGCGCCAGCTTGTAGATGAGCAGATGAAACAGGCAGACGAGAGAGGCATTGCGTTTGAAACGTACCACCTCAGAAAGGACGGGAGCGTCTTTCCGGTAGAGGTGAGTTCCCAGGGCACAACAGTCAATGGCGACCGGATTCTCTTGAGCATAATCAGGAATATCACCCTGCGCAGGCAGCAGGAGGAAAAACTCCTGATTGCCAATGAAGTGTTCGAAAATACTCTGACGGGGATCATTGTTATCAGCCGTGATGGCGTTGTCCAGAGAATAAATCCTGCATTTACGGGAATGACAGGATACAACGAGGAAGATGTGATCGGACAGAAAATAGGTATTCTGGGATATGATGCAGCATTGTCAAGCGCCGAATCCTATCGCGGCGAAACCTGGAACAAACGCAAGGATGGCACGTCGTACCTGGAAGGGTTCGTTATCAACGCCAGCAGAGATGAAGAGGGCAATGTTTTGCAGTATATAAAGAGTTTTCGCGATATTACCGAAGAGGAAGAGACCAAGCGTGAAAGGCAGCTTCTTCTGGAGCAACAGGAAAGGATGCAAAGGCTATCCTCCCTTAGCACGTTATCTGCCGGAATCGTGCATGAAATTGCCCAGCCGTTGAATGCGATCAAGTTATTGGCCGACGGCATGCTTTATCTGTATAGCCAAGGTCTTTTTAAACTGGAAGATTTTATTAAGAGCCTGAAGGATATCGCCGGTCAAGCAGAACGGATCAACACACTGATAAACCAAATGCGCTCTTTTGCAAATGCCGGTCGTCAAAATGAGGAAACACCATGTAATCTGAATAAGGCTGTTAGAAGCATAATAAATATTCTCGGGCAGCGGTTGTCAAATCATGGAATAATAACCAAGATCGAAGTTGACGAAAATCTACTGGAAGTTGTTGGCACGGCAAGCGGGTATGAAGAGTTGGTGCTAAATCTTTTGACAAACGCGATGTATGCATTGGACTCGGTCGACAAGCGTGAAAAAGAAATAGTGATTAGAACGTTTTCGCAAAAAAACAAAGCGGTAATAGAAATTGCAGATAATGCTACGGGAATTTGTGACGATATAAAAGACAGGATCTTTGAACCGCTGTTTACCACCAAAATAATCGGAGAGGGAATGGGGCTTGGCTTGTCTATAGCACAATCGATCATTGAGAGATTCAACGGAAGCATCGATGCACAAAACAACGTCAATGGTGGGGCAACCTTCACGGTCCAACTTCCCGCCATTTAAAAATAGCGAAAATAGGTGGCATCAGAATGTATATCCTGCTCGTGGATGACGATGAAAAAAACAGAGGCGTATTGGCCAAATTGTTGGATACCTTGGGACACCAGGTAACAGAGTGCCTAGACGGATACGCTGCTATAGAGGCTATTAAACTCCATGAGTTTCACCTGATTCTCACGGATATCAGGATGCCGCGCATGTCGGGCATTGAACTGCTGAAAAAAATTCGAGCCCTTCCAGCCAATCAAGAGGTTGCAGTAATCCTTTTCACCGGATTCGGGGATATGCAAACAGCCATTGAGGCCCTGCGCTTAGGGGCTTTTGACTATCTGCTCAAGCCGATCAACTTCAAAGAACTGGTCGTGTTGATCGAACGTGTTGCGGAGCATCTAGCCCTTAAGAGAGAGAACCGAGTTTTGACTAGCGAGTTCGAAGCTACGGTCAAGGCTGCTACGGCGGAAACCATGCAAGAGCCTTCATGCTTCAAGGCTCTCTATGCTAAAAGCATAATCCAAAGCCCTGATATCTACTTTTCCGATCGCATGGCGCCTCTGATTGAACAAGTGAAGATACTTCACCACGACCGTTCCCTACCAGTATTGATAGAAGGCGAAACGGGTACCGGCAAAGAAGTGATCGCCAGGTTAATACATTTTGGGGAGGAGGGAGATTCCTCTCCATTTGTGGATCTCAACTGTGCAGCCCTTCCAGCCAGTGTCTTTGAAAGCGAATTGTTTGGATACGAAGCCGGTTCTTTTACCGGTGGCCTGCCCAAGGGACGACAGGGAAAGCTTGATCTAGCTTGTGGGGGCACACTCTTTCTGGACGAAGTAACCGAGATGCCGATAGAACTGCAGACGAAATTGCTGCGCGTCCTCCAGGAAAAAGAGTTTTACCGGGTTGGAGGACTGAAAAAGATTAAAACGAATGTCCGCATCATCTGTGCCACCAATGGGGATATTGAAAAAAGGGTAAAGGAGGGAACCTTCCGCCAGGATCTTTTTTACCGCTTGAATGCTGCCCGTATTCAACTGCATCCATTAAGGGAGTGCAGAGACTCAATCATCCCTCTGACAGAAATGTTCCTAACTCGATTTGCCGAGGAAAAAGGCAAGAATTTTAGGAAGATAAGTTCTGAAGCCGCCCAGGTTCTGATCTCTTATCACTGGCCAGGAAATACTAGAGAGCTAAAGAATGTAATTGAATGGGTAGCCGTAATGTTCGATGATACCGAATTAAAGAAAGACTACTTGGGTTCTTTGTTCAAATATGTACCGGATATATCTCTTCCTACAACCAATCAGTCTGTTACCGATAGAATGATTGTAGAGGCGTTGAAAATAAATAAAGGTAATAAGACAAAGGCGGCAAAAAATCTTCAGATTCCACTTCGCACTCTTTACCGAAGATTGCATCGACTAGGACTTATCTAAGACTGATTCTGATGCAAAAAGTCTCTTTTGGTCAACTAGTATACTTCATGTAGTATCCCTAACTATGATAGCCACAATATATTGTATCACTGAACCCAAAGTAGGGGTTTCGCAGTGAAATCAAAAATAAGTTAGATCGTGACAGTGGCATGCCGAAGGGTATGCCACTGTCACGGTATTTAGGGGATGACCGGACCGGTCATCTCGTTTTGTTGTTTATATTCATTCTTCTTGCTGTATTACGGCCCCTTGTTCCTAAAGGACACTGAGCCTCTTTTTCTTTTGGAGTTTTTCTTTGGCACAATATTTGCTCTACATCCAATAGCAGATTTCTTATTTGCAAAGACTTTCAACTATTCCTGGAGGCTTACTGTGAACATATTACTGATCGATGATGATGAAAGCTGTCTGAAAAGCTTGGCTTCAATCCTTAACTTAAGAAATACTTGCCAAACTTTTACCATGCCTAAGAAGGCAATAGAGATGTATAAACAGAGTGTCTTTGATGTTGTGATCACTGACTTTTATATGCCTGACATGAACGGGATTCAGGTGCTTCAGCAGCTCCGCTCTCTCAACCATGATGCCAAGGTAGTGATTATGACGGGTTATCTAGATCCAGACACGATCATTTCTGTAATGAACAATCGGGCATATGCTCTGTTAGGCAAGCCCCTGATAATAGATGAGCTTATGGCTACTCTTGAGAGGATCGAGCAGGAGAACCGGGAGCGAGAGAGGGTAATGAACGAACACGCCAACTTAGTATTGGAATTTGCCCAGTTAAAAATTGCCTTTGAGGAACTGCTGGACATGCTGAAGAATTGGGCATCAAAGAAATACAATTCCCCTGGAAAACCACCATGAGCTAATTAGGGATGAAATTTGGTCTTAAATACACGGGGCGAAACGAAACCGGAGATTAATGCATTGAAAAACACCTGATTAGTAATGTCTGTATATGACGTAATGGCATGAATTTTGCTACTTAATAAAGTTACCAAAAAATCTAAGGAGGAGTAACGATGGCAGTAGCGATGGAAAAAAAATTGGCAAGACCTGGCAGGGAGCGTTTCGAAGGCAACTTAGCCAAACAGCAGGCCGAAAGTAAGGATTCAAGTGAAGACATGGCTCAAAAAAGGGATCTAGCCAAAAAGAAAGCATTAGAAAAAGCACGTGCGCGCACTCTTGCAAAACAACAACAGTTGGCTGAGCGGATAGCCACCGCAACAGAGCAACTATCTTCGAGCGTCGAAGAGGCCAGCAATGCCGCGACAGAGTTAGGTTCAACGATAAGTCAGATTGCCACCGGGGCAGAGGAGGCCGCCCAGGCATCCGAAGAATCCAGGGCGGCAACCAATCAAATTGAGAAGGCCGCCATAATTGCTGAACAAAGGTCGGGAGACTCGCTTGATAAGATTAACATATCCCAAAAACTAGTCAAAACTACCAGCGACGATATTGCGACTTTAATAGAAGGAATCAAGCTTAGTGCAGAATCCAATCTTAATTCTGCCAAGCTGGTTGCAGACTTGGAAAAACAATCAGTGGAGATCGGCAACATTGTCGAGGCAGTAGTTCGCATCGCCGATCAGACCAATTTACTGGCTTTAAACGCCGCAATAGAGGCAGCGAGAGCGGGTGAGCATGGACGCGGATTTGCCGTGGTTGCCGACGAAGTAAGAAACCTGGCCGAAATATCCGAGAAGTCGGCCCGGGATATACGCTCCTTGGTCTCGGAAATTCAGGATAATGTCAAGGTTGTTGTGAAGGACGTAGAGGGTGCGAGTTCCGCGGCCAGTGGCGAGGTAGATAAAGGGAAAAAGATTACCGAGGACTTGGGAAAAATAGACACTGACATGGTTGCAGTTCAAAAGGGAGCAGTGGAGATCTCACAGAATGCAAAAGACGCCAATACGGGCGCCAAGGAATTTCTCGGGTTCGCTGAGCAGATAGCATCGGCGGCGGAAGAGCAAGGGGCTGCATCCGAAGAAGTAAACCAATCCCTAGCGGAACAAAACCGTGCCTTCACGGAGATCGCCTCGGCGGCCAACGAATTGTCCCAAATGGCGGATGATTTGAAAGTTTCTACAGATGCGCAAAAATCTTCCGAAGAACTCGCCTCGGCAGCAGAGGAACTGTCGGCCAATGTAGAACAGGCAAATAAGTCATCAGATCAGATCATGCGTGCCTTTCAGGATCTGTTTCAAGGGACGAAAACCCAAGGCGAACTCACCGATAAAAGCGCCGCTCTTTCCGAGCGGTTGGTTTCAGCCTCTACACAGATGAAGGTGAGGGGTAACGAAGCGGCCACAATTATTGCGGATTTACAAAAAATTCTGGGTGAAAATAAGGAAAATGTGGATAAACTGATTGTAGGGGTTACCAGCGCTGCGGATGCCAGTCTGCAGTCTGCACGCAATATCAAGGCATTAGAAGAAACAACCAGAAAGATCGACAAGATAGTCGATGCCATTGCCAACGTCACTATCCAAACCAACATGCTGGCCGTCAACGGCTCCGTAGAGGCCGCAAGAGCCGGCGAGTATGGCCGCGGGTTCTCGGTGGTGGCCGGAGACATCCGGATGTTGGCAAACGAATCGGCAGATAACGCAGATAAGATCAAGGATTTAGTCCGAAACATCCAAAATCAGATTCAAAAGGTCACGGCGGATATTGAATTGAATACCAAAGCAACCTATCAGGAAGTTGAGAAGGCTAAAAAGAGCACGGGCAACCTTAATATTGTTGAGGGCAGCATGATCGATATTTTAAGCGCCTCCGAGGAGATAATGCAGGGTGCGGAAGAGGCCTTGGTGGGGCTGGAACAATGCCGAAAAGGTGTCGATCAAATTGCATCTGCTGCGCAGGAAGGTGAGAAAGCGACTAAGGAAGCACTGGTTGCGGCTCAGGAACAAGCCAAGGGTATGCAGGAGCTGGCAGAAGCCATCGAAGAGATCTCAGGCCTGGCGGATGAGCTTCAAACTATGTAGGAGGGATTAAAGTGGAAAACGACAACCTGAATGGCAGTAAAGCCTTTAGTGAACAGCAATTAGTCACCTTTTATTTAGACAACAGCGAGTTTGCTGTGAACATAATGAGGGTTAGAGAAATTATCAGGTACACGGGAGTTACTAAAGTACCCAAGGCTCCTGCGTATCTGGACGGCGTCAGTAACCTGAGGGGATCATTATTGCCCGTCATCGATGGTCGCTTGCTTTTCGGCATGGATAGAAAAGCGCACGATGAAAGCACGCGTGTGGTAGTTCTGGATATCCACGGGGTAGACACGGGTATTGTAGTTGACCGGGTCATGGAAGTATTGCGCGTGCAAACAAATGTCATCGAGAAACCACCTGCTGTTTGTGATGTAGAAACAGAATATCTTGAAGGCGTGGTCAAGCTCGATGGCGGCCAGCGCCTGATTATGATCCTTAACCTGGATCTGCTCTTGGTTCATGGTCTGGATGCGGTGAACGAGAACTCTTTGCATTCTGTCATCGCTGAAACAGAAGCAGGTGAAGTCAATATAATCGATGAAGACCAGTTAGTGACCTTTTTAGTGGGAAACGAGGAGTACGCCTTTGACATCATGAATGTCAAGGAAATTATCCGGGTGCCTGAAATAACCGCGGTTCCAGATACCATGCAATATGTTGAAGGGTTGGTTTCCATCCGCAACCAGTTGATTCCCATTATTAATATGCGAGTGTATTTTGATATGCCCGAGGTAACAAAAGACGATCAGGCCAGGGTGATCATCGTAGATTTGGGGAAACTGCGGACTGGCTTTAGGGTGGACAGAGTGCGAGAGGTTATCCATGTACTCAGAAGCACCATAGAGCCAACCCCAACCTTTTTAGGCAAGGACGGCGCCGAAAAGATCCGCGGGGTCGCCAAGCTGAATAACGGATCAAGATTGCTGATGTGTTTAGATATCAATAATCTGTTGCCGGATGAAATGATCCAGAAACTCAGCGAGATCGATGCAGAGGCGGAGATAGAAAAGAAGGAAGGTCAAAACGTCTTGGATGAAGAACAGTTAGTTGCGTTTCGCCTGGGTTCGGATGAATATGCCATAAATGTCAATGAAGTTCAGGAAATCAACCGCATGACCGAGGCCATACGCATGCCGGGAGCGCCTCGGTATATCGAAGGTCTCGTGAACTTGAGGGGGAACATAATACCGGCTTTAAGTCTTCGTAACCGTTTCAGCCTGCCGGAAAGACAAAAGGATGATTCCACCCGAATAATCATTGTTGATTTTAATGAAAAGAAGACAGGGATAATTGTTGATGCCGTAACCGAAGTACTCCGTTTTGAAAAAGGATTGATCGAGAATACTCCTGGTATACTGGAGCAAAGCGTTGAGGCTGATTTAATCGGCGGAGTAGCCAAGTTGAACGAAGGCAAAAGGATGGTCATGATTTTGAACCTGAGCAGCGTTTTAAATTACGACAAAGAAATCGAGGTGAAAATACAATCTGACAAGAAAGGAGCTGCGGCCAAGAGCAGTAAATCCAAAGAGATGTCAAAAGAGACCACAAAAAAGATCATAAAAGAGGCGCCCAGGAAGGCGCCCGAAGAGATTCAGAACCCCGAATAGGATGGTTGGCGAATGAGCGATAAAATTAGAGTTTTAGTGGTAGACGACTCGGCAATGATGCGAAGAACGATCAGGCAGATCATAGACAACGATCGGGATATCGAGGTGGTGGCCACCGCAAGGGATGGAGAAGATGCTTTAAGTAAGGATAAAGAATTTGCGCCCGATGTCATAACCCTAGATGTAAATATGCCAGTCATGGACGGCTTGACATGCCTGCTTTACCTGAACGAACAACATCCGGAAGCTCAAGTAGTAATGCTCAGTTCGCTCACTCAGGAAGGAGCCCTGCTAACCTTTGAAGCACTCGAACTCGGCGCCTTCGACTTTGTCGCTAAGCCTTCCGGAACAGTGTCATCGAACCTGCATGTAATTGGGAAAGAGCTGATATCAAAAATCAAATTGGCTGCCAGAATCAAAAAGAAGCACGTGGTCCGTACTCGCAGATCTATTGCATCAAGAGCGGCTACAAAAGTACAGAGAAATGTAAGCAATAACTTCGCCCAAAAGATAGTAGTTATCGGCGCCTCCACGGGTGGCCCCCGGACACTGGCAGAGATTTTACCCGAATTACCACCAGATTTGAACGCTGCAGTACTTGTAGTGCAGCATATGCCGCCAACCTTTACCACTTCTTTTGCCAAAAGGTTAAATGATAACTGCCAGTTGGGCTTTAGCGAGGCCAAGACCGGGGACTATCTAATTCAAAATAAAGGATTGGTGGCGCCAGGCGGTTTGCATCTAATAATAAAATTGGAAACTCCTTACAATAGGGTCAGGTTAACCCCGAATCCGAGCGATTCCTTATTCATGCCTTCAGTTGACGTGACCATGGATTCTGTGGTGGAGACCTATGCTTCCAAAACTGTCGGTGTTTTGCTAACTGGAATGGGTTCGGACGGAGCGGAAGGAATGGTCAATATCAAAAAGGCGGGCGGGATTACTATTGCAGAGAGTGAAGAAACAGCGGTGGTGTTTGGGATGCCTCGCGAGGCTATCGAGAGAGGCGGGGCTGATATTGTGGCACCGAGTTCCAAAATAGCAAAGGAAATAGAAAAAGCCGTAAAAAGGATATAACAGGTGAATATGAACATGGCAAGCAAAAAAAGTGATGAAGATTACATTTTTTTAATTGAGTCAGAGGAAATGCTAATCGAAGCCTCCCGGGCGATCCTGGAAGTTGAACACTCCGGGATCGACCTGGAGGCAATGAATAAAGTCTTCCGGGCTGTGCATAGCATTAAGGGTGGCGCACAGATGATAGAATTCTTTCCGCTAGCAGAGATTGCGCATCACCTGGAAGATTTACTGGTTCCCTATAGGCAGAGCGACCAGAAAGTTAGCGATGAGATAGTCGGCCTGATTCTGAACGCAGTAGATCTTATGCAGGATCTTATCGCCGGCTACAAGGCAGGTTCAATAATTGATGAATTCAAGGTAAGACAGGAAGAGCTTTTAAAAAAGATAGGCAAACTCAAGACCGGTAAGAGCGTAATGTTATTAGATAAAGTTAAGGATGATATTAATAATACCAATAATAGAACTATAAATAATGATCAATATAAGAATTTAGTTTATATTAACTTATCTTTTAAAATAAACACAGACATGTTAAATGTTAAGCAAGTTCTAATAGAAAAAAGGTTAAGCGATTTAGGAACTATAATATATTTTAAAATTACAGGAAATTTAGATGAAATAGTTATAACAACTAATGAAACTTATTCAGCAATTGCAGATAATCTAAAAATTCAAGATGTTGAACAGATCCATATGTTATTCCTTAATGAAAACAGGAATAAAAGAGCAGTTCCTAAGAGTATTTTGGATTTCCTCGTTCGTAACTTTGAAGAATTGGCACATGAGATTTGGAATGGTGAAGTTGATGAAAATAATCAATCGATTGAACTATTGGAAAAAATGTTAATGAATAATTTACAATATATCCAACCAGACCTATATGATCGGCTATTCATCCTGGTTAAAACATTGAAAATATGGCTTGATCTTCAATATATTGAGTTAGCGCTAATAATAGAAAAACAGATCATTTCTATCTGGGAAGAGCTGTTCCCTATGAATTGCACACAAGAAATGTTTCGGCTCATAAAACTAACTGATAAACATATTGATCGGAACATTTTATTGGCGTACGTAAAGCAGGACGATATAAAATATTATTTTATAGATTTAAGCGAGGTCGAAGTTCTCGAGCTGGAGGAGTATGAACATCTCCGCACTTTTAAGGAAGCTTTAACTGCTGAGGGGAAAGTGGTTCACTTAACGACCCGTAATCGAAGGCACCTGTTTTTGCCTAGAACTATAACCGGTTTAGCGCTTTATTCGAGTCCGTCCCAAGCTTTTTTTGATCTGAAAGGTGGAGACGAGTTGCAGAAACAAATGAATGTCCTGGTTGTAAACGAGGAACTCAGTGATATTGGTCTGAGCAGCAATAAATACAGCATTAAATATGTGGCCTCTATTCCGGAAGCCGAAGCATCATTTAAGACAGAGAAGCACCATATAGTGATAATTTACTCCTATAATAATGAAGAATATTTGGAGCTGGTTCGCTTTATCAAGGACTATGATGTATTCACTGAAATTATTGTCGTAAAGTTGGAGCCGTCCATAGATTCGCTGGTGCAGGCCTTTGAGGGCGGGATTTATGATTTTTTAGTTGCTCCGGTTACGGAAATAAAGTTAATAGAATCGATAAATGGAGCCACTCAAAAAATTACTAGATTATGGTCACAGATAGAGAAGTTAGCATTGAATAAAAAAGCAACAAGATTGGAGGTCATTGATGTCTCAAGATGAATATTATGATAAGATTGTAGAATTAATCTATAAGGAAACGGGAATATCATTTGATGAAAATAAAAAATATTTCGTTGAGCGAAGGATTAACGATAATATAAAAAATTTACGATTATCAAGCTCAAAAGATTACTATCGTTTGCTTAAATATACAAAAGAAGAATATCATATTCAAAAATTGATCAACGATATAACGATAAATGAAACATATTTTTTCAGAGATTTCGATCAACTTGACAATTTTGCAGAAACGGCTCTACCTATTTTAATCCGTGAAAAAAATAAAACTCGCAACATAAGAGTATGGAGCGCAGGTTGCTCTACTGGTGAAGAACCGTACACATTGACCATAATCCTGCTGGAGTTGCTGCCTGATCCTTCTAAATGGGAGATTGAAATAACGGGCACAGATATTAATACTCGAGTTTTGGATGAAGCAGAACGTGGAGTATTTAACGAACGATCTGTTAAGGATGTCCCCGATGAATACCTAATAAAGTATTTTAAACTAAGTAAGGATAAATACCTGGTGAACGATGAGGTAAAGCGGCTGGTTAATTTTCAGTACGGAAATATATTAAATCGTGATAGATTGGATTATTTTGATCTGATATTTTGCCGTAATGTATTAATATATTTTGATGATGATATAAAAAGTAGAGCAATAAATAATTTTTTTGATTCTCTAAAGCCTGGTGGATTTATTTATTTAGGTCATGCAGAGACATTTAATAACCTTTTAAATAAATTTAGGACGATAAACGTGAAGAATACGAATATATTTTGCAAGCCTTAAAGAATTAGGTGATCATTGTGATAAATAAGAACATTATACAATATGGTATTACTAGCATTGGCAGGGCGCTCGCGGAAATGAGGAATGATATTTCCTTAATTGAACCTCATTTGGAATATATTAAAAAATACTCTTCTCTGTGTGAATTTATTGAGATCAATAGGATATGTTATGAGTTACAGCGCCTTATGGTTTTTATTAACAATAATAATTTGTATGAATCATATATTGGAATTATTAATGAAATATTGGATGACTTTGAAGATATAATGAATGTGTCTAGAAATGCCAGTAGTAATATTAATAATATAGATTATATTAATAAAATTAACATTGATTTCTTGTTAGAAAAAATTAATAATATTATTTTATCTGGGACAAAAAACACTGGACAAATTGATTATGATAGCAGCAATGATCAATTGGAGATAGATCTAACAGAGTCCTTTATTTTAGAAGTCGAAGAAAACTACTCGTATGTATGCGATGAACTCTTGGTTTCTTTGAGCAACAACCCTAATAACAACGAATTGATCTGCGAGCTTTTCAGGGTCATCCATTCTTTAAAAGGAAACATCGGATTATTGATCAGTTCTTTCTCAAAGGAATCCCATAATGTGAATAATGCTCAAGTAGTCCTGGAAGTCTTTCAGAATATCGAGACCTTGCTTGAAGAAGTTAGAGCCGACAAGTTGAAGTTATTACCGAATATAATTGATATATTTTTTAAAACGATGGATTTATTGCCTGAATTAGTGACAGTTATCAAGGAAGATCAGGGGCAAATTATTAACAAAAATATATTAGATGAAATAAAGGATGCTAGAGAAAATATTATCAAGAACAACGGAAATATTGAAAATAGCACAAATGTTGTTAGTAAGACCATAGACATTTCCAGTAAAACGATTAGGGTAAGTGAAGATAAATTAACCAAACTTATCAATCTAAGTGGTGAACTTGCGACAATAAAGAATACGATCGTTCAGCTTGTACGCAAAATTAATACAGAATATAACCTTCCCTCTTTAAGTAAAGAGATTAAAGAAACCGGAATTCAAATTGACCGTATCTATAAAGATATGGAACAAACGACGTTATCGGCGAGGATGGTTGAAGTTAAACATGTATTTCAAAAATTCCCACGCGTCATCAGGGACTATTCTATGCAATCCGGGAAAAGAATATTTCTCGTGATGGAGGGAGAAAACACTGAACTAGACAAGACCATTATTGAAAAAATAGGTGATCCTCTGATGCATATGGTGAGAAACTCTCTTGACCACGGGATCGAGATGCCAGAAGAGAGAGAGTCTGCTGGAAAGAGCCCCGAGGGAAAAATTATCTTAAGGGCATTTAACCGGGGAAGAAGCATCATTATCGAAATTGAGGACGACGGTAGGGGGATCGATGTAGAAAAGGTAAGAAGGAAGGCAATAGACAAAGGATTTATAACAAGCATACAGGCTGCTGGGATGACAAAAAAACAACTGACAAATTTAATTTTTGCGCCGGGATTTAGTACGGCTGAAAAAACTACAGATGTATCTGGCAGGGGGGTGGGCATGGATGTTGTCAGAAACAACATTTCTGCCTTAAAGGGTTCAGTCAATGTCTTCAGTCAATTAATGAAAGGTACAAAGATCACAGTCCAGCTGCCCCTTACGCTGGCTATTACAAAAGGGTTGCTCACCAGAATAGATAACCAGATATTTGTTTTTCCCATCGATAATTTGGTGGAATCGCTTAAGGTGAATTGCAACGACCTGATGTCTGCAAGGGGGGAGAGGATATTGGTAAATAGAGGGGAGCTAATAGGTATCATTTCTTTGGCTGAGGTTTTTGGTCTGCCTTATAGCGAGAAAACGGAGCTTTCCACTGTTATAATCACGGACGGCGAAAATAAAATGGGAGTTGAGGTGGACCAGATAATAAACGACCAGGAGATACTGGTAAAACCGCTTCCGGAAAATTTAACCGGCGATCAAATAATAAGCGGCGCCACTATTCTAGGTGACGGTACAATTGCCTTGGTCGTTAACTGTTTAGAATTAATAAGCAAAGGCAATTAATTAATCTGGGGAGATTAGCAGATGACGCAATATGTTCATACCCTAGTAATATCAACCAGGAATGTATTAAATGAGTTAGGTATTGAAACGAGCAATTTGTTTTTTATCAAGGAAGAAAACGTGGAACAGTTTGATGTTGCTGTTATCATCGGGCTTGCCGGGGGACTGCGGGGGAGCCTCGCTTTCATACTAGATGAAGATGCTGCAATTTCCATAGCAAGCATTATGACTAGTGAAGAATTGCGAACATTGAATGATGTAGTTAAAAGTACTCTATGTGAATTGGCAAATATGTTCGCAGGAGCATTTATTTCAAATCTTCATTTTAAAGTTGAGATAACACCACCAACACTAGTTATAGGAAAAGATATAAAACTTCAACAATATATGAATGATAGTGTGTATAGGGTTGTTATTCCATCAAAAAGGGGCCACTTAAATTTGAGCCTTGGATTAGAAATAAAAGGGGGTAACTAATATGCCCAAGTCTGTTCTTGTTGTTGACGATACTGCGTTCATGAGAACAAAACTTAAGGCTATCCTTGAAGGTATTGGTCTCACTGTGATAGGAGAGGCTTCAGACGGAGTTCAAGCTGTAGAACAATATAAGAAAATGAAGCCAGATATCGTGACACTGGACATTACAATGCCTGTAATGGATGGTATGTGTGCTTTATCTGAGATCATGCAATATGATTCAAAGGCGAAAGTTGTGATGGTTTCTGCTTTAGGATATGAAGACTACATTGTGCAAGCAATAAAATCTGGTGCACGAAATTTTATTATAAAGCCATTTAAAGATGATAAAGTGAGAGAGGTCGTTTCTGCGCTATAGGAGTGGTCATCGTATGGTAGAAAGTGATTTACTGACACAATTTAAAGATGCCACTTTAATTATGTTGGAGCAGCTTGGATTTACAAGTGATGAATTGGATGGAACTGATATATCGGATAAAATTACTCAGTGTGATAGCGGAGTAAGCTTTTTAACAACCGTTACAGGCGATATGGAAGGCGAAATAATATTAACTATTGGGAAAGAAGTTGCGTCAAAGCTTACTGAACGTTTAATTGGCGGACTTATAGCTATATCATCACAGATATATCAGAGTTCATTAGAAGAATTTTGCAATATCTTAATTAGTCAAGTATGCAAACAATTAAATAGAGGGGGTGTTAAATTAAGACATACCCCCCCGAGACTAACAAGAAATGTTGATTTAATCACTGAGCCATTAATTACAATGAATTTTAAATGTGGCTTGGTGAGCTTGTCATTTAATGTTAGTAGCAAAGAAGAAGAGGAACAACTTTCACTGTTGATTAATAAAATTAGGAATTATGATTTAGCGACTTGGGAGCACAGCTCTACAGTTGCATTATTAAGCCATAGGATCGGTTCAGAAATGGGATTAACTGGTTGGAAATTAGATGAATTATTTAATGGTGCAATACTGCATGATATCGGGAAATGTAAAATCTCCGAAGATATTATTTTAGCCCCCAGACTGCTGACCGATGAGGAATGGACTTTAATGCGGGAACATGTAACTTATGGTACGGAAATTATGAAGGATTATAAAAATTTGATTTGGTTAGTTCCTTATATTCGTTATCATCACGAACATTGGGATGGAAATGGTTATCTCAAATTAAAAGGGGAATCCATTCATGCCGGTGCGAGGATTGTCGCTTTAGCGGACGCCATTGATGCCATGATTGGACCACGTTTATATCGTGATAGCTTATCACCAAAGGAATGTATTGAAGAAATAAAAAAACATGCGGGTACACAGTTTGACCCAACAGTTGTCCAAAACTTTTTAAATTTAGTATCAAAACAAGGGAAAGATTTATGGGATGAATTAAAGTCTATTCATATATGGCATTACTAGAGAGACTACTATTTGACAAGGGAGGATGACGCGTAGTTATGGAAGCGAACGACGGGGCTGCCGCAAAGAACGGCGAGAAGGATTTATTAGTGTTCGATGCACTTCATGTACCCGTGTTTGTTGTAGATAGAGACGGAAAAATTGTTCGCGGTAATAACGCCTTTGCGGAGTTGGTGGGCAAAAAGAGAGAGCAGCTCAAGGGAACTTCCATCACCTCCCTGATCAATTCAGAGGAGAGCGGCGTGCAGAGGAGCCTCTCTGGTGACAGCGCCTTTATCGAGACCTGGGCGACAATCAAGGACAAGAGGTATTTCTTCGAGTACAGGCCCACCCCGACCTTTGATTCCAAAGGAGATATCACAGGGGTCATCGAGGTGATCATAGATCGCACTGGCCAGAAGCTAGCGCTGCAGGCGGTGCAAGAACTGGTTGACAAGGCCAAGGCCGGGGATCTTTCAGCGAGAGCCCGGGTCGTCGCCGAGGGGGATTACAAGGCCCTGGTGGATGGCATCAACGAGATACTTGACGGCTTCATCAACCCGCTGCTGGTTGCTGCTGATTACATCGAGCGTATCTCTAAGGGTGACATCCCGGATCATATCATGGAGGAGTACAGCGGAGGTTTCAACAACATCAAGAACATGCTGAACAATCTCACCGAAGAGATAAAGGGCATCCTCAGCCAGATGGGATCCCTGACCGAGGCAGTTTCCGGGGGTGTTCTCACCCGGCGCGGGGATGCCGAAAAGCTCCACGGCGCCTACAAAGAGATTGTACAGGGCATGAACGGCCTGATCGATTCCATGGCGAACCCGCTCGGAGACCTCACCGTATGCCTGGAAAGGATGGCGGTAAACGACCTGACCAAGAAGATGTCCAAGGACTATCCGGGTGTCTGGAATGAGCTTAAAAACGCCATAAACGGGACGTTGGAAAATGTAATACGCGTCCAGGAAACGGTGATTAAAATCGGTAACGGAGATCTCAGCGATTTAAAGGTCTTTAAGGAAATCGGTCGGAGATGCGAAAATGACCAGTTGGCGCCAGCTTTTATCAAGATGATGAGCGCCATCGATTTGCTGATCGGTGAGATTAACCATATGAGCAGCGAGCATGACGCCGGGGACATCGACGTGGTGATCCCTATTGAGAAGCTCGAGGGAGCATACAGAACCATGGCTGATAGCGTCAACAAGATGGTGGACGGCCACATCGCCGTCATGAAGATGACGATGGCCTGCGTCGAGGAGATTGGCAGAGGCAATCTAGAAGCACCGCTGGAGCAGTTTCCCGGCAAGAATGCCTTCATTAACGATACGATTGAGCGCCTGAGAGACAACCTGTGGAATTTCTTAGCCGAGATGAACAACATGAGCAGCGAGCATGACGCCGGCGACATCGACGTGGTGATCCCTATTGAGAAGTTCGAGGGAACATACAGAATCATGGCTGATTACATCAACAAGATGGTGGACGGCCACATCGCCGTCAAGAAGAAAGCGATGGCCTGCATCGCCGAGTTCGGCAGGGGCAACTTTGAAGCCCTGCTGGAAACGTTCCCAGGCAAGAAGGCCTTCATCAACGAGACCATCGAGCAGGTGAGGATCAACCTGAAAAACCTCATCACGGATGCTGAAATGTTACATATGGCGGCAATCGAAGGGCGCCTGTCAACAAGGGCCGATATTTCAAGGCATCAGGGTGATTTTCGCCGCATCGTCCAGGGAGTGAACGAGACGCTGGACGCCGTGGTCATGCCGGTCAACGAGGCCTCCGAATGCCTCAGGGAGATGGCCAAGGGCAACCTGGACGTGGAGGTGAAGGGAGACTACATGGGCGACCACGCCGTCATCAAGGACAACCTCAACGCCACTCTGGCATCCCTCAACGACATCATGAACCAGGTCTCCGTGGCAGCGGATCAGGTGGCCACCGGGGCGCGCCAGGTCTCCGACTCCAGCCAGTACCTGTCCCAGGCGGCCACGGAATCGGCCAGCTCCCTCGAAGAGATCACCGCCTCCATGCACGAGCTGACCTCCCAGACCAACATGAACGCCGAAAACGCCACCCAGGCCAACCAACTGGCCGCCCAGGCAAGGGTCAGCGCCGAGAAGGGCGAAGAACAGATGAGCAACATGGTCAAGGCCATGAACGACATCAACGAGTCCGCGGCCAGCATCTCCAAGATCATCAAGGCGATCGACGAGATCGCCTTCCAGACCAACCTCCTGGCCCTTAACGCCGCCGTCGAGGCAGCCAGGGCCGGCAAGCACGGCAAGGGCTTCACAGTGGTGGCCGAGGAGGTCCGGAACCTCGCCCAGAGAAGCGCCGCCGCCGCCAAGGAGACCGCCGAGATGATCGAAGGCTCCATCAAGAAGACCGGGGTGGGCACCAGGATCGCCGAAGACACATCCAGGGCCCTGGAAGAGATAGTCTCGGGCGCCACCAAGGTGACCGACCTGATCGGGGAGATCGCCTCCGCCTCCAAGGAGCAGGCCCAGGGCATCGGCCAGATCAACCAGGGACTCTCCCAGGTGGACCAGGTAACCCAGCAGGTGACCGCCAGCGCCGAGGAATCCGCCTCCGCCAGCGAGGAACTGTCCAGCCAGTCCCTGCAGCTCAAGCAGATGCTGGACAAGTTCAACCTGAGAAAGCAGGGTTTCGACATGGCAGCTTCCGGGCTGCCGGAGGGGATCACCCCCGAGATTCTGTCAATGATCAGGGACATGATACTGTCGCAGCAGCAACGCAAGGATGGCACGGCAGCTGCGGGACAGTCCGGCATGCAGTCCAGGCCCCCAGGCGGCAAATCTCCCAAGAAGAACGCGATCAGGCCATCTGACATCATTGCCCTTGATGACAGCGATTTTGGAACGTTTTGAAACCATGAAATTGTGAGCTTGCCGTAAGATATGGGGCGTTCCTCAATAATGGTTCCACCTGGACACACTATGCTTCCGTTGCGTTTTATAGCAGAAAAATAGGATGCAAGGTTGACTGGGACCAGTCCCAGCAAGCGATTACGGTGACCTATTCCGGGCCTTGACAGCAACACCTTATTATTGAAAAAGCGGCCGCCCAGTAGGCGGCTTTTTACCGGTTTTTACATTGATTCATACATCCTTTTCATCTTTTAAAACAGATAACCCCTATTCCGGGTTGCCGGAATAGGGGTTTACATCCGATCTAAACTGGCAACCCGACCGTCATGGCCTTGCGGCTTTAGACTCGTTGGCTTTGCGTCCCCGGCTTTCACCGGGTTTGCCTTTTTCAGTTTGCATTTTCATTATACCACAGCTCCCGCTTCTGAGCGGAGCGGAAGCGGGGGTAGTTTACAAAAGCAAGTGAATATCACTGCATTACAAGATCAGAAAAATAGATGTTTGTGACCTTTCCGCTGGTTAAATCCTTATTGAGACTGTCCATTGATAGATCCTTAATCTTTACACGATTATTCAAAAAATCTTCGCCTGTTTCGCTGTTAAATAGGCTGATTAGGCAGTCACGTAACTGAGGTTCATTGTTCTTTATCTCGGTTTCCACTGTTTTGTCACTGGTTACCAGTACAATCGAAGTCTTTATGTATTTCATATCACTGGTATCCGAAAGATTAGTAATTATCTCCCCTAAATCATAAGTATAGGTTATTGTTGAGGATGGGGCTGCGGCGGTGGCATGTGCTTGCTTGATGAAAAATAAGCCTCCGCATACTAAAGCAATAAGAACGATACCAAAAACGACTTTAGTAGCAGTGGAACCAGATTTATTACCTGCTTCCGATTTCTTATCTTGTCCATCTTCTGTAAGACCAGCCATGTTTGTCCTCCTTTAGTCTAAAATATAACCCCCGTCTGGGGATGCCCAAAACGAGGGTTTATATTTTTACTACCCCTCACTGGCAACCCGACCGTCATAGCCTCTCGGCATTAGACTCGTAGCTTTGCGTCCCCAGTTTTCACCGGGTTTGCCTTTTTCAGTTTCTTACTACTATTTACTATACAACGTTTTCACAGATCCGCAAGCATTGTATATCAATTTCCTACTACAGTCCTATATGAAAGCTGTCTTGCTAACCTTAAACTGCCGCCGGCTCATTATAAAGCAACCGGCACCACCAATCTGAATCGAGCGGCTTTTCGAGGAAGGGCGCAGGCGCACCAAGGTGATCGGGCGGTGGTCGATTGCTTCGGAATCGGTGGACTGAGAACGGAATCAATGGTCTCCGATGGAATATGCAATATGCAGCAGTCATCTTATTAGCGTTTTCTTAAGACACTCACTGCAGCCCGTAGTGCAGGTTCCTATGGTGCTGGCGATTTAACGATTTCTAAGCTTCAGTGGGGGATTGCCTTCCCCCACTGAAGCTTAGAAATCGTTAATCCAGGGACGTAGCCGCTCTTATCCCACCGCTTCATGTACTCCGCATTCTTCAGGCCGGGCTGTAAGCCCGGATGCGGAGGAGAAGCGGGGGCATTAGAGCGGGTAGTCATCGCGGGTAAAATTAGGTCAGGAACACAGAAAACGTGATTGTCACGCTTGAGGGATATAGAACGCTGGAAATATTCAACCCATTGGAGGTGATAGAATGAGGGATTTAAGCCGATTGACGCCGGAAGAGCGTGCGTGGTTCGAGGAGATAAAGGACGAAGAGTCTGCCCTCAGGGATGTTCATGAGATACGGTTATGGAATTATATCGAAACCAGATATCTAAAACCGCAGGAAAGGATTGACAGGGTTAATGCCCTTGCGAAAGAGATAGCAGCAAAATACGGGTTCAAGATAGTAAAAAGCCCAAAACCGAAACTCCCCTGACCGGTATCTGCTTAATGTGGCAAAATGAAAAGAGCGTACCCACCAAATTACCGGGTACGCTCTTTTTGAACTGTACTTACTTGCCTAGGACGGTGAGCATCTTGTAAATCATCACCGCTGCCTGTGCCCTGGTGGCGTCGTCATCGGGGGCAAGCGTGTCGGTGTTCATCCCGCTGACGATCCCCGACTTGACGCCCTCTTCCATGCCGGTGACTGCCCAACTGCTGACCGCCGATCTGTCGCTGAAGGCAGTCAGCTCGGTCCCGTCAACGGTGGGAGCCCTGGTTCCCAGGGCATGAGCCACCATCACGGCCATCTGCTCCCTGGTGATCGCTGCGTTGGGAGCAAACAGGTGATCACCCGTGCCGGAGACCAGGCCGGCATAGACGGCGGTGTTGACGGAGTTGTAGCACCAGGAATCGGGTGTGACGTCCGTGAACTGGCCGGTCGTGCCGGCAGTGTTC
>Ga0116107_1000617_pt1 | contig 26122 bp, 24 predicted proteins | sample June2015DPH_6_10_FD_88969 | JGI IMG/M metagenome (GOLD analysis project Ga0116107, IMG submission 88969) | Peatland microbial communities from SPRUCE experiment site at the Marcell Experimental Forest, Minnesota, USA - June2015DPH_6_100 | ecosystem: Environmental > Terrestrial > Soil > Wetlands... | reverse complement strand
GTCACTGGCAGTACAGGGTGGTTCAAGTATTGGGGTTGGAATTACGCCGGTAAAACCGTAAACGAGATCGGTGATCCTCATGTCCCGATGAACACCAATTTCGATTACGTTCTCTATCTTGAGGTCGAACCATTTGCGTATATCCGCATGAACTGTTCGGTATGGACTGGAGGAACGGGGATCAACGTTACTGGGTACGTTGATTCAGGCGGCAAGACTGTACAAGTTTCTGGGAGTATAACGGGAGTAATGGCCGACGTTGACGAGGACAATAATCTCGAAGTGACAGCAGCAAATACTCTGTGGGTGCATGATTACACCGTCCCCGCCGGAAAGATAGCGTATATCTCATCGGGTAACGAGATGGCTGTTGGGGCTCTAACCATCGACGGAACACTTGCAATCTATGGGACAGTAAGATGCAAATCGGTAACTCAAGCAGCCAATAGCACGTTGATCATGGGGCCTGGTGGTATTCTCGAAGTCAACCCACTTTTATAAAACAATAGGAGGGTAAATTAGATGGCAATTACAACAGCTTTTCCGATTCTGACGGGTACGTTTCAATGGGGTTATGATCCTACCATTCCGGCTATTCTGATGCAGAGATGGACTGTCACCGCGTGGGAAACAGAATGGGTACTCAACCTGACGACCGGCCTTATAGCAATGAGAGAGGTCTATGCTCTTGGTACACTGGCAGCGGACTACACGACCGCCTCGGCAACATACGTTGCTACAGGCCATACAGCGGTTCTAACGCCTATCGGGACAGCGATAGAGGTTGTAGTGGATATCACTGTCCAGAACAGCACAATCAACGACGGAGTGGGAATCGCTCTCTATCGCACAGCAGGAAGTGCCCCTGTTGCAGGTGCTGCTTTTGGCGGCTCTGATACGAAAGTCTGGGAGCAGGCCACTACTCATGCCATTGCTGCTTGTAACATGCAGGTAGGCAATGGATTCGTTGATACCGGGCTTACCGCTGGAACACCGTACACATATTACGTCGTGATGAAGGCGATTACCGGCGGTACAGCCAAGGAAGTCGGGCAGGCTACGCTGGTGAACGCCAGCACGCTGCAACTGGAAAATGAGTAGGGAGCGATCAGCATGGCTCTTGGACTACGATTAGGATATACGACGGTGAGCGCAGGGATGGATAAACTTCTGCGCCCTATGGGAACGAAATCGGGTTTGCGGTTTCCGATCAGTAGATCAGGTTTACTAGCTGAGTGGCTTTTTACTGAGGGATCAGGCCAAGTTGCTCACGATTCCAGTGGTAACGCAAATCACATGACCCTTGGTTCCACTCCAGTAGTCGATGTCAATGATCCTGCGTGGATACCAAACGGGTTGCTCTTCAATGGTGTAAGCGCGGGTTGTGTTGTAAACCTCAGTCTTGCACCATACAATGCCATGACAATCGAAAGTTGGATGAAGATCAACCTGTCGGGTAATTTCGTAAATTATCCAAAAACTTTGATGTATGGTTACACGAATAGAACCGACTGCTCGATTACTGGACAGGGCGGTGGCAAGAACATATACTACGACATCTATTTTTGGGATGGTTCAACGGGCCACAGTGAAGGGCACGAAATTTTATGCCCACTGAATGTCTGGTGGCATTATGTTGTTACAATCAACAAGTTGGCAAGTGGATACAGTGATGCTTTTTACTGTAACGGAGTATTGTTAGCTACTATCAATAACATCAACTTGGTATGGACAGCACCAATGCAGAGTCCGACGCAGAAACTTGGTTTTGGGTGCCATAATGATTTTGCCGATAATCTACCTTGTACTCATGGACCTACGAGAGTTTGGACAAGAGCGCTGGGTGCTGATGAAGTTGCTTCTCTTTACAACTACACAATAGCATTGACAGGTGGTGCTGCAGCATGATTTTGGTGTTTGACAATATTAATACGGCAAATCAGGTATGTAAGAACCTTAATTGTACCCCATCCGGTGTCTATCTTTGGTATCCGGCGGCTGGCTCAGAAACAAACCAAATAGTGTATTGTGCCAGTTTGGATGGTAGACAGGCTATCGACTACCCATTCAACGACACTGATTCTGCATGGTTGACGGAGCAATTACAGGGGCAAACAGGGGTTCAGATTCTCAACTTCTTACCGGATGATTGGCAGTGGCTGACCGGCCCCTGATCTCGCGCTTTCGGAGGGCTAATCTTCAGTAGGATTTAACGGCTACAAGGCCGTTTTTTGTTTTTTTGCAAAACAAAAGGAGGAATGAAATATGGTGGAACGTAATGCCGCAGATGTTGATCCGTTGTTTCTAGATGCTGTCGATCTACCGAACGTGAATAGCATCGCTTTTACTAACGGTGTGACCCTCTACTCACTTACCACCGCGATTACAGCGAACAGCACGGCTACATCGTTGCCTGCCAATGTCTCCCTTGCGATCACCAGCAACGCCACGGGAGCAGGGATGATTTTCGTTTCTGACGGCTCGAAGTGGCAGTTACTGCCTTCGGGTACTGGCGCTACCTTGAATGATATCCAGACCCTGACCAACAAGACGCTGACGACTCCGATCATCGCTTCGATGTATCAGGATGCTGGGAAAACCAAACTGATGACTCTGCCCAACACGGCCAGTGACACCCTCGTGACTTTGGCCGCGACGCAGACTTTGACGGGAAAAACCCTGACCGCTCCCAAGGGTGTAATGCTGAATCTGCTGACAACCGTTACCCTAGCGCAACTCCAGGCCGGCGAGATCATTCTGGCGAACATTGCAGGTGCTACGATCACGGTGCTTAGTTTCCGTCTGGTTGTGAACGGAACAGCGGGTGGCTCTGGCAACTTCATCCTGGAGGACACTAACGGCGCTCCAGTTGTGATCGTGACAGTCGCCGAAGCTCAATTGTCGGGGATGATTAAGCCAGATACAGCAAGCATAACTCTGGGGGCAGGGTATCTTGCTCCATTGACAACCGCGAAGGGTATCCAGATCCCGGCCGCGGCCGGGATCACGACTCTGACGAGCGTTACCGTGTCCATCGACTATGTTTTAAGCTAAAAAAGGGGGCGATCTTATGCCGCTCCAGGCCGGATATTCCTCAATAGAAAAGATGTGATGGCTTACGCCCCTCAAACAAGGAAGTTCTCAAGCAACAGTTTCAGCTAACATATCCGAGCTTAGACATTCGGGCTACCCTGAAAAGCAAGCGATAGCGATTGCGGAGAGCGAAGCGCGCAAGCATACACATGAGGCTGTAAAACGGCGAATTAAGAAATAGGAGGCTTGAAAAAAGTGTTAGGATTCCAGTTCACTTATAACGACCGGGGAATTAGAGTCTGTACGTATTGCTACAACACTCTGTTTACGGGGCAGAAGAGTATTGAGTATGGAGCAGATTTCATCTGTGAATCCTGCTTCAAACTGATGGTGGATGTCGGTAGGAAATTTGGAATGCTGGGAGAGCCTGTTTCTGAATTGCCAAAGTATCTTGTCTGCAATGTCGAGGGTTGCGGTGAACGCTTTGATAACCATGGGTCATTCATGGCACACAGGAAGCAGCATAAGAGGGGGGCAAGCGTATGATCGCTATTACCATTGCATTGATAGTGGTTCTTTTGGGTGTGGAGTTTATGCGTTTTATAGAGAAGATCCGCATTGAGAAAATGTATATGACCAACGTGGATAAGTCCTTCGAGCGAATCGACAAATGCCTAGATCGGATCATGGCGACCAACTATACGATCTACAAGTGGGGCGAAGCGATGACTGCCCCAGTACAGCCAACGCCGCAACCGCAACCTTTTGACGAAGATGCTTTCTTGAGGACGCTACAACCAGGAGACTAATTAGCCTTTTTCTCGGCGAAGTCTTTCTCTTTCTTCCAGCAGCATGAGAAGCCTGATAATCCCGTAAAACATGACAAATAGATTCGGTATGCATAGCCAATGAGAAACAGCAGATGACACCATAAAAATAATGAGCCAAGAAATGAAGAATGCGTAATCAAGAAGTGCAATCCAATTCATTTTGTGTTTCATTGCAAATTTAACTCCTTCTCAATGGTACTTTCGTAAGACTGTTCAATCTTGGGTGAATCGCAGCATATTTGAAGTGCCCGAAGAGCATTGATGTTGCAAATTGCAAGTTCATAACCGGAGTCACCGATGAAAAAGCCTTCCTGTTTGTAAATGTGTGTATGGGATGCTTCGTGCATGAGCGAAGCTACATAATAGGCAACCTGGTCGCTGTGATTTGGCAAATCTTGTTCGACTAACGAAAAGTCACTGTCAACATAGTGAACATTCTTATTAATGTTGAAAGCGGTATAACCTTTTTCTCCAGGTCCGAAGTCAATCGTCGTGATCCCGGTGCAGATGTAGTCATAAACGGCTACGTCTTTTTGTTTGGTTAAATTTAAGGCTTCGTGGATAAGAGAAGTGAAATCATTAGGACCTGTGATCATCGGCTCAATAATTGGATCAGTTGTGATGAAAACGCTGTCTCCGTTCCAATTGACTTGAGCGCCAAGACTCTCAAAGACGGTTTTGATGGGCACCATTGTTTTACCATCAATGATCTGCGCGTCACTCTGTATTTTCTGTCCATTGATGTAGATAGAGATTGGATTATCAGCATAGGCAATTCCTATTATTGAGAATAAGGCAATGAGAATCGGAACCAAAATTCTCTTTTTCATGGAAATTCCCCCCTATGGAGGATGGTAAGCCCGGTTAAACCTTTTTGTCAAGGAGGTAAATAAAATGGCAGTAACTACAGTTAGTGGAATTATGGGCGGTACGGCTTTTCAAACTTCGGACGGAAACCAGTTTTCGTCACAGTCTGCGGCTACCTCGCATGAAGCATCTTTACAATCGGCGGTCAGCAGCCGTATAACTGCGCCCAGTTCTAGCAGCACGGGCACAAGTTCAAGCGCCAACACAACAGGATCAAGTGGTGGTTCCGTACAGGATTTGGTAGGAGCAGACCTGGGTAGTTTACTAAATGCTAAGCTGGGCACTACACCTGCGGCTCCCGTTACTATCGGCACAACTGCTGATTACTTTGGGAACACAGGGGGCAAAAACGCGGACGCGGCGGGTACTGCTGGCGTATCTCAGGTTGCACCAGTCGCAGCACCAGTTGCCACACCGCCCCAAACAACAAATCTTCCCAGTGGGATTACTTATGATTCCAGTGCTGGCGACTATAGCTGGACAGCGCCAAATGGCACACTTTATGGATTCGCTAGTCTACAGGATGCAGAGAAGTATGTGGCTAGTTGGGGATCTGGCACAACGCCCGGATTTACAATACAACCTGTTGCTACAACGACTCCAACAACGACTACAACGACAGCGCCATCGACCACGCCGCCAATCCCGGTAACAGTGTCTCCAACTATATCGGCAGCAACTCCAACAACGCCTACCGCGCCCACGGTCGCCCTTCCTTCGGGTATGGGACAGAGCGCCAGCGGGTTTACCTACCAGGGGGGCGCTTCTGCGGCGATGCCCGATATTAACACCCTCATGAATACTTACCAACAGGTATTCGGCAACGTGCCTCCGGGATTGCAGCAATATTTACAGAGTGGCGATGTTCAGCAGGCACTCCAAGGAAACACACCTATGTACATGCAAAACGATGCCCAATGGCAACAATTTTTGCATCAGGCAGTGCAAAACAGACTGGCACAGAATCAAACACAAAACCAGGGTAGTCAGACGCAAAGCAGTTAAACAGGGGGTTCCGATATGCCCTCACCGGCAGAAGTGTTCAAACTTTATAAAGCCGCCAAGGAGATCATCAAGCCCTACAAGAGAAACTGGTTGCTCAACGTCTGCTTCTTCATGAATGAGCAGTGGGTGGCTTACGATCCCTATACCCAACGCTTGCGAACGGTCATCCAAGATACAAAAAAGCCACGGCCAACGTCCAACATCATTCGTCCGAGGACGCGCCGGGAGTTCGGCGCTATCATGGCGCAGCAATTAAAGTATAACGTAGAAACTACTCCTGTGACCCCCGATTCCATTCAGAGGTGCAAAGCGGCCAAGGCATATCTTGATCAGCTTTATAAGACATATGATTTTGCCCGCCAATATCGTGATGCCGTGTTTTATGCCATGCTTTGCGGCTTTGGCGGTATTCAATGGTTATATGATTACAATGCAGGCCCTAAATACGACATGGCTGGGGAGATAGTTCCTGGTGGAGATCCAATGATCGATGCCTGCTCTCCCTTTGAAATGCTGTTCGATCCTCATGCCCGTTTTGTAGACGAATCCTCCTGGCTAATCCGGGAGAAGCTCCGCAGCAAGGAATACATCAGGCAGAAGTATGGTAAGGATGTGGCTGTCGGAACGAATTACGACATGATGAGCACTACTGTAAGCAAACTGAGAATGCAAAATGTTCAGAACCGTCTACCATCTGCTCCTGTGTCTACGTTTTACATGCGTTCAACGGATCGCTATCCATCAGGGTATTACTTAGTTTTCTCTGCTGAAAACGTCTTGTTCGAGGGGGATAATCCGAACGCCGGAATACCGGGCTGTGAAATTCCTTTTGAAATCATGCGCCATACTCAAATACCTGGGGAGATCATCGGCGATTCTTCAGTAACGGACATGCGGCAGATCAACGTTATCTATAACCGTTTACGCTGTGACATCCTGGAAAGCTCAGTCAAACTGGCAAACCCACCGTTAATCGCTCCTAAAGGGTCTCTGTGGCAGGAGCCTGGTTGGTATCCAGGTGAGGTTGTTTACACCAATCCTTTGGTACAACAGGGTAATCCTATCCAGCAAGTGCAGATTCAGCCGTATCCGCCATCGTTGCCAAATATTTTGCTGAGGTTGGAGCAAGAAGCTGACGAGATGGCTGGAGTAGTTAGGGGCGCACAACGGGGCGTGACGGGCAATCAGATGCAGCAGCTTATGCAAAGCACGGATGATGCCCGGCAACCTATGCGGGATGAATATACGAACATGGTGGAAAAATCCTTGAATGGTGTGCTTCAACTGGGGCGTGCCAACTGTGATTTGCCACGGTTTATCACTGTTTCCGGCGAGGATCAGGGAAGTGCTTTATTCAAAGGATCTGACATTCCCGATAACGCTAGAGTGGCGGTTTCCGTCAAGAGTAAAAAAACCCCGCAGGAGATCCAGGCGGACGTTGGTTTTGTCATGGGACTGACTGACCGGGGGATTGCTCAAGATCCACGTTATCTAATCAAGGCACAAAATCAGGAACTGGATTTCAATGAGATAACCGTTGATTTAGAGCTTGATGAAAAGCAGGCGCTCAGAGAAAACGATCAGATGAAGCAGGGCAATCCCGTTCAAGTGGAGGAGTGGCACAACCACATCATCCACAGGCTGGAGCATAACCGGGAGCGCAAGACCCCGGCGTTTGAACAGCAGCCGACTAAAATCAAAAAGATTTTCGATCAACATGATCAGCAACACCAGCAGTTTATGGCACAAGCTCAGTCACAGCAATCGCCACCTGAAAAGGGCAAACCTAACGCCAGGCCGCCTACTCAGATGCCACAACAAACTCCTGTTCCACCAGGAGGAGCAAAGGGCAAATTGCCACTTCAAGCCAGAGTGATGAATCCAAGTTACCGGGCTGGAGGGCTTGCAATATCATAAAAACCCATTCCTTCATGGAGCGGGTTTTTTAATAGGAAGAAAGGAGGCAGAAAATGCCAGTACCTAACAAACCTAACGATTTAATACAGAGTGCCGGGGGTGTCTCTCCGGGGGGATCGCCTTCAGGAAGTTCTTCTCTTGGAGCGGCACCTTCGGGGGGACCTGCTAATGGAAATCAAACAGGTGAAGTCAATCCTCAGAACGTGCAGCCAGGCAGCCCGGAGTCCGGGCAGGGTGATCCGCTTGACCAGATTGGACAGCAATTGGTTGAGATGATGCGGCAGAATCCGCAGTTGGCTTTACAGATTGCAGACTTGATTGAAGGAAAAGGAGGTTCACAACCAATGGACGCGACTATGGGTGGCGCTCCAGGTGGAATGCCTGGTGGTGCTCCTGCAACGCCAGCAGCACCAATGGCACCGTCAACACCAGCAGCGGGAACGAATTTTTCGCAGTTTGGCGCTCCGCAAGGGGGCCAGGGGCCTACGCAGATAGGTGGGCAAGGCGCACAAGGTGCAATATCAATGGGACAACTCCCCCCGCAGCTTCTGGCTCAGTTGGAAATGTTCCAGAAGTCAAATGCCGATCAGCATGTTGACCGGCAGATGGCACGAATGGGGCCACAGTATCAGAAGATGCGCGGTCACTTCGGGAACGCCCTGCCGGAAAATATGGACGAACAGGCATTGCTTCAAAAGGTCTCTGACGTGATGGGCGGCAAAGTCGATCCGTTTGACATCGCTCATGCCCTGATGGTTATGGAACAGGCAACTGGCGGAGAAGGGAACTTGAAAGATCGCATTCTCGCCGGGGCTGCCCAGGCCAGAGGCAGTAAACTCACACCGCCGCAGGAAGGCCGCGGCGGAGGCATTGCAACGGGCGAGAATCAGGATGGACAGGCAAAGCCCAAGAACTCCACTGAATTGATGAAGAAAGCACGGCAGATGTGGGAAAGTATGCAAGGTCAAACAGGAACTTAATTAACGGAAATTTAAGGAGGAATAACGATGGCACACGGCACACCGTCACCAGAAGTATTAGCATATTACTCTGCGTTTTTGAAGGAAGTCTACGATGACTACATCCGGGATAACGCCACGAAAAAGACGATTTTCCTGGATGAGTTGGAGCGCACGACCGACTTCACCGTTTCCACCCCCTTCGGTTTGCAGTTCTATGTTCCGATCATGTTAGGGCTGCCCCAGGGCCACAATACTACCGGAGAGTCCGGCGTACTGCCAAACCCGGGCCGGACGACCGGCGGCGGCGCGACCTTTACCCCGGTTCAGCAGACTGGTCGTATCGGGTTCACTTTCCGGGCGCAGAATGTCGGCGATAACAAGACCGCCGTATGGCAGGGTATTCCCACGTTGGAAATGGATAACACCGTCAAGTGGATGCGCCAGTCGATCAACCGGCAGATTTACTCCAACGGCATTGGCGTTGTCGCGACCTGCACCGCTACGGGCAGTTCCAATACGCTCACCATTTCCGACACAACGAAGTATCTTTTTGCCCAGGCGAACAATGGTGTCTATATTGACATCTCCCGTGCAACTATTGGGGACATCGCAACCAACCGCCAGGTATTGTCCAAGACTTCTACTTCGATTACCATTTCTGGTGCGGCGGTGGCTGTTAATACCGGCGATGTGGTTTCCTTCTATGGCTCTTACGGTTCGGAAATGCTCGGACTCGGAGCGGTAATTGGCTCCACGGTTTATGGGACGGCAATCTATGCCACAATCAACCCTGCTACCGCGGGTAACGAGGAATGGCAGAGCATTATCGTCAACGCCTCAAACGCTGCTGTCTCCGTGCCTCTAATGGACCAAGTGATCATGCCCATCGAGGATAACAACGGCGAGGTCTCCTTCATCGTCTGCGATTCTTCAACCTTCCGCGTAGCCGCTGCTGTTCTGACGGCCTACCGGCGCATACCTGTGGTTGAGACTCCGCAGCTTTCCGGCGGCCACAAGGGTATCGACTGGAACGGCATCCCGCTGATCCGTGACGGAAGAGACTGCCCGGTGAATACGGCGTGGTTCATCGACAAGGAAATCGTGAAGTTTGCAGAGATTAGTGATGGCGGATGGCAGGATCTTGGTGGAGACGTCATTCACTGGGACGGTCAGAGAGGCTATACGGCGATCTGGATCTGGGACATGAACATGGTTGCCCACTCCCGGAATCGTCTTGGCCTGCTCTACGGTCTTGCTGCTGCCTAAAACTACGAGCGCTCCTCCGGGGGCGCTCTCCTCTATGGAGGGAAGAAAATGTCCAAACTTATCCCGATTGAAACAAATGCTTTTTGCATCCCGGAGCGTCTGTGCGAGATAGACCCCAACATTCAGGTGTTTCTTGATACCCGCAGACAGAACTATGTCGTGATGACACTTGATGACGCCCGCGTAGCATATCGCTTGGGGGCGTGGCCCTACCTCGATCAGCGTGTTATTCAGGCAATCAGGCACGCTTATTGGATTGCCAGGACGACCGGCGATCCTTACAAGCAGTTGATTCGGGGTGTGGATGACCGTGAATACCGGGAAGATCGGGAGCTAACCAAGGCGACCGAGGAGATGTTTTACCGGCACGACAATAACTTCCGCTATATGGGCCAATGGCAAGGTTGGAGGGCGAGCTAGATGTTAAATCTGACGACCCTGCTTTCCAATGTACGGGACAACGTGCAGGACCCGAATTCTTTGCGCTGGACGGATACCCTGATTACTCAGTACCTGAATGCCGGGCAGGGCAAACTCGCTCCCAATGCTTTTCTTTTAAATAATTGGTCAGTGCCAATCCCGGCGGGTACGGATTTTGTTTCGCGCCCCTCCGACCTTCTGGCTCCCCAGGCATTGTTTTTTAACATCGAGGAGGATCAGTGGCCGCTTACCTTGCGTCATGGCGTGCCCGAAGATCCCAATACCATCCAGGGTGATCCCGACGTGGCTTACTTTGCGGCTGGATGCATTTATCTTCGTCCTGTTCCCAACCAGGACGGCAACCTGATTATTGGAGGCAATGCCCGCTCCGTGGACATGAACGTGAACAGCCCGGACACGAGCTATCCATCACTTGAAGACTCGGAAGATCCTATTGTGGCCTACGCTACTTATCGCTGCTACGTTTCCGATTCCGATCCCGTCAATTCGGGGTTGTGGCAGCAGATATGGGAGCAAGAACGCCTGGAATGGGTGCTTCTTGATGCCAGTAAAAATCCGCAACGTTCTCGAATCGAGCGTACTTGGATCTTCGATGATGTCGCTTTTTAAGGTGGTCACATGGCTAAAACTTCTAAAACTCCTAAAGCACCTAAAGGTTATGATGTTCAACGGATAGACGCCTTTGAGGGTTTGAATACGGATCATCCGGCTTCTATTGCCCCTGAAGAATTATCGCGAGCGGATAATGCTATGTTCACTCTTGCGGGTAGGATTCAACCGCGTCCAGGAGAGCTTAAACGATTCTCTTCTGACTTCGACCCTGGCGCGGTCAGGGGCTTGGGGGGATTCTACAAATCTGATGGCACCACGCGTTTGGTCATGGCCGCAGGAACAACATTGTATTCTGACACCCCGCATGTTATATTCAACTACCAGTCTCAGGTAGATTGGACTCAGAGCGGGGTATATGACAATACGACTACAACGAGTAGTGGAATAGGGCTTCCTATTCTTGGGACTCTGGTAAATTACAATACCAGCGCTTGGGAAATCGGCTGGCGCTTTACTTTGAATGAGACGGCTTTAACTGTGAACCAACTTCGGATATACTGTGTTAATCCTCCCGTTGCGGCGATCACTATAAACCTATGGAACGCTACAGGGACCAAGTTAGCTTCGGTCTCGGTTACTGCTATCGCCAACGCTTGGGTATCCGGGTCGATAACGCCCGTTGTCCTATCGGCGAGCACATCTTACGTCATCTCGGTTTCCTGGCCTTCGGGAACGAACAGCAGTTATTCTACTATCGTGAGTTACGCGGCAAATCCTCTCCTGACAATTGAAGAAGGAAGAATGGGGACTTTGGGAGCTTTCCCGACGACGATAGATTCAGCGGATATCTACGGCATTGTCGATATAGGCTATACCTACTACGGCGGGATCGCCATGGTAACTCCACCGGGAAATGCCTTTGCCCGCTTATCTGCGGCCTACATGCAGAACGGTACGCAGGTTACATCGGGCACTCCCCGGTATTATTCCTGCAACATGCTCACGGCGAACCAGAGTAATATTGAAACATCACTTGACCCCGGATACACGCCCATAGGAACAGGTGCGGTAACGAGAGATAACACCTACGCCTGGGAAGAAAGCTATTCTATAAAAGTTGTCAGTCAGGGGGCGTTATATACTGGTGTATCCCTGCGTAACGGTTCTGGTGGTTCATGGCCTGTAACCGCGGGGCAGTATTATACGGCATCATTTTATGCAAGAGGAAACACTGGAGGAAAGCAGATTTATATTGCTGCCTTCAACAACGATGGCACGGAGATAGGGAATAACGCCCCTACGACTCTAATCAATACAGGGTGGACACGCCTTACTTATACCTTCCAGATCCCAACGGGTAAAACAGGTGTCTATCTGTCGGCCTTTCAGAACGACACAAACAGCCATACGTACTGGGTTGACGGTATCCAGATCGAGAACAAGCAATATGCCACGTCTTGGCAGGTGGGCGATGGCATGGGCAGCGCTTACTTTGGCGAAGCATTGCAGATGGAGGAAGGCACGACCAACCTGCTTACGGCAAACCGGAGTCACCCGACAAGCGGGACAACCGGATTTACAGCCGCAAATGGGGCGACCCTCAGTATTGACGCAACAGAAACATGGGCGGGTACTTCAAGCCTAAAGGTTGTTACAACATCTGCAAACAACTATGAAGGCGTTTATGTTTCCACTAACAGTCCTAACCTTGGTGAAGGTGGGACGCCTGTAACAGCAGGAAATTCCTATGCCGTATCTTTTCATCTTTATGGTTCAGGATCAATAGGCTCAACGCTGTACTGGTATAATTCTAGCGGTACTCAGATTGGCGCTCCTCTATATCTGCCGGGAGCAACTGCAACATCCGCTTGGCAAGAGATTTCAGGCGTGGCTATTGCCCCAGCAACCGCTACATTTGCCGTTATACTTGTCTGCACCGAAGTACAGGCGGCTGTTACTTTCTGGGTTGACGGTATCCAGATCGAGAACAAGCAATATGCCACATCCTGGATCACTGGTAGTGCCACCCGCGCCGCTGAAACCCTGACCATCCCCACGGCGGGGGTGTTTGCGAAGGGGAATTGGGCGGTAGAGATGGTCTATATACCGACATCCAACACATTAGGAACGCAAGTGATGCTTTGTAGCTATGAGATCGACTCAAATAATTATTTCGATATTAGAATTACGTCGTCAGGGTATCTAAGCGGCGAAATAAAAAGCGGCGGAACCTTTTATGATATTGTCGATACGGTTGCCTTAACGGTGGGAACGCCATATCGAATTAGTTTTAGCGGCGATGGAACGCACATACGGTTATGCAAGGAAGGCTCACAAATAGGCAGCGATCTGGCCTACGTTGAACCTGTGGGAACACTTCCGGCGAATATGTATATTGGCTCATGGGCGGGTGGAACTGCGCAATGCGATGGACTGATCGACGACCTCCGCACCTCATCCAGGGCCCGAACGCTGGCGGAACATCAGGCGTATGTAACCAACCAACAACCCCAGGCTTGGGATGTGGACACGACTTACCTGCTCTCGTTTGATGGCAACCTGAACTACCCGGCTACCCGGCAGAGCGTCTGGCAAAGCCCGGTTTTGAACGCTTTCAACGCTTCCGATTATTCCACCTTGGAAGTATTGTGGGTTGACAACCAACCTTCGGGCACTACGGACTTTTGCCAGGCGAGAACTTCGGCAGACGGAGTAAACTGGTCAAACTGGTATTCGCAGATCAACGGCGGTACAGCTTCAGCGCCGCCAGAACCGTACTCCCAGATCCGTTTCATCCTGCAAGAGATAAGCAACGCCGGGTCTCCGAACGTAAGCACGGCCACAGTGTCTTATGCGGGCAATCCGTCTGCTGCGGTGATTAAAGCAGGAATGGCTCCTGCAAGCAAGTATTTCTTTGGGCAATTGCAGGATACCATGATCGTCTTTAATGGAGCAGATATTCCTGTTTCTTATGATGGAACGAATGTAAATGTATTATCTGCGGCTCCCAGAGCGGCAACATGTGCCATTTATGCAAACAGAACTTTTGCTGCTTGCACCCCCGGCTATCCGGCAAGGCTATACTACTCAGACCCGCTAGATATGACTTCGTGGCCTGCAATCAATTTTCAGGATGTGAACCCTTCCGATGGCGACCAGATTATGTCATTGATCGCTACGTCAACCATGTTTGTAATTATAAAACAGCATCAATCCTATTACCTGGCTGGAGGCACTTATACGGGATCGGCTGTGGAGTTCAACATCTATACTGCTGGAAGTGGCGGCACGATTTCTCCTTGGGGAGCGATCTGGACTCCACGAGGATTTTTCCTTCTTGACCGGGACGGAATTTGGGCAACCGACTTTAGGAAAAGCACTCTCTTAACACGGAAAATACAAAACTTCTGGAACTCTTTGAATCAGAGCTTACTGGGAAATGCGGCTCTATTTTACTACAAAAACAAACTGATCGCTGCTGTGCCAAGCGAGAATGCCACTTACAACGACACGCTTTTAGTCTACGATATGTCAAATCCTAAAATGATGCCCTGGTCGATCTGGAGGAACTGGACACCAGCCTGTTTTCTGTCTTTCTGGGAACGTGGTGAATGGAAATACGTTTATGGATCATCTGTTTCCGGGAATGTTTTCGAGATGGAACAAGCAGATAATGACAGCGGAACCCCAATTACCGTTACCGTTGATACCGCTCAATTACCTCTTATCGGAGAGGATTGGCAGAAGAGATTGAAATACTTCGACGTGGCTTTTGGCGGAGGAGCGACTGATACAACCGTAGAGGTTTCCCCGATCATCGACGGAGTAATTCAACCTCCAGTCTCTTTCACCGTTCCTGCGGCCAACAACCTAACGGTAAAAAGACTCTACCCGTATCCGTATGCGCGAACGGCAGGGCTTGAACTAATCTGGTCCGCAGTGGAAAACTCCGGTCCCGTATTTCTGGGCTATGCTCTCGCGTTCTATCCACGGGCAATGCGGCCTGAGCGTGTTTGGTAAGACAGGTGGTGTGGTAGTATGTTTTTGGATTACGGCATATTTGCCAATAATATTAGAAGCCAGGATGTTTACCAGTGTTTCATTTTAGCTCAGAATGCTGTCAATGACCTTGACAATACGAACATCCCCTCTGGGAGCTTGACGGGAGATGCCTTGCAGGACTACAGCGTAAGTTTGAGTAAATTGCTGTGGGAAGAATGGCCGATACCATTATTTAAGGTAATGCCCGCCGCGACCACGACGACGACCCTCAGCGGAGGGTATTTTTATTTTGACCCGGCAAAGTTTCCTGACGGAACATGGTACCTGGAAGCCATATTGCAGATCACTTCCGGGGGAACGGCCTCGCTCGATCTGATGAACGGCGCTAACATAGTCATTAGCGTATCGACTCCAAATACAACTTTTGCATTGGTGAGAAGCAGTCCGATAGCTCTGCCAATGACGCCTACCGTTTTAACCTGCAATTTAGTAAGCAGCGGGACGAGTTACACAGCAGCAGCTTTGGGGGCATCTTTGATTTATGTACCTACCTCATAAGGAGGCGTTTTTATGGCAACAACTACAGCACCAGCAACGACAAGCGATTACAGTGTACCCTTGAGAGAGACTCTGGAGAACGCCGGTTTTACGGTGAACTGGCAGGGAGCTAATCAGCCGATTACTGTATCCAATTCCCAGGGGCAATCCTACAGTTTCAGTCCTAGTGACTACCAACTTCAAAATGGATCGGCCTATACCAGTCAGAGCGCGATCAATTCTATGATGCAGGGCATGGGAGAATCCCCGGTCAGGTCTACCCTGGGAAGCGACTATGGCCTCAATTACGAGGCTGGTAACGTAGATGTGACCAATCCAACCACAGGGCAGACAGCATCGGTTACGCCGGACTACAACATCGGGGGTACAACCTACGATACTCCTGCTGTGCTCCAATCTGTTCAAAGCCGCCTTACTCCGGCGTATCAGTCAGTCTACACCCAGCAATTGGCGCAGATACCGCAATACATTCAGCAACAGCAGGCACTGGCGACGAGCACTTACAATCAGATGAATACATACGCCCAGCAAATGGGTTCGGCGGGTCAGGCTATGCTTCAGGCGTACCAGACGCAATATTCCCAGGCTTTAGGAACTCTCCAGACTATGATCGCGCAGGACCAGAACCAGTCCGTTCCTCAGAGCGTCCAAGTTTCCATTGCTCAGATGAAGCAGGATCTTGACGATAATATCGCCCAGACTAGAAATCAAATGGCGCAGGATGGGACTCTAACTTCTGGCGCGGCGGCTTACATTGAGCAGAAAATGCAAACAGGAGCATTGACCAACGAAGAATCAGCTTTAGCAAGTTGGTTTGCCCAACAACAGAACCAAGTTTTCCAAGGAACTTTACAACTGGCAAGTACCCAAATGCAGGGAGCCACTGAGGAAGCAAATCTTTACCAGCAAGCGTATACGGCACCCATTCAACAAGAGGCAACTAACTTACAAGCCTACAACACACAGGAATCCGGGATAAATCAACAGCAGTACAGCCTGACTAGCCAGTTAAACCAATGGTACGCCCAGCAACAACAGACGGCACAGGCAACGAGCCAAGCCAATCTATTGAAACAATACCAGTTGGAATTGCAGAACCAATGGAAGCAGATGCCGTACAATCAGACTACAGCATACCAGGGGCAGGAGATTACCGATGCTCAGGAAAGACTTACTCAAGCATTGAATACGGCATCAGGCAAATCTTCTAAACCGACTACAGCGCAGTTGAGTAATCAAGCGTACTCCAGCGCCTATAATATAGTCGCTCAGGAGTACCAAAGCGGAATGTCAATAGCGGATATTACCGCCGACATTTATAACAATGCTGCCGCTCTTGAAGCAGAGGGTGTTAATCCTGCTGATATAGTGACCTACGCGATAAATCTAAATAACGCACGGTTGGCAGCAGAGGAACAAAATCAAGCACCTGCGACACCTACGGCATCGGATTCACCATTTCAAGGAGTATTTTAAATGAGGGATTTCTAATGCTAACTTTCGCTGACTTTGGAAGTAGTTTACCCGGTGCTCCGGCACAAAAGAAAAGTTTAGCCTCTGCCGGCTTCGGAAGCTTTGGCATGCTTACAAGTGGCATTAACCAAGCTACTCCCGTAGCGCAAAAACTGCGTTCCATTGCTGTCGGTTTGCAGGCGGAGAAGTCCGGTCGCGCCCGCGTTTCTCCCCAGGAAATGGCTGCTGCTCAGTCTGGAGTACCTGTGGAAGATGTGGCAGCGGCAGAAGAAACGGGAAAATCGGTAACGGCACCCGCGTTGCCTCAAGGTACAGCACGCAAAGCCCTTTGGTATGCCTTAAATGCCGTTCCCAACGCTTTCTTGAGTGCAGCACAGCAAGAAGATGTAAACAAGGCTCAGGGTGAGAACCCCTGGTCATGGAAATCTTTTGCGGGCGGAGGCCAGGCGTGGTTGCAAGGACTTGAAGGCAAACGGCAGACTACGGGCGAGCAGCTTCTTGCCTCTGAGGGAATGAAACCGGGTCTGGGACGCAATCTTGTTGGTGGTGTGCTTGAGGCCAGCCTTACACCAGCTTTCGGACCTATCGGGGAAGTTGGAGAAAGAGTTGCTGGAATAGGCGCGAGAATAGCAAACCCCTTGCTAGAAAGGATTGCGGGGTCTGCCGTTGCCGGAGGAATTTATGGAACGGGTGAAGCTCTAGCACAAGGAGCGCAAGGATGGAACATACCAAAAACAGCGGCGGAGAATGCCGCTTTATTTGCCGGGTTAGCCATGATACCAACTTCATTGGTACAAGCACTTAGAGGTTATGCGGCAAAGGCTTCTGGTGAGGCCGCAGAAGGCGTTTCTGCTGAAGTAACACCGAGTGAGGCAGTTACTGTACCAGAAGCACCAGCCGTACCACCTATAACTCCCTCTAATGCGGACGTGGGCGGCGTTTCTGAAGGAGCAGTACCAAGTAAGGAGTACCCTGAAGTACCAGTGACCCCCCTAGAAAACGCTCCTGGCGAGGCACAGGAGCAAGCAGTCACTTCAGTACAGAAAGTGCTGGACTTTTGGCGTCCATATTATGAAAAAGTTAATCAGATGGCTTACGAGCGTCCTGGTACGTTGTGGGGTCGTCCCGTTGATCTGAAAGCCATGTTGAAAACGATTCAACAGGATCATCCAGAATACACTTTGCAAGACTTTACACATGATGCCGAAATTGTAATTAAAGAGTTTACGCCAAAGGATTCGCAAGGAAACATAGCCGAATTTGGACCTGCGAGAATGCCAAAAGACAATGTTATCTTTCCGAAAAATCCGATGGGTATGGAACAGCACTTTAGCCTCTTTAATCTTCACGCTCCTAACGAATTTGCATCAGTGCTTAGAGGTTATGCGGCAAAGGCTTCTGGTGAGGCCGCAGAAGGCGTTTCTGCTGAACCCGCGCCAACTACTTCCCCAGAGGTTGTAAATAATCTCAGAAAAGCTGTAACACCAACCACAGAGCGTACACCAGAACAACTTGACAAGGTGCGGGATCTACTTCGCAATAAAGATACAAAGCCTAATGTTGCTCGGGCAGTGTTATATAAGTACCCGGAACTTCAGGGAGAGTTTCCCGATTTAGCCCCAAAACAGGTTGGAACGGCTGAACAGGCTCCGGCTAAAACAGGCGAAACACCTGTAGATAACCGGATGAAATCAGCGATGCGTATCAAGGCAACCGAGATTGGGCAGGCAGGCAGAGATAAACTTGTAGAACTGGCACAGCAGCAAAAACAGGGTATAACGAAACTTGGCGCAGGATTAGACCCGGATATATTGCAGGCGTATGCCCAAATTGGCGCTGAAAAGATTTTGAATGGAACACTTGATTTCTCTGATTGGTCGGCAAGTATGCTTGGTGATTTTGGCGATCTTATCAGGCCATACTTGGAACCCATATGGACGGAATCTCTAAAACAATACAACGACGCCAAGAGTTCGCTGCTAGGAACACAAAATGAGTTCAAAGATTTCAAAAGCGTCCTGACCGATCCACTCAACCTGCAAATGAAAGACAATGCCAGCAAATCAACTGAATCTTGGCGATACGATGTTGTAGGCAAGAAAGGCGAACAAATAACGCTGGGACATAGAACGGCCACCCAAGCTGCCGAAGCAGCACCAAACGATATGGAAGCTATTACTGTATATCGCTGGTTGCATGGTGACAAGAACCTCATACAAGAATACCTGGATAATCCGGCAGAAGCATTGGATCAAAAAATTCCTGACGCGGCCTCCAAAGGAATGACCTGGAGGCAAGCTATTGCCGGGGCAAAAAACCTTGCGGACAATCCCACACCAGAGGCAACAACGGCCTATAAAATGCTTGACAAGGCATACAGCGAACACGGAGCATACGGTAAGTTCCTGGGAATACTTAAAAGTACCCACGATGATTATATGAACGTTCTTTACAGAGAAAAGGACAGTGCTAGAACTGCCGGAACAGCCCACGGCAGAGCCCGTGAATACGACAATCCACTTGAATCGCTTCTCGATCCCAAAGCCCGTGTCGAGCCAATTACGGCACGTGCCAATACTTTATACGATTCGTATAACGAGAGTATGGCCCGTGCAGGCACCCGGCGTGAACTGCTTAATGAGACAGCCGACATGGGGCTGGGTCTGTGGTCGAATAAGCCGGTCTTCGGCACGGAAGATACGGGCATAGCAAACTCAGAGGGTAAACACTTATACTTGCCTACGGAATACGCCAGAGGATTGAAAGCGATTACCGAACCCGATACTTTGCGGAAAGTGGATTTAGTACGAAACATCCAAAAGTTTCAGAATACTGTAAGGATATACAATTTTGCCATGTCAGGCTTTCACTACATAAATACGCTTTTTGCTGCGCTTAACGAGTCAAAATATGGATTTGACATTCTCACACACCCAAAGCTAATTCATCAATTATTTACCGATAATGATTTCCTGAACGCTCAAGAATTGCATTTTGTCAGAGCATCAGGCACGACAGACGCGCTTTACAAAAACCAAGATATAGTTACTAATCTTGTTCAAGATAATAGCCTGCTTTCAAAGATAGAACGTCCCGGTCTGCTTAATAAGTCCAATAAACTGCTATTTGGAAAAATTATACGTTTTGCAAAAATAGCTGATTGGACAATTAAAGTCGCCTCCCATGTAACTCCTGATATGGATAACGCCGAATCAACACAACTGGAACGAGATGTAGCACGCCAAGTCAACGCCGCTTTTGGTGGCCGTAATTGGGAAGCCCTGGGCACTACGCCTTTCTGGAGAGGCGTTTTCAGACTGGCATTTCTCGCACCGGATTACACCGTATCTAATGTATACGACATGCCTTTAAATGCCGTTAAAGGCGGAACATTAGGCAGCTTGGCAAGACAAAACCTGGTTACATCCGCCGTTGGCGGGATAATGCTAGCTCAGGTATTCAACTACTTGTTTACAGGACACTCTACTCTACAAAATCCCAGAGGACATGAAGCCGACATACAGATCGCCCCTGGAGTGTTCTTCTCCCCATTTCGTGGCGCTTTGGGGGATATGATTTACATGGCTGAATATATCGGTGAGGAAGGTCCTATTAGTGGCGCGGGCAAATTTGCCCAATCAAAACTTTCACCGCTAACACGCGGACTTGTAGGGTGGGCGACTAACGTGGCCTATGGCAACCATCCTATAGCAAATCCAAAAGATCCCTTGTGGCAACAAACGGTTGCAAGCCTGGAATACTTTGGCAAAGAGGCAACGCCTTTTAGCACGTCCTCAGTTAGTACGTATGTTTTCCCTAACAGTAGTCTTGCTGACATAATCAGGGGCGCTATCCAGGGCAATCTCGGTCAACAAGTAAATCCTCAAATCACGCCTGCTGGTATAGTGGCAACAGCCACAGGCATCGGACGGTATGCTTACATACCTTCAGATTACACTCAAGGTGAATCATCCTTTGAGAAAGCTGTGGATAACGCGTACTACCAACAAACGCCGACCATGCTTGAATCGTCTGGGACGATGGCACAGATACAACTCAGGGACGCGGTACGACAACGCATACAGCAAGACCCAACCAACGCGCAGGCAATTGCAGATCAAGCCGTACAGCAAGGGTTAGTTACAAAGAAGGGCGAATCCCGATTCCTGAAGGATTCCAAGATGGACACCCTGCAACGCAAATGGTCATACCTCAGCGCGGTTACGAAAGCACGGCTTCTACCGCTAGCATCGCCCAGTGAACAGGCGCAGTTAGATACCCTGCAACTTACGAAGCCCTTGCGAACTGCCATCCACACCCGACTGAGAACAAGCGGAAGAACCAAAGCACATTAGGAGGGAATAGCTTGAACATCCTGATTGTTTCCTGTTTGGGGGAAAGCTGCGGCCTGGCAATCCGGTTGCTGGGAGAAGGCCACCAGGTCAAAATGTACATCCACGAAACAGAAGCTAAAGACTGTAGCGACGGATTTGTGGATAAAGTGGATAACTGGCGGGAGTGGATTGAGTGGGCAGATATGGTAATTTGGGACGATTGCGACCAGAAGGTGGAGGGCGAAACGGCTTACAAGTCCTCCGCATGGTCACAGGAAGTCCGCCAGAGCTATCCCGGCAAATTGGTTATCGGCGGTGGAGCACCTGAAGTTTCAGAGTTGGAAAACGACCGGATTTTTGGTCAAGCTATGCTTCAGCAGTACGATGTTCATACCGTACCTATGGAACGGTTTACCAGTTTCGATGCTGCACGGAACTTTGTGGAAGAGAATCCCGGAGCTTATGCTTTAAAACACAACAATCAAGTAGATAGAAAAGCATCGGGGGTGTTTGACACTCCCGAAGAAGCGATAGAGTTTATAAACTACCTGGAGAAAAACTGGAATGAACTCGGCGGAGGAAAACCCGTCGATTTTGTTTTGCAGGAAAAAGCCAAAGGGGATAACCCGGTCGAGTTGGCCGTGACCTGCTTCTACGATGGTACTAAATTCCGCAGTGAGGCTTGCTATGTCAACCAGGAAATAAAACGGCTGATGGATGGCGACATTGGTCCCCTTACGGGACAAATGGGCGAGATTGGCGTCATACTAAACAATCCGCGCATTTTTCAAGAAACACTTGCGAAATGCGAACCATGGTTTGCCAATAAGGGCTACATCGGCTTCATCGACCTGAACTGCATCCTAACAGGGCCAAACCCGGAAAATATCGTACCACTAGAGTTCACCGCCAGACCGGGGTATCCTACACTCTTCTCATTTCTGGAATGCTTAGATGAACCTGTGGGAGAATGGCTGGCACGCATGGCCGCCCAAGATCCAACTCCCATACAAGCACAGCCAAAGGTGAACTGCACTATCATATTGGCAACCGGAACATTCCCCTATCCCGATCCCAGCAACAAAATGTCGGTTCTGAACGGATTAAATGAAGTTGGTCTGCGTCATGTATGGCTATGCGAAGCTCAGTGGGACAACGAGGCAGAGAAAGTGGTGGGAGCGGGCGATCTGGGCTATATGGCAGTGATCACATCAACCGGGCAAAACATTCCACAAGCCTGCCAGAGCGCCTACAAAATTATCGAGCAGCTAACGGTTCAGCCACATTCCATCCACAGGTGGGATATTGGTCAGAAAGCAGTGCAGGAATTTCCAATAGTGGCACAGGAGGGATGGATATAATGGTCTGCCAGCAATGCGTGGAATGTGGTGCGGCGGAGAGATTAGAGGCACACCACATTATTTCTGTTGCCGAATGCCCTAGTGCAGCATTCTTGAGAATGAACGGAGTAACGCTTTGCAGAAAATGTCACCAAGAAACAGATTCATGGGGTGGATTCAAGAAATCACAGGTATCTCAAATAGGCGAAACAAGGTACATAATTAAGGTAATACCACATAAGTACCAGGAGTATTCTACTTGTGGCAATTGGCAATTTACTGAAGATGGAATCGGTATAATCTTTGTTTCTGATGTGGGTAACGCAGACTATGAATTTCTAGTTGCTTTTCATGAACTTATTGAAATGACGTTGTGTAGAAAGCGCGGCATCTCGGAGCCTGAGATCATGGCTTTCGATGAAGCGTTTGAAGCCAAGAGAGAACCCGGCAACAATGATGAGCCAGGCGATTGCAAGGATGCTCCGTATTACCGTGAGCATCAGTTCGCAACGGGGATGGAACGATTGATGTGCGCGGAGATCGGAGCCGATTGGAACGACTACGACAATACCTTGATCTCCTTATTTGACGAATAGAGGTGACCTGATGATTGATCAGCCCCTCGGTTTTATCTGCGACGCCGAATGTTACGGCTGCAAGTGTCTCCCGGATTATCGGGAGCTTTTTGATCTCTCTCTCGAAACGATTCATAAAGCTGGAATGAAAGTCGAGCAGCATATGGATCAGACATTTTCCCCGACAATGCACGGGGACAACGCGGGGGATTCTGTGATGTGTTTGGTGTTGCCACTCAATAAATCGAGTTTTGATATTCATACCTGGCCGCGATGGAATTATGTCCACGTCCATCTTTTCACTTGCGGCAGTGCAGAAAAAGCAGTTAAAGCTGTGGAAGAACTCATTGACAAATTGCAGCCGGAAAGTGTGGACAAAGACTATAAGCCCGTAGGATTAAGGAAGTGGAATTTCGACCCGAAAATGGCTGCTCGGATCAAATTAAAAGAGTAGGGAGATGGTGCTATGGCTGAACATACCTGTATTCACGAAGCAGACATCGCTACGTGTATGGCAAATATCACCAACTTAGAAGATTGGCAGGGCAAACAGAACGGGATGCTTCAAAGGTTGGACGGAAGGATTGACAAACTAGGCAACAAGATTGACAAACTTTTATACTGGGTGATCGCTTTAATGGGGACGGCGCTGCTGTCCCTTCTTTTGTTGCTTTTAAATGTAAAACGGTAGGAGGGAGAAACGTGAATCTATCATCTTTCATGTCAGCAAGTGATTATGTCGTGGTTTCTACTGAAGCGACAGCATTTTTCGGGCAGGCCAATGGACAGGAAATAATCAAGACTGTTGGTGCCATAGGTTACCACGAAACTGTCTGGGGAACCCAGGGTGATGGCCGCGATTGGATCTGCGGTATGGATGACTACACAGGAGGTAAACAACCACAATATCAAGGATTTAACAATCAGATTAAAGAAACAGTAGCATTCTTGCGAAATTATTTCACGCTGCCCGTTACTGAAGTCAACGTGTACGCCTTTTCCCGCAATTACTGGAAAGCTGGCGGGAATGATAATGAGGCTGCGTGGGATGCCTGGGCCGCTGATGTGTGGGCAATCTACGTGTCTTTGGTAGACGACATCTCAAGTAACTGGATCGTTCAGGCTCCACAGCAGGCCGTCAGTAAGGGTTTGTGGACAAATGTGCCTTCGCTGACTAACGCGGCAGATCCATCTTTCATGTTAGCTCTGATCGCCCAGACCGGGATCAACGCTGTGAGTTTGGCGAAAGGCAGCACGTCGGCACTTGTGGATTCTGTTATGAAGGAGATACTGCCTAAAGCTGGTCATGTTGGCGGCAAGAAACCGTTTACCGCCAGCATCAAGGACTTCCTATACGCAAAATACCGAAAGAAAGGGATCATAGTCCCTGCCACTATTCCCGGTTGGCTGGTGGAGGCTCTGATCCAGATGTTCGGCAATGATACTCTGGGAAATTGTGTCGAAGCAGCGCAGTGCAACACTGAGGTAGCAATCGCTCTGCCAATCAGTTCTTCGGCGGCTACTGCCAACTTCAGCACCCAAACCGCGATCAATCTCTACGAGGTGGAAGGCAGCTACAACCCGGACAATCCCAACAGCGATCAGGGAACCGTGATCCGTACCGCCCTGGAGAACTGGCGCGTCAACGGTATTGTGGATGACAAAGGAATCATTCACAAGATCCTCGCCTACCTGTTATTGAGTGGTTGGGAGGAAATGCTGGAAGCTCTGTCCGTGTTCGGCTTTGTGATCATCGGTCTGGAGTTGCCCGAGTCGGCAATTATTCAATTCAATGCTTCTCAGCCTTGGGTTGTCGTACAAGGGGTGCAAATCGCCGGTGGTCATTGTGTCGTGCTGACATCCTATATTCCTCCGAACCTGAATTGCATTACCTGGAAAGTTGTGCAGGCGATGGTGCAAGCGTTTTACGAAACATACTGCGATGAGGCGTGGGCGGTTCTCACCGCGGAAATAGTCGGCCCCAACGGGGAAACTCCAGGGAACCTGGACATGGCGCAACTACAGATAGACCTCGCAGCCCTAGGCGGGGATAATCCTCCAGCGCCGACTGCTACCGTTGTCTCTATAGCCATCACTCCGGCAACCGCCAACATCGAAGTTGGGCAGACGGTTCAAATGACTGCAACTGCCGCCATGAGTGACAACAGTACACAGGACATCACGGCAACCTGCAATTGGGAGTCAGCCGATCAGGACGCGGCTACGGTAAGCGCGGGCCTGGTTACCGGAGTATCAGCAGAGACATTGAACGTGCTAGCGATCAGCGGGACGGTCAGCGGTAGCGCGATCATCACCGTAGCTGCCATGCCTGCCAGCGGGACAACCATTGTTCTGAATGTCGGCACTGGCGATCTGACTGTGACTGGCGGAAGCAACCAAGCGACGATCAACGGCGTTCAGGTTCCCATCGACACCGACGGAAATGTGATCCCGTTCCTCGACCCCAAAACAGGTAGGACTTTCATCCCAGACCGCTTTATTGCCGAGGCTTTGGGATGTGTTGTTACCTGGGATGAAGCTACAAAGCAAGTGACCATTTTTCGACCCGCCGGAGATAGCGGTACTCCCGCCGTGGTAAGTGAGTACATCGAAGTATTTGAAAACCCTCAATAGAGGGAGAAAGGAGAGTGACTATGAAAAGTTTTTGGGATAACGTAGATTTCCTGGATGTTGTATTAGCAGGCATGGGAACAATCATCCTGGTTTTTATGCTTCTGCTGTGGTATCAGGGGCGCACACCTGATCCCTATGTGCTGGGCATATTCGGAACGATCTTCCTGATACTCTTCGGCAAGCAAATACCGACCGCATCCACAATGTTTATGCTGAAATCTACAATACAGAAATTACCCAACCAATAAATCCCTCCTTGGACTGAGGACGCCACCAACAAAAAAGTGGCGTCCTCTTTTTTTTTTTTTTTTTTTTTTTTTACCCTCTAGTTTG
>Ga0116107_1000616_pt1 | contig 26123 bp, 23 predicted proteins | sample June2015DPH_6_10_FD_88969 | JGI IMG/M metagenome (GOLD analysis project Ga0116107, IMG submission 88969) | Peatland microbial communities from SPRUCE experiment site at the Marcell Experimental Forest, Minnesota, USA - June2015DPH_6_100 | ecosystem: Environmental > Terrestrial > Soil > Wetlands... | reverse complement strand
CTCGTGGTTTCTGAAATGACCTCGAGCTTACTTTATCCGGATTCAGTTGGTAAGGTTCAAAAATATTACTTTTTTTAGCTACTTTTTATGGTTCGACCACTGATTGCACAAAACTTAGGCTAGTGTAGAAAAATCATTGTAAAGTTCTGCATCAGCAGGTTATGTCATCGATTGGAGTATGGAGATGAGTAAGGATCCATTGGTTAGTGTAATCCTGCCTGTATACAACAGCGAAAAATACCTGCACGAGGCTGTTGCAAGCATTCTCGGTCAGACTCTTACTGATTTTGAATTGATCGCCATAGATGATGGCTCAACAGACGAGTCCGCGACGATACTGGAATCTTTCCAAAAAAATGACCCGCGGGTAATTTTTGAACGATATTCGCAAAACCGGGGCGTCGTTGCCGCACTCAATACCGGGCTGGCGCTGGCGCGCGGTAAATATATTGCACGCATGGATGCAGATGATGTCAGCCTGCCGGAACGTTTTGAGAAACAAGTTGCCTTTCTTGAAAAACACCCCGATATTGATATTCTTGGAACTGCGATGCTGTTGGTTAATGAGCGAGGTCGGAAAATTGGCGTGCTCTCCGCCCCGCTCGACGAAATGGCAATCCGTTGGGTGAGCACTTTTTCCAGTTCATTTAAGCAACCGACGATCATGTATCGCCGTTCAGTAATTATCGAGCACGACTTGCGATACAGGGGCAGCAAGGATCAATCGGAAGATTTAGATTTTTCGATTCGTTTCTTGGAACATGCACGAGGGGCCAATATTGCCGAAGAGTTATATATCTATAGAGTTCGTTCGTCAAGTATTACAGGCCAGTCTAGTAGAGGTAATGTTGATAGAACGTCTGATATCGTAATTGCTAATATTCAGAAACAGTTCCCTGGCGTAGCGATTTCAAATGATCAAGTTCAGCAAGTTACTGGTGCAATTTTCGGTAAACCCTCCATGCGGTGGAAGCGTGCAGAGGCTGCCGACACCTACTTGCGAGTGTGGCAGACATTCTCTGAAAGTCACTCTTCGGATCCGGGTTTTTACAGTCTGCAGACCAGTGTGGTGCTGATCGCTGCCAAACTGATTCTATATCCACCTTTTCAAAGAGGCTGGCGAAAAGCGCTACGACGTATTTTTGAAATTGAACCCAGATGGTTCCTATTATTCATTAGTAGATTTCCGGGGATGATTTCCACCAAGATGGTTTCGTTGACTATCCAGAAGAATCGTAAATGAAAAAAGCCGATAGTACCCCTGTTGGACTCCCTTTACAGGCTGTAGCTGAGGCGGATAAACCAGCCACCTATCAGACAAAGGATATTATATGGTTTGGCTACCGAGAACTGAGTAATTTGAAAATGGATTACCAAGACATGACTATCATGTCATAATCAAAGTGCGTGCTGTGAAAACGGCCAATGATAAATAACTCATATATTACGAAAAACGTAAAGCTCCTTGTTCATGGGTTACGCAATATCCTTAAGGATCGCGTTCTTATTCTGCTCTATCACCGTATTGCAAACTTTGAGCCAGATCCCCAGTTGCTTTGTGTAACTCCTCAGCACTTTGCAGAACAAATGCAGGTTGTCCGTAAATATTATGAATACATGAGTTTGCAAGACTTGAAATTATTAATTCAATCCAGGAAAATTCCTCACAGAGGACTGGTTGTTACATTTGATGATGGCTACCTTGATAATTTGCAGAATGCTTTTCCCATCTTGGAGGATTTTCATATTCCCGCTACTGTGTTTGCCATAAGTGAATATGTGGGAAAACAGGTTGAAATGACATCAGATGTACTTGAAAGTATCCTGCTTCAAACGGAGACTTTACCTCCCATCCTGCAACTTCGTTTAGGCGAAAAGACATGGGAATGGGTTCTTGAAAATTATCCAGCGCAGCGAACCTCTTGGAACGTTACAATGGGAGAGTATCCATCCCCCAGACATAGATGTTACGACGATTTGCACCGTCTTCTCCGCCCAATGACTTTGGCAGAACGTCAAGCGGTCCTTCAACAACTACTTGATTGGTCAGGTGGATCTTCCACCGAACGACCGGAACGTCGTGTCATGAATGTTCCTGAATTGCTGAGAATCTCGCATTCGGGTCTGGTTGAAATCGGTTCTCATTCTGCCAACCATCTTATGTTGGCCCAGCAACCCATCGAAATACAACAAACTGAGATCACCGGCAGCAAATTTAAACTTGAGCAGATGCTTGGAAGAGAGATATCCAGTTTTGCGTATCCCTATGGCGGGAAATTGGCTGTAGACAACAGCACGATTGACTGTGTAAGAGAAGCTGGTTTTGATATTGCTTGTGACAATATACAACGAACTGTTAACAATAACGTGAATATTCTAGCGCTTCCGCGAATATTAATCAGAGATTGGGACGGCAAGGAGTTTCGCAATAGACTTCAAAAAGCATTGTCTTTTTAATTAGGAAAAGTGAACATGAGAATTTTGCAGGTAAACACGACCGACCGGGGTGGCGGTGCTGAAGGAGCTACTTGGAATCTCTTCCAATCCTATCGAAACCGGGGCCATCCTTCCTGGCTCGCAGTAGGGAGGAAATTGACATACGATCCTGATGTGTTCTTGATTCCCAACAAACAATATCTTCCAGGATGGACACGCTTCTGGCGGAAAATAAGCGAGCAGATCGCTTCGGGTCCGTTTTCCTTCACTGCGAAACTGGCGTGGGGTATGGGAATGGTACCTCTTGGAAAGCAGTGGGTCGAATCCAAGCTGGGCCGCGAGAATTTTAACTGGCCAGGGACCAGGGATTTGTTGGATTTGCCCCCCCAGTACCCGGAAATTGTCCACTGCCACAATTTACACGCTAATTATTTCGATCTGCGGCTATTGCCCTGGCTCAGTGCACAAGCGCCGTTAATCCTGAATTTGCATGATGCCTGGTTGTTGAGCGGACACTGCGCCCATTCTTTTAATTGTGAACGCTGGAAGATCGGTTGTGGGCAATGCCCGGACCTGACCATCTATCCCGCCATAAGCAGGGATGCCACCAGTTATAATTGGGAACGTAAACGCGGAATTTATTCCAAAAGCCGCTTGTATATTGTGACGGTATCCCAATGGCTTGCGCAGAAGGTACAAGAATCCATGCTTCAGGGAGTTTCATGCCAGGTCATTCCCAACGGTATTGCCCTAAATATCTTTCATCCCGGAGACAAGCGGTCGGCCAGGGAACAGCTTGGCATTCCTCAACATTTGAAGGTGGTGCTGTATGCTGCCAACGGTGGTAGATACAGTCGTTGGAGGAGTTTCGATCAATTGGAAGCGGCCTTAATACAATTGGCCAACCTTAATTTCGGGGATTTGATGCTCATTTGCCTTGGGGAATTGAAAAGCTCGCAGGAAACAATAACAAACGGTCTGCATGCCCAATATCGTTTGTTTGAACGGGATCCGGACTGCATGGCGTTGTATTACCAGGCTGCGGATATATATGTTTCACCTGCCCTGGCTGAATCTTTTGGCAAGGCTGTTATAGAAGCAATGGCCTGCGGCACACCTGTTGTTGCCACAAAAGTCGGTGGAAACATAGAGCAAATCACAGATGGAGTTACCGGTTGCCTTGTGCCGATATCAGATGTCGCTGCGATGGCCGAGGCAATCCAACGTCTGTTAGGTGATGAAAATCTACGCAAGACCATGGGCAGCGCTGCCGCAGAATATGCCAGGCGCCATTTTAGTCTGGAATTGCAGGTCGATAGTTTTCTGAACTGGTATACAGAAGTAAGATCAGACTGGCTGGAATGGAGCAAACTTTGACCCAAAACCAGCCTTTAATCTCGATTATCACCCCCTCTTTCAACCGGGCCGACATGATCGGCCAGGCGATTGAAAGCGTCTTGAAACAGAATTATTCACCCATCGAACACATCATCATTGATGGCGGTTCCACGGATGGCACATTGGATTTGCTTGCGCAATATCCTTACCTGAAAGTGGTCAGCGAGCCGGACCATGGCATGTATGATGCACTCAATAAAGGGCTCAAACTGGCGCAGGGTGAGATCATCGGCATTCTTAATACCGATGATCTGTATGCTCCGGAAGTGCTTAAGGAAGTCGTGGCGCTATTTGCTGATCCAGCGGTCGACGCCGTGGCCGGCAAGGCAGAAGTTTTCTGCACGGACGGTGCTGGAAAGTTTGAGACTCTTTCAGAGATTGTCCCATCCAGCCGGGATAATTTATTGGAGCAGGCAGTTCTGGGCCCCCCGGCTTTAAATGCCTGGTTTTTCCTTCGCAGCCTTTTTGAGAGAATTGGTGCTTTCGAGCCCGATTATCGCCTATCCGGCGACAGGGAATTCATGATTCGCCTGGCGCTTGCCGGAATTATCTATGCAAGGACAGACCGCATCATATATCAATATCGACGACATGCCGGGGCGCTAACGTTTAATTGGAATGGCGCCTTCTTTTCAGAAATCGTACAAGAGCATCTGAAAATGACGGATTGTTTTCTAAGTAAAGCTGGGATGCCAGAGAGGGCCAGGCAATACTTCCAAAAACTGAGGACACGAGATACCTTGAATATGGCAATTTTTCTTCTTCGCAGGGGGAAGCTAAAAAGAGTCTGGGTTTACATGTGCACGGGTATCCGTTCTAATTGGGAATGGCCTCTAAAATTTTTTTCCCTAATTTTCTACCGTCTGACTCATCCCGGCCAAAGGAAGACCCGCAATGCCTGAAACCACGGTAGCTTTGCCATTCCATGATCGATTTACATGGACCCTGCCAGCCTGTCTTCAGGGAGCGGCTTGGATGATTGATTGGAGAACGGCAAATGGATAATGCCTCACAACCGCTGATCAGTGTCATCATGCCTGTCTATAACAGCGAAAAATACCTGCAGGAGGCAGTCGAAAGCATCCTTGGCCAGACTCTGGCTGATTTTGAATTGATCGCGATAGACGATGGCTCAACTGACGAATCCGCAGCGGTATTGGAATCTTTCCGCCAGGCTGACAAGCGTGTGATAGTTCTGCTGCATTCACAAAACCAGGGTATCATCGCCGCGCTAAATAACGCGTTACCGCTGGCGCGCGGTAAATATATTACGCGCATGGATGCAGATGATATCAGCCTGCCGGAACGTTTCGAGAAACAGGCTTCTTTCCTGGAAGAGCATCCCGGGATTGATGTTGTCGGGAGCGCGGCACAGATGGTCGATGAACGAGGTAAGAACATCGGCATACTGTCTGCTCCTTTGGATGATCTGGCAATTCATTGGGCCAGTATCTTTTCCAGCCCTTTTATACAGGCAACGGCTATGTTTCGCCATTCGGTTATTAATGAAAATGGTTTGCAATACAGGGGCACCATGGAACAATCCTATGATTTTGATTTCTCAATACGTTTACTGGAGCATGCTCATGCAATCAATTTTGCTGAACCGTTGTATATTTATCGAATTCATTCGGCCAGTGTAACAAGTTATTTTAAAAATAATGCAGATAGAAAATCTGGTGTCATCCTAACCAACATTCAGAAGCGTTTTCCCGGGTTGGCGATTTCATATGAACAGGTTCGGCAGGTTTCAGGTGCGCTGCGCGGTAAACCCTCCATGCGGTGGAAGCGTGCAGAGGCTGCCGACACCTACTTGCGAGTGTGGCAGACATTCTCTGAAAGTCACTCTTCGGATCCGGGTTTTCGAAGCTTGCAGACCAATGTAGCCTTGATTGCTGCCAAACTTACCCTATACCCCCCCCTCCAACTGGGTTGGAGAAAAGCGCTCCGGCATATTTTTGAAATAGAACCGCATTGGTATGTCGCCTTTGTCCGCAAATTCCCTGAAATGGTTTCTACAAAAATCCATTCGCAATTAATCCAGCAAAACCGCAAATGAAGATATCTTCTAACATTCCTAAAGTTGATCTTTCACGGGCAGCCGGCTCCATGGATCAAGTGTCGCCCAATATGGCTGGTAAAAAAATTGCCGTCTTTATCCAGTCCCTCGCCCTAGGCGGCGCGGAACGCATGATGCTCAACCTGGTCAAAGGATTAATTCAACAGGGTGTTCAAATTGATCTCCTGGTTGCAAACAACTCTGGGATGCTTCTATCCGAAGTTCCCCCGCAAGTAATCATTATCGACTTAAAAGGGAAAAGAGTACTCTTGTCGCTATTCCCACTGGTGCGCTACCTGCGTACACAGCGCCCTGATCTTCTTTACAGTATCCAGGCCCATACCAGCCTGATTGCGGTATGGGCCGTCAGGCTTGCGCGAGTGCAAATGCCGTTGGTCATCTCTTTACACACCGTGCTTTCCACCAGCCTGGCTGCCGAGCCATCCTTCCGTAACAGGTTGATAAAAGACCTTTCCCGCTTGTTCTTTCATTATGCTGACGCGACGATTTGTGTATCCCGGGCTGTGGCAGAGGATTTGATTAAAACCACCGGGATGCCGCCTCAAAAAGCGCACGTGGTTTACAACCCGGTAGTATTTCCCGGATTGGAACAAGCAGCTCGCACACCTATTTCCCATCCCTGGTTTGCATCTGACAACCTACCGCTGATCCTGGCGGTTGGACGGCTGGCTGTTGCGAAAGATTATCCTACCCTCCTGCGTGCTTTTTCTCTTTTGTGCCGGAAACAACCGGCGCACTTGCTCATCCTGGGGGAGGGCCGGGAGCGCCCTCGCCTGGAAGCCCTGGTAAGACAACTGGGCCTGACAGAAAATGTTCAGATGCCCGGTTTTGTTCAAAACCCTTATGCATACATGGCGCGTGGCCGCCTGCTTGTGCTGTCGTCAAAGTGGGAGGGTTTTGGGAATGTCCTCGTAGAAGCCTTGGCGTGCGGGACGCCCGTGGTCTCGACCGATTGCAGGGGCGGTGTCGGGGAAATCCTCGAGGGTGGGCGTTTCGGCAGACTGGTGCCGGTCGGAGATGCAGAAGCCCTGGCTGCGGCGATGCTGGAAACGTTACAAACACCTCCCGACCGTGCATTGCTCAGGCAGCGAGCCCAGGCGTTCACAGTTGAAAAATCTGTAAAAGAATACCTGCGTGTTTTCCAATCCTGCTTATTATCCCATGAGCAATAAACGGATAAAAATCCTGCATGTAATTACCAGCCTCGACGTCGGTGGTGCGGAGATGGTGCTTTTCCATTTATTGAAGAATATGGACACGGCCCGTTTCGAAAACCAGGTGGTCAGTCTTATTCCTCCCGGGAAGGTGGGAGAAAAAATCCAGGCGCTGGGGCTACCAGTCACTTCCTTGGAAATGCGATCAGGGCATCCCGATCTTGGCAGCTTGTTCAGGCTGGCCGGATTGCTGCGCCGTGAATCCCCGGATTTGGTTCAGACCTGGCTTTATCATGCTGACCTGCTGGGACTGCTGGCTGCCGGAATAGTAGGTGTGCCTGTCCTCTGGAATATTCGTACATCCAATATGGATATGTCCCATTATCGTCGATTGTCCAGCCTGGTATTAAGAGCATGCATCCAGTTCTCAGGCCGGCTGCAGGCGGTTATAGTCAACTCCAAAGCCGGGCAGGCTTTCCATGAGCATCTCGGGTACCATCCACGCCGCTGGGTTTATATCCCTAATGGTATCGATACCGACCAATTCCGGCCCAATCTGTCTGCTCGCTTGGCTCTCCGTAACGAGCTTGGGCTTGCGTCAGGCGCCCTGCTTATCAGCCTGATTGCCCGCTTTGATCCGATGAAAGATCATGAGAATTTTATGCTGGCTTCCGGCCTTCTTGCTGCAAAGATGCCTGATGTTCATTTTGTCTTGGCAGGGAATGAAGTGGATTCGTCGAATCCCTTTTTTATAAAATACCTTGAAAGTAATGAACTTCGTGGAAGGCTCCACTTACTTGGACAGCGGGATGATATGCCTGACCTGATGGCCGCCGTGGATATTGCTACATTGTCATCATACGGAGAAGGATTCCCTAACACAATTGCTGAAGCCATGTCCTGCGGAATCCCCTGTGTCGTCACAGATATTGGCGATTCGGCCTATCTTGTGGAAAAAACGGGCATTGTAGTAGCACCCAAGGATCCGCAGGCACTGGCCGAAGGCTGGCAGAAAATGATCTCGCTGGGTATTGAGGGGCGGAAGGCGTTGGGCGCGGCAGCACGCCGGCGTATCCAGTTAAATTTTCAGCAGGCTGATGTTACCCGGCAATATGAAAAATTGTATGAAAGCCTCATGCCTTTGACCAGCTAATACAATTTCCTTCCTTGCTGCGGCCATTTCCAGATAGCCATAAGCCCGATAAACAAAAGAAAGTGGTAAGATTCTCCGGATAGTATATGTGTGGAATAACCGGTTTCTTAGACATTTCCAAAGATAAGGATAATTCATCCTTCCAGGCAATCATCGCCCACATGATGGATACCCTTCATCATCGTGGCCCGGATGATGGCGGCGAATGGATGGAAGCTCAAAACGGAATTGCCTTGGGATTCCGCCGTTTGTCTATCCTGGACCTCTCGCCAACAGGTCACCAGCCCATGGCTTCTGCCGATGGCCAGTATGTCATGGTTTTTAATGGTGAAGTGTATAATTTTAATCAACTTCGCAATGAATTGGCCGGTTTAGGGCATGCCTTCCGGGGGCATTCCGATACCGAGGTCATGCTGGAGTCCATATGCCAGTGGGGCATTCAGGAGGCGGTGCAGCGTTTCAACGGAATGTTCGCCTTTGCCTTGTGGGATCGCCTTGAGCATCGCCTCACCCTGGTGCGCGACCGGCTTGGTATCAAGCCACTGTATTACGGTTGGAGCGGAAACGTTTTCCTTTTCGCGTCGGAACTCAAGGCTTTGAAGGCGCATCCGGCATTCCATGCCGGGATCGACCGGGATGCATTGTCGCTCTATCTGCGTCATAATTGTATTCCCGCTCCTTATACTATCTATACCGGCTTTCGCAAACTCCTGCCCGGCACGATCCTTACACTGACAGGAACCAACCGGCCGGATGAATACCCCGAACCCGTGCCGTATTGGTCGGCCCGGCAGGTGGTCGAATCCGGGGTTGCACACCCATTTGAAGGATCTGATCAGGAGGCGATCGGGGAACTGGATGCGTTATTGCGCGTATCGATCCGCGAGCGGATGATTGCAGATGTCCCCCTGGGAGCGTTTCTCTCCGGCGGAATTGACTCTTCTGCAGTGGTGGCCTTGATGCAGGCTCAGAGCGACCGCCCCATACGAACATTTACCATCGGTTTCCACGAAAGCGGTTATGACGAAGCCAAATACGCCAAAGAGGTAGCCCGTCATTTGGGAACGGATCACACGGAACTGTACGTAACTCCGCAGGAGGCGCAGGCGGTTATCCCACGCTTGCCAACCCTGTATGATGAACCGTTTTCCGACTCATCGCAAATTCCCACTTTTTTGGTTTCTGAGCTTGCCCGTCATTACGTTACCGTCAGCCTCTCCGGAGATGGCGGCGATGAACTTTTTGGCGGCTATAACAGATATTCCTGGGCATTAAAGATCGTGAATGCTATCGGTTGGATGCCCGGTGTTTTTCAGAGCATGGGCTCGGCGGTATTGTGCCGGATTCCGCCGGTTGCTTGGGATCGCCTTCTCTCGAATCGGCTCATCCCACCACGCTGGCGCGTTTCTGAGCCTGGCGAGAAAATGCGCAAAATATCCGAGATTCTCTCAGCCAGAAGCCCTGAAACCATCTATCTGTACCTGATTTCCCACTGGAAGAATCCCTCAGAGGTCGTGCGCGCCGCTGCCGAACTTCCAACCCTGTTGACCCGTCGGCATGCCTGGGCGCAACTGCCGGATTTCACCTCCTGGATGATGTACATGGATCTGGTCAGTTACCTGCCGGATGACATTTTGGTTAAGCTGGACCGGGCCAGTATGGGCGTCAGCCTGGAATCACGTGTCCCTTACCTGGACGATCACCGGATAGTGGAATTTGCCTGGCGGCTCCCATTGCAGATGAAGATACGCAGTGGACAGGGGAAATGGCTTTTGCGGCAAGTCCTTTACCGTTACGTTCCCGAATGGATGGTAGAGCGACCAAAAAAAGGGTTCGGCGTACCCATTGATGCTTGGTTAAGAGGTCCATTGCGAGCTTGGGCCGAAGCGTTGTTGGATGGTCAGAGGTTAAAGGATGAGGGCTTCCTTAATCCCGCACCCATTCACCAAAAATGGCAGGAACACCTGGCCGGAAAGCATAACTGGCAATATCATTTATGGGATGTCCTCATGTTCCAATCTTGGCTTGAAGCTAACAGATAAGTCTTCATGAAGATATTAATGTTTGCAAATACTGATTGGTATCTTTACAATTTTCGCCTGGCCCTTGCACTGGCGCTGCGCGATCGCGGCGATGAAGTGGTTCTGGTTTCTCCGGATGGACCGTATGGTCTTCGTATGCAGGATTTGGGAATTCGTTGGCTGCCATTTCCACTGGAACGGCGCAGCCTGAATCCGTTTGAAGGGATCCAGACAGTTCTCCGTCTGCTTAAGTTGTACCGGCAGGAAAAGCCCGATCTGGTTCACCAATTCACGGTCAAATGTGTTTTATTCGGTTCGTTGGCGTGTCATCTACTTGGCATCCGTACTGTTGTCAACTCGGTGACCGGTCTGGGGTATGTTTTTACGGGGGGAGGAGCAGCGCGCCACTGGTTGAGAGGTTTTATCAAGCTATCTTACCGGTTGTTGTTAAAAAATACCTGGGTCATCTTTCAAAACCCGGATGATAAATCTGCTTTTCTTGAGAGTCGATTGGTGGACCCAAAACAGGTGACGCTGATTCGTGGTTCAGGGGTGGATATCCAGCGCTTTTTTCCCCAACCTGAACCGTCAGGCAAACCTTTGGTTGTCTTGCCAGCCCGTTTGTTATGGGACAAAGGCGTGGGTGAGTTCGTGGAAGCAGCTCGTAGGTTGCAGGCTGAAGGTCTACGCGCCCGGTTTGCACTGGTTGGTGACAGTGACAAAGATAATCCTGCCTCGGTGCAGGCTGCCCAATTACACGCATGGCAAAATGAGGGTGTGATAGAATGGTGGGGTTGGAAAGAGGACATGCAGGATGTGTATGCACAGGCAGCCATAATTTGTCTGCCATCTTACCGGGAGGGCCTGCCAAAAACATTGATTGAAGCCGCTGCCTGTGGTCGTCCGATCGTCACGAGCGATGTGCCGGGTTGCCGGGAGGTCGTCCAGCATGGGGTAAATGGTTTGCTGGTTCCGGTACGGGATGCTGGCGCGTTGACCAAAGCATTGATGGATTTGCTGCAAAGCCCAAATGTCCGAAGCGAGATGGGGAGCCGTGGCCGGGTAATTGCAGAAAAAGAGTTTTCGATGGACTTGGTTATTTCTCAAACTATTGCATTCTATCAATTCAGTAAAAATACTAAATAATTATTGAGTAGAATAGTATGGCAGTTTCATTTCTTCAGTTGGTGGATTTATTCAAAGCCAGTTTGGGAGGAATAGTAGTGGCAGTAGCATTAAGTCCACTGGCGATCTGGATTGCTAAACGGGTGGGGTTGATGGATATTCCAGGGAGCGCCGCCCATAAAAAACATTTAATGCCTATGCCATTGGCTGGTGGCATTGCATTGGTCTTGAGCATGGTGATATTAACACCGGTCTTTCATTTGGTCAACAAAGATCTCTCTCCACTGTTGATCGCACTTGTTATCATTTTTATATTTGGTCTATGGGATGATGCGAAGGGATTGGGGGCACCTCTCAAGCTTGTGGGACAGATACTGGCTTCCATTTTTCTCATCGCATCGGATGTTTCTGTCCATTTTCTGGAAGGTTTATCGATACCATATCTACATGGAAATGTGCTCACTGTGTTGGATTGGGGAGTTACGATTTTATGGTTTATCGGGATAACAAATGCTTTTAATTTAATTGACAGTATGGACGGATTGGCCGTTGGAATTGCAGGAATTGCTTTTGCGTTCTTCATGATTATGAGTTTGGTCGCTCAACAAATCTACTTGGGTATATTTAGTGCATGCCTGTTGGGAATCTGCATCGGCCTGTATGCCTTTAATGTTTCTCCAGCCAGGCTTTTCCTGGGCGATTCCGGGGCGCAGATGTTGGGATTCACACTGGCTGCAGTTGGCATGATCTATACACCGCATGATCTTCCACAAGCTTCGTCCTGGTTCGTACCCATTTTGGTGCTGGGAGTTCCAATTTTCGATACTTCCATGGTAGTCTTTTCGCGCTTAATTCACCATAAGCCTGTTTTCCATGCAGACCGTACGCACACGTATCACCAACTTGTTGCTTGGGGATTCGATCCTGGACGGGCAGTATTAACCATCCAGCTGACAACCCTCGTCCTTAGTTTCGTTGCTTTTATTGCTCTCTCTTTTCCCCCCTTGGAAGCCACTCTAACATTTTGTGGAGTGGTGTTGTTGGGTATGATATTACTTATCTTCCTTGCTTTGAAGAATCCACGAATCGAAGAATAATATGGAAAATCCAGAGTTTTCCCCGCTTGACGCGTTGGAACGTGCATTTAGGCGTTGGTGGGTTATTGTCCTCATGACTGTTTTAGGCGGCATTGCCGGCTGGGCATTTCATTTCTTTACCCCGCCTGTGTATGAGGCCACGTCGGTTATAACAGTGAATATGGATTTTCAGGAGCGCCAGCTTACACAATATGAAGAAGATTTTGCTTTCGGTGCTGCGGGGGCAATCGGTACCTCAGATGAGGTGGAAAATCAGATTATCACACAGGCAAAAAAAAATGGAATCCCGATCGAAATAGATCAACTCCAGCAGCAAATGTTTCTTGAAAGAAAGCAATCGGTCTGGGAACTCCACATCAGGAACCGGGACCCTGAAATTGCGGCCAAACTCGCCAATCTTTGGGCGCAAAATTTCTACCAGGCATTGAACGCGGCTTTGGTGCATGCAAACCGTGCAGACCAAATCCAATCTCAAATTGACGCCATTACTGGTGGTCTGTCTGCTTCAGGATCATCTATATTTAGTCCAGACTATCAGACTACACTGATGAACTTGTCGGATGAACATTTACGAGAACAACAATCGAGTCAGGGGATTATTTCGATTATGAAATTTGCGCAAACCGGATCGGCAATCGTCCCTCAAAGCCCCGTCCTTTATCGATTGGCAATCCTGGTTCTGGCAGGGGCGTGTATCGGATTCGTCGTTTCTCTATGGGTGGCAGGCAGTTATAAGGTGCAACGCTATGGCTGAAAGACTAAGGCGTCTGGGCTACCTCTCCTTTGTAATTGCCTGGGGGGCTGTTTTTATTTTAATGCCGATAACCAGTTTGCCATTGCTCTCGCGCTTTGCAGGGAATACGTCGGTGGCTCCGGCAGCCTTCCTGCCCCTCATCTGGGTGGCGCTTTTTTGGTTTATACCTTATTTCCTGAAGAAAGGAGCCATACCGCGCGAAAGTATACCTTTTATATTTTTCATCTCCATCGCCATTATTTCCAGCGCCGCCGCCTTTTTTCTAAACATCCCGCCTTTCAAGGATGTCAGCGTTTCTCACGAGGAGATTAGATCCATCCTGACCCTGTCAGTTGGGGCCGCCTTTTATCTGATAACTGCCAGTTGGTTTTCCAAGGACCAGTCAAGGTTGGCCTTTGTTTTAAAGTGGATTAATGTAAGTGGCATTATTATCATTCTTTGGGCCGCCGTACAGGGATTTTATATCTTTCTGTTCCAAAGTCATTATCCGGCCATCCTGTTGACATTTCAACGGCTTGTCTCCACGCGTGATCTTTTTGCTGGCAGGATTACCGCCTTTGCTTTTGAACCGTCCTGGCTGGCGCACGAAATGAATCTGCTCTATATACCTTTTTGGTTGGGTGCAACTGTATCAGGAACTTCGGCTCATCGCTTCCGTCTGTGGAAAATCTCCCTGGAGAATATCTTATTTTTCATCGGAGCAGTGGTTGTTTTCCTGGCTTCCAGGGTGGGTACCCTGGCAATCCTGCTTGTTTTAGCGCTATTGGGTATTTATGCCAACTTTTTGCTGGCACGGCGCGTTTATAAGTGGAGTCTGACTAGGTTTGTCAAGTTTTCAGCAGCCATGAAAAGTGCCTTTCGCTTTCTCCTGCCTTTGGTCCTTTTGTTGGCGTTCATAAGTGTTTATGTATTGGGGGCAGTCGGATTGGTTTACGGGTTGTCGCATGTGGACAAACGGCTGGCACGGATTTTCCAACCCCAGTCGCTGATACAGTGGGTCAAGATTATCCAGAACCCTTACACTTTTTTTAATTATCTGGAATTTGCAGAACGCTATGTTTATTGGGTGGGTGGCTGGAATGTGTTCAACATCCACCCTATAATTGGAGTTGGCCTGGGGAATGCCGGATTCTTTTTTCAACGCCAACTCCCTGCATATAGTTGGAGTCTTCCAGAGGTTATGGATGCTTATTATAGAACAGCTGACCTTCCAAATATCAAGAGTTTATGGGTTCGGCTGCTGGCCGAGACGGGAGTTGTAGGCTTTTCATCTTTTATCGCCTGGTTCTATGTTTTGTTCAGACTGAGTTGGTTTATAAGACTCAGTAAAAACCCTCTTTTCAGGATGATTGGTTGGAGTGGACTCTTTGTACTGGTCGCTTATCTAATTGAGGGTTTTAGCACGGATACTTTTGCCCTTCCTTACCTTTGGGTATCACTTGGAATTGTCAGCGCAGCTGGCGCGCTAATGCGAATTTCATCGGAAAAGATTTGATTTCTGAATCGAATTTTGGGATATTATTGAACCATGCGTACAACTGATACTCCATATATTACAGATTGGTTCGCTGTTTCCATCCGATGGTTGTTTCTGGTGGGGTTGGTTATTTCATTGTCGTTTGAGGGAAATTTTCCGGTTCTACCTAATATACTTCTGGTTGGCCTGGCCTGTTGGAATATTTTTCTGACTCTATTGACCGGTCTTAATCGCCGCCTGGCTTTCCATCGCGAGATTGGCTTATGCGTTGACATTGTAGTTGCGACCGCATACTTTGGACTGGCAGCAGGTTATACCAACTCGGCTTTCTGGATTGTATTTCTACCATTAATTACTGCTGCGCTCTATTTCGAACTAACCGGTGCGTTGATATCTGCAGTCTTTATGACTGCTGTCCAGGTTGTAGTGACAGTTTCTCACACTTTATCCCCTACCCCTTTGGTTATTCTGGGCGTTTTTTCCCTGTTTACTTTCCTGATTGCTGGCGTATTTGGGTATATCAGTGTTCAGCTTGTTAAAACAATCCGCCGTAATCGCCAGACCCAGCAGGAAATTCAGCAAAAAAAACTGGGTATGGAGAATGAACGCCTGAGAGCCATATACAGCCTGACATCCACTTTGCTGGCTACCCTGAATTACCAGCGTGTTCTTGAATCTGTACTGGATCTTAGTCTGAGCGCCATTAATACCGAAGCCGAAGCCGCTGCAGATGATCGCCTGGTGTGTGCAGTACTCTTGTTTTCCAAAAATGAGAGCCTTGAAGTTGGTTCCGCGCGGCGCTTGACCACCGCTGATATGCGAGTTGTCTTGCATGGACAAACAGGAGCTGTGGCCCAGGTGATTGAACAAAACAAACCCTTCCTGCTAAATGATGTCAGTAACGATCCGGAATTGACCCGTTTCATAGCCTTTCAAAGATGCGCTGAGATTTATTGTTTTCCTTTGCGGAGCGGTTTCAGCGCCTACGGGGTTTTACTCTTTGGCCATCCTCAACCTGGTTTTTTTACGCGTGACCGGCGCGAAGTTCTCGATATTCTTGGCGGGCAGGCGGTTATTGCCATCCAGAATGCACGCCTTTATCAGGATGTCGTGGATGAACGGGAACGCATGATCGATGCCCAGGAAGAGGCCCGTAAAAAGCTGGCTCGTGATCTTCATGATGGCCCCACACAATCTGTTTCGGCGATTGCCATGCGTGTGAACATGGCTCAGCGTACACTGATGAAGGATCCAAAGGCGGCTGGGGAGGAATTGGCCCGTATTGAGGAACTGGCCCGCCGTACCACCAAGGAAATCCGTCACATGCTTTTCACCCTGAGACCACTCATTCTGGAATCACAAGGTCTCGTTGCTGCTTTGCAATCCATGGCGGTCAAGATAAGAGAGACTTACTCGCAAAATGTCATCATTTCCGTTGAGGAGAACATTTTAACGAACTTTGAAGTGGGCAAACAGGGCGTAGTCTTTTTCATTGTGGAAGAAGCCGTTACCAATGCCCGCAAACATGCCCGGGCAGAACACATCTGGGTGAACCTGCGCTCATTTGAAAAAGAGATGGCCCTGCTGGAGGTCCGGGATGATGGAGTGGGTTTCGATGTTGCAGCAGTAAATCGGTCCTATGACCAGCGCGGTAGTCTGGGAATGGTCAACTTGCGGGAGCGGACCGAACTCGTTAATGGCGTGATGAACATTCAATCCTCCCCAGGCAAAGGAACCCGGGTGCAGGTTTATATTCCACTAACGGACGAGGCTGCTGACCGGTTGCATCACGCCTCCGGAAACCGTAACGCTTGACCGGAAACACATGCCAACAGCTGCCGGCTTACATTACTTCTTGCATGAAGGGGGCAGCACGCTAAGACCTCCACTGGTGCTTATTCATGGTGCTGGTGGCGACCATTTATTTTGGCCTCCAGAGATACGGCGCTTGCCGGACTATCGAGTTATTACGCTCGATTTACCAGGCCATGGCAAAACAGACGGGCCAGGCTGTCAATCCATCGAAGATTATGCTCGCTGTGTTGCAAAATTCGTCGATGCTTCAGGCATTTCGCGGACCGTGTTTATTGGTCACGCTATGGGTGGTGCAATTGCCTTGGCCCTCGCCCACGATTTTCCAGATCGGGTTGCCGGGATCGGATTGATCTCAACCGGTGCTTGTTTGCCCATCCCATCTTCGGTAATCGAAAATGCTGCCAATCAATCTACTCTCCTGCTCGCCATCAAGAGTTTGCATGAAATGTCGATTGGCCCTCAAACCTCTCCCAATTTGAGTGAAATTTACTTTAAACGCCTGACTGAAACCAGGCAGCCACTCTTATTGGGTGACCTGCTGGCTTGTGACCGGTTTAATATGGTTGGTCGTCTGCGTGACATCCGGAGCCCCGCCCTGGTTGTTTGTGGTACCGGAGATAGACTTACCCCCATCCGCTTTTCTGAGACCCTCTCCAGCCAGATTCCCGGTGCAGCTTTGCAGACAGTGGAAGGGGCGGGTCATATGCTCATCCTTGAGCAGCCGGATCGCCTGGCAAAACTGATAAGTGTTTTTTTGGCAACGATTCCGTATTATCCGGGAATGTAGAACCTGACAATTCGCCACCCTATAATCCGAATATAACTTTAAGAATAGGGATGGCATTTTGGATTGCCCGCGCCCGATGGCTCAGACGGTTTTTTTCTTCCATTTCCAGTTCGGCCATGGTTTGACCAATTTCAGGGATAAAAAAGATCGGGTCATATCCAAACCCGTTCGAGCCGCGCTCTTCGGGAATAATTTCCCCATCACACTGGCCATTGGTTATACATGACTCACCTGAGGGTAAAACCACGGCTACCGTGGCGTGGAAATGTGCCTTCCATGGTCGCGGGGCCTCCTTAAGTTTATCAAGTAAAAATTCCCGCCGGTCGGCATCCGTGGCGTCGGGGATGGGACAGAAGCGGTGTGAATGAAGCCCGGGTTGGCCGTGCAGGGCATCCACCTCCAGACCTGAATCATCGCCCAGTGCGATGTACCCGCTGGCTTGCGAATATGCCGTGGCTTTTTTATTGGCGTTTTCGGCGTATGTCAATCCATCTTCGGCTACCTCAATCGCCAGTCCAATGTCGGCAGGGGTGATCAAGGTCAGACCGGTTCTGTCCAGAAGGGCTTTTATCTCGGCGACTTTTCCTTTGTTGTTGGTGGCTAGAAGCAATCTGTTCATGGTTGTCGATTAAACTTCTATATGTTGTTACGAATTTGTTTTAAGGCCCACTCGGCATGCTGGCGGACGAGTGGCTCACCATTTTGCAAGGCTTCTTCCAGGGCCGGGACGCCTGCCGTGTATCCGCTATTTCCCAGCGCTATGGCAGTATTGCGAAGATAGCCGCCTCGGCGGGCCCGCTGGACCGCGTTAACTTTAAACTTCTGGTTGAAACCCTGCGGTGTAAGCATCAGGTCGGCAATCAAATCCGGATTTGGCAGGTCAGGATATGGCATGAAACTCTGGTCAAATTCTTTTTCCGTAAACCGGTTCCAGGGACAGGCCATCTGGCATGCATCGCATCCAAAGGTCCAGTTACCCATGTGTGTGCGCAGGTCGGGTGGGATTTCCCCTTTGTTCTCGATGGTCAGGTAAGAGATGCAACGCCGGGCGTCGAGCGTCCGATCGGGCAGGATGCAATGGGTTGGACAGGCTTCGATGCAACGTGTGCAGGTCCCGCAGCGGTCGGCCTGGAAGGGTGAGTCGGGTTCCAGGTCGGTGCCTAGCAGGATTTCGGCCAGCAGGAAATAAGAACCGAGTTTGGGGTTAATCAGACAGGTGTTTTTACCGATCCAGCCCAGTCCGGCGCGTTGCGCCAGGTCGCGTTCCAATATCGGCCCCGTATCGGTATACCAGCGGTTCGGCACACTTCCCCCAACCTTCTGCTCGATAAAGGTAACCAGAACCCGTAATCTTTGTGGTAAGACAAGATGATAATCCCGCCCCCAGGCATAAGCAGCAACCCGCCCGCTGGGTCCAGCTCTTTCATTTGGTTTGGCAGTCTTTGGGTCAGGGTAGCGCACGCCGAGTAAGAGTATGGACCGGCATTCAGGCAGAATCAAGTGCGGGTCACGCCGGCACATTCTTGCGCGTTCACTTGCCAGATATCCCATGGATGCGTGCCGCCCCTGCCTCAGCCAGTTTTCGTAGGCAGAAAAATGGGGCGGTGCTTCAGGCGTGGTGATCCCCGCCAGTGCAAACCCCATGTTGTGGGCCTCATTTTTGATGGCCTGGGAGGTCAACAAGGACGGGCCTATGCTTATTTCACCACGATATCAATCGTCACTTGTTGCCCTGGAGGAAAATTAAAACCTTTATCATTCTGTAGTTTGAAGACGCCAACATACTCTCCGGGAGTGCTGGGCGCTGTTAATTCTACGGAGACATCGATGGTGTCACCAGGCGCAACCAGTCTTGAGAGGTTTACCGGTTTGGTGGTATTCCAGTTAGTCCCTTGGCCCCCCCATCCGAAAATAAGTAAATAATTCTGGTTCCATGTGCATGGGCCAAGATTCTTGAGCGTCCAGGTCTTTTTCATGGATTCCCCACGAGCGGCTACATAACCGTCGGGTATGGTCACGTCGGCAACATAAGCCATGTTGTCACAGCTCGTTTGATTGGTGGCAAGCGGCGTGTTCAAGGCAAGCGGCGTGGCCGAGGCTGTGCCTGGCAAGGGGGTATCGGTGATTAGCGGAGTATTGGTTGATTGAGGAGTGGGGGATACCTGGGGAGTGCTGGTTGCCGTTGGCATGGCCAGAATGGTCTGCGTTTGTAAGGCCAGTGCGGTTGAGGCGATCTGTGTGAAAACCGGACCTGAATCAACCGTGGGCTTGGCAGTCGCAGCTCCTCCGCCACAGGCAGACAGGCCAAGGACGGTAAAGGCTATCAAGAGCCAGAATAATTTTACAAAGCTTTTCATGAGACTGGACCTCCACTTTTAGACAAATCTGATCAAATGAGTTTGGCCGAAGGGATTCTTTTTTTTCATTATAACAGAATCAACCTATGCCTTTCTGCTAGTATAAACAGAACATTTGTGCTAAAATACATACATCCCGATAAGTTGGGGAAAACTTTTGCTAAGAGGAGGACTCACCATGACAACCCTGATTGCCGCTTGTGGACTGGATTGCGCCCAGTGCGAATCATACCAGGCCACCCAATCCAACGACCTGCCGGCGTTGGAAGCCGTTGTTGAAAAGTGGAGCCGGGAATATCATGCAACCAGCCTGACCGTTGAAAAGATCCAATGCGACGGTTGCATGACTGCCGGTCGTAAAGTGGGCCATTGCAGCGAGTGCGAGATCCGTTTCTGCGCCATCGAGTGTGGTTTTGCGAACTGTTCCGCTTGCCCGGATTATGCCTGTGAGCAATTGACGGCTTTCTTTCAGATGGCCCCTCAGGCGCAGGCCAATTTGGAGGCCATTCACAAAGCATAGCCGAAACAAAAACTATGAAATGACGAAAACCGGGGATGTCCACCCATCCCCGGTTTTTTGTTAAACCGGACCGGTTCAGGTATAATTCCGCCCATGGCTACTCCAGAGCAAATCGAAGCAAACCTCGAACGTATACTTTTAAAGGTACAGAAACCGGGCCGTTATGTGGGAGGGGAATTGAACACCGTTGTCAAAGACTGGGACAGGATCGATACCAAGATCGCCTTTGTATTCCCCGATATCTACGATATCGGCATCTCCAACCTGGGCCTGCAGATCCTTTATGACCTGGTTAACCAATGCCCGGATGCGCTGGCGGAACGCGCCTATGCTCCCTGGGTGGATATGGAAGAACAGATGCGGTCCCATGCCATCCCGCTCTACTCGCTGGAAACAAAACATGCCCTGGCTGATTTTGATATCCTGGGCTTTTCCCTGCCCTATGAGACGTTGTATACCAATGTCCTCAACATACTCGACCTGGCCGGTATCCCACTTCGGACCGTGCAGCGCGGCCAGACGGATCCATTGATCATCGCCGGGGGGCATGCCTGTTTCAACCCGGAGCCGATGCACGCTTTTATCGATGCATTTGTGGTCGGCGAGGGCGAGCAGGTGCTCCTGGAAATCATCGAGGCGGTACGAAGCGCCAAAGCGCAGGAAGAGCCGCGCCTGGATGTGCTGCTCCGGCTTGCAAAAATCCCGGGCGTGTATGTGCCGCGCTTCTACGATGTAACCTACCTGGAAGATGGTACAGTTGCGGCTACCACCCCCAATGTACCCGGTATCCCCAGGGTCATCCTCAAGCGCATGCTGCCGCAACTCCCACCGCCGCCCACCCGCTTCATTGTCCCGAATATTGATGTGGTTCACAACCGCGTCTCCGTGGAGGTGATGCGCGGCTGCACGCGCGGCTGCCGGTTCTGCCAGGCCGGCATGATCACGCGCCCGGTGCGCGAACGCAGCGTAGACGAAATCGTCCAGGCGGCCGAAGAAGCCGTCAATGCCACCGGGGCCGAAGAACTGGCGCTGCTGTCACTGTCCTCCTCCGACTACACCGACATCCTCGAACTGGTCAATAAGATCGGCGAAAAATTCAGCGGCAGGCACCTGACGGTTTCCCTGCCTTCGCTGCGAATCGAGTCGGTTTCGGTGGACCTGATGGAAAAACTCAAAGACCGGCGCTCGGGCGGGTTCACGCTGGCGCCCGAGGCGGCCACCGAGCGGATGCGGCGCATCATTAACAAATTCATCACCGACGAGCAACTGCTCGAGACCGCCCGCGAAATCTATGCGCGCGGCTGGACCAGCATCAAGCTCTATTTCATGATCGGCCACCCCTCCGAAACGCTCGAAGACGTACAGGCCATTGTCGATCTGTGCAAGCGTGTGCTGGCGGAAGGGCGCAAATCGCTGGGAGGAAGGGCCAAAGTGCATGCCGGCGTGAGTACCTTTATCCCCAAGCCGCACACTCCTTTCCAGTGGGTGTCCATGGACACGCAGGAACAGATCCAGGCCAAGCTGGGGCTGCTCAAGCGCGAGTTGCGCGGCCCGGCTTTCAAGGTTTCCTGGACACCGCCCGAGGATACCCTGCTGGAAGGCTGGCTCAGTCGTGGCGACCGGCGCATGGCGGAGGTGATCTACAGCGCCTGGCAGAACGGCACGAAGTTCGATGCCTGGCAGGACCAGCGCCAATTGCAGGCCTGGAGCTCGGCCTTTTCCACCCAGAACCTCGACCCGGCCTTTTATACCCATCGTATACGCCGATTCGACGAGGTCTTTCCCTGGGAGCATATCTCGGATGCAGTCCGTAAGAAATACCTGTACCGGGATTATCAGCGTTCATTGGATGGCGGGACACGTGAAGACTGCCGCGACGACTGCGATGCTTGCGGCATCCTGCCCACCTTCGCAGGCACTCGGCGTGAGTATCCGGGAATTTACTGGAAGTGCCCGGAAGTAAGACATTGAAAGAAAAGGGAGTGAAGTATGAAAATCTTCGTTCCGGGTCGCATTTGCCTGGTCGGTGAGCATTCCGATTGGGCCGGGGGCTACCGCCGCATCAATGCCCAAATCGAGAAAGGTTACACCCTTATCACAGGGACTGACCAAGGTATTCATGCCGAAGTTTCTGCGCATCCCACTTCCTTGGTGCTAAGTTCCATCGCGCCGGATGGGACGCGTATGGGTCCCACCGAAATTCCGATGGAACCAAAAACATTGCTCGAAGAAGCCCGGAAGGGAGGCTATTGGAGTTACATTGCCGGGGTGGCGTACCAGGTGTTGACCAACTACCATGTGCATGGGCTGGTGATTGATAACTATAAGACCGACCTGCCCATCAAAAAGGGTCTCTCCTCCAGCGCGGCCATCAGCGTGCTGGCGGCGCGCGCCTTCAACCGGGTCTATGACCTGAAATTGACCACGCGTGGTGAGATGGAGTTGGCCTATCAGGGTGAGATCACCACACCCTCGCGCTGCGGGCGCATGGACCAGGGTTGCGCATTTGGCAACCGCCCGGTGCTGATGACCTTCGATGGCGACCGGCTGGAGACGACTGCGCTGCAGGTCAACCAGCCTCTCTACTTCGTCATCGTGGATTTACAAGCCAAAAAAGACACGATGGAAATCCTCAACCGGCTGAACCGTTGCTACCCATATGCCGAAAATGAGCTGGAGCGCGGTGTGCAGGAACTGCTCGGGCCGATTAACAAGCGCCTGGTCAATCAGGCCATGCAGGCTTTACGCGACTCAGACGCCCGGGGCTTGGGTTCGCTGATGACCGAGGCGCAGGTCTTCTTCGACCGGTATGCCACGCCGGCCTGCCCGGAGGAATTGACCTCGCCGGTGCTCCACCATGTTTTGGGTTATGAGCCGCTCAAGCCGCATATCCTGGGTGGCAAGGGCGTCGGTTCCCAGGGCGACGGGACGGCGCAGTTCATCTGCCCCACAGAAACCGACCAGCAGGCGGTCATCCAGATCCTGGAGCGCGACCTGCACCTGCCGGCTCTCAAGATGACTATCACCCCCCAGCAAAAAATCCGCAAGGCCGTCATCCCGGCTGCCGGGTTCGGGACGCGCCTCTTCCCGGCCACCAAGGCCACCAAGAAGGAATTATTCCCGATCGTTGACCGGGACGGCATTGCCAAACCGGCCATACTTGTCATTGTCGAGGAAGCGCTGGATGCCGGGATCGAGGAAGTGATCATCGTTGTCCAGAAAAACGACCTGGACGATTTCCGTTTCCTGTTCAACGAACAGATTTCCATCGAGAATTACAATAAACTGCCGCCCCAATCCCAGGAATATTCCCGCCGCCTGCTGGAGATGGGCCGGCACGTCACCTTTGTCATCCAGACCGCTCAGGAAGGCTTCGGTCATGCGGTCTACTGCGCCCGGGAAGCCGTGGGCGATGAACCGTTCCTGCTGATGCTGGGCGACCACATTTACCGGTCTGGCAGCGAAACAACCTGTGCAGGTCAACTCCTGGAGGCCTACCAGCGGCACGGCCAGAGCCTGGTGGGCATGCGCCGCACGCCGGAAGACCAGATCGGCAGCTTCGGCACCGTTACCGGCGTCTGGCTGGAAGGGGAAAGCCTGCTCAGTATCAGTGCGTTCGCTGAAAAACCCACTCCCGACTACGCCCGCACCAACCTGCGCGTGCCCGGTTTCCCGGAAGGGGAATACCTGACGCTCTTTGGCCAGTATATTGTCAAGCCGAAACTGTTCGACTTTTTGAAGGAACACATCGAGAACAACGTGCGGGAGCACGGCGAGTTCCAGTTAACCTCCACCCTGGACCGTCTGCGCCAGGAGGATGGCTTCATGGGGCTGGTGATGGATGGCAAGCGCTTCGACATCGGCCGCCCCGAGGAATATCTGGAAACGTTGATGGCTTTCCGGCAATAATCATGAGACTGCGCATCACCTTCTCCAAAACCGGAACCCTGCGTTACACCGGCCACCTGGATCTGCAAACCGTCTGGGAGCGGACGGCCCGGCGTGCTGGCCTGTCGCTGGCATATACCCAGGGCTTCCATCCCGGCCCGAAGATCCAGATTGCCTCGGCTCTGCCGCTGGGGATTGCCGGTAAAGCTGAAATTGTCGATTTGTGGCTCGACACAGATCCGGGCCCGGCTGCCGGGACCCAGAGGCGTTTGCAGGCCGGTGCCCCGCCCGGCCTGACCATTTTACAGGTTGAGACGGTCGATGAACATGGTCCGGCCTTGCAGACGCAGGTCGTTTCTGCGGAGTACATGGTCACATTATTGGAGGCGCCTTCCGGGACAGATCTGCAGCAGCGCCTGGATAATATTCTTGGCGCAAGCACTCTGCTGCGCACGCGCCGTGACAAGCCCTACGATTTGAGGCCTTTGATTGAAGAGCTAACCCTCACCCCAACTTCCATAGCTGCTAAGGAAGGACAAGCCATGCAGATCTTCATGCGCCTGGCCGCCCGGGATGGCGCCACCGGCCGCCCCGAGGAGCTGCTGGACGCGCTCGGCCTCCCGTTGGAAACAACGCGCATCGAACGCACCCGCCTGATTCTCAAAACTGGAATGGAATAACCGTAGTAACGACTTGAGTCGTTACTACGGTTAGGAGTAAATCCATGGGGTTGATCGTTTCCGGTCTGGTTGGCTTTGGGTCTTCCTTGCTTTTCACCTGCGTCCTTTACTGGCTGGACCGCTATGAAAAGGAGCCGTTGCTGCTTTTAGGCGGCGTCTTCCTGTGGGGCGCGGTGGTGGCCGCCGGCAGCGCCTTTCTCATCAACACCACCCTGGGTCTCGGTATTTACGTATTCACCGGCTCGAATTTCGCCACGGACCTGGCAACCGGCTCCCTGGTAGCCCCGCTGGTCGAAGAGATCCTCAAGGGCCTGGCCGTGCTGGGCATTTTCCTGCTCTTTCGCAGCGAATTCGATTCCGTGCTGGACGGAATTATTTACGCCGGGGTGGCGGCGCTGGGTTTTGCCGCCACCGAGAACACCTATTACATCTTCACATACGGTTTCCAGCAGGGCGGCTGGGGCGGCCTGCTGGCCCTGACGGTTATCCGCGTTTTCCTGGTGGGCTGGCAGCACCCGTTCTATACTGCCTTCTTCGGGATCGGCCTGGCCCTGGCGCGCCTGAACCGCAGTTGCCTGGTCAAAATATTCGCCCCGGTCACCGGGCTGGGCCTGGCCATGTTCACACACGCCTTTCACAATACCGTGGCTTCGCTGTTGAGTGGGGGGGAAGGAATGCTGGTGGGCGCCTTTTTCGACTGGACCGGCTGGCTGTTCATGTTTGGCGTGATCCTGTGGGCCACCTGGCGCGAACAGCAAATGCTGAAGAAATACCTGGCGGCCGAACTCCAGGCTGGAACGATCAGTGCGGCCCATTTCAAAACAGCCTGCTCGGCTTGGCGCCAGATGTTCGCCCGCACTGCCGCCCTGTTCAGAGGCCGCTACCGCAAGACTGCCCGCTTCTTCCAGGTTTGCGGCGAATATGCCCTCAAGCGCCGCCAGGTTGCCGACCTGGGAGATGAAGGCGGCAGCCTGGCAGTGATCCAGAACCTGCGGGCGGAGCTGATCCGCCTGGCACCGGAGGTGCAGGTCTGAGGCCCGAGACGGGACAACTGCACCGGCAAGACGCCGGCGGGGAGTATTGCCGGAACCGGCAAAAAGTGCCATTTTACGGGGTCCGCGCGAGGACTTTTACGAAACAACGAGGGTCAATTCGGGGAAGTGGGAGAAATGGGCAGTGAAAAGGGGGTAAAAGGACACTTCATCCCAAATTTATAGCATAATTTAGCGGTGTTGTGGGGCGTTTGACGGTTTTGGGGGATTGTGCAAGGTTTTTTCTGTAAATTCAAGATCAAGTGCTTCCTCTGAAGAAAAAGAACGAACTAATCTAAGCGGTTCGACGAGTTCAAGGCGTGCTCTAAAAAAGTCAAATAAGCTTTGCT
>Ga0116107_1000611_pt1 | contig 26308 bp, 27 predicted proteins | sample June2015DPH_6_10_FD_88969 | JGI IMG/M metagenome (GOLD analysis project Ga0116107, IMG submission 88969) | Peatland microbial communities from SPRUCE experiment site at the Marcell Experimental Forest, Minnesota, USA - June2015DPH_6_100 | ecosystem: Environmental > Terrestrial > Soil > Wetlands... | reverse complement strand
TTACTTGGATATTCGCGATCTTCCATGAAATTCCTCCTTGCAAGTGAAAACTTTTTAAAATATTTTTTGACTCATTGACTGTTTAAAGAAACATGGTATTTAATGGCTTGCGAAATATGAGCTGGTTTTGTTTGTTCATACAGAAACCCCCTAAGTAGGTTTTATCATTTGTGTCTACTTAAGGGGGTTCAGTACAATCTTGCCGGGCCTTTAACTTCAAACAGTTATTTACAATCAGTGAACCATTATTTATTATAAGCAAACGATCCTAAAAATTCAGCCGTGTTGCCATCAATAATAACATTGAGATCAGCAAGAAAAGTTTGATTGGTATTATTATCCATGTTTTTTGGCAAAGGACCATCCATTTGGAGAGTCACATCATGAAAAGTCACAATCCAAACAGGATAATCCTTTAATATTATATTACTCTCCGGTATTTTAGGGCTTTCATTATCAGTAAAATTGCCTTTCACGGCAGTAATGCTGCTGGCTTGTTTAGCAATATCTTGACCTTCAATTGTTGTTGCTTTTTGAATTGCAATGCTTCTCGTCACCTTGAAAACCTCATTCGTATCTTTTATTTCTAATCCATGTGCAACAAAATTGCGATTTTGTGTTAATCCGCTGATTGGATCACTTGTTTCAGAATAGATTGTGCTAGCAACTGTTGCAGAGTTATTGCTATTATTATTCGCCGCTAAAGCAATTTTCACGCCACAAAGCACCAATACCGTTATGAACAACCAAATCACTATCTTTTTCATAATTAAATCACTCCTTTTTTATTAATAACGCGAATCCCATATTTCAAACGTATATGAACCTCCACTTACAATATTATTTCTCATTGTGCTAAGGTCCCCGTAACCTAGCGAATCCTGATTTATTGCGTATGTATTATACCACGAATTTGAAGTACTTTTGTATTGGGCTTTTCCCATAGTTACAGGATTAGATACCGAGCCGGGGCACTGATCTGATGCAGAATGAGTTTCACCTAAAAACTCTACCGTATTTCTGTCAAATGGAATTGTGGAAAGAGCAACTGTTCCGTAAGTCGTATTGTTTATTATAAAATACATAGTTGAAGAGTCACAACCAACCCTGAAGTCATTATTGCTTCCTACAGTTGCTGAACCTAATACCCTTTGATAATGAGCACCTGTTGGGATATAGCTATATTCATAAAAATAATATGGCCCAGTATAGCTAGATAGTTTCAACCACCCCACTTGCGCATAATCCCCCACAACGTTGCCGTCACACGTCATAGGCCATGCTGAAACGGACGATCCGCTTGAAACATAAGGGTTTTGCGTTTCAATGGTTAGGTCTGCGCCGTTATTTGCTAGAGAGTTAATACCGCCATTAAAATAACTCGTAGCTGCTGCCATCAAGGGAAAGGTAAAGGACAACAAACATGTTAATGTTAATACTATCAATAACGGTAGGGACTTACATTTCATGACCCCATTACCTCCTATATTTACTATATTTTAAATATTTCCGTAAAATTCCATATCTACACGGTTCATTCCTTTGGTATGGGATGGTATTGGAAAACCTAAAAAGCTTTTTAAGGACAGTGCATACGAAAAACTACCATCTTCCCTTGTAAAAACTGGGGTTCAAGGCTAAAATAAATCTGCCTGAACCTTTGCGTTACAAAGGTAGAGGTGCGTCCCCGGTGAATGCTGGTTGCGAGCCTTAAATTCACCGGGGCTTTGATTTTGACTGCAACTTCTCTATATAATCACTCAATCGATTACCTCCTCGTTGCCATATTTGACAGATAGGCTACTAATCGACATAGATGTAGCCTGACGTCGAAACCTCCGGTTGGCTGGGATCGTAGATGCCGTTGTTATAGCATTGGTAATTGCCCATCGTCCTGTAGTAATAGCCCGACGTTACAGTCAAGGTCTGCTTTCCGGTGATGGAGACGGTGTTAGTTCCGGTGGACTTATAGCCACCGGAGACGGTTACCCACTGCGAGCCGTTCCATTGCTGCAAATAGAGAATCACCCAGATCTGATTTACAGGGATATTGGCATCAGCGTATCCGGACAGTAGCACGGTGTTTGAGCTTTGTTGACTGATAGAGCAATTCCAGGCGCTGAGCCATAAAGTGGTCAGCGGGGCCACCACCTGCGTTTTTTCGGAGGGCGGTGGTGGAGTCTTTGGGCCTTGCGAGGCGGCTAAAGCCTGAACAGGCGAGACAACTATAGCCAGCAGCAAGACAGACAAAATCAGCGCAAAACATTTTCTCATCATAGAGGCCTCCTTGAGAGTTATTTGCTCATCTCTTGCAGAGACGAGGCGATATGCTGGATCTCCGACGGGCTGATGGCACCTCCGATCCGGTAATTCTGCTCTCCCTCGACCCAGACAAGCTGGCTGTAGCCGCCGTTCTTCTGCCGGTAATAGAGTTTTGCGGGGTATCCCCGCACGGTAACATCACTGACTACAGTATCATCGGTATCGTAGGAATATCCGCTTCCCTGGTTCTCCGCATTCCACTGGGCAAAGATCAGCCATTGGCCGCCCGATGAATAATAGATATCAACCTGGGCAAATCTCTGATCTTCAGGATAGTACTTGACCTGGGAGAACTTGAACCCAGGGGGCAGATACCCCGGTACCAGCAGTTTAAAAGGGCACTTGACCGCTGCATCGATAAGCGAGGGATCTGTTTCCGGCTCGATATTGCACGGCTGTACCGGGGGGTTCGGACCCAAATCGTTCATATAGGAGTTCTGAATGGTGCCGCTGTGTCCCTGAAAGATGGCGCCAAAGCTATACCAGATCCTGTTGCCAATCGCTTTGACCGGTGTGGGGTTGGAAACCGTGTAAAAACCGGTGCACAGAATTACAATTACGGCAAGTGCAAGTATCCTGACAGCATTTCTTTTAGCGCGCCGTTTTCGCGCTTTGCGAACGATGCCGGCCCAGATGCGATCCATATCCGGTTCCGGGGCATTGCGCATACTAGATTTGACAGCCTCTGTGATAATTTCTTCTAGTCTCTTTTCCTGTAACATCGGTTTCGTGCACCTCTGTATCGAGATATTGGGTGATCAACTCCAGGGCTCTTTTCAACCTTGCCCTAACAGTTCGTTCAGGAACCTCAAGAATCTCCGAGATCTCATGGCAGTTTAGCTCGCAGTAAAATTTGTAGTAGGCGACCTCCTGGTTGATGGCGGGCAGCAGACGGAGAGCATTAAGGGCTTCTCTCCTGAGTTCGTCATCCAGCAGGTGATCAAGGACGGGGTCCCCATAGAAGGCAGTTGCTGTCGCTTGCAATGTCATCCTCCGGCGTTTTTCCCTGAGTGTTTCGTAGGATTTATTGATTGCCGTTCTAACCAGCCATGCTTCGACTTTTGCGGGGTCACGCAGGGTGTCCAGTTTACTCATGGCCGTAATAAAGGTTTCCTGGGCGATATCCTCGGCAAGATACTGGTCGTTTAGGATGTAATAAGATGCGACATAGATTTTCCGCCCATACCATTGGTAGAGAAGTCCGATAGCATCAGGATCACCGGGTTCATTCCCAGGAAAAAATCTCTTGAGGAGACTACCTATGTTCATTAGGTGATTTCTCTCCTTAAAGTTGCTCTCACTATATAGACGGTTGAGAAGAGAATTTCGGCAATGTGGTTTAGAAATTATTTTATATATTTCTATAGAGTGCCATAATATACCTTGTTCTGTGATCAATTCCATATGTTGTCTTTTATCGTGAGCACACACTAAGGATACGTTTGGGCTATAGCAAGAGTCGGGCAGGATGTAATGCAGAGGAAGCAATGATTTTAGCCACCGCAACTTATAGGAGCTGGGCAATGGCACGGGGAACACAATGAAGTGGTTCTGCCGGACAGAGCAAGAGAGGGTCGGTCTGATCTTGGGTATTGCCCACTTGTCATTGACTGATAGTACGTTGTTAATATATACAGCAAGAGGGAACCCGTGATACTGCAGGGTTCCCTCTTGCTTAGTTTAGATAAGGCTCCCTCCGTACCGTACCATACAGCACCCAAAAAACGGGCGCTGCGCCTCCGCCGCCGTTCCCTCTCTGCTGCGCTTCGACCCTTGACTTCCGACCCCCTCCGCTGAGTTCACGGCTCAAGCCAAAAGGGCCGGGGGGTGAGACAGGAAAGACTGCCCACCGGCACCGGGGCACTAAATCAGGCGGAGGGGATCGGTAATGGCGAAGGTTGTGGCAAAAAAGCAAACGACGGATAATCCGGTGGCGCAGAGACTTTACAAAATCCCAATTTACAAGATCGAAATGGTCAGAGAAGGCGCCATTTCGGTTGAGCGGAAGCGGATCGGTTCACCGCAGGATGTCTTTAATGCGGTCCACGAGTTCCTCAAGGACGCGGATCGTGAGTATTTCCTCATCCTGACGCTGAACACCAAGAACAACATCACCGGCGTCAACGTGGTCAGCATCGGCAGTCTTTCTTCTTCCCTGGTGCATCCCCGGGAGGTTTTCAAGGCCGCGGTCCTGAGCAACGCGGCGGCGATCATCCTGGTCCATAACCATCCTAGCCTTGATCCCACGCCTTCTCCAGAAGACTTTGAGATCACCAGGCGACTGGTCGAAGCCGGTAAGATTCTGGGGATTGAAGTGCTTGACCATGTGATTATCGGTGATCATTGGGTGAGCTTGAAAGAGCGGGGCTGTATCGTTTAGAGATTTCAGGGCTGGGGGGTGCCGCCCCCGCCCCCCAGTGGGGGCATTAATCTTGAGGGAGGAGGTGATCACAGTGTTGGTGTTTACGGTGGCTGATGTTAAAAACGCCGCCCGGCTGTATGGCGAGTTGGTCGATTATACAGGATGTCTTAGCCACATTCGGGACGACCATCGGGATGGCCATGGAGTGGCATTCTACGTCTCTACTTGCGGTCTTACTTCATTCGAGGATCTGTACCATTTCCTGATGGACACTTTCGGTGAAATCCCCGGGTGGATCTTGCAATGGCGGTAAACAGGGTTTGAGGTGAGCGGGTAGGGGCCTTGGCCCCTACCTCTCGGAAGTGAGGTGATCGATATAGGTTAATCATGGGTTGGCGGTAATCCCTGGTCAAAAAATAAATAGGAAGGATGATTTCTATGACAAGCTTGCAGATCGGCATCGATATCGGCTACGGCTTCGTCAAGGCAGTTTCCAGCACCGGCGGAAAAGTGTCATTTCCGTCCATGGTAACCCCCTGCGGCCATGACCCCCTGGACGGAGCGATCAAGGGTAAAGGCTCAGGCTATAAGGTCAGGATCACCACGAATGGACGAAAAGATGACATCCTGGTCGGAGAGGCCGCGGCCCATAGTCTCAGCGCTCAGGGTTTTGTGGCGCAGCAGGAGAAGCCAGCGCAACTTCACGATACCCTGCTGCTCACGGCCGCCTACCTGCAGGGCGCCTGCGAAAACCTCATGCTTAACGGCAACGCCCGCCTGGCGGTCGGGCTTCCCCTCTCATTCTACCGGAGCCAGAAGAGCGCTTTAAAAGAACGCCTGAAGAGGCTGGAAGCATGCCTGAGCGCGGATAACGGTCCTGAAAGACTGATCTCCTTCAGCCGGGTGTCAGTATTTCCCCAGGGCGCCGGGGCGCTCGTGTCCACCGGCAAAGCTCTGCCAAAGAGCGGCCTGGTAGGCCTGATCGACATCGGCACCTATACCAGCGACTTCTTACTCTTCGACATGAGGGACGGCGCTCCTGTTCCTATTCCCGACGCCTGCGGCAGCATGGAAATAGGCCTCTACCCGGCCTACCGGCTCATTGCCGCAGAGTTCGAAAAGCAGGCCGGCGCCACCCTGCCGCCTTGAATGTACCATCTGGCCTTCGATCATGCCCGGCAGGAGATCATGATGCCATACCAGGGACGGGAGATCGATCTTCATCGAGCCTAGCAGCGAGCGCAAAGAGAGATTGTATCGACGATCACCGGCCAGGTGAGAGCGGCCTGGGGAGACCGGGCCGGCTTTTTAAGCATGACAATGTTTGCCGGCGGCGGGGCGATCAGCTTCTGGGAGGCGCTCAAGGGAGCATTCCCACAGCCCCGGTTGGCGGAAGACAGCTTCTACGCCAACGCCCTCGGCTACCTGGCGATGATTACGGATACCCCCAACGCTTAATACCTCTGGACATGAGCCTTGTTTTGCATCTCTGATTACGTAATGGAGAGAAACGTTTATACGGAATACCCGATGCATTGATACGCCTGGATTAGAGCCTATTGTCAAAGCATCTTTCACGTAATAGGTGAGCTTAAGACTTGAGGTTCTACGGAAAAGAGGCATGGAAATGGCGGCTAAAGGCATGAAAAGACTGGAGATTCTGATACCGGACAACCACCCGCTATTTGACCATCCTCCCCGCTGGCGGGCGAGGGTGGCCCGGGAGTGGCTGGACCTGGGGGCGAGGCTGTCGGCGGTCGAGCAGGAGTTGAGAAATCTCTAGACACAGATAGTTGATCTCAAAGGCCCAATGAGAATGGAATCGAGCGATCAATCAGCGTGCAATGAGACGCTTGGCGTCTCATTCGCAACCGGACGCTTCACCAAGGCCTTGACCGATGCTTTCGGATAAAAAATGAACAGCAACTCCTTCCCGCCCGGCGTCGCCGGGCTTTTTTATTGGGAGGATGATACATGAATATGCTAGTGGTACTATATCTGGGGTCATCAATCAATGATAAGTTCTATCCTTTCGCCTCAAATCTCCGTTGAAATAGAATTCAGACGATCCTTCACGTGATTTATGAATTCCCTTGTAAATAAGCACCAATGAGATAAGTCAGCAAAAGCGATAGCAATTGCTCTGCCAATTCCTGATGCTGCTCCAGTAACGATTGCAACCCTAATATTATTAGGCATGATCGGATGTCCTCCAAGTTTGCTCATAGTCTGAACTGTGTTCGCAAAGTCTTCAGTTTCCTCTTGTATCATATTTATTAAGCGTGTCACATGTCAGTATAAGAGTGCCCTAAATAACACGATATACCCCTGCCATGGCATTTTAATCTTCAACTTGCTTTTGAAGCAGATGGTTTATTATCCGCTCTTGCATCAATTAGCACAATTCCTGGTTTTCCATATAGGCTCAATTCGTTCAGTATATCTTGCGTTTTCTTATACTCTTCTTCTGTAAAATAAAGAATTACTTTAATTGCTTTCTTAGTGTTATTGGCATCCTTATAGACATCGACCTGTTTTTCAAGGTTCTTTTTCAGCGTCCTTGACAGCTTAAATTCGACTAATGTTGAATCTTTTCTACTATTCGACAATTTAAAGTCAACAGGACCACGCCCGTTATTTACTTCACTATTTACATCAGAAAACGTGTCATAACATGCAAGCTTATAAAGTATATGCAAATCTGATTCTCTGCGAATAGGTTTCTTGCCATCATAAAACCACCTATGTCCATCGCAATCTTCAATAACATGTTTGAGATACATCACGCGTTGCAGTGCTTCCTCATAAGAATTGGGACTAATTTTATAAAAATCAGTTTCAGCTTTTAATTGTTCAACGAGCTTTTGAAGCTGTTCAATAAATACTTGTTTAACACCACCAACTTCAGAAACGCTATTCGCTATAGCCTCATCTTCCTCATCTTCTTTGTTGCGAATATAGTAATCGATAACTTGAGGAAATTGAACAATCGTTCTTTGCGCGGCCGATAACCGTTCAGGCTTCTTAGCATTTTTCGACAGTAGGCTGTAGAAATATCGATTCACTTCAAACCGCAATGCGTCATCTGAAAGCGATATCGCGAGATGCTCAAAATTATTATACATATCCTTCTTATTGATCCATGTCTCCACACGCACTAACATATCAGATGGTGTTAATAAAACGTAATCTTTATTGAAACACGGTAAATAGAAAGATGCATTCTGCCATACACCTTTCTCGTAATTAAATTTAATTTTGGGGATGTTTTTAAAAAGTCTGCACAACGTAGGATCAACGTACTTCTTTGCAAATTCTTCTGTATATGCAAGCAAGTACTCTTTGATTAGATTGGTCACAAAATCACTGATATTATCGCGTCCAACCTTTTTTTTGATAAGACATAACTTTTCTAGATGAGGACTGTGAGTAACTTGTTCATTTCCAAAGTTTTTGAAAATATCCTTGAGTCCCGTGTACAAAGCAATAGCAAAATCAGGGCCTAATCCATGTCCACTGTTTCCATCCTCGCAAAACCCTAAATAATTTTGCTTAACCTCGGGAAACAGATACCATGCTTTTAACATTCCTTCATCCGGGTCAGGATATTGCTGCGCCTGATCCCGTAAATATATCATGTAATTGATAATACTTTCATGTAATGCTTTATACTCCGGCTCTTCACTGCAAAATATCAAAAAGGGATCTACAAAAAGAGGCAAATCATTTAAGAGGGATATGTTAAATGCACCATATTCCTCTAATGTTGTTGGCTCAACATTATAAAAATCGCTGAAATAAATTCGATTGTCGCTCATGTTGTCACTCCAATCTTATATATTCTATATGCCAATATGGATCACATCTCCGAACCAAGGCGGAAAGGACGCAACAAATAAAGACAAGTTAATAGGCACTGCGCCATCCACGATTTGTTGTTACGGAAAGTTATAATGTTTGCTCTTTATTGACGATGAATAGAGGTACTATCTCATTTCTCTTTTTCTGACAAAACTCCTACTGCTTAGATCAGGCTGCTAATGAAATTATTTTTCGAGATCATTCAGTAAGTCGTGCAGCGATTCCTGCACATGTGCTATATAAGCATGGCGAAAAGTCGACGTAGACCATGAATTAACAATGAAGTGTTTTTCACATCCATTGCGAAGCCCTGAGAATTCCTCTACGCATTGGCACCGGCGGCGGCGCACCTCTGCGACGGCTATGCCGTCTTGCCGCCTTACCACCCTCTCGCTACCACGATAGGGTGGTAAGGCGGATGGTGCGCCGCCGCCGGTTGATTGTGAAAAGCAGAAAAGACAAAACTTCAAAATCTTTGTTCGAGAAAGAGAAAAAAGAAAAAGACCAAAAGCAATAATGCCAAAAGCAATGATAAAAGCGAGGTGATCTTTCTATGGAACTGGGTACCAAGCAAGCAAGAGAGAAAAAGCCAAAGAACATTGTCCTGCAGGTGCGAGATAAGGCAGTGATCCAATGGCTGTCCCGGGTGGGCCTGGCCAGCGCCGGACAGGTGGCCAGCATGTTTGGCTTTTCCGAGTCTCCGATCCTGCGGCGCCTGCAGAAACTGCGTGAGGCCGGCAGGATCGGCGGCAAAAAAATTGACGGCGACTACCCCGTGATCTTCTGGTCGAAGATCGGTTATTTTGACCTGCCGATCAAGCAGCCGAACCCAGGCACGTTCGAGCACGACTTTGAGCTTACCAACCTTCACATCTGGCTCACGCAACAGTATCCCAGCAGCGTGATCACGACCGACCGGGAGCTTCGGCAGGACCAGGACGTGGGGCACATGATTGCTGAAAGGGGAAAGCGGCCACACCTGCCCGACAGCATCCTCGAGCTGGGGAACAAGCGGATCGCCATTGAGATGGAGAACAGCGTGAAACATAAGAATCGTTTGCAGGCCATTTTCCGCCAGTACTACTCAAACCACGACATAGACCAGGTATGGTATTTCGCCACCACATCCGGGGTCCAGAACTTGATCGCCAACAATGCGGCAAGTTGCCGCAAGATCAGGTTATTTGCCTATCCCGGCGGGACGGAGATCCCCATCAAAGGCTTATCCGAAGCAAGCGCGGATCAACCAAAGCAGACAAGCATGTACGACTTTGGCTTGACAAAAGGAGGCGTAGCGGTTGAGTATTAACAACTATTTTGCGCTGGCGCTGCTCGTAGTGTTTGTGGCATACGCCATGTACAGCCTTTTAAAAGCCTTCCTGGCGCGCTGGTATGCCACAGTTCTTTTGATGCTGGTGATTTTAGGACTAATGGCCACCGGCGAGGTTAAGGCGCTTCTGCCAGGTGTGGCGCTGGCGCCCCATGCGCTGGTTACCGGGATCAGACACCTGCTGGCGCCAGTCAACCACGCGGCTGCAGGTCTAACTCTGCCGGCCAGCCGTAGCACCCTGAATGCGGCAGAGTTGAGCACATCCAGCCTTGTCTGCGGCGGGTTCGCCGGCTGCGTCGCCTGGCTGTGCACGCTCATGGTCTCGCCAAAAGCCAAGACCCGGTCAGAGATCAGGGCCGAAGACAAGGAGGGCAACACTGTCGAGGAAAAACACCAGGCCACCACCGAAGCAGGGCGGCGCCTTCAACAGTCAGGGGTATTCATTGGCACAGTATCAGGCAATCCGGTCGTGCTGCCGGACCGGGAGACAGTTTGCCACACATTTTTGATCGGCAGCACAGGATCGGGCAAGACCACCTGCGCCCTCAACTTTATCGAAAGCTGCGTCATGAGAAACATCGGGTGCATCGTGATCGACGGCAAGGCCCAGGGTGACGTGAAGGAATTCTGCCTGGAAATGGCAAGCCAGTATAACAAGCCGTTTTTCTGCTTCGACATCAACGACCCAATATCAAGCGGGTACAATCCTCTGCGGAACTGCGCCCCGAATAACTACACCAGCTACAAGGACATGCTGATCAACCTGAGTGACTGGTCGGACGACTACTACAAGAGGTGTTCGGGGGATTACCTGCAGACCGTTCTTGTGGTGTTGCTGAACGCCAAGAAACAGCTTGACTTCAAGACACTGAGTTCCTACCTGCCGCCAGCCAAACTGTATGAGTTAGCCAGCACACTGGGGATTCCTGGAGAAGAGCTTGAAACCATCGCATCCATGCAGGAGCGCAGCAACTACGAGGGTTTCCGGGGGTTTCAACGCCGGATCAGCGAGTTGGTGGGGAGCAACTACGGCAGGTTATTCAATGAGACCGATGGCCGGCAAATGATCGACCTGTTCACATCCCTGCAAAACGGTGACGCCCCGATCATCCTGTTCAGTTTAAATTTCCTGGGCGCCCCAGACGCCAGTTTCATGGCGGCTAGGATGATCATCTCGGACATCAAGATCGTGGCGGAAAGGCTGAATGCGGCAGGTTTCCACGACCCTGTCTTCTGTATCTGCGATGAGGCCGGGCGTTATTTCAACCGGGCGGCGGCGGAGGCCCTGGCCCTGCTCAGAAGCTACAACTTTCACCTGGTAGTGGCAACCCAGAGCCTGACCGACATCGACCTGATGGACCCGACCCTGGCGGAATCGATCATGACCAACACCAACACCCTGATCTGTCTGAAAATCAATTCAGCCACAGAAGCCGACCGGCTGGCAAAACGCTTCGGAACCCACACGGTCGCAGAACACACCATGCGGGTGAGTCAGGGTCAGCACACGGGAGAGAGCAGCCTGCGCTATAACGAGAGCTATATTGTCCACCCCAACGACCTGAAAGGCCTGATGCCATTTACCGCCTATGTCTTGCGAGAACTGGCGCAGCCAAAGCGGACTATCCAGAAGAAAATGAAGATACGGCGACCGGCCATGCCAGAAGGTTAAACCCTGGCCGGCAACGCCCTTTGATGGTTGCCGGTTCGATCGGGCTGGAATGCAAGTTTGGGTTCAAAAACTTAAATTCACGGGAGGAAAAACGAGAGATGAATGCCTTGTCAGCCGTTACGATGCTCATGACCGTTCTTAATGTTTTCATTAACTGGTTGCCTGCCTTCGCCCTGGTCGCTATTTTCGGCGGTGATCATCTGTCAACAGGCGGGGCGATAGCTATGGCCATACTGATCTATGTGTTGGTGTTCGGCTTATTGTTATCCCCGCCAGGACAGTGGATCCTGCGCTGGCGTTATGGCGCCAGGGTTCCAACCATGCAGGAGCGGGATATCATGGATGCCGCCTGGCAGACCACTATGCAGGCATTTGAAGCACACAACCAGGCAAGACCGGCATTCTTTGGCCTGCATGCCACAAAGCCGGAGTTTTTTGTCTCCGACGAGCCCTACCCCAACGCCTACACCCTGGGAACCAACACCGTTATCGTTACCAGGGGTATGTTATCCATGGCTACGGAAGCAGAACTCTGCGCCGTGGCCGGGCACGAACTGGGGCACATCTATCATGGGGACAGCATCCTCTCTTTGATAAACTCCGCCGCCAGTTGCATGGGCAATATCGCCATAACTATCCTGACGGTGCTGATCGTTCTTCTTGGCGTACTTGAAGAAGGCTTTAGGCGGGTAATTCCCAGTTGCGCCGGGATCATTGTGCTAATCGTTCTGTTCTGGAAATTGGTCCATTGGATATTCCGGTGGCTATGCAACATCGGGGTTCTTGCCTGCGGCAGGGCCGAAGAGTACCGCGCCGATACCTTTAGCAGCGAACTGGGCTTTAGATACGAAATGATCAGCTTCCTGTACAAGCTGCAAGCTGCCGACACCACGAGAACAGAATCGGTATGGGCAATCCTGAACCGCACCCACCCCCCGGCTGCCCTACGGATCAGCCGTTTGGAAGCCAAGCAAAACAAGGCCTCTTCCGTCAATGCCGATGAACGAATTATTACTTAGGGCTTGTTCAGCAAGCCCTAATTAGATCATCAAACATTGAGAATCTCCCCTTCGGCATTAAGTCATAGGTGAGGATATTTTACCTCGCCAGCACTTCATAAATAGTAGTTGCAACCTCGAAGTTGACTCCTAGGGCAGCGAAATGAGCCCGGCCGCACTCAATCTTTTTGTTTTCAATTTCCCGGCGTTCCTCGCGCTCATGAGTACTCTTAGTCTCGCGGACCAGATAAAGTTTTTCATCATCTTCCATTACAACTGCCCAGTCGGGGTTGTAATCACCCAGCGGAGTTGGCACCACGAACCAGCGCGGCAGTTTGCAGAAAAATCTTATGCGCCGGTCAGCGTCCAACCGCTCGGCAACTTTACGCTCCACCTCTGAATCAAAGGGAACATAATCATAGAGGGTACGGTTATCATTACTAGTCACAGTATAGAGCCGTGACAAGTATTCTTCTATCTCCCACTGTTCGAAGAGACGCATTTCATAATACTGCCCATCCAGTTGTTCATACTTGATGCCGTCAATCAGCAATTCGTTTAGTGCCCAGTTTATTAACCTGGCTACTTCAGTCATAAATCTTTGGGGGTTGATGGTAAATTCCTTTAACCGACCGGATTGTTTTAGGATTGCCACCAATGTCCCTCTGGTCAGTTCTGTTTCGCGCTGTAAATAGGCCAAAATATCAGGCAGGTAGCTGAAACCGGACACAAATTCCATTCGGCTCTCCAGAACCTTACCAATCTGCACGCCAGCCTCGCTGATATCAACATCCTGTTTATCAATCAGAATTTTCACCGGCAGGATTTTATCCATCTTCTTGATTTTCTCAACTGCTCTGATAATAAGCTCGTCGGTTTTAAACTCCACTGAAAACCGGGTCTTCCTGTTAATTTTCTGCCAGAGTGTTTTAAAGTCGTCATTCAGTTCAATCCGCTTGTTATAAGTCAATTTGCGCCGATCCCTGACATTGACTACCCGGTTCTTGAATATATATCGTTGCATCTCATCCATAATAGCTGCTTGTAACAGAAACAGTTCTGCCGGCAGGTCCAACTGAAAACCCTTTTGTTCCGGAACAAACTTCTCTGTAATATCGCCGTTTTGATCAAGGTAGCCCCGGTCAACCAGGGCTTGCCAGATTTTTTCTGAAGCTTCCTGTCCAATATATCTATCTGTGGTCGCATCAATAATCCTGGCAAAAACAATTTTATCAAGGCGTCCAAATTTGAAGCCGCCGCCGATGTCATTCTCCATATCCTGCTGTAGACCGCGGGCATACTCTTCGAATGATTCGCTGGCGATCACCGTCAACCTGTTGATAGTGTCATCATAGACACGTTCTCCCTCTGAATTGACCGGCAGCCGCAGTCCTCTTCCTAACGTTTGGCGGCGCTCACGCTCTGTCCCCATCTCTCGCAAGCTACAGATCTGGAAGACATTAGGGCTATCCCAACCTTCTTTCAGAGCAGAATGACTAAAGATAAAGCGCAAGGGTACTTCCGTGGAAAGAAGCCTTTCCTTGTCTTTCATAATCAACTGATAGGTCTCGTCATCAGCCTTGGTGACACCGCTGGTATCTTTCAGGGCAACTACCTTGCCACTTTTTTTATCAACCGAGAAGTACCCGTCGTGCAGGTCTCCCACATTGAATGGCAGCAAGCCTCGATAAACGGTTTTGTTCGATATTTCGTTGAAAACCTCTTCGAACCACTCCGCCAGTTTACCCTTGTGCATTTGTCCTTCCTCGTCGTACCAGCGGTAATTGGCTACTTTATCAATAAAGAAGAGGGTCAGAACTTTGATGCCCTTCCCCTTCAGCTTCAGTTCCTTTTCAAAATGTTGCTCCACCGCTTGACGTATCTGGGCTTTAAGAATTTCATCTCCCATACCCCCTTCCTCTTGATGCAGACGCAGCACTTTCCCATTGGTGAACTCCACACGCTCAAGCCCGGCTTCAACACTGATATTAGTGACGATATAGTCGTCATACCCGGATCTGTTGGTCTGACGGCTGATATCTGTCCCCTGTTTGAGGATAATTTTCTTTTCCTTAGGGCCCTTTGGGGTGTTAACATAAATGGTTGCTTTGGCGTGAGGAGTTTTGGCATTTTTGGCATAGTCGATTTTATCCAGACGAATAAATACTTCGTTGAAGTTGTTCTCGGCCCTGATAGAAGCCACTTCTATGCCCTTAACCAGATGCATATCAAAAGCCCTGATTGGGTCCAGCTTATAGAGCAGGTTGTATTGATTGATATGTGTTGCGGAATAGCGCATGCATAACAATGGGCTTAATGTTTTGATCGCCCGTTTGGCCTTGGGGGTGTTGTCCACACTCTGGGGTTCATCAATAATAACAATCGGATTGGTTGCCTGGATAAACTCAATCGGCCGGCGGCCCGACATCCGATCCTGCTCCTGGTGGATCACATTCAGCTTTTTGCGCTCGCTTTCTATCTTGGAATAATCGTCTATATCCCCTGCATCCTTCTGAAAGGCCTGGATGTTGATGATCATGATCTGGACGCCGTTGCTGGTGGCAAACTGGCGTACCTTGGAGAGATCGCCAGAGTTGTAGACAAAATGATCGAAGGGCACATGGTCAAAGAGTCCTTGGAAGTGCTCACGCATCAGGTCGATGGATGAGAGAACACCCTCCCGGATGGCTACCGAAGGAACCACGATAATGTACTTCCTAAAACCGTATTTGCGGTTCAACTCAAAGATGGTTCGCAAATAGACATAGGTCTTACCAGTGCCAGTTTCCATTTCCACCGAGAAATTGGGGAAAGCGTACTGATCATCTTCAGGAATCAGACTGTTGGATTCAGATATAAAGTTCCGTTCCTGTACTTGGTGCAGATTATCGAGTATTTGCTTCTCATCCAGCATCAACTGATTACCAAGACCTAGGTCGTTAAAGAGCGCCCCATCCTGTCTGCTAAGAGCGATCTCAAACTCTCCCTGCTTCGGCGGCAGCCCTTGAAATAGGTCAGTAACAGCTTGAATTGCGTCTAACTGATATTCAAGATTGGAGTCAAATTTGAGCTTCATAGCCGCTCCCCCTTACACCGTACGAAAAACGATCTGCTCGGCCTTGTCTCTCCCCTGATTGCGGGCGGTAAAGGTCTGCACGGCATTGGCTTTGAGCTGGTCATTCCCACGAAAACCTTCGTCGAGGCAGATGAACTGCAAAGGTTCCGCTTCAGCCACGGCATCGATCAGTTCCCTGGTAATCTCATCTTCCAGGCAGATTAGCAATGAACCTTCGGCAATTGAGAAGACTGCCTTGCCGGCTAACCCGATTTTCTCCACTTTTTCGGTAAGCACGAAGCCGGCCTTGAGCAGTAGTTCATAAAGTATCTCTTCTTGCGTGGAAGATGGATTGATGTGATCTATGTGCAGTTCCAACTGTTTGAACAAATCCTCTTCAGCCGGTTTGGTGTTGGACCCATCCCATACTTTGAAGTTGGATTTGTTCAATTTGAACACCTTGAAGCCAAGGTCAAGCTGTGGTAGCTTGTCTTCCATTCCAGGCAGCTGCTTACTGGCTTTAATAGCCTTGGCCTTCTGATCACCCTCGATTTTTTTGATCACCCGGCGGATGCGCTCCTTGCCGATATCGGCAATGGTTCGATATCCGGCCTTTGATGCCTCGGAATTTTTATCACATGGTTCCGGCAATTGGACCATGATAAACTTACGATTACCGCCGTCTTCTTTATTCAGAACAAGGACTGCATGGGCTGTCGGCGATGATCCAGAAAAAAAATCAAGCACAATGTCGTTACTATCTCTAGCTGTAGCTATAGATAGAGCTCTTTTAATCAGTCTAAAAGGTTTTGGGAAATCAAAAACCTTTGCTCCAAATAGCTCATCCACTTCTTTGCTGCCTTCATCGGTTGTGCCTGTACTTTCTCGATCCCAAAAATTTACTGGCACCATTTCTTGGTTCATTTCTGATAAGAACTTTTTTAATCTTGGATATGTATTATTACCATTTATTCCCCAATAGAGTTTGTTATCTCGGACGTGCTCTTCATAGACACTTTTTTCATATTTCCATGCATTTGTTGGGTGCTCAACATATGCGCCGGTAAATGGATTTTTGATTGGGTAAACTAGATTCGGTCTTTGCTGCTTTGTAGCAGGATTTACATAAGAGACACTTGTCCAATCCCCACGTGGGTCATTATCAGGGTTTGAATATATGGAATCCGCCTTTTCATTTCGCGGTTCACGTATATTTTCAACTTCTGAGCCTTTACGATAGCATAATATGTGTTCTGTTAAAGTTGCAAACAATTTAGCATTATTACTTCTTGTATATCTTTTCTCCCATACAATTGAGGAAATAAAATTCTCTTCTCCAAATATCTCATCACACAACTTGCGCAGGTTGCTGACCTCGTTATCATCAATGGATATGAAAATCACGCCATCATCCCGTAGCAGATTACGGGCTAAATAAAGCCGGGGATACATCATATTCAACCATTTAGTATGGAAGCGGCCTTCATTGGGAGCATTGGTGGAAAAATGTTTCCCCTCGTCATCCACCAGTCCAGCATAAGCCAGGTAAGTCTCCAGAGATTCCGTATAATTGTCCGGATAGATAAACTCCTTGCCTGTGTTATATGGGGGATCGATGTAAATCATCTTCACTTTACTGTAGTAAGACTTCTGTAACAGCTTCAAGACCTCTAGGTTGTCTCCCTCAATGTAGAGATTTTCGGTGTTGTCAAAGTTGACTGATTCCTCACGGCACGGCTTAAGCGTTGCCACCGAAGGCTGCTGGATAATCCGCAAACACTCTTTCTTTCCGGGCCAGTCCATTCCGTAACGTTCCCGTCGGCTTTCAAAGAAGTCGCTGAATTGGCTCAGTTCAGCCTTAAGTTTTTCAAAGTCAATGCTTTCCACCAGTTTCCCATTCTCGTTCCTGGTTTCGGTAAAGACTGATGGAAAAAGTTGCTTCAACTGCGCCCCCTTATCTTTTGCTACGTTCAGAGTGCGCAGATCCAGCATCTCCGGCTTCCGGGTATTGTCATTCATTAAGAACACTCCCATAGATTAACTTCTAATAAAATGTAAATTTTTTCTCTATTTTTGGATGGTTGAGATAAAAATCCAACCTCTTCTACCTTCCATTTTTTCGACGCCAGATTATTATTTCCTTTCGTTTAACGCCCGCCATGTGATCCTCTGCGGGATCACCCCTCATCGCAGCCCCTGACACTATCAGTCTCATCCCACTAACTCTATTTTCGTAAATCAAAAAACCCGCCGGTGCGGGCTAAAAACCCCTTAAGTTTGTCCTCAGGCTGCCAAAAGCGTCAGAAATACCATCGTAATAGCTCTAAGCCGTCCAGTTCTCCGAACTCAGGCCAGGTATCCGTTCGAAGTGGCGCTGGTTGTTGGTAACCAGCACAAGGTCATTGCTTAGAGCGATGGCGGCTATTAAAATATCGGCATCTTCCAGAGGTGTCCCTTTTCCCCATAAGTCAGCGCATATCTCTGCCGCCCGCATGCTAGCTGTTCGGTCAAGCGGCCAGATCTGGCTAGCATCGGCTAATCTCTCAAAAGATTGCGCTCTTATAGATGCCCCGGCATGCAGCAACCCGCGACGGATTTCATAGTAAGTGATTGTGCTGTAGTCAAGCCGGCCGAATTGGTTGAGATACTGCGTACATTTTTCCTTCACCCTTGGGTTGCCTTTAAGGTAAAAGGAAAGCATGTCTGTATCGAGCAGGCTTCTTTTCATAATGCTATCCTTCTTGCAAAAGTAGGCCGCCTCTTTAGGGCTTCTTCATATAGTGCCTTCTCCTGATCGGTCATGTCCTCTAACATTCCAGCAAATTTCAGGGCAGTCTCAGCTTCACGCTCCTGAATGGGCATCGATACCGAGATTTCTACCTGCGCTCCTTCAGGAAAAGGAAGCTCCTCAGACAGTTCGATCATTTTCCCCTTGACAATTCCCCTGTAGACCATTCTTATCACTCCTCGGCAACCGACATCGCCATATATCATGATATTTAGAATATCTATATTATACCATGACTTAGACTTTAAGAAGATGCTCTCTTGCGCCTGAATTATCCAGGGCATCAGAAAGCGTTAACCCATTTCCAGCCTGCGTAACCGCTCCATCGTTGGCGGATGCGTACTGGAAAGGAAGGCCCAGAGCCCTTGTGGAAGCTTTTCAGTGTACTGCATTCTGTTCAGGAAGCTGGCCAGCCCGGGCCCGAATCCCAGGCTATTTGCATAGGTGTCCGCCCGGTACTCCTCCGACCGCCCTACGGACAGCATTCCTAATTCCAGCAGGTACTGGACTATTTTTAACGCCAGCTTGAACAATAGGGCGATAGCACCGATAAATAAGGCGATTATGCCTCCCCTCTCGACAAACATCTCTTCTGCTGCTTTGCCGAGGACCGCCATCACAGTCAATACAGCCAGCAGTATCTTACTCGCGATGTTTCCCGCCGCGTTTACCGTGTAGGACACTGTGCGTTTGACGGTGTCCCCGCCCATGATATGGCCGACCTCATGCGCCAGCAATCCCTCCAGCTCCTCGTCGGAGACGCTGCCCAGCAGCCCGGTGGTCACGACGATCGAGCGGGCGCCGATGGCGTAGGCGTTGGGGTATTTGCTATTTGCCATGTATACCGCGGGCTCTTTTGCGAGTGATAAAAACCATGCCTGGTGGGCTGGGCATCACTTGCCCTCTCCCAGACCTGGTTCAACGCCGGCCCGAAGATGTCGGCCTCGTCCCTGGTGGCCTCCCTGCACCCAAACTGCAGGCGGACCAGATATTCTCCCGCCGGCGAGACAGAGAGCGCTATAAAAACAGCTATTATGGCGCCAGAGATCATGATCGCCTCCGGCATGTTTCTGGTAAAGATAATGGTCAGCGCGAAAATCACAAACCAGTTGATGATGACGGTCATCACAAGCATGATCATAATACCCGCTCCTCCCAACGAGTTAAAGTTTTGATTCGAATTTATCACGATCGCTGATTCCGCTCCGACTGATCATTTTTGTAGAACCCTTAATAGCGTTGATTAACGTATGGCCCAATGTTTATCGACAGGCTATACCATACTTTGTCATATAGTTCTATGATTTGGCTTAAATTCCTTCTGTTACATGCACAAATGCCATTGAAGAACAGATGTCCCGGAAAAAGCGCAGCCAGGATCATCTGTTTATTGATGCGGAGATATTCCTTTGAGGGAAAGTAGACAAGTGACCGGCTCACTCGGATTGAGTGGTCTAAGGCCGGTCAACAATGGAAGGGGTGTTCTTTCTATCGAGGAATAAGCATTTTATTCTTCATCATCAGCCGGGATGGCAGCCTTTATGATCCGCGCTATTCTCTGCCTCTCTTCCGCCGTCATTTTTTTGCCGGAACCGCGCAGGACACTGGCGACCTCCGGCCATTCATCTTCCAGGGTGGATACAGAGGACGAATCCTCGCCCAAATAGCCGGCGGCTTGCATCAGTTCTTTATAGGTGGCACCCAGCGGCACGGCGAGCTTTTTGAGAACATCCGGGGAGGGGATGCCTCTATTGCCGTTCTCTATCTGTGAGAGGTAGACATGGGACACCCCCGACAGATCATCCAGCTTCCTCAAGGATAATTTTTTGGCCTCTCTCAATTGCTTCAGGTACCCCTTGAACTCCATGGCCTATTACCTCGCTTAGGTTGCATTTGCTACCACCAGTATAACCCACCAGATGAAAAATAAGCAAACGTTTTTAAAGAAACGATTGCTAATGCGGAGCACAAAAGCCAGCCACCCTGTTGACGCAAAAATGCAAAACACCAACAACACGACACTGAACAAGACCGGGCCCCGTGACAGGGCCACCCTCATACTTTCAGACCGAAGAATTATGTCGTTGAGATAGGTCGCGGCAAGCAAGGTTAACAAACTGATTAGGCTTCCGAAAAAAGCCGCCCGCCGCCGCATCTTTTTCATCTCATCAGATAGCATCCCCGGCTTTGTGCTGTCGACCGGTAATAGATCGGCCAGAGATCGACGCGAAAATGCGACCCAGAAGGCCAGTCCGACCATGAGCAGGAAAAACCCCGATTGGACTAGTGGTAGCCAGAGCACGTTAAACCATGATTTAGTTACCCAAGCGACGGGTGCCCCTGAGAGAGTGATAAGGAACGGATAGGTATGCGGCAGCGACGAATAGGCCAGTATAGCCAATCGAAAGCTGATGGCCACCACAATCAGGCATGTCAGTTGCAGCAACAGGGTGCTTGACAGTCTTTCCTCAGACCTTTGGATAGCCATGCTCATCCCCCTTCAAAAAGACCATAAATATTTTTAAATAAATGGTTGCATATGTTCCCGAAACTTGCTATAATGTTTGCAACAGATAACACTAACATCAACAGAGTACGTACCCACATTCTCCCATCATCATAATACATTCTCCAATCATTAAAAAGCAGGAGATTCACGGCCAGGAGTGGCGTTAACAGCCAGTCAGGAGGGAATAGGCGTATCATGAGTATTCAACCGGACAGCAAGCTTCCCCTAAAAACACTGATTCGCGGCTTCGCTGCACATGTGAAAGACGACTCCGGCCATGACACCGGGAGACTGAAAGCAGTTTACCCCGACTTGGAGTTGGCCAAGATCGCCCTGGCCCAGATTGGCAAGCAATACACAGAGGACGCCATTCGCAAAGCGCGCCAGCGCCAAGGCATTGAGCGCTGCACCACCTGGGGCGGCGTTCGCTCCGGGGCCGGGCGTCCGCATGGTAGCGAGAGCAAGCCTAAATGCTCCAAACCACCGTTACGATACCGTCATAACTTATCCATAAGTACTGCAGGGGCGGTGCAGGCCTGCCTGAGCGCCTATACCCGCTGCCAGGGCGACCGAGACGGGGATACCTTCGACTATTGCAACAACAGATACACAAAACCCGAAACCTGGAAGTACACAGGCGAGGCAGCCCGGCCGCACGATCTACCCCCCCGCTACAGTCCTGCGCCGATGTCGCTCGGTAGTTGCGGTCACAAGCGATTTCGGCTCAGCCAGCCGGACATTCAGAAGCTCGAAGCAATCAAATGACATCTTCTAATCCTCCTTTCTTTTAGCCCCGGGCGTAGCATTTCCCGGAGCTTTTTTATTTTGAAAGAAAATTAGACATTGTGAGATTTTTGCCCGGCCAGTGTCGGGCTTTTTTGTTTTATAGGAGGCGAACATCATGATCAATCACGACGACATTCCTTTGCTTCTTACCGTCACTGAGACTCAAAAGCTGCTTCGGCTCGGTCGGGGCAAGACCTACGCCCTGATCCGTTCCAACGAAATTCCTTCGATCCGTCTTGGGGGCGCTATTCGTATTCCGCGGGGCGCCCTGCTGCGTATGTTGGAGCAGCAGGAATTTGCCAATGCCAGAGCGAATGTATATTCTGTGCCCCCGGCTAAGGAGGCGAAAAAGTTTTGAGGGGCCACGTTGGTTCTAGGGTGAGTAAAAAGACCGGCAAGAAATCATGGTACATCAAGTACGATGCCCTGTCAGGGGAACGTAAGCAAGTTTGGAAAGGGGGGTTTAAAACCGAGCATGACGCCGAAGCTGCCTTGACAAAGGTGCTGGCGTCTATCGACATCGGTGAGTATACCCAGCCGTCAAAGACAAGTCTCCTAACGTATCTTAGAGCCTGGCTGGACACGAAAGCGCCCGGCATGGCCCGGCAAACAACTGCCGGTTACAGAAATATCATCGAAAAGCACATTGCAAACGACATAATCGGCAGTGCTCCTGTGTCTCATCTGAGGCCCAATCACCTGGAAGCGTATTACACCAGACTCCGCACAGCCAATCTCAAGGAGTACACAGTGCAGCACCACCACCGGCTATTACACCAATCACTTAAGCGGGCGGTCAGGGATCGGCTGCTAACCCGAAACCCGGCTGATGACGTGGAGTTGCAGAAGATCAGGCGCTTTAAAGCTGCTACCTATACCGCTGAGATGGTGGCTAAAATGTTGGAATGCCTCCGGGATGAAGATATTTATCCCCCTACCCTGCTGGCCGTGACCGGTGGTCTGCGCCGGGGGGAGGACCTGGGAGCCACGTGGCAAGCCGTTGACCTGGAGCTCGGAACCCTGAATATCAACCAGGCGTATTACGTTGTCGATGGTGTGGCCAGCTTTGATCCAGTAAAAAGCGAGGACAGCGAAGATGTTGTATATCTGCCGGCATTCACAGTAAACGAGTTGAAACGCATCCGGAAGGAACAGCTAAAACAAAAATTGCAACTTGGAGCCACTTGGCAGGACAACGATCTGATTTGCTGCAAGGCTGACGGAAGCCCATGGAACCCGAGTACCGTTTCGAAAAAGTTCTCTAATGCCCTGATTCGATATGGACTGCCACACATCCGGTTTCATGACCTGAGACATACTCACGCTACAGTGCTCCATGAAGGCGGAGCCGACATGAAAGACATCTCCGACCGTCTGAGGCACAGCACTGTTCAGATCACATCAGATATTTACACAGACATGACGGCCAGCAGAAGGCAAAAAGTTGCAGACGTTTTCGATAAAGCTGTCTTCGGGCCAAAAAAACTCCCCCGTCATAACCGGGGGAACCAGCGTTAAAAACTCTCGGTAGCATTTGGTAGCAAATCTGTAGCAACTTCCATATGTATCCAACAGCGTATCCTGAAACCCAAGTGTGGTGCCGGGAGCGAGACTTGAACTCGCACGAGCCGCGAAGCCCCCGGGATTTTAAGTCCCGTGCGTCTGCCAATTCCGCCATCCCGGCTTATAATAAATTGGAGGGCAAGGCCGGAGTTGAACCGGCGAATGGCGGATTTGCAGTCCGCTGCGTTAACCACGCATGGTTCAAACCAACCTATCAAAGGGTTTTCACTTCGTGATTGCTTTTCAAGCACAGTGGACTTATCTTTTGTTACAGGAAATTTCAATAGGAGCCCACTGAGTCGAAAATATTTTAACATAAAATATGCACGTCGGCAATCAACCCTTGGCTCTGAACAGGCACATCTTTTTCCTACCATTTATTGGTCACTTTGTATCTTAACGAAATATTATTTGCGAACGTCAACTCAAAAGTACCGGTCTCAACAATTCACAGACAGCAAGGCACCTGGGAATCAACGTGAAGACGGTCAACAAGTACTGGAATGTGGATGCAGAGGGGTTTGCTGAAGTAAGGCAGAAGGGCAGGACCAGAAATAAGAAGCTCAGGGGTTATGAAGAGACCGTTCTCGGGTGGCTCCAGCAGTTCCCCGAGATCAGCGCAGCCCAGGTAACAGATTGGCTCGAAGAGCACTATCATGACAAAACGGTCCGGGAAAGAACGGCCAGGAGGATGGTAACCCGGCTGCGCAAGGAGCGCCATATCGATAATAAGCCGGCAACACGGCAATATCAGGCAGTAGAAGATCCTCCCATGGGCAAGCAGTTGCAGGTCGATTTCGGGGAAGCGGTAGTGCGACGCGGGGCTGGTGGCCACTGCAAGATCTACGCCATGGGAGCGGTGCTCTCGCACTCCCGGTATAAGTACGGCAAATGGTCGGAGAAGCCTCTTACCACAACGATGTTTATACAGATGCTCCGCCACTGTTTCGATTACCTGGGGGCATACCGGAAGAACTGGTTTTTGATCAGGACAAGCTGCTTGCCGTCAGTGAGAATTATGGGGATATCATCTACACCTATGAATTTAAGAAGTTCAAACAGGCGATGGGGTTCGAGGTCCGGTCTAAGGCACCGCCAACCGAAAGGGGCGGAAGCGGAGCGGCAGTCAGCCTAAACCGGATGCTCCTAATACTGAGAGACCATCGCCTACTCGACCTAATTATTTAGGTTTGTTCGCTGGCACTATCGAAGATATTGTAGCAGTAACTTTCTTCTGAGCCTTCTTCTTCTTTTTTTCCTTATTCTTAGGACTTTTATCTCCCATATTAAATACCTCCAATCACACTTTAACACAATTATACTCTATTCCTGAAATCATCGCCATCAGCAGTAAAACTAAAAATGTGACACTCGTCATGCCTCCCACTGGATTTGAAGTCCAGGGGCGGGAAAAAGAGCACAAAAATCGCAATGTTTATAATCCCTTGTCAATTAATCTTACCTTTTCCTTTTTCACTGCAACTAGACTATTAATTGGGCTAGCTGAACGATGTGTATCTTGGAGATCCTGGCTCGTGAGATTGACATAACGCCTTGTCATGCTCATATCCTCATGTCCCAACATTTTCTGTAAAGCAAAGGCATTACCACCATTACGGAGAAACATCAGCGCAAAACAGTGACGCAGGGCATAGGGATGTATTTTAACGCCCAATCTTTTACTGTATAGTTCCAGTCTGTCACCCCAGGTAACTGCATTAAGAGGAGTACCCGCATACGAACAGAAGACTGGGATATCTTCTCCCCAGGAAGGATGTCTTGCGCTCATCAGCTGTTTAGCCTTTTCCCAGCTTGAAACATCCTTTGCCTGAGAAATCTTCCTGACCTTTGACATAAAATATCCTCCTCATAGTTTTTTGCAACCACGAAGGAGTCCTCTGTGTCTCCGAGCCCGCTGTGTCTAATTTAAACACAATGGACTACTCAAACAAAAAAGGGCTTCATGCGTTTTTGATAACGCCGAAAACCTTTGTAATATGCGTCTGCCAATTCCGCCATCCCGGCTTATAATAAACTGGAGGGCAAGGCCGGAGTTGAACCGGCGAATGGCGGATTTGCAGTCCGCTGCGTTAACCACTTCGCCACTTGCCCTCATTTCTCATTATTGACTTCGAGGCTCATTATAAAACAATTTCAGTCCCTTAACAACAGCAAGCCCTCTTGAGAGAGGGCGGCTTTAAGCGCTAATATGGAGCGGAAGAAGGGATTTGAACCCTCGACCCTCGCCTTGGCAAGGCGATGCTCTACCGCTGAGCTACTTCCGCCCGTAACATCTATATGGTGGCTCAGGCCAGAGTCGAACTGGCGACACGCGGATTTTCAGTCCGCTGCTCTACCAACTGAGCTACCGAGCCACATCCTATCAAAATGGCGGAGCTGAAGGGAATCGAACCCTCGATCTTCGGCTTGACAGGCCGACGTGTTAAACCGCTACACTACAGCTCCGCGTCAGCACCTCTACGGTGGTTCGGCTTTAATGGTGGGCGATGACAGGCTCGAACTGCCGACCTCCTGCTTGTAAGGCAGGCGCTCTCCCAGCTGAGCTAATCGCCCGAGTGACGAAATTTATTATAGCATCCCCGTTTTGGCAAGTCAACAGCCAGATCACGGCCTGTCGTCGGACTGTGATATTGTCACCCTGTAAGCGGGAACTGCCCTACGCCTGAAATCCCTGGGCCTTGAGGGCGCTCCTCAGGGTCTCCTCTGTAATGATGCGAGTATCGAACAGCACCACCGCCGCCGTATCTCCGTGGTCGTCCTGCTGGGCATTAAAAACTCCCGGCAGCCTGCGGATAACATTGTTGAGGCCATCCAGGTCATTGCCCCCCATGTCATGGAGGTGAAAGTGTCCCAGGTGTTCTTTGGGAGTACAGCACTCGCACATCTTCAGCAACCCCTTCTCCGGTTGATATAAAGCTCGGCAATCCCTCTTGAGCCTCTCATGACTAAAGTCACGAGATTCCTGATTCATCGTTCCGTGCCTTCGTGAGAGAGGTCTTACAGGAACTCCGCAGGCTATCCCCGCAGTTCCTGCGGTTCAG
>Ga0116107_1000593_pt1 | contig 26904 bp, 33 predicted proteins | sample June2015DPH_6_10_FD_88969 | JGI IMG/M metagenome (GOLD analysis project Ga0116107, IMG submission 88969) | Peatland microbial communities from SPRUCE experiment site at the Marcell Experimental Forest, Minnesota, USA - June2015DPH_6_100 | ecosystem: Environmental > Terrestrial > Soil > Wetlands... | reverse complement strand
ATGAAAACGGCATAGTATTCGGCTTACTTTTGCGCTTTGCTTTTTCGGATTATCGGCGAGATCTCTCAAGTGCAGGGTGTTCTCAAGGCACGTACGGATGTCAGCATTGGATAACCCTCGAATATGATGCTCGCCCGCCATCATTGCCTTGAAAAGTTGGATATCGTCTCGCGAAAGTGGATTGAATGCTCGTACTCCCCGTCCGGATTTTGTTTCCTTCCGTGTTGTAATGTCATCAAGCTGTTGGATTGCAGGCGTTGGATCGTCGACGACAGCCAGAGCGTCCAGGTATCTCTGGTTTGCCTGCTGGGAGACCTCCTGATAGCGAAAGAGATAGGCCACCCCCTTCCTCATAGGAACCCACTCAAGGACTTGCTTGCCCTTGCGAGCGACTTTCTTTCTGACTTTAAATTCCTCGGGGTTGTTGACGACCATCTCCACACGAAGAATCGAACCGGCCTTGTCGTACATTTTCAGCCAGTTCTCTTTTACGCGATGCTTGATCCTTGCACCGGGAATCCGTTGGCACCGCGCATTCATGTCACTGATGATTTCGCCTCCGAATTTTCCGTGCAGCTTCCTTCCAAGAAAGCTCATGACCTCCTTGGCGCCAAAACACAGGGTGCTGTGGCTGAGTAGACGCGGGAAGAGTTCTCTCAGGTCAGAAGAAGATTTGAAGATGATATCGGTCGAGTATTCGCTCTGGGACGTCACCCAGTAGTGTTGGTACCCACGGAGCAAATCCTTCAAGAGGGGATTTACACTGCGTGCATATCGTTCCAAAATCCACGGCCAGTTCAGGCCGGTGAAGCGATCCGCGAACTTCTGAGCACGCCCCCAGTCGTCGACGCGGACGAAGACATTGTCGTGCTTGGAGAAGGATATCCGATTGGCAATGAGCTTTCGCGCGAGCCACTCGTGCCCGTTAACGTAGACCTGGATCTGCATGGGAAACCAAGTCTGCAGCTTCACGTGGATCAGACCGAAATCCCGGTCCATGAAGTAGAAGTAAAGAAACAGGCATTTCCGCCTCGCAGATTGGACGTACGGAAAACCCGTCTTGAACTTGAAGGCAAACGATCGGCATGGTTCCAGAACAGAGAAGATACAGACCAATCCGTGCTCGATTCCTTCTTTCTCGGCCATCTTCCGGGCCAGGTCCTCCTTTCGAGTAGGGGCGGTCAGGTACTGAAAAGGACGTCCGAGTTTCGTAGCCATGGTTTTGGCGTAATCGTTGATCCGGCCCGCGTTGTCCGACAAGAAGTCTTTCAGATTCGCGCTGCGGATATCTTTCTGCTTGAGGAACTGAGACATGGCCCAGCCGGATTGAATCGGCAGGTAACCGCGAAAGAGCATCCGGTCGAAACACCCCAGCGTGGCATTGATCTTTTTCTCATGTTTGCGTACAAATAGGTTCATGGGGCTCCTTCCGCGGACTGAGTCGAGTGGCTATGGCTCATGTCGCCAGTCCCATTTTCCGGGACCTTAGATAAGGCGATATCTTCTGATTTTGCGTCAGGAGGTATTCAGATGGTAGCGGATTTTATGGATCACCGCCCATCGCCGGAGGGAGCACCTGCCTCTCCACTTTGGTTGCGGCCAACGGCCGCGCTAGGTCAAATAAAGCCCCTTTTTCAAACATGGGCATCCTTCCACGGGTTCTCCGCCGCGTCCGATGAGGGGCGATACGTCGACTTCGCGCCTTCGGTCCGGCGATCTTCCGCAAGGGCGATTGCCCCATCACCTTTTCTCGCATGGCTGGAAGGAGATTCGGACAAGGCCGTGCGCGCTGCGGGAGGCGCGGACAAGAATCGTTGCCGCGCCGTTCCCCGCGCTTGACATTCCCTGCCGACCTGCCCGATGCTGGTGGGAGCACGCCACATGGATGAGCCCCTGCGGAGGCGGCGATGGCAAACATAATCGAGCAAATAAAGCAAAGGATCAAAGACCTCTATTCCAATGAATATAATGCCGACGTGCTCGTACCCAACGCAATAAGCTACCTCATCAAGAAACGTAAGGAGGGAACTTCTCTCTCGAAATAGTTTCTGCAGACCAGGTAAAAGACCAAAAGGTCGTGGGCTCATGCGATGGCGGGAAAAACAAAATCACATATACAAAAGAAGCTGCAATGAAGGAACCCGCAAGCAAAGAGAAGTAGTTGAAAATCTGGGAGCTGCCCAATTTGGAAACGCGCTTCTTTGTTGAGGGATTCCTCTAACCCAAGTCGTTTAGAGTCTCCTGCATTGGGATGCCGCGGGATGTTCAGCTGCACTTTGATAAAAATATCGAGGAGGCATTCTGGCATTTTAGACGCCGGGCTCAGCGGATTCCATGCTGCGCTTTGTAAGTATCCCAGATCTCCTTGAGGTGGAGAAAAGCCTCGAAGCTCTCGCACAGCAGGAACGGATTGTGCTTCTTCTCATAGCCGAGTGTTGAATGCTGCATTTCGCCTTTGCCGCCATAATAGTCATGGCCCGGAAAAACGCGAATATTCTCAGGCAGGCCCATTATCCGCTGCAGGGATTCCCATTCTGCCTTTGGAGATGAGCCTGGAAAATTGCTGCCGGTGCCTCCAACCTTGCCGCAGAACAGCAGGTCGCCGGTAATCAAGTTCTCCCGGAAAAGATAGCAGATGTGGCCGGGAGAGTGGCCCGGTGAATGGTAGGCGTGGACGGAAAGTTTGCCCAGGGCAAGCCGGTCGCCATCGCTCACAGCCAAAGCGCCCGGCACCTTCTCCTTTTTACCGGCATAAACGATGGCGCCCGTGAGCTGGGCCAGTTTGTCTGCCTTGCCTGCATGATCGGAGTGACCATGCGTTATGAGAATCATCCGAATCTTGAGGTCGTACTGAGATGCTGCGGACGCGAATTGGTCTGCCTTGAAACCTGGGTCCACAGCGGCTGCATCCCCGCTCCGGCGATCTCCGATGAGATAGCAGAAGTTTCGATCCCCGCCGAGATGGAGCTGCAAAAAGTGACTGCGGTCGTCGGAGTGTTCATAGACGATCATCTTGCTCTCCTTCTGTCACTGACTGGCGCCATGATGGCACCGAATCCCCCCGGCGCTTTGGGATCATAGAATTTGGTCGCGACGGAACCGCCGTCCGGCAGAAATGCGACTGAATTCAAAGAAACGTCTGCGGGCATTGGAACGCAGCCGACCCAGCGTATTGCAGGTTTCTTGCCGGCAGCGTTAATTCTAAATACCTCCACCGCTTCGCGCCCGTGATTGACGGAAAGAACCGTGCTCGTCCCGCAGCCGTCATCACGGATCGCGATTCCGTGTGCAACAAAGGTTTTCGGATCTGGAGCACCCGGACAGAAACTATAGGATTTTGTATCCAGTTCATTGGTCGGATTCGTGCCGGGATAGAGCATCTCCCAGGTTTTGTTGGCGGCATTAATCAAATGAAGCTTTCCTGGATTCTTGTTTTCCCCCATCCCGCTGCCGAGAATCCACTGTGTGCCCGGAATGCGCACTAGATCTTCGACAGCTGCCGGTCCGCAAATAAAATTGAAACCGCCTGCCGGGGCACATTCCTCGCCGGCCATCGCATAACAAGCCAAAGCAGCAAAAACTGCAGCCATTATGAATCGCCTCATTCCGTCCGCCTTTTGAGATTCAGGTGACAGGCTGCACGATGTAAGAATTGAGGAATTCGGGAATTGTGTAGCCTGTCACCTGAATATCCAGATATCATAGCTCAAAATCAGATGAGGGAATCGCATGAGTCTTCAAGAAAAAACAAACCGGCGCGCTTTTTTGAAAGAAGCCGCTGCCGCTGGAGCCGGCTTGCCGATAGCAAAATACATTGGGAGTCCTGCCGAAATGTCGGATAACTTGTCTTCATCGCCTCAGAATACCGCAACCCCTAAGGACGGCTCAGGGTCAGCGCGCGTGGTGCCACCTTTTGCCAGCCTCGTCGAATGTGACGAAGGGCATGAGCTCATTCTTCAGGCGATTGCAGCCAACGGCGTGAAGAAGATGTTTTTCTGCGGTGGAACAGACAATTTCCACTTCATGGAATCTGTGGCGAAGTTCAAAGCTCAAGGCCGGCCTGCTCCCGATTTGATCACCGTTCTTCATGAATCAGATGCCGTTTACATGAACATGGGCTACTTTCAGTATGCCGGCCAGCCACAAGTGACGGTCCTGCACGTGAACTGCGGGACCATGAACGCCGGCGCAGCCTGGCAGGAAGCATGGCACACGAATGCCGGTATCGTCGTGTTGGCAGGACGCACTCCGTGGACCACAAAGAACGAGTTGCCCGGGTCCCGTTCGTATTATGTTCATTGGCAGCAGGAGATGTACGATCAGGCCGAAATGATCCGCCAGTTCGTCAAGTGGGACTATGAAATTAGGACTGTGGAGAACGCTGCGCTGGTTGTTCAGAGCGCTTTCCGTATCGCCGCGACAGAGCCCTGCGGCCCGGTATACGTTACTCTGCCGCGCGAAATAATGGCTGCCAGGCTGCACAGAGGCATCGCATACAATCCGACGGATTTTCCTCCCGCGATCTCCGCGCAAGGAGATTCTGCGGCCCTGCGCGAAGCGGCTAAACTCCTGGTCTCGGCACGGAACCCGGTTGTTCTTGTCAAAGGGATGGGCCGTCACCCCAAAGCGGTCGCCTACCTAGTAGCACTGGCCGAAAAACTGGCAATCCCGGTGGCCTCAACCGACGCCTATATGAACTTTCCCATGCGGCACTGGGCACGATCGAGCGACGATCTCCAGCAACGCGATGTTATCCTGGTTATCGATCATGATGTGCCATGGTACGGCGCCGATCCGCCAAAAACGGCCAAGATAATTTCCATGGATCCCGATCCTATGCGGCTCAAGGACCCGTTGTGGGGCTTCCCGGTTCACATCCCGATCACCTGCGATTCCTCGAAATCCCTGCCGCTTCTGGTGGAAATGACTGATGAGTTCATCACAGCCGAGCGCAGGAAGGCATTCTCCGAACGCAAGGCAGCACTGCAGGCATCAAGGAAAGCAGCTGACGATCAAAAGAGAGCCAGAATCAACCAGGCCAGGATGGCGTTCCCTCTGTCGCCCGTCTGGATCGGAGAGTGCGTCAACCGCATTTCCGATGAGAACACCGTTCTTTTGTGGGAACTTGCTGCCATCGGGCAGGGCGATAGAACTCAGCCAGGACATGTTTTCTCGCAATACGCTGCAAATTTGGGGAATGCGTGGCCGCGGGCGGTCGGGATAAAAATGGCCGCACCTGAGAAAACCCTTATCGCCAGCGGAGGAGACGGCTCTGCAATCTTTTCAAATCCCGAGGCGGTCCTTTGGACGGCCGCAAAATACAATGCTCCGGTTCTCTACATCATCAATAACAACGGCAAGTATGCTGCCGTGCAGAATAATCTGGCCGTCTATGGCGGTCCCAACAGTTATGCAGGAAAGACAGGCTTCAACGGCGCCGACCTGACGCCATCGCCCAACTTCGCCATGATCGCCCAGGCGATGGGCGCCTACGGAGAAAAGGTCACCGACCCGGACCAGCTGCCGCAAGCGTTGCAGCGGGCTCTTGATGCCGTGAAGCACGGCCAGTCCGCCGTATTGGACACGATTGTTGGTTAAGCTGTTTGGAGTGCGGCAGCTTGCAGCCGCCTTAATCACCGCCGTCTGTTCTAATCTCCATTGCACTGCATTATCAAATTTCGTTAGAATAGCCCCAACTTCCGAAACTGCTTTTCATTGCATTGCACCGTTCACAAGAATACAACGTTGGATCGTCCCGCTAATTATTAATTTCGCCGATAGGGAGGTTTGTATGTTCAAGGTCAAAGCAACAGTGATTGGGTTCGCAGGTGATGAGGAAAAATATCCTTGCCACTTTCAACACAAGATAGGTGATGAGTTCATCTATGATGGGGAAAAATATATCGGGAGGATTTGTCCCGGCATGTCGGCCGCTCTGGTGCCCAAAATGATTGAGGTTTTTGCCGCCGGACCCAGGCAGATACCTTCTCCGGTCTTCTACTACGCGTTCTGGTATGCTCCGGTCAGCCGGAAGGACGTCAGCAAAAAGAAATATGACGGGATCGGTTTTAGAAACGTGTTGCACAGCGAGGTCGAACCTGAAGGCTCTATCGCCAACCTCCAACCTAAATACGCCTTCAATTGGCCACCGGTGAGCGAAAGGATTGTCGGCCTGGACAGCTCTATCGTGACCTGCGGAGATACCCGGACCTCGATGAGGATGAAGGTGGAAGCCTTTGATCTGGCCGACAAAGGGGACGCTGTTACATATTTCCGAAGAGAAATGTCCATATTGCATAAAGTGCTTCCCAAGCCTGGAATCAAGGTGAGTCAAATTCTGAAGGAGTTTACCCGGGAACAAATCCTGGACATCTATCCGGCACTCAGCCCTATCCTGATTCAGGTCTTGTCTGAAGAGTTGGAATTGATGGGATATCTCGAAATCAAGAAAGGGAAAGCCACCGTCACTCAGAAAGGGGAAACAAAGCTAAAGACGTTCATAAAAACCCTGTCCGCGGAAGAAAAGAGGGCTCTGGAGATGTAATGCAGCAGGTGAAACCTACGTCCCAGCCCGGCCCATCGGCCCGCCAGCGGTGAAGTCAAGTTAGCTTCTCGCCGCGACATCGATCTTTCGGGCGAAAATTATGACTTTTCGTTAATCGCTGCCGATTAAATCTAAGAGACAGGGGAATAGATTTATGTCAACTCAAAGTCGTCCAGTACAAGATCACAGGGCTGTTTCGCGTGTACAAGCGCATCTGGGCTGCCAATTCACTTTTGAGGGAATCGAATATGAAGCATTTATTCAAGACATCTCGCTCAACGGTGCATTCCTCTGGTCGACCTTCATACCGCCATTGGGTGCCAATCTTTTCATCAGGCTAAACACATCTCTTTTGGAAGATCCGTTAATCCTGGAGGGCAGAATCGTGCTTTATGACTGTAAACAGACAGAGCGGGGCACGGTGGGCGGGTTTGCGATCATGTTCAGCTATAACTCTCCAGTGTTAGTCAGGCTAATAAACAAGCTGGTCAATCCCCCAATAAAAGGTTGAGTTACGGTTGTCTTGGGTAATATCCGGCACGCGTAACGACTTCGAGTTTACTGTCTTTGGTGAGAAGCTTGATGTGGCGAAATCCGGTGCCGCCTGCATTGGCCGAGGACATAGACCGGCACCGGGCATCAAGCATAAATTTGGTGCCAAGGTTAAAGTGTGCAAAAACTCCGAACTATCTTGTCCCGACGTGAGATAAAATTGCATGCAGGGCCGGAATTAATGATCGAAAAAGAAGATAGGGATAGAAATGGAACTGTGCAGCACTGCAAGGTAATCGGCAGTATCCCCCGTCTGTGAAAATCTCAACGACGACACGCTTCCGATACGGCTTCAAAGTTTAATTTCAAACAAATTAGGAGGAAAAAAGGGCGTTGAAGGAAAGAGTCCTGTCAACATCAAAGACATTTTCACCAAACGTCCAGAAACCTGCGGCTAGTCTCGAGAATGCGAAGCGCCCGAGAGCGTCAATAGAATCCAATGACGCCGGCTATAAAAGAGAGCCGTCTGTCAGAACTCTCAGGTCAAAAAAGACAAAAAATAGACAAAGCGGGCGAGATTTTCCCTGGACCTAAAAATCCCGAGTTTTATAAACGATTGGATAAAAAATGTTTAGTGGTGCGCCCGGCGTGACTCGAACACGCGACCTTTTGATTCGTAGTTCTTTGGGAGCGCAGAATCAACAACTTACAGGGATTTGCATGGGTTGGTACGGAGTTGCATGGAGTCAATATTCATAGGGGTTCCATTAGGGTTGTCACCAATCCAGGCAAATGCATACAACCCTGTACTGGTCACCCAGGGTGGTCACCTATTTTTCGGATGCCTGCTGCAAGTGATTTAATAACAGGAGTCATTTTTCCGGGGAGATCACCCCGTCATCCTTATGAGCAATATGTGTTTTCTTATGGCACTGCGCCGCATGGACTGCGGGAATATCACCGCCCATGGATTCCGATCCAGTTTTCGGGATTGGGCAGAGGAAAAGACGCACACTCAAAATAGTGTCGTTGAGGCATCGCTGGCTCATACGGTTAAGAACAAGGTCGAGGCCGCTTATCTCAGAACCACGCTGTTTGACAAGCGGCGTGACCTTCTGCGAGTGTGGGCTGCGTTTGTGACCACGAAGCCTTCTCCGAAGGTCGTAAAGATCCGAGCAGATTTTTAAAGCGGAGGCGGAAACTTAGCAAAATTCCTGCAATACTCAGTTCCCCTGCGTTCGCTAGAACTCCAGCACACAATTGCGCTAAAAACCCTGTCAAGCTTTTTTTTAAACAGCTTCGTCTTGTTCATTCGCGCATTTTATACCAATTAAGAAATTATATTATTCATATGTCTGTTTTATGACCTTGGATCTTATCGCCTCTCCTCGGACCACAACGGTTAATATCATGGAAGCAAAAGAAAATTAGATGCATGAGGAGGAATGATTGTTATGACTACATCCAATGTTTTACCAGAGATTGGCTTTGTGCGCCTATGCCAAATATTACAGCTTATTCCGGTCAGCAAAAGCTCTTGGTGGGCTGGCGTTAAATCCAAGAAATTTCCGCAGCCCGTCAAATTGGGGCCGAGAACTACTGCTTGGAAAGTCGAGGACATTCGCGCATTGATCGAAGCAACAAAATAATTCAGACGAGCACGGAATCATGTGCAGTTCTTATTACGAATTCCACGTAAACGAAGAATTAGCAATTCGATATGACCATGACGAGGCAACGCTCTTGACCCGCTGGATAAGTGGAAAGAGCACCTCTGACATATATCAAATAATCTATGCCGATGGCGTAGGTCAGGATAATAGTGTGTAGTCTGGTCGGCCACGCCGACCTATAACGAAGGACCTAGCAATGAAAGAATCAAATAATTTCTATGATCGTCCACATTGGCCGTATTTTCAAGATAAGCAAATGACTGCTGCCTACGCAGCTTACTTCAAATCCGTAAAGTGGAAGCTGTACGCTACGTTTACCTTTGGATTGGAACATTCTGATGATCACGCTGATTGGAAATTCAACCAGTTCATCAACCTCCTAGAGAGCAAGATTAAAGCCGACGTTATCTTCGTACGCGGCGACGAAAAACGGTTCTCAGGATGTGGAAAACCTGCCTGTGGCAGACACTTTCATGTGCTTCTGACGAGTGCCGCTCCGCTAGATCCATTTTTGGTCGAGTGTCTTTGGATGAGTGTTGCAGGACACCATCATGATGGAGCCGATGTTCGTCCCTTCGATCCCGAACTAGCTGGAGTTAAATACGTGTTCAAGATGATGCACCAGCTGTACGGGGAATGGAATGCTAGAAACCTGCATTTAGTCCTTCCGATGGATCAGGAGACAATTAGGAGACAAACACGACGCAATCTCAAACGGCATGAGCTTCGCACGAAACTCCTTGCCAATGCAAAGCCCGTGAAATGCACACCATGGTCAATGAAATGCCCCGACAAAGCATCAGGTACAAATGCAGTGGAGCAAACATAGGAATCAGCATATGAACCTGAGTGCTCAAAGAATCCCATGCAATTGATTGCACGGGATCTTCGTGAAAATCATTGGATCGAGTTTATGCCTACGGCGCAGCCATATTTGTTGGCGGAGCGTAAGCGAAGCCTTGAAAGAATAAGATAGAGAAGATAGAGAAAGTAAAGAGAGAAGAGAACAAAAAGGTATAAGGAGGAACTAAGGATGAAACCATATTGGGTGGATAAAATAGATCCTGAACATTATCCTGTAAGATTTATTGCCAATCTATGGCAAAAGCGGATGTACGGCAATTTTAGAGTTCCCGCCCAAATATCGCCTAAGGAATACGGGCAGTTTAGGGACCTGCGGAGATTTCTAGGGGAATGGACTCAGTTTGTGGTCGAATGGATGACCGAACCCAAGCATTGGAATCATTTTACCGCGATGGTTCAAATGGAGGTGCCAAAGATCCAGATCCCCCTGGAACCTCACATCGGATTTTTGGTCAAGCAACGCACAAGGGCCTTGAAAATCATGCGAGAATATCTACGGGATTCAACGTCTCCGGCGGATATGGCGTTTGTGGAAGCTCAAGACCAACTCCGCTACCAGCAATTCAAGGAGAAAGCTGTGGCATTCTCTGGCGGCAAACCTGAGGTCCTAGCCAAGATCGCTATGGCTAAGACGCTGGTAGAAATGCAGATGGTTTTTAATGAGATACTGGGCGGAAACTAACTGCTACCCAAAGAGGGTAGCTACTACAGCTATCGTTGCAATTGATTGCAGAGATGATCTCATGGGCATCCCTGAGAGGAAGAGCAAGAGAAATCACCTACACGGCTTATTTCCGTTCAGCATGTTTAGATATTGGTCCGTTGCAACAGTCATATGAATTGGAGGACAATAGAGGGCACGAATGTTATTGGCAGGCTGAATTTTCTTTCCGGAGGGAACTATGGATGATATGGAACCTAATCTTGAACACGCCATTAATATCCAAGACAAATTTCATTTCTATTTCCTTGCACTTGTCTTTACGATTCTCGGTCTTGCCGTTCAAACATCACATTATTTTTCAAAACCTCAGGCTATAATTGAAGTTTGTTCATGGGCATTGCTTCTATCCTCTGGTCTTGCAGGACTGTCACGCATGGAATGGTTACCTGTGGGCTATGAGAATTATAGCAAATTGCTTGGCCAAAAAACCTTGCTCCGTGAGGCCAACACTGGGCGTCAATTAATGCATGAATCAGGCAAAATTATGGCACCCCTAGAAGCTGGGGAGTTTATCAAAGAGGTGAGTATTCGAATGGAGGAGCGATCTGTTTTAATCGGGAAGATTGAGCGTAAGCACAGGATTCAATATTTTATTCATAAATGGCTGTTTGTTATTGGTTTGCTCTGTCTTGCAATTTCGCGAGCTATTGGCCTTTTCCTCACACCCCTTTCACACATAACGAGGTAGCTCTTGCTTGATGTCGGGCACAGAAAAAGGGCACCTGACTATGTTCAAGACACCTAGAGGTCTAGAGATTAACATAGATGTTCCAACGGGATTCGCTTTGTTGGCACGCCTTTGGGTGCGCGATCCAAAGACAGACGCCTTTCGCGTTCTTAAAACTGTCGAAGGCTTAGAACACATTCCTTCTGTCGCCGGATTCATAGGGGCTTTCATTGGGCTGTGGGCGGGGTCTGCCCCGTGGCATGTGGCCGGAGGCCTCGTCCTAGGCAATATCTTCGGCAAGCTGGTTACGATGTTTGGCGCGTTTATTGTCCCTGGTCTCCCCACTCTCGCCACTTGGTGGAGTTGGGTATCTGGTTATGGGCTGCTGATAGGGCTCGGTGCCGCGTTTGCATGGTTTCTGAAGGGCTGGGAGTATGCTACGGCTTGGATCGTAGGTTCAATGCTTGCGTTTGTGATTTCGATGCTGTTTATCGAGCCATCTCGAATGAAGTACTATAAGGCCAAGATTGGTGTTCCACTCGGCCAGTCAGAGGTTAATTTCTTCAACGCATACCGCTTGCATGCTGATCGTTTAGGGCTTTCTCATTCCATAGAAATAGCACCTGACGAAATTCAATCTGGGAAGTGGCAGGACTGCCTTGAGGATTTTGCTGGCAAGTATCCAGAAGCAGTTTCGAGGTTTATTAGGTAGTGACATGCCTGAACCCGCCGTATTACGGAACGCATACCTTTCCCTTGGATAGATTGGAAAGCTGCGACGGATCTTGAAAGCAGGCCTACGAGGGATCAGCCCTGCCCCAAGGCTCCAGGAGCATGCAACGGCACCGTGCAATCATGTAGTTTCACGACTGGCCGATTTATTTCACAAAAACTTCCATTTTTAGAGCAGCTTTTCGCTGAAATGGTGGGTGGGAACGCAGGAGGGACACCGCTGCCGCAGGATTCTTGACAAATAACTACCAATCCATTAGTTGCAATTGATTGCAAAAACAGACATCGAATCTTTGAGGTTGTCCAGAGCAATAAGGATCTATAATCGGAGCATTGGGAGGTTCGCGGAATTGTGCAAAATTGAATGCCCCTGCCAGAGCACATCCAACGATAGAGTGTTTGAGTAACTGCCGTGCATCTGTCTTTTTCTGTTTTTCTGGGAGAGCCAAATGGGATTATGGAAAATTACCGGAACCGGGGCATCAAAAGTTACCGAGACTCACTTCCATCATGAAAAGCTGAAGGAGGAGAAGCTCGAAGACTGGATTGTTCGGAATCCGTCGATTCTGGGCGAACCTTTGCTGATGATAGGGCGTCAGGTTTTGATCCCAGATACCAAGGACAAACTTGACCTGCTTGCTATTGATCCGCAAGGGACCGCTGTCGTCATTGAAATCAAGCGAGGTCAGCTAAAGGACCCTGTGGACATTCAGGCCCTCCGATATTCGAGCTATATCTCCAAATGGAAGGAAGATGATTTCGAGAGGCAGGCCAAGAACTTCTTGAAAAAAGGGGCCGACGCCGAGTTCGACTTCAACGACCATCTGGCAGCATTCTGCGAAGATGCGGGGACGGACGAAGTTCCGCATCTAAACGGCGACCAAAGAATCATTATTGTTGGCTCATCTGTAAGGGACAAGCTAGGCAGCGTTGCATTGTGGCTCAGGGAACATAGTGTCGATATTAAGCTGATTGAAGTGCAGGCGTACAAAGATGGGGATTCGATTTACATTGAGCCGACTATCATAGTTCCACCACCCGTAAGATTTGCGGACGTGGGGCGGCCTCGGCCAGAAAGTAATCCTTGGATTACGGATGGCAAAGCGTGGCACCTCGAAAAGCGATGCAGTCCAAAAACCAAGGAGATGCTGTTACAGCTTGCAAGGATCATGCAAGAACGCCTTCAGATGGACGAGCCAGTGTGGAATCAAAAATTTTACATTTCCTATCGCGTCGAAAATGTTAACTGGCTCAATATCGAGACGCGACGCAAATCCCTGATCTTGGGCTTCTCAGTAAAGGCAAAAGCCTTCCAAGCGACTCAACTCGCCAAAACATTGGGAATCGAGAAGTATGATGCGGAGGAAACGCTCTCCGAAAAATTCAGCTTACCAAGCCACGTACAGGTCAAAAATCGGAGCGACAGTAAGGATAAAGTCAAAATTCACGTTAAAGAGGATTTCAAATTAGGCAGCAAAGTTTTCCTCGAATTCCTCAAAGCTGCATACAAAGCACGGACCAAATAGATGAATGGCGGCATTGGCTGTAGAGAGCTAGTTCCGATGAGAATCCAATGACTACGAATTCCACAATGATTAATTGCAGAAATTGAGAGACAAGGAAAATGAAAGATTTTGCGACTGCGGGAAGCCAGCGATGGCTCCAGATTGTGATCGACCAGCACCAGCCAATCATAGACAGCAAGTTGCAGGCGGTGCTCGGTCTCCCTTCAGAGGATAGCATCCTCTGGGTATCACCAGTGCGTTCCACAAAATTCCGTGAATATCGCGACATGAAAGCCCTGCGGCAGCTCGGTGTTAATTCCCTGCCCGTACGCCCACTGAATACATTCTGGCCCCAGCGAGGCCCCGTTTGGGATGGTCTGGCGAGAACCAAGTCCGAGCAACTGATCTTCATCGAGGCTAAAGCCAACATTCCAGAAGCGGCCTCTCCTCGTACGAGGGCGACACCGGAATCATTGAAGCTGATCCTACAGAGTCTCGCTGAGGCACGACATTTCTTTGCGCCCAGAGCTACCTCAGAATGGTCTGGAACTTTCTACCAATATGCAAATCGCCTTGCACACCACTATTTTTTCACGAAAGTGAACGGGCTTCAGAGTCATCTCGTATTCCTGTACTTCATTAATGCCGAGGATGTGAGCGGCCCGACATCGGAGGCTGAATGGAGGGGAGCCATCCAGTTGCTGCATGCGGCACTGGGACTCTCATCCAACAGACTGCCTGTGGGCGTTCACGAAGTGTTTCTTGACGTGCGTCTGCTACGCTAATTACAGGTTCTGCCGCAAAGCTGGACCAAGCTCGATTCGAACAGATGAAGTCATTAACGTTGGTGCGGGCATGGGCATGGCGTAAGAGGTCCTATTAATATACTAGTTGCAATCAATTGCAAAACTTAGAAACGTTGGAGGCCTAGTTGATATCCGGCAGCCACAAAAAATACAGCACTGCAATTGGAAGGATGTATCATTGCAGCAAACCATCTGCTAAAGCAAGAAAGGTCGAAAAGGGGATTTCGCGACGATTGAGTGCCCATGCTACAAGAAGGCCAATGACGTAATTCCATTTAGGTAAACCACCGCCTCTGGCGGTGAGACACGAAAGAGCTTTGCTGTTCCGGCGGGAACTGGAAATAAATAGGCTCTCCTCCTGGGAAGGCCCCAAGGGGCGAAGGAGAGCCAAATGCATGACTGGGAGAGCATGTCCCACGTCCGGTGGGAATGCAAGTATCATGTTGTTTTCATACCGAAGTACCGTCACAAAGTGTTTTACGGGAAAGCCAGGAATCGTATTGGGCCGATACTGCGCGATTTGTGTCGTCAAAAGGGGCTGGAACTGATCGAAGGGACAGCAGTGGCGGATCACATTCACATGTGCGTAAGTGTGCCGCCCCGGTACAGCATCGCGATGGTGATCGGGTTCCTGAAAGGGAAGAGCGCGATACGGATTCACCGAGAGTTGATGGGTCATGAAAAGAATTTCACTGGGCTGCACTTCTGGGCACGTGGGTATTGCGTAAGCACAGTTGGGCTCAATGAAGAGGAAGTTCGCAAATACATACGTGAACAAGAAGAAGCCGACAAGAAACAAGGTGAACTGGAATTCAAATAGCTAACGGCCCCAACGGGGCCTTCCTAAGTTTAGTGCCCCCCTCCGGGGGGCTTCCTGATACCACCCGCTCTGCGGGTGGAGTGTTCATTGGGATGAATGATGGCTACATTGCTAAATTGATAGCGAGGCGGAGGATTTTGATGAAAACCTTTTTTTCTTCAATAAAATTGAATTCAACTAAAACCTCATATCAGGCTTTCATAGAGCAACAGATCAAGCTCATTGTTTCTGGGGAAACCGCAGTATTTTGCGGAGCAGGAATATCCTTGAATTCGGGGCTGCCGCTTGCAAATGATATCGTTCGTGAAATACTCATAAACCTAAGGCTGTCTGATTCAGAAATCAAGCTTATTGTGAATTCCAACCTGCCGTTCGAAGCATTTATGGAAACATTGATGCAGGGTTGCAATATTAAACCGCTTCTTGACATCTTTAATTGCAGACAGCCAAACACCAACCATATTTTATTAGCAAAATTGGTAAAACATAAATATCTGAAAGTAATCTGTACAACAAATTTTGATCAATTACTTGAAATCTCGCTAACCAACGAGGGTTTGATTAAAGGGAAGGATTATGACGTATTATATAGAGATGATGACTTTAGCACGATTGAGATGCATAACAACAAAACGCTTATTATCAAACTTCATGGAAGCATAGATGATACTGATAGTATAGCGATTACACTGCAACAGGTAGCACGCAAATCACTTGCACTAAATAGGGGCAGAATATTGAATAATCTGTTCTCTGTAGGAAGGCATACAAATGTAATGATTATTGGTTACAGTTGCTCAGGTGTGTTTGATATATCACCGCACATCGAGTCAATTACCACTGATCATAAGTATGTAACCTTATTCGACCATCACCCAACTCCACATAATAACGGACGAAAGGAAGGAGAAATAGAAAATATTACGGTTAAGGACGACAAGAATCCATTTAAACATTTTATGCGTGGCAAACGATTATTCGTTAATACTGATAATATCGTAAAAGATATATGGGAACGATGTCTTGATGACAAATATTCTTTTGCAAAACTAAATTATAATCATTTATCGTGGAAACAGCATATTGCTGAATGCATCTTAAATGTTAATAATAGCTATGACAAATGGGTTGCATATTTTATCATTGGGCAAATGTTCCATAAGATATCAGAATTCAATAAGTCAATTGAATATCACGACAAGGCATTACGAATTGCGGCTGAGGTGGGCAATAAAAAAGCAGAAGGTATGTTGCTTGGGCACCTGGGGCATGATTACGATAGCCTAGGTGAGTACCGGAAAGCAAAATATTGTTATGAGAGGTCTTTAGCAATTGCGGTAAATACTCAGCATAAACAGGGTATAGAAATGCTATATGGAAATCTGGGAATGGTATGTAACAATCTAAGTATGTATAAAGAGGCGTTAGAGTATTATGGTCAAGCAATAAGGATTGCAGAAGAAATAGACAAGAAGAACGATGTTGCAATTCATCGCAGCAATCTTGCGATTGTATATAATAAGACGTGTGAATATCAGGAGGCAATCGAGAACCTTGAGATTGCTATAAATCTTGCAGGGGAAATCAGTGATATCAAACTGGAGGGAATTTGTTTAGGTACTTTAGGGAGTTCGTATTATGGACTTAAACGCTACCCTGATGCCATAAGATATTATGAAAAAGCCTTGCATATTGCAGAAATAACGGGTGATAGAAAGAGAATTGGTGTGTGGTCAGGTAATATAGGAATTACTTATAATGATATGGGCGAATACGACAAGGCGATCCAATGTTTTAGCAAAGCAATTGAAATGGCACAATATACGGGTGATAGAAACGGAGAGGCGAATTCATACGGCAATCTCGGCATTACCTATAGCCGCATGGCTAAGTATAAGGAAGCCATAGAACTGTTTGAAAAAGGATTGAAAATCGCAGAAGCAATTGGAAATCAATATAGCGTTGCAAGTTGGCATGGAAATCTTGGAAGTACTTATTTCAATTGCGGGAAATATGGGGATGCGTTGGAGCATTATCAGAAAGCACTTACTATTTACAAAGCTGTATTTAAAAATGGCGACCATCCATATATTAAGGCAACCGAACAAAACATACGGCTCACACAAATGCTGACATAGGAGCAAGAGATTGAGTCGTTCAGTTAATGAAACGCGTTGGAACCTGGGCGGCTCTCAATGAATTCAATTAATGACCCAACCTTCAGCGGCAGAGGAGTTGTTTGGGGAGGGCAGAGCTATCGAGGGATATCATTCCTGTCCCTGGACTCCAGGAGCAGGCAACGGCACCGTGCAAACATGTAGTTTCGTAAGAGGCGGCTTTATTTCAACAAAGTTTTCATTTTTAGCGCGGCTCTTCGTTGAATTACCGGATGAGGATAAGAGAGTGATTTGACAGCAGGTTTCTTGACAAATAATCCTGTTGTACATTAGCTTTATCACATCGTGTGCAATCACTTTTGGACTCCGATTGACAAACGATGAAGGAGGCATGATTGATTACTCCCGAAGAGGAAAAACTAATAGCAAGCGCAACACAAGCATTTTTTCAATCCCTTTTTGAACCTATTTCAAATTTTGTGGAAACAATCTCTGGCCCCTTTGCGGCTGAAATTGGTGCAGTTTTCGGAGACAAGGCTAAAGTTTACCGACTCAAGAATGCGGTCAAATGCATGAAGAAGGCGAAGGAAATTCTCGAAGAAGTGGGGATTAATCCTGGCCAGGTTAAGCCGAGAATCCTCCTCCCCCTCATTGAGAACGCCTCCCTTGACGAGGACGAAGGGCTTCAGGAGAAATGGGCAGCACTTCTTGCTAACGCTGCTAATCCGAAACACAATCCGCCTGTTCGTGCAGATTATTCGGACATTCTACGCCAGCTTACACCGAACGATGTGAAATTTGTGGGTTCAATATATGATCGGTGTATTGATCCTAAGTTTGATGAAGATCCTTCTCATCCAATAATCACTGCTCCTCTTGGCAATACACAGGATCTCCTCAAAATATATAGGGAGGTAGTCGATCCTTCGCCCCTCACAAACTGGCAAAAAATGAACGAGGACAACCTTACCATCGGTTCTGTGCTCACCTCCACCTTTATGGTAAGCCTGAAGACTTTTGAAAGATTAGGACTGCTTATTGTAGAGATACCGTATGAAGACGTATCTCCTGCCCGATTGAGGCCATTCTTTCATCAGCAATTCTCGCGTCAATATATGCTAAGTGCGCTGGGATTTCAATTTTTGAAAGCCTGCCGCAGACCCAAGGAAGTTCCTTCCAGATGATACTGAAAAAAATTATGCTATCCACTGTGCAATTGATTGTACGAGCTTGACAAATAATTGGATAGCGTTTAGTAATCGAAGCTATAACTCAAGAATCTCAACGGGATAAGGGGGACAATTTGTAGACAAACTCTCTGGTATGCAAATGCCGTGCGGCTGTAGCGGTTTACTGCGGAAGAGCGTCCGTTTCACCCCAACCAGAAGAAAATTGGCCGCGAACTGCTGATGTGGAATGAGTAAGAATCTGGCGTTTCCCAGCAGAGCAGACGATCCCCCCATATCCTACATATCCCCTGAGGCGGAATTCGCGCCAAAACCGGAATAAACCGAATTAACGAGCTTTTTATCTGTGACGAATACCAAATGTTATAAGGAAGATTTATTTTCCATAGGGATGAGAATGGGTGTAAAACAGGGGCTATAGCACTTCATGCGGAGGATATGCGATGAGCGCAAAGCTGACCACACAGCAGATTGGTCGCTGTGGTGAATTGCTTGTGCAGCAAAAATTGCTATTGAAAGGAATCGAGTCAGCTCCGATGACGACGGATTTTGGAATTGATCTCGTGGCCTATTTACCCATGCGGCAAAATGCCATCACAATCCAAGTCAAAACATGTCTGAAGGCTAAAGGAAAGTGGAAACCAGAACTGAGCTGGTGGGTGCCTGAGCCGCTGGAATCTCAATACTATGCGTTCGCTGATTTGGAAAAGAACCGAGCTTGGCTCCTAAAGCGGAAAGAGCTTGTTCGATTTGCCCAACAACACCCCCAAAATCCCCCGCGCTATCATTTGTGCATGAGAGTTGATCCCACAGCCAAAGGGCGAAAGGACCGCAAGCGAATCCATGACTATGAGTTTGAGAAATATCTGCTAGAGAACAAGATACCTAAAATATGAGCGTGGACATCCTTGGGGAGAACTGGAGGCATCACAATGGTCAATCAAGTCAAAAAGAGAAAGTCTGGTATTCCAACTGGGAATGCGGGCGAATATTTCGTTATGGGCGAATTGCTGAGGCGGGGTTTTGACGCACAATTGGCGGATCGTAATACCAAAGGGTACGACTTACTCGTGGGCAGCACGGAAAAGGCAATCCTTAAGAAAGTTCAAGTAAAAACCGTTCGGACACAGCCGTGGTATGTGAAACAGGAGAGCTTTAGGGATGAAAATCTTCTCAAACAGTTCACCGTTTATGTTCTTCTTGGTTCTGCAAGCGGAAAGCAGTCGGTTCGCTTCTTCATTGCTAAGAATCGTAACTTGAAGGAACACATTCATTGTCCTGAAGGGTGGAAGAAGAATGGCTTCATGCCCTTGAAGGCAGTTGAGAAATATGAAAACTGCTGGGATAACCTGGGAATGCGGAAGACAAGGAAATCATCGTTGGGCAAAGAATAAAAGGTGAGGCAAGGGTTTTGTCTGATGATTTATACGGTGATCAGGTAACGATACCTGCTGATACCAACCCGAATCTGCGTCAAATTGTTATAAAATGAAACGATGAGCTTTTTATCTCTGATAAATATTCAATTTCCATTCACCGACTAAAGAAAGGAATTCACAATGGAGGCAGTATTTTCTCTCCCTTATTCGGAGTACGAAGCCATAATTCAGATACAGAGACACTTCAAGAAGAATGATGGCTTTTCCGTTTTTGTCCCAACGAGTCGACAAGAGAAAAGAATTGACTTCATTGTCTTGAATACTAGCAACTGCAAGGTTCTTCGTTTTCAGGTGAAGGGTTCGAGACCTTTTGTACCTTCTAAACCTAACAACGGAAAACGTGAAGTGTTTCAGTACACATTCTGGTTCAACAATTTCATCGATAGATGTGAGCCAAATGCGGCGGATGTTTATCTTCTGTTCGGTCTATATCCAACGTATGATGTTAGTAAGAATATCAAATCCAAGGGACAGTTCTGGAAGAGCTTTGTGTTAGCCTTCACCGATCCGGAGATGCGCGAATTTCTAGACCGTGTCAGGACGAAGAAAGAAAACAAGCGTGATCGCTTCTTTTACATTAGCTTCAACGATCCTTCTAAAATCGTGGTCACGCGAGGTATGAATGATGGTCTGGAGATAAGCCAACACCTTCTAGCCAATAAGGTGCCAGAACTTGTGAAGCAACTGCATGCCCTTCCATAACTGCCATGAATACGTCACCATTTGGAAACTCATGAACATAATGGCGGTCTTCCTGGCATGAACGTAGTCCCTGCTCTACTGCTTTTGTGACTGACACGCAGAACTCCTTTCTGCTTTTCACAATTACCTAACATCAAAATTGGCTATATTAAAATGCGCCCATTGATTTTTACCTTTTGCATTCGTTCCAAGGTATACAATCATTTCCCCCCCATCAATCTTATAGTTTATCTGCTTTCCTGGGTGCAGGTCCAACCTATCAAGATCTTCTTGAGACAAATCGTAAAAACTTGCCGTATAAACAAAATATTTATACTCGTGAGTAGTAACTAACATACTCACACGATATACTTGATGGCCTGCATACCATTCAGGAGACATACTAACTGGGCCTACCAATCCAACATTTCCAGAAAGGAATTGAAAAACTATACCTTTACCCGTATCCTGAGCCCAGTACCTATTTGGATTGCCAATCTTTGCATTAAACGCATTTAATGCATCTACAAGAGCTTTAGAGGTTAAAATATTGTGATTTTGACCCTCTGCCACTTCTGCCACTAATGTATTGAGTGCATCCAGAAAGGCTTTATTAACTGGATCATTTGGATTGTCAGCCGCTGTATTCTTTGCAACTATTGAATCCCTAGTGAATTTAGTATCACTTTGATCTTGGGCCAATGCAACACCCATGCAGCACAACAAACATAACCACAAAACCCCTAAGCGTTTCATAATTCCCTTTCTCCTAAGTTCACTCCATTGAAACCGGAATGCTTCAGGTGTCCTCGCAGGTTATTCGACTGGCATACAGTACCAGAGGGGGGTTTGCTTTTTCTTCTGCAAACCGCGTTTCATGCTTCCGCAATAAACTGACGCCTTCTGGGGGACGAGGGTTCGTTTAAGCTGGTAACCAATAGTGACAACAAAGCCTTCGTCGTACTACAGATCTCATACGCTTAGGATATTTGCGTGTCAGTTCAGTGTTGCTCACATGCCTGGTCAATAGTGCTCTTTGACCTTATGCGGAGTCTGTGCAAGCAAAAATGCAATTCTTAAAAGCTACCCGAAATAAAACTGCGCCTGACGAAGCATTAGCGGCATAGAATAAATTAATGCGCCAATCTGCGTGGCTTGATTTTCATGGGGGATGTGGCTCTTGCTGACCGGAGATCTGAAGAGAGCCGCTATATTGGAGCACGGACAGCCTGGAGATCCGGCTCCGAGTCGGGAAGATCGGGACTGCACTTCCAGGCTCTGCGAGGCAGGAAAAATACTCGGCATCCGAGTGCTTGACCACATCGTTCTTGGATTTGACGATTATTTCTCATTTGCTGATGCTGGACTTTTTCAGCAGTCCGAATAATTCCTGCTTTTAAAGATATGGAAAGATCGTATGTCGAAGATCGCTAATCTGGGCGACGAGAGACCGCTACAACATCGTCTCCGAGGGGGACCTGCGGGAGGCCGCGGCCCAATTGGAGCGGTATCTGGGGAAGGGCGGTGGGACTCGCGGGGATGATGTCGGGTGCGCCGAGTCGGCGACGGTTTAAGAGGTCGCTTAGCTTATTGGGTGAATTGGATGCCCAGAGCGGTGGTACGAGAAGGGACATCCGGGAGATTGCTAAAGGGCTTTTAAAGATGGCGGAGAAAGGTGATGTTAGCGCAGCAAGATTGCTTTTAGGATACTGCATCACCACTGCACTGGTTCTCAAGATTTTGTCCGTTACCACACTTTTCGCGATGCGGCATCTACATCGCTCCCTGACTTTCCAAACTCCGCCACAGATACCAGCACGCCACCGAGCACCACGGCTTCCACGCCGCTGCGATCCTTTCTATTTCTTCGGGCTTCGGTAGTTCAGCAAATCCGTACGCTTTCTTCATCGCCATGCGAACGCCCAGATCGCCCACCGGGAGCACATCGGACCGGCGAAGCGCGAACATCAGGAACATCTGCACCGTCCACACGCCCACGCCCTTGACGCGCGTCAGATGCGCGATCACCTCATTGTCTTCGAGCTCCGCCAGCCGTTCAAACTGGATCTCGCCGTCGCGCGTCATCCGGGCTAGCTCACGGATGTAGGCCAGTTTTTGCTGCGAGAGCCCGAGCTTGCGCATCTTCTGCGGCCGCAGTTTTAGGATCGCCTCGGGCGTGAGCGGCTCGGTCTTGGCTCCCTCGATCAGACGACTAAAGATGGTCAGCGCGGCGTTGCCGCTCAACTGTTGGTAAACAATCGACCTCACCAGCGTCTGGAACACCGGTTCGCGGTATTGAATCCGGTACGCTCCGACCTGTTCAATGATGGAAGCCAGCACCGGGTCGACCTTCTTGAGGTGGTTAATCGCTTTCCTCATGGATTTCGCCGCCTGCACGAAAAAGGTGGCAAGTAACATTCGGACGGCGGCTGGCAAAGCCAGTACGCTGACCAGCAACATGATATGGCAACAGGATGCCTACCGGATGATTCAACAGCGCATCCGCAGACCGGCAGCAAAGACCAGAATTGGAAACCATTGCCGTGCACCATCGCGTCTGTCTTTAGCGAGCTTGGCTGATCGCTCTTGCATATCGTTTGGCATCGAGTTTGGAATTCTTGAACATGGCGTACAGCCTCATCGCATACAGTAGGTCATTGTATTGGGGACGAATTCTCTTAATCTCTGTCAACCCAGCTTCAAAAGCACCCTGAGAGGCGACTGCACTCTCCAGGGTTTGGCCGAGAATGGATTCGATCCGTTTGCACCGCGACACTGTGTCATAGGCGACTTTCGATTTAAGCCTTCGCTTTCGCAATAACCATCGCAAGAAGAGATCCTTATCCATAGGCCTCCCGAAACGAAGAATTTAATTTTACAGCATCCTAGCATCTTATTCTGGCTTTCAAAGGTCTTCGGGATCAGCACCCGTTCAGTATTGCAGCAATGAGTTTGCTGACAGCTCTTCTGGGTTCTCGAAGTTCATGCTCCCAGATTCTAACGACTCGCCAACCGCAGCAGCGAAGTTCGAGGTTGACCAGCCGGTCTCGCTTTCTATTTCGCTCAATTTTTGCATCCCAATATTTGCGGTTTGAAGTGGGCCGACGATAGTGCTTCGGGCAGCCATGCCAGAAACATCCATCCACAAAAAGTGCAACGCGCCTGCCGCTGAAAACAAAGTCCGGTCTGCCCGGCAACCGCTGTTTCCTTCGCCATCCCTTTATTTTGAACTGCCGGAACAAAGCAACCACCTTGAGTTCAGTGGAAACGTTTCCATGTGACCGAACTATGGCCATTAGGGCGGATCTCTTTTGAGTGCTCAAAGTGTCGGACATGCGCGCTGTGTTTTAGCTACTCCCCTGCAACCGCCCAACTTTTGGAGAGTGCAATGGACTGGTATCCTCTCTTTTTCATGAAGCCAGCCAATCCATCAAGACTCGGAAATTCGTTGGAGAACTCACGAATTAAGTCCCTCAGTAGCGTCGTGCCTAAGGATTCGCGATGAGCAGGGCCGAGGCAGATGCGATACCAGTTTTGCAATTCGCTAAGAGTAACAAGAGCTTGCAGGTGGTCTTCCAGGCCAAGTTGCTTGAATACCCCATCCAAAACTGACACTTCGGTATCTTTGCAGACAATCACGATACGGTCAGCCGTGAGTCCATCACAAATGTCAGCAATAGAGTCTGCATCAAGCGTCAAGTGCTTCACTTGAATCGCTGGCCCAAAGTTCGCAATCATGTCGAGTCCTCGGTCTGCGGCATTCGTTGAACCCAATCGGAACAAGCTGGCCGGTAGGACGAGAGAAGTGGTTCCCTTTTTTAACCCCACCACTTTCTCCAAGAAATCCCCAAACTCCTTGATTAGGTTGGGGTCTGTGTTTTCCACTGTTAGGCTTACCTGCAAACGCAGGGCTCTCACTACAGTTGAAAAAAGGGCGTACACCGTGATTTCAAACACCTTGTCAATGCTGCGCTTCAACCCAGGGCGTGTCTCAAAAGCCGCAACAAGGTTTGCAAGGTCAAAAGTCTCTGGCGTGGCTTTCCGAATTTGCGCCAGGATACTCGCGATGGATGACACCTTCGCTTCAAACATCCTGTAAATGTAAACCTCCACTTCACCATTTGTCGCTTTGTTGTATTCACCGAGGGCGACAAGTGCCTCTGGCGGACAGGCATTCTCGTTGAAAACATCGTCTTGGTAACGAGCAGAGCTGTTGCAACTTCGCCCCACCAGTGCATTGCTTACGTCATCGCGCCATCGCCTTGAGGCGTTCTTGTAACTATCCAAGTCCGAGAGGCTTTCTAGTTCGCCAATTCGATGCCGCCGGAGAATCTCCGCAATCTGGAACGGTTTGTAAAAATGGACACGCCCCTTGTTGATTACCCTGTCCAACTTAGCTTTTGCTTGGGTTAACGTCATGACATTTCGGGAAAAAGCATTTCAAGTTGTCTGGCTTCTATCCCCAGAGGAATGCGGTTTATCTCAAGCGGGGCCTCATTCAAGGCCGCCACAACCTGTTTGGCAACTGCCTCAATCATTGTTACAGGGACGCTGTTGCCGCATTGCTTCCGAATGGCCGAATCGGCAACAATCGTGGGAAAGTCCTCTGGGAAGCCCTGCAAACGGAGGTTCTCGCGCGGCGTTAAGCGGCGACGCCCATTAACAAGAAGATAATTGTAACTGGCACCTGCGCGAAGAGCACAAGAAAATGGCAGAGGGCTTATATTCCCGGCCTTGTTTTCATGGCAGATCCACGGCATTGGTGGGATTTTCTTACCTACTAAGCGAGCCTCAACACTTCGCCGGATTTTTTCAGAGGCAAAATACTTCTCGCTGACCGTATCGTCTGGTTCCAAAATGTCCGCAAGCGTCTTCCGTAGAGGTTGATGTCTCGGCCATTCGAAGGGATGATTGTCCTTGAATCCAACAATAATTACTCGTTCGCGTTTCTGCGGAAGATTGTAATGGAGAGCGGAGAGAACATGCCAGTGAACGTGATAACCGAGCATCTTTAGATGCTCCAAAATCACTTTGAACGTTCGTCCGCGATCGTGACCCACAAGATTCTTCACGTTCTCAAGAAGCAATGCTTTCGGGAGCTTCGCACGAAGGATTCGCTCAATTTCAAAGAACAGACTGCCGCGAGTATCACCGAAGCCTTTCATTTCCCCAATGATTGAGAACGCTTGGCAAGGGAAACCAGCTGCCAATATGTCATGGTCGGGAATGGCTGAAGTTGGGATTTTTGTAATGTCGCCAGCAGGCTTGTCTCCAAAATATGCTTCGTAGGTCTTCGCTGCTTCAACGTCCCACTCCGAAGAGAAAACGCATTTTCCTCCTGCCCGCTCAAGCCCAAGCCGGATGCCACCGATCCCGGCGAACAAGTCAATAAATCGAAGTCTGGTGTCTTCGCCCTCGGTGTTTAATCCAAAGCCATTAAGATCTTCGCGAAGCTCTGCCTCCGTTTGTTTCCGCCCAGCCCCCGAGTTGGCCTCAAACAAAGGCTTGCGTCGGGCTTTTGCTTTAGAAGTGTCGGTTGCCTTTTTCATCGCCGTAAGTTGCCACCTGTAACCTTTCCCATCCGATTTATTGCCGTACGTTCTCTATCTTAAACAACGACCACTTGTAAGCAACATATTTGCCCGCCGCACTGCGGGCGACCCACGCCAGCGAAACTTTATTTTCCCTGGCTACGACTTCAAGGGTTTCGTAAAGATCAGAGGGAAAACTGATTGATGCACACACTACCGCTTTGCTCTGAGCCTCCAGGCTCTTTTCCTGCAACCTTTTCTTTCTCATTCTGGCGGGCTCTGGGGCCCGCATCAGTTTACACCAAGTCGGTGATCTGATGCCACGCTCAAAGAAGCCTCATCATCGTTCGGGAGGGCTTCGCCGACATGGACTGAGCTGATTTTTTCAATAGCATTAACAATTAGGGGTTACTTCCGGGATTCGGACAACGATTCCGACTTGCTCTGGCAGAGGGTCCCACCTACCCGTCACCCCACTATTGGTTGCGCCTGGGTTGCATTTGTTGCGTTTTTTTGCCGTTCTATGCCGGTGCGATCTGCCTATAAACAAAGCTATTCATAATGTCGCGGCAGAACCAGCCGTTTCAGCAACATATTCACTATGCTAAGTACGATGGCACCCCAGAACGCCGCTCCAAAACTTCTAATGTGGAAACCAGGTACGAATGCCGAGGCAAGTTTCAGCATGATGCCATTGATGACCAGCCAGAATATTCCAAAGGTAACGACGGTGAGTGGGAGAGTGATAATTTTAATGAACAGTCCTATGGTGGCATTAGCCAGCCCAATTGCGATTGCGGCAATCAAAGCTGCCGCCGGGCCGCTCACATGAATTCCTGGTACAATGAGCGATGTAAGCCAGACTGCCAGTGCCATAATTATCCAATGTAAGAGCATTTTGTTCATGATGAGCCTCTGCCTTGAGAAAAAGATATCCTACCATTTCAGGTTTAAAGCCTTATGAAAACTCCTCTATCATAATAAAGCAATGAAAGAATTCAGATATTCACATATGATCCGACGAAAGACCTGGAATCGAATCCGGCTAGTTGCTATTGCGGTTTTTTCTGTTCTCCTGATTTCAGAATCCGCCTGGTCCTGGGGCCGTCTCGGTCATCGAGT
>Ga0116107_1000578_pt1 | contig 27437 bp, 23 predicted proteins | sample June2015DPH_6_10_FD_88969 | JGI IMG/M metagenome (GOLD analysis project Ga0116107, IMG submission 88969) | Peatland microbial communities from SPRUCE experiment site at the Marcell Experimental Forest, Minnesota, USA - June2015DPH_6_100 | ecosystem: Environmental > Terrestrial > Soil > Wetlands... | reverse complement strand
TCCTCATAGCTGTTGCAGTCGCTCCCTTAATGATCGCGCTTCAGCCATACTGGTTGCCAACAGTTGCTTGGATAGGGACCTTAACGGCGATTGTCGGCGCTACGCTTGCTTTAACCACAACTGACATCAAAGGGGTTCTTGCTTACTCAACTGTTAGTCAACTCGGTTTCATGATGGCTGCTTTAGGTGCAGCTGTTACGGGAGCAGCGTCTGTCGGTTGGTTCGCAAGTTTATTCCACATGGTAAGCCATGCTTTCTTCGAAGGCCTCGGGTTCCTCCTTGCAGGAGGCATCATTCATGCACTTGGTACTAGAGACATGCGGTTGATGGGTGGCTTAAGGAAAGCTATGCCAGTCACCTTCGCTTTGATGGTGATAATGGTTATAACTACGAGTGGTCTGCCTCCTTTTGCTGCATTCTTCAGTAAAGGTTTAGTCATTTCCAGTGTAACTGGTGCGGGGTACTTGGCACAGGCAGTCCTGCTTTATGTCACAGCGGCAATTACGTTTGCTTACGTGATACGGATGTTAAGCTTAGTTTTCACGGGTAAAGAATCAGAGCACTTAGTCAAACAGCATCCGCATGAAGCTCCAAAAGTTATGCTAATTCCAGCTGCGGTACTTGCAGGCTTATGCATTGTTTGGGGTTTTGCTGAGCCTCTGGTAGCGACATTTATGCATGTAAACCTTGGAATCACACTCCTCGGCTCATTCACCGACATTGAAACACCCATTTTCCTGGCTCTCCTCGTGCCGACTGGATTAATTGTATACTGGAGTTACTACAAGAACTACCAAGCCGTGAGAAATGTTGGTGGCGGTTCAAATCCAATTGCAACAATGCTAAAGCACGGTTACTTCTTTGACGACATCTACTATGCCGCAGCCAAAGGAATAGCAAAGTTCTCTGACGGCCTTAAACATGTCGAAGATGCAGGAAATCAATCATTAAACTCATTTGCAGCTGGGTTTGTGCGAGCCTCTCAAAAGCTGAAAAAAGTGCCATCCACAACGGTTCAAAATTACATTGCTGCAGGAATAGTTGGTCTCATACTAATCGTAGTGCTGATAATATTAACGGTAGGGGTGTAATGAAATGACGTTTGCTCTTCTAGCAGTATTTGCAATTCCAACTCTAAGCATACCATTGGTTTACTTTACTGGAAAGAAATCGCCTAAAGCTGCAGCGATCTTTGTTGCTCTAATTGCCCTAGTTAACATAGCGTTACTCTTAACGACTGTTCCAACCATTCTCAACAGCTCAACCCACCAATACACTGAATCCTACACCTGGATTTCCGTAATTAAAACGTCATTCACACTTTTCGCTGATGGCATCAGCGTTTCCATAGCCCTAGTAAGCCTTGCTCTTATTCTAGTCGCCGCTCTGTTCTCAATAACCTACATGGCTGGAAAAAAGCACCTACCAGTCTACTATGCACTACTATGCATGCTTTCTGTCGGATTAGTAGGAGTCTTCATAACATCTAACCTTATCCTATTCTACTTCTGCTGGGAACTAATGCTTGTCCCAGCATACTTCATCGTCGGCGAATGGGGCTACAAAGACTCATACAAGCAAGCATTCAAACTCTTCATATACACACATGCAGGCGCCGTCTTCGTACTCTTAGGCATCGGCGCAACCTACATAGCAACAGGAACCACCGACATGTTTCAAGCCCAAGCTGCCCTAATGACGGCTAGCCCAACTCTTGTCAAGTGGATTCTCATAGCCTTAACAGCAGGGTTCGCCGTTAAAATGGCTGTTATACCCGTCCACATGTGGCTGCCCGATGCTCACTCTGAAGCGCCAGCACCAATGTCAGCGCTATTAAGCGGTGTCATAATTAGCGCAGGAGCTTACGCAATTCTTCGCCTTTCACTGGGAATGGTTTTTCCAGCAGTTGGAATAACATTCGGAACAAACTTCTTGCATGCGTTGTCAATCGTCGGCGTACTTTCTGCCTTCTTTGGGTCACTAATAGCATTAGTTTCAACTGACATAAAACGGCTTATCGCATACTCAAGCATCGCTCACATGGGTTACATAATGTTCGGGCTTTCACTCTTTCCCGCAAACGCCGCTGCTGGAATAGTTGTACTTCTGGCCTCATCCCTCGCAATAACCGGAACTGTGCTTCATATTATCAGCCACGCCCTAAGCAAAGGCCTCCTCTTCCTCACTGCAGGAGGGGTAATGCACCAAACAGAAAAAAGAGATATCCGTAAAATGGGTGGATTAGCATCCAAGATGCCGTTTACGGCGGTTTCATCAACTATAGCAGCCTTAAGCATAGGTGGAGCGCCACCGTTCGCATGCTTCATTAGTGAATTTCTAATATTCGTCGGCGCTTTCCAAATAATACACGTTGATTCATTTTACATTATACCCACTGCTCTTATGCTCATAGCAACGGTGCTTTCGCTTGCATACATGCTGAGATTCACTTCAAATGTTTTCCTCGGTCAACCAAAAGACGAAGAGGGCGAAGTAAGCGAAGAGGGAAAAGAGGAAAAGAAAACTCTTGAAGTTTCAAACTACATGAAGCTATCTTTCGCTATCTTAGTAGTATTAATCATCCTTGTAGGGATCTACCCAACATTCTTCCTAAATCTAATTCAAACGGTGAGAATTGGTTAACTAAAGGTGAACTTTGATGATTGAAATAATAGATGTCCTATTACCGATATTCACTCTAGCTATCGCGGCATTGCTAACTATTCCAGTGTTCAGGCTAATAAGAAAAAGCAATTACAAGACTGCCTTGACCATAGGCTGGTTCATAGCCGTGTTTGCAATTGCAGGCGCAACAGTAGCTAACTTAGCGCTAAACTATTACAGTACACCCTCACCGGTCATTATTAGCTTAGGCTTAAGCGGGAGTACTTCATCAATTTTCTCAAGCGCCTTCCTGGTAGACGCCATCTCCATTTACATGGCAATAATCATAGTGGCACTCAGCGCCGTAGTTCTAATCTACACAGTGTTCTCCGTCGGCTCAAACGACAGACCATCAGAACGATACTTCGCCATAATGCTAATGACCACCGCGGGCATACTTGGTGCTGTCCTCGCAGGCGACCTATTAACGCTCTTCATATTCTGGGAAGTCACAACAGCAGGCGCAGCATTCTTAATGCTATTCAAGAAAAACGCATTCTCCATCAATGCCACACTAAAATATCTCATCATGATCATCATCGCTTCAGCATTCGTAGTCTTAGGGATGTCACTTGTTTACGGTTTAACAGGAACCCTAAACTATCTGGCAGTTGGCCGAGATTTAACAACTTTAAGTAATAGTCACCTGCTTATCATAGCATTCATATTCATAGCAGCCGGCTACGCCATTGAAGCAGCAATTGTACCCTTCCACTTCTGGCTACCCGACGCTTACACCGCAGCCCCCGCACCATCAGCAGCTTTCCTCTCAGCCCTCGTTGACCAAGGCAGCTACTACATCCTCATAAGAGTACTCTTGTACATCTTACTTCCCTCAACGTTAAACTGGACTGTCATGTTAGCCGTCATGGCAGCTTTAACCATGATTGTCGGCAACTTGTTTGCCCTAATACAGAATGACGTAAAACGTTTAGTAGCATACATCTGCGTCGCCGATGTTGGCTATAATCTTGTAGCAATATCGAGCGTAACCTCACTTGGCTTACTTGGCAACCTTTACTTCTTTTTAATCGGCGGCATAACAACAGCGCTCGCTTTCATGGCAGTCGGCATCATAAACAGTCACGGATTCAAAAGCTTAGACGACTTCTCAGGGCTAGGAAAGAAAATGCCGCTTGTATGTTTAGCCTTGGTAATGGCTGGGCTATCATTTGCTGGTGTTCCACCCTTCGGAGGGTTCATAGGTAAATACTTAGTCTTCACTGCCGCAATAGAAGCAAACCTTGCCTGGCTAGCGGTTATCGGCGTTTTGACAAGTGTCCTTCAAACGGCATACTTGTTCAGGTTAATATATGTCATGTATGGAAAGAAATCTAAAGACGAGACAGCGATAAAAGAGTCAAAACGGATACTTATCCCAATCTTCATCCTAGCTGGGTCATTAATAATCTTGGGCCTGTTCCCAAGCATCGTGCTGAACCTAATCCACCCCGTTGTAAACCAACTCCAATCAATTATACCGAATTTACCAATAGTATAAGAAGTATTAGCTTCACTACAAGCAAGCAAAGACCCACACAAGATAGACCTCGCTCACTTTTCTTTCTATAAATAAAATGGGGAATGGTTTTCCCCTGAGAGCACTAAAAAGCCCTTTATTTTCTGATTTGCCCACTGCCTAAAACAACGTATTTTGTTGTGGTTAAATGCTGAACGCTCATGGGTCCTCTTGCATGAAGCTTCTGGGTGCTAATCCCTATCTCAGCGCCTAACCCGAACTGGTTGCCATCAGTGAACCGTGTGGATGCGTTCCAGTAGACAGCGGCTGAATCTACTTCCCGTATGAACCGCATGGCTTTGTCAAAGTCGGTTGTGAGAATGGAGTCTGAGTGTTTGGTGCCATACTTGTTAATGTGCGCTATGGCTTCGTCTAGGTCTCTCACCACTTTTACGCCAATAATTAAATCCAAGTATTCAGTGTACCAGTCCTGTTCTGTTGCAGGTTTCACGTCAGGAACAATCTTTCGGGTTTCCTCGCAGCCTCTAACTTCCACACCTTCCTTTCTGAGCGCAGCTATTACAATTGGCAGGTAACGCTGTGCAATTTTGCTATGGACCAAGAGTTTTTCTGCGGCGTTGCAGGTTCCTGGCCTTTGGCATTTAGCGTTTATGACTATGGGTGTTGCTTTATCTAAGTCAGCGTCTTCTTCAACGTAAACATGGCAGTTGCCAGTTCCTGTTTCAATAACTGGAATTCGCGAGGTCTCAACCACAGTCTTGATTAAGTCTGCGCCTCCACGAGGAATAAGCACGTCAATGTATTCGCGCATACGCATCAGTTCTTCTGCAACCTTGCGTTCAGGAGAATTCACCACTTGAACCGCGTCAACTGGAACATTTGTTCCCACCAAAGCTTCTCTAAGCACATCGCCAATGGCTACGTTCGAGTTTAAAGCGTCAGAGCCACCACGAAGGATAACTGCATTTCCAGATTTTATGCAGATTCCCGCCGAATCCGAAGTAACATCTGGGCGTGATTCGTAAATTACTCCTACAACACCTAAAGGCACGCGAACTTGGCTGATTATCAAGCCATTTGGCCGTGTCCAACTGCTTATGATTGTGCCGATGGGGTCAGCTAAAGCTGAGACTTCCCTTAAGCCGCGAGCCATAGTTTGTATTTTGCGCTGGTCTAGTGCTAACCGGTCAAGTAATGCTGTTTTGAGCCCTTTGGCTTTGGCAGCTTTCACATCTGCTTTGTTTGCAGCTAAAATTTTGTTAGTGTTAGCTTCAAGGGCGTTTGCCATCATGCAAAGTGCAGTGTTTTTTGTTTCGGTCGAAAGCTTTGCCATTTCGACTGAGGCTGCTTTTGCTTTTTTGCATATTTCAGTTATCATTTTTCTTCCTCAATTAGGTGTATATTTCTATGTTCGATAGCTTCTTTAGGTTTATCGGAACCAAGTTTCTTTTGTGCTTGTGTTATTTGTAATCCTTTAATTAGGTTTAACTCACCGCTAGTATAATTCGGATTACCTTTTGCAAACTCAACCTTGTTTTCGTCAACGATGCTGACTACGTCGCCAACGTTAAAGTGCCCCACAACCCGTGTTATGCCAACTGGTAACAAGCTTGAGCCTTCAATTATAGCTTTCTTTGCGCCTTCGTTCACGTGGATTTGTCCTTTAACTGCGGCGCCGTACGCTATCCAGCGTTTTACAGCTGACATTGGATTTTGCGGCTTAAAGAAGGTGCCAACATCTTTCTTTGCAAGAATGTCCAACAATACGTTTTCTCTTCTGCTGTTCGCTATCACCACTGGAATACCGCATGAAGTAGCAATTTCAGCAGCTTTAATTTTGCTTTGGATTCCTCCTCTGCCCAACTTGCTCTTTCCGTTAAGTGAACTTTTCAATTCAGGCGTTATGTCTTCAACTGTTTTTATTAATTGTGCGCCTGGCTCTTGGGGGTCAGCCGTGTATAAGCCGTCAACGTCTGAAAGTATTATGGTCATGTCTGCACCGATTGCACTTGCGACCAGAACTGAGAGGATGTCGTTGTCACTGAAGTTTACTTTGTAGCCTTCTGTCCGTCTAAGTTCATCTACCGATGTTACATCATTTTCGTTAATTATTGGGATAACGCCTGTTTTCAGAAGCATTCTTAAGACGTTGCATGTGTGTACGTAGGATGCTCGGTTGGAAAGGTCTTCTGCAGTAAGCAGGATTTGCGCAACTTTTAATCCATGCTCTTTGAACAGTTCACGATATTTAGCCATGAGTACACTCTGACCAGTTGCAGCCGCAGCCTGTTGAAACACCACATCATTAGGCTTTAGCGGTATACCAAGTTCCGCTATCCCTGCAGCTACCGCTCCTGAGGTTACGAGGACTACTTTGTCGCCTTGCTTGGTCGCAGCTACTATTTGACTGGTTAGTTTTTGCATTTCTTCTTCGTCAAGGTTTCCTTCGCTGGTAGTTATGCCGCTTGTGCCAACCTTAACAACTATTAATCTTGGAGGCATCACTTAATCACTTTTAAAGCACAGACTTATTGAGATATGTTTGACTTGCTTAAAAATGCAACCAAATAGGCACTGACAGAATTATGTTTAGGTTCATGCTAATTGCAGGTTCAACCAAAACATTGCTTAAAACTCTGAGAAAAATATATAAGCGATAGGGGCATCGGTTTTTGGCTTGGCTGGTCAACATGTTCGTCACGTTACAATCATTAACCTCATTAACATTTAACTCCCCAATCGTGTTTTGGCTCGCGCCAACAGCGGGCATAATCGCCATAGTCTCTTCACTTTTACTCATGCGTAAAATAGGCAAAATGAGTCCTGGCGCACCGAAAGCGGTGGAAGTAGCTAATCATAAATACCGCTTGAATAAATTTAAATATTGTCAATGAATCCCAACGTTTGTATGCCTAACGTTTTTTCTGCCTTGCATTGTAGCATGTTTTTATTTCTTTGTGTGCAACTAACTAAAGAGATGTGCAGACTGTGAAGATTATTGAAAAGAACCTTGGGCAAGGTTTCGTTAAAGTGGTTCCGGATTCGCCAGATGACCTTTGGCACTTATACAATGTCATCTATAAGGGCGATGAAGCTTACGCTTACACTTCACGCGCAATAAAAAGTGACACAGAAACTTCGCGTCCTAAAAGTGCTGAGCGCGTTTCAGCCTTCATTGGTGTAAGAGTGGAATCAGTCAGCTGGGATAAGTTTCTTGGTAAATTGCGGGTTCACGGGTTGATTTGTCATGCACCTGATATTATTCCTACTGGTGCCCATCACACGCTTAGTATAGCGTTGAATCAACCGTTAACGATTGTGAAGAAAGAATGGCCTAAACACCTTTTAGATAGGCTTACGAGGGCAAGCGAAACCGAGAAGCCCATGCTCATAATTTCTATTGATGACGAAGGTTTTGCCATTGCTGAAACCAAGCAATACGGCGTAGAAATCAAAGTTGAAGAACGCATGAGGTTGCCTGGAAAACATGAAGCCGACAAACGCGTCGAAGCCACAAAGGCGTATTTTCGTCGTGCACTAAACAGCCTAAATCAACTGTGGGCTCAAAATCACAGTCCAATCGTTATTATCGGGGCTGGTTTTGTTAAGACTGACTTTGTAAGATTCCTTTCCGAAGAGGCTCAAGAAATGTCCAAGGCTGTTGCGGATGTGAAGAGCGTTAACAATGGCGGCACAGCAGGGATCTACGAGGCTTTGCGTTCTGGCGTTTTGTTACGGGCGGCAAATCAACTGCGCGTTGTCGAGGAAACAGAAACTATTGAAGAAGTTTTGAAACGCTTAGGCAAAGGTGAAGGCACAATCACGTATGGCTTAGAAGCAGTAGAAAATGCCGCTAACATGGGTGCTGTCGAAAAACTGGTGCTTGCCGATGTTGCGCTTCGTGATGCGGACGAGCAGCAACGGTTGAAGCTGGAGGGACTCATGAGGGAAGCGGAAAAGCGAGGTGCGAACGTAACTGTAATCAGCACAGAGCATGAAGCAGGCGCAAAACTGTTAGCTTTAGGCGGAATCGCAGCTTTGCTACGGTTTCCAATCTACTGAGATACCACAATGCAATAAACCTTGAATCATATAGAAATTCTGCTCGGAACAAGTTAAAGCCCCCTATTTAAAGCAAAATTTTTTATTCTGACCAATGTCGGGTAGCACTTTTTTCATCTGATTAGCGGTTGGGTGCCCTTTATAAATAGATGCTGTTATATACCCCCTGTGCTATTTAAATACTCAAGCATGTGAGTTGACATGAGTAAACGAAAACCAATCATTTGCATACAAAACATTGTAGCTTCAGTATCACTCAGCCAGAAAATCGACTTACAAAAAATCGTAGAAAAATTCCCGCAAACCGAATATAACCCAAGCGTGTTCCCCGGCTTAGTTTTCAGACTTAAAAAACCAAAAACAGCCACCTTAATCTTCAGCACTGGCAAAATGGTTTGTACAGGCGCTAAATCAGAAAAAGAATCACGCAGCGCAGTTGAAAAAGTAGTTAAAGAACTGCGAAGCGAAGGAATCCAAATCACAGAAAAACCAATCGTAAAAATCCAAAACATAGTTGCCTCAGCAACACTAGGCGGCGAAATCGACCTTGAAAGCCTAGTCTACAAACTCACCAAAGTCATGTACGAGCCAGAACAGTTCCCAGGCGCAGTCTACCGAATGGATGAACCCAAAGTAGTATTCCTAATCTTCTCAGCTGGAAAACTCGTCTGCGTAGGAGCCAAAAAAGAAGAGCAAGTTTACGAAGCAGTAGACAAAATCCAAGCACTACTCGAAGAAAAAGAACTCATCTTCTACCCCGCTCCCTCTTAAACTATTTTTTCATTCTTCTACGAACCGCAGGATTAGAGTCAGAGAGTTTTTTGAGCGCTAACTCAAAAGTCTCGTCTGGAGCCAACTCTCTTTTAACAAAAACCCCTGTTCTACCAACAGCGTCACGCTTCAAAAGCGCATGAACCCTGTCAAACACGGTTTCAGCGGATATTCCCAAAATTTTAGCGGCAAACTCTTCCCTGCCGATGATGCTGCTTTCCACATGCCCCTTCTCTGATGGTTCAGTAAGCGTAAGCCGCTTATCCACGCCTGCAACGCGAACGTCCGCTTTAAGCTGGCTTAGGTTCGCTTCTCCGCCGAACCTGTAAAATTCCCTCTCCACCCTGCGCATTTGCATCAGCGGAAACGAAACAGTGATCCGCTCGCTGATTTCAATGTGCGCTTTCATAGCGTAGGTTGGCGTGGCTTGAACAATTAAACGAGCGTTAACCGTTATGCGTGCTTTTTCTAGGGCGGTTTCTACAAGGAAACTATTCTGCACTTCAGGAATGAAAACGTCGATGTCGCTGTCCTTGTTCACGTCGCCTCTGGCTATGCTTCCATGCACAAGCGACTGCAAATGAAACACTTCTAACGCAGCCATAATTTCAGTTGCTTTGCTTCTGAGATCGTTTAGCAGCGCCCAGCGTGCACTAGTATATGTTACTTCCTTGTAATCTGAAGGTTTTGTCGGCTTAACAGCCATATTTATCAGCCATTTTAATGAATTATAGCGGCATTGTTTATTTAGTTTAATCCACCAATCAAATGTTATAAGCGTGAAAACCCAATGGATACGCCTGTCTGTAGCGCCTGCAAAACAAGAGAAGCCTTCTTCCACAGGCAATACTCAGGTGAAACGCTGTGCAAAAAATGCTTCACCCAATCCATCGAAGCAAAGGCGAGAGCAACCATGACGCGCTACCATATGCTGAGCTTTGATGACCATTTGGCAGTGGCAGTTTCAGGCGGCAAAGACAGCCTAAGCCTACTGCACATTTTGGTGAAGCTGAAGCGGTTTCGCCCAAAAACCACGCTTACTGCGGTAACGGTGGATGAGGGCATTAAAGGCTACAGGGATGAAGCCTTAGAAATTGCGGTTGCAAACTGCAAAAAACTCGAAATTCCCCATCACATAGTTTCGTTCAAAGAGCTTTATGGTTTCACGCTTGACGAGATAATATTTAAAGCACGCGGCAAAGGTGAAACAGGGTTAACTGCCTGCGCTTACTGCGGTGTTCTGAGGCGGAGAGCCATTAACGTTGGCGCTCGACAGGTTAAAGCAAACAAAGTTGCCACTGCACACACGTTAGACGACGAAGTGCAAACAATTCTCATGAATATTTTTCACGGAGACATCATGCGGTTGGCTAAGGAGAAACCAGTCACCAGCGAAGTGCACCCGTTGCTGGTGCAGAAGATTAAGCCTTTTTGCGAAATTCCCGAGAAAGAAAGTGCCCTATATGCTTATGTGAAAAAAATCTCTTTTCAGGATACGCCATGCCCCTACGCTTCTGAGGCATTACGCAATGATATTCGAGGGATGATTAACCGCATGGAAGCGAAGCATGCTGGAACAAAATTTACTGTTTTCAAAGCCATGGAACGCTTAAGACCCGCATTGGAGGAGACAGCGAAGAAAGAAAGTTTCAAAACATGCGTTGAATGCGGCGAACCATCAGCATTGGATTTATGCAAGACCTGCGAGATGCTGAGGCAGGTGCGTTAAGCTTTGCGGTTGAATCCCTGTTCACTTTTTAATTTGCGGAGCATTTTTGAAGCTTCGAATGCGTTGCTTGCTGAGGCTACCTTTTGCGCCCGCAACAGATCAACATGCGCGCCGCAGTAGGGACAAGTTTTTGTCCTTTGCCCTTTAGCAGTTAACATTAAACCTGCACATTTTGTGCATTTTACGATTAAAGTTGCTCCCATTTCTGGTTTGCCTTCCGAAAGGCTTTACGTCACATCTCCAATTTGCATCTCCCGCATAATATCCCTTTTTCTTTTTTCAATGCGTCCTTTTCTTACCTAACAGTTAGGAGAGGTAGTTCATGGCTGTGTTAGGTAAGACAATTAGAGACGTTTACGACGCCATGTTAACCGCATATCAAACGTGCAAGGATAAGAAGCAAGGCGCCAATGACGCTTTAGCTATCTATGAGCAGAACCTTGAGTTTATCGAAGAAACAAGAAAAAACCTAGTTGACCTGACTGATTTTGTTGAAATCTTGCAGGAAAGCCTCAGTGAGCAGAAAAGCAACAGCAAGACCGAGAAAACGATTAAAACTAAGGGGTCTTTAGTGGCTAAACTTGTGCCTTGCGGAAAAAACTGTAACGGCTGCCCACATGGGCCTTATCTCTACAGGGTTTCGAGAGTTAATGGAAAACAAGTTTGGGAATACCTTGGACACGCCAATTAAATTATTACTATTTTTCTTTTCTGTTTTCTCTCTCTTTGGCTTTTTTTAACTCATCTTCTAGTTCGCGTAATTTATTTTGAATAGGTAAAGCAACACTGTATTTTAATTCGTTTGTCATTAAAACAATATGCTCTCTTGCCAGGTCTTCTATTTTCATGCGTAATTTTTCATCCTCAGTGTTAGTAAATAGAAAACGGTAACAATCATAGATTTTTTGCATTTTCTCTGTTTCTTTCAAGATTTCTTTCTTTGAAGGTGCTTTCAATTTTTATCTTTCTCCTTTTTTCATATAGGTGACTCAAATTGGCAAATGCTGAATTATGCCGTTCTCGACTTAAGGCTTTTGTAAAAAGTGATAAGCTTATGAAAGAACCTGAGCAATTTGAAAAACTGCTAAAAGAGTTTGAACAAGCTCTCATTGAATCGGTAAGTAGCAAAGACAAAACGGTTTCACATTAATCACTAGCTTTATTATTTTTCTTTTGTCTGAGAAAGACAATCAAAGAACCAAAAGTAAACGCGATAAGAAATCCATTGGATAGCGTAATCAGCCGTTCATGCTTGAGCGCTATCCTTCCCCTACTAAACCATTATGGTCGTGGTAATTTATCCTTCGGTTGTTTTAAATAGCCCTTCCTTGAATACGAGTGATTCATGGAAATAGATAGTGCTTGGAATCCTCGCGGTTCTTCCTATTCCTCCAGTTAACGTAGTTGCTGCAGTATTCGATTTTGGGTTTATCGTCTATTGTCTGTTAACCCGGTAAAACAAACTTATTTTTCTATTGAGGGAAAACAGTTGTCATACAAAGGAAGATGCAAAGCCAATTATGGAACTCGTAGTCGCGGGAAAAGCGATGCGTTACGCATCAAAAAGAGAAATAGCAAAAAAAGCAATTTCCTAAAGGAAATGGCGAAATATACTACGTTAACTCCTGAAGGACGAGAAGAATTCGCTAAGACTATGGGAATCCTTGCGAAAGGTGATTTGAATTGAGTTACAAAGGGCGTCCAAAAGGTTCTTACGGTCAACAGAGGCATTCTAAGGGTTCATGGCACAGTGGCAGAAAAAGCGTACAGCATGACACAGCACTAGCAAGGAAGAATTTTGAAAGTCGGTCTGAGTTAAGTCAAAAACAGGATTTGCACCGTTTCGCTACGATTGCGCCCAACATACACATCTATCTGAAATCGCCAAATCAATACGATTGGGAAAACGTAGACACCCCTAATATCTTAGAGAAAATAAATGTGGTAACTAAGCTAGCGAAAAAAACCCCCGTTCACCTAGTCGTTAAAGACGACAATGCAAAAAAGACAACTCATTTCAAGCTCATTAAGAAATCTGAAGCTAAGAAAGAAGTCGAAAAGGAAATTGCGAAGATAGAGCAGCTTGCTAAATCAGAGGACGCTAACAATCCGCTAAAAGAAGTCCATAAGCTGCCGACTCAAGCAGAGATTCTTGCTGAAGCACAAAGACTATACATGAAAGACAACGGTAGGATGGATTATCAAGAGGGAGTCGGTACTAATCTACCTGAAAGAAATGAGCTCCAGGAAGAGGGCTATTTGAATCGCGCAAAACTTTCGCTTATGACTTCGCAGGATACGCAAGCATCAAGACAAGTTCTTGATTATGTTGGAAAAATGCGCGAAGAGTTAAGCAAACTCGGTTTTGACGTCGTGCCAATTTCGGGTTTTGATGTTTCAGACCTTCAGTATTAATCCCTTTTTTTCTCTTTAAGTTTTTAGTCAAATAATACTGTATCTGAGCGTTAAAAGTGTGACTCATTTTCCATGCTTCACGTTAAAAAAGGACAGTCAGAGGTTGAATAGTAAGGTGTCTTTGAATCAGCAGAAAGGGGAAACCCGCGACTTGCTAAAGGTCACGGAAAAACCTTTGATGACTTACCTCTAACTGTCCTACACAAGAAAAAAGGGATTGCTTCATTTTTCTATTAGGTGTCTAGTCTTTGAAAAAACTTAACTTAGGAAAACTTGTTACGCTTTTCATAATTGTTTTATTTGGTTTTTCAATGGTTGCAGGATTATTCGAGATTCAGCTTGTTAATGCCCTACCGCTCACGTTTGGTTATCAAAGTGCCACTACACTGGAAGGGAAAAATGGCAATTACTTGGATATGGCAAATTTCACGGTAGCAACACCGTTTGTAACGTCTAACTTATCTTTAGATGTGGTTGCAACTGGAAACAGTTTAGAAGCTGTAATATATTTTCAAAATGGTACGCTCATAGGTGTTGGAAGCCCTGTTTCTAGCTATTCTACTGGATGGGTAAATTTACCTTTTCTTTCTTCACTTGCGGAACCCGCTGGAACCTATTGGATAGGAGCGTATTCAAATAACACTTTTGTCAATAATCAACTTTATTGGGATCATCTAAACGATTCAATACCCAATAATGCTGTATGGTCGGGTAGTTCGGGCGCTGCTCCAGTGAGCTTATTATCAGGGGGAACAGTTTACGTCAATTCAAGTCTCAACGTTCTTTGTAACTATATTGTTGGGAACGGTGTAAATTATGGTGTAATAAATGCGTCAAACGTTTCTCCTGGGTACTCAGTAACGCTTAGTTGTAACCTTTCATCAATAAACGGTTATTCACCCTCAACATACCTTTTTTCTTGGAATAACAGCGGTTCATGGGTAAACCAAACTGTTCAAACATGGACATCGAACCCAGCGATTTTTACCGGAACATGGAATAATACACTATGCTATACTGTTGGGGTTCAAATATTCGCTAACTCAACAGATGGAACTCCAGACTATTCACAGATAACGTATTTCACTATAGGAATGCAAGTTAATTTCGCTAATACGGCAGCAACCGCATACGTTATGACTCCGTCGATAACTGGAGTATCAATGAACTTTTTGTTAACATCGGGTACATTTGCACTAACGAATGTTACAGCTTATTTAGCTAGGGTAGGAAGCCCAACAGGAACCAATGCGTATATAGGAATATTTAACACTACAGGAACGGCAGGAACCAATGCGACGCCTACAGGAACCCCTCTTGCAACCACAAACCCAATAGACATAAGCACCTTTTCAACAACTCCGACTCTGTTATTTTTTTCATTTAACTCTTCTATCATTCTTATTAATGACACGCAATACGCAGTAGCCTTTTTGTATGGAAGTGGTGTTTCTTATGACAGCTCAAATTACGTGACATATACGTGCCAAGGTAGTCAAGTGTATTCAAACGCTGACTTATCAAGATTAAACGGTGGAACATGGGATACTAGTGTCGCAACTTCAAGAAGTTGGTACGTTCAATTATTTGGAACGCTGCCAGTTCCAACCTTCAGTAATATAACAGTCTCTTCAACAACTGCAGGGGCAAGTTCAACGTTAACGTGCTATTGGCAAGATAACACAACCCTAAGTTTCTACATCTTTTCTACAAACAACACTAAAACATGGCTTAACAGTACAGCAACCGCGTTTTCCACTACTCCTAGCTGGGCTAACCAAACCTTAACTCTTGATTCAACACCAAACGATGTAGTAGGCTGTATTTGGTATGCGAATAACTCTATTGGTAATTGGAACAACACCGGGGTTCAAACCTTAACAATTACAGCACCAACTCCTACCCCAACACCTACCCCGAGCCCAGGTGGAGGCGGCATCATCCTAAGTCCAACGCCGACGCCGACTACTTCAGGCGTGACCTTTCAAGTCTCTAATGTCGATCTTGGAGATGTAGCAATTAACCAGACGGTTCAAGCGACTTTAACGGTAACTTACAGTGGCAGCGCAATGACAGTAACCAATATTGCTTTGTCTTCGCCTTTTGACCAGTGGCTTGTACCAGGCAGTATTCAAACGCAAACTACGCCGAATAGTGGCACAACACAGATTCAATTTACTTTTCTGGTTCCTTCGAATGTCATAGGGAGTTTTCAAGGCACCGTAACGGTTTCGGCGAAAGATGTTTTTGGAGTCACGCATACGGCTGTTGCTACGATAAAGGCTAATGTTGAAATATCTAGTTCTTTTGACTATAGCGCATGGATTCGGTCACACCTACTTATTGTCGGTCTTCTTCTAGCTGGAGTCTTTGCTGTTCTAACGATTATCGCAGCCTTTTCTCGAAGAAAAGCATTCTAACCCTTTTTCCCTTTTTTCTTGTATAGTGATAAATCTTGAAACGTAAAATAACAAAAATCTCATGTGTAGTCTTGCTAAGTCTCTTCATACTGTCAACGACTTCTTTAGTGCTAGCGCAATCATCTAATATTATTTCGATTACACCTTACCAAAGTCAAGGCATTTCCGTCGTAAACATGTACAACGGTTATGTAACAAAAATCGGTCAAACTTTCACTGTAACCACATCAACTCAAGCATATTCAGCGATGTTTTGGTTTGAAATTACTGGAAATCCTACTGGAAACATTGCTTCTTACATCTATATTGCTTCTGGAACGTTGCCTACAGGTAGCCCAATAGGAAGTTCAAACTCCGTGTCTTTCAGTACACTTGGATCTGCTCTCGGTAATGCTGGCCCTGAATACACGTTTAACTTTATTACCCCTATTTCTCTTAGCGTAGGTACTACATATTGCGTTACAATCGAACTAGACAATTCAGGTGTTACTGATTCTTCAAACTATGTTACGACAGCTCAAAACGATCAAAGCCTTTATACAGGTGGTTCAATGTGCTATTCTCTGGGTTCATGGTCTCAAGGCGTTTCCGTATCAGCGGATTTAGCCGTAACTCTTTCAAGTCAACCTCAAACACAACCAACACCGACCCCGTCTTACACCGCTCCAACTCCTACGCCTTATAATGGTAATCCAACTCCAACACCTTACACTAATCCAACACCTACGCCTTACGTTTTTCCAACACCAACAGCGCCTCCAGTCTATATTTTGGGCTACGGTTTTTCGAGCCGCGATCTTTTAATCATCATTTTGGCTTCGGCTGTCATTTTTGGCTGTGCAGTCTATGTTTCTTGGAGCTACACTAAAGGCACTAAAGGCAAAAGCAGAAAACCCAGGTAAAACCCCTTTTTTTCTTTTAGGTGAAGCTATTGCAAGAGAACATCAAAAAGGTATTCTGCTTAGTTATCGCAACTGCTTTTCTTTTGTCAATCGTTGCAATTCCTAAAAGTTATGCTCAATCTTCAGGCTGCACGATGCTTTTTGACTGCGATAGTAACCCATACTATAAGGCATGGGACATTGCGCTTATTTCCTCAGAGTCAACAGGCGAAATGTATCATACACCGTCATATAGCCCAATGGTTGACACATCCGATTTCGTTCAAGGAACTGGAAGCATAGAGGCAACTCTTCAAGCTGGAAACAATATACATGAAGGTTATTTGGAAAATGGACATATTGCCAATGTTGATTTAAGCCAAAAGTACATTTTATCTTTTTGGGCTAAGTATTCTTATATTCCCGGCGGTAATTTTAATTTTACCTCTCTGTACTTAGGTCAAACAGCAGTAGTACCAGCAATTCTTATAATGACAACTAAGTCTTGGGAATGGATCATGCTTAATGTTACTTCAACAAATTGGCAACATTACGAGATTGATCTTGTCGCTGATGCAACAAACCAATGGTCTGGTGGAACACGGCAAGGCCCTGGTGCTGGATTTATCAGTTATCAAGATAGCTTAAAGCAAGTTATGTATTTCGGTATCGGTTTTATTCCAAGTGCCGGTGTCTTACCGAGCGATCTTACCATACACATTGACGATATTGAATACGGTTATCCTAATGGTTCACCTGGGCCAACAAATACTCCAACAGCAACAGCTACCCCTACACCGTTACAAACTCCAACTCAAACACCTAGCTTAAGCACTTCAATTTTTATCATTGGGCTTGCTGTAATTATCTTAGCGCCTACAGTAACGGTAATTTACGCTTTGCAAAAAAAGCCTAAACATAGAGGCCACAAATAACAAAGTTTCTTTTTTTCTATTAGAGGTTTGAAAACAAAAATGAAATTTCCAACGTTAAGTAAAATTCAAACTATTGCTGCTCTTTTAGTTATATGCTTAATTGCTGGTTTCGGTTCCTATGCTCTTGCGTCTGTTATCTGGAGTGGAACAGTAACAATCCCTAGTCCTCTTCCTATTCCAACTGATACTTTCACAGTGACAGCCACACTTAACGGAACTGCCGTTTCTAATCCTACCGCTATAACTTTGCCTTCTACGTTTCATGTAGGCGACAGCTTTGTCATATCTTACACGCTAACATCTACGGCTAATCAAGCAATCGTAATAACACCAGTAGCTACACCGACAACTGGAACTGCAACTTGGAACGCAACGTCTTTATCTTTAGCAGTTGGAGCTAGTGGTGCTCTGTCCTTAACAATTCCGTCCATAGCGCAAAGTGGTAGCATAGCCGTATCATTTACACCATCACCGTAAGAGCTCTTATCCTCTTTTCTTTTTTTTGAATCTTAACATTTTTCTACTATCAATAGATAGAAGGTGAAAGCATAAATGATTTCAAGAGATTGTGACGGATGCGAAATACAGAGAGATTGCATGATGCGATTTCGATTAGCCATTAAAGGCGATAAGGTATCATGCCCGAATGGAGAAGTACACTTGATTGATAGCGCCTCTTTAAGCTAAGTTTCCTTTTTCTCTTGGAGAAGCTGAAGGCGTTTTACCTCTGAGCAAAAGCACTGATTCAACTTTGATTCCATCCTTCGGCTTCTCCTATCCTTTTTCTTTTGGGTAGCTTGAAGGGTTTATTTCCTTTATGCTTGAGGCATCGTAACCAACTCCTTTCAGGCTACCCCTACCTTCTTGTACTCTGCAATTTTGTTCTCTCATGGGAACAAACTAAGGGCCTTAGAATGTACGTAGTAAACCAATCGAACCCTCGTCAGAATCTGACAAGGGTAGAACTGACCGACCATGCGACACTCAGATTTCTCACTCAATATAGCTAGTCTAAATGACTGACTTAGCCCTTGTCGAAGGTCTCTTAACATAGCCGTTGTTATAGACACTGGCTATTAACTAAGCAAACATCATTTTTCTATTGACAACTATGACGATTGAGACAGGACTAGGTTTTGAGGTTGATTCTTTTCTTAAAGCAATTTCACCTACTGAAGCGGTAGCCGTGGGCAAGTTAGGTTCTTCAGCGAAAAGCTATAAACCTGGATTCGTTTGGTTTCAACGTTTCCTTTCTGAGCAATCTCTTGAGAAGGATTCAGCGTTTAAAAGAGTTAAGGATATTCCAGCTTTCTTTGTGGCTGTTAGGCGTGACAAGAAAATTGATGTTGCGCGGAGTAAGACTTTTCCTGACCGAGAGTTGCTTAAGGGTTTTGCTTCTTATCTGGAAAAGAAAGAGATGGCTCCCAAAAGCGTTAGGGCCTATGTCGGTAGCGTTCAAGCGCTTTTCAAATATTTCGAGATAGAGATAACAACCTCTTATTCTGATTTGCCTCCAGCAACTATTGTGAATGAAAAGCACACATGGTCTATTCAACAGTTAGGAGAGTTCATTCAATCTTTCGATAGCCCTTTGTACTACTGCTTAGGCGTTTGGTTTTTGCAAACAGGGTTAAGCAATATTGACCTATTGCGTTTGCCTTATGGTAAGATTCGCTCTCAGTATGAGAATGATGTTAACCCTATCTGCCTTAACATGGTTCGCTGGAAAACTCAGAAATTTCAGATTAAGTTTAGGTCTTTCGTTGGCACTCAGGGCCTAGAAGCCTTCAAGGAATACTATGAAAGTTTACCAAAAGCCTTAGCGGATAACGATTTAGTTTTCCCTATTAGCAGCGTGTCAATTCAAACTTACTTCGCTCGAAGGGCAAAAGAGTTCTTAGCAAAGATTGAATCTAAAGAGACTGATTCAGCTTCGGGTACGCCTACTGACACTAAGAAAGATTCTGAAAAGAAAAAGCGTAACCCTTGTTGCCCTAGCTCACTGAGAACAGGGTTTAGAACTTTCCTTACAGATGGCAAAATTGACAACGGCAAGATCGAGTATTACATGGGCCACAATCTAACGGCTGACCTTTCTAAGACTTACGTTAACAAGAGCGATGATTCTTGGAGGGCTACTTGGAAGGCAGAGTGCGAACCGTTACTAACCTTTAAAGAAACTTAACCATGTACCATATATAGGTACTCGGTACTCAAACATATTTCATTTACTCGGTTATCGCTAAGTTTTTTCAGGTTTCATTTCCAGCTATGTTGATCTCCCATAGGCTAAGTGTTTCCGAGGACATTTTTGGAGAGCTGGACGCCTATAGCGTGGATTTTTTCGCGAAAAATTTTTTATTTTATGGCATGGTGGCTTTGTTTGGTGTGAACTAAACAAACATTTTGAACATAGTAAAAGCATGGTCGGGGAGGGGAAAAAAATAGAAAACCTGCGCGATTTCTCTTTTTTGGTATGTTAGAATAGTTGTATATGTACTCTGTGCGGGGTGTCGCATAAAAATGAAATGTGTACAATATATAAGGTGCTCCATGTTTCAGCGTTACATTTTGTACTTTTAGGTTTGGGTTTTTGCTGTCCAAAACAGGTTTTGCATGGGAACTCTCCATGCCAATAATGTAAACATATCATATTCCCTACTTTTTAGGGTTTTATACATACATTAACCATGTTTCCCATGAAAAGACACTATTCAGTGGTAATTAGCCTATGGTGAAATGTTCCAAATAGAACAAATATGTGTAAAATTGAGACAAAACCGTGAGCTTTGCCATGAAAAAGTACAGAATCAGAGGCTAAATCAAGCTTCTTTTGGCTATTTCTAAGTATGTGTTATCACATAGTACCATGATTTTAGCCTCAAGAAAGGTGCTTTTTAGTGGTTTTCAGCCACTTGCAGAACCCAAAACACCCCCGACACAATGTCGTAAGTGAACAGAACCTACAATTACGCTGATTTGAAGCTATAATATTCGCATTTTATCTAGTAGGGAGAATAAGTAAATGATGAACAATTCATTGGGCAAAGAAGAGAAACCCAACAGTCCTGACAACACAATACCCGTTATAAGTCATTGTTTAAACAAGACTCTTAGTAATGACCCTGACAATACCATTCCAATTATAGGTCATGCTTCTAGTCAGCCTTTAAGGTTAAAGACTATCGAAGGTGAAATTGCCGTAATAACTCAGATGAAAGAGGCGAACATGGAGCCCCTAGCTACCTTAGAAAATTTGCCTAATGACGTCAGAATGCTAATTACTTGGCTAAAACCAAACACGTTAGCTCTATATGATAAGGACGACGCGGTTTATGTTGAGATTACCTTGGCGATTTTACGATCATACAACTGTTTTATGGCGTTTTTATCTGCCTATCACTATTTTCTTGCTCCGCTTCCGTTGAAACCTTATGTTGAATTGGTCGAAGCTACTGAGCAGGCTACTTATCAGGCACGATTATCGAGTAACCCTGAAAAATACGGTGAACCTATGGATATTTGGCTTACACGTCACTTTTATGTTGCCATCCATGTCAAAGATATGATTCTTGACGGATTAAAGTTTACTTTTGCTTCTAAGAATGAAAATGCTGATATTGCTGGCGCTGTTGACTACTTGTCGCGGCATGGTTTAAGTGATAGTGAGTTGGAAAAGGATTTCGGTGTCACCGAACGCACGATCCAGAGGTATAAACTTGAGATTAAAAAGAAAGGCGACAAGCTGTCGCAAGAAACAAACGGCATTATTATGGAAAAAACTAATGATTTAGAGCCAAATTGTGATAGCGACACGTAGTCGCAGCCACAAGAAACAACGAGTTTGGCAATTTCAGGGCCTAACAAAATATAGTTTATCTTTTTTCTATAGAGGGAGAGAACCTTGAAGGCAGGAATCATGGAAAGGAAACCGCTCGATAACTCACGGTGCGCCTCAACCGTGATTTCTACCTTCTTGGCATTTTTTCATATAGAGAGGGGTAAAGAGAGGTGAAAAAACAAAATATGCAATCGTGTAAACTAGTTGGGGAAGAAAACGAGAAAAAAGCCTTATCTCTGCTTGAGACATCCGGCATGCCTATTTCAATCGGATTTGTTGCTTATCATCTTAAAGTCACTTGGCAAACAGCGAGGGGGCTGCTATTAAAAATGTCGTTGGATGGCAAAATAAAGGCGTTGCAAACTAGCAAGGGCTACTTATTCGAGCTGAAAGGCGCCAACCATAACTAGGCTTTTTCTCATTATCCCCTCTCTTAATTTTTCTTAGTTAAGAAACACATTTTTAGCAAAGGTAGTTACCAATAGGTCTTTTCTATAGAAGTTCTGCTGAACAGATTCAGCAGACTGTTACGATATCTGATAACTCGAATCGATTCGAATCTGATAACGATAACTTTACCACACGTGTGGTATTTCAACCATAACGAGATGTCTATAGGTCATTATTACACGTGTAATAGAACTTATCGTTGTCAAACGCGTTTGACAAGATATAAGCCTTCTCTCAGGCATGTTTATGACACGTGGCATAGACATAGGGATGGTTGTCAACCATGGTTGCAATATGGCAAGTCGACTTGCCAAGGTACAAGAACTTATCGTTGTCAACAGTGTTGACAAGTTAATAAATCGATTTATAAATATGATGGCATATCGACCATGGTCGAATTATCTGGTTTGTGGCACGTGCCACAAGGGTTGTTATGGAAGTGGTTAACAGATGTATGCTCACGATTTTGCATTATTATTTATTTTTCTATTAGTGGGGTTTTAACGCCCTGCAAGGAAAAAGAACTTGGCCACAGACAAAGAACAAAATAAAGTAATAATCAAAATTAGCGGTGAAAGAAACCGCGTTTTAAAAACCCTAAAACAAGTTGAATCAATTTTTCCGTTGTTCTTAGAGGGAAAAGAAAAACCAAATGACAGCGGAGATGGAATCCACATCTTTTTGGTTGTGGCTTGCAACGACCAGGAGGCCTAGCAACTTTGTCGCCATGTTTTGAAGCGCACCACGAAACAACCCCTGAGCATCTTGTTCTCTGTCATGGCAACCGTTTTGACATTGTTCTAAACGGCTACCTTCCAAAGAAACCTAAGGACCAAATAAAACCTAAACAATGTAAATTCTGCCGTCATTTCATAGGTTACTGTGAGTTAGGCTACGGCACAACTGCTTTAACGCCGGCATGTAGGCAAGCAGCGCCAAGAAAGAGGGAGAAGCCTTGACTGACAAAAAGCAAGTGGAATCCCTCGTTAAACTACGCGATGCTTTTGCTATGGCGTCAGAAGCGCTGAACGAGTATATAGACACGTTAGCGCCTAAAGAAGTTCAAAATGAAAAAGAAGCTGTGAGCGAACTTACTTTTTCACCATTAAAATTTGAACCACAAAAAGGCGCAAAACTCGGAGACTACGAAGTCAGCTATAAGCCTAACAACATTCCTGAAAAATGGCAAAGTGCCTTCAATGTTCTACATAGCTCTAACGCAACGATCCAGGCGCGTTATTACGGCAAGGACTACCAGTTTTCATATTGGCTTTACGGCGAAGATAAAATTTACAGACAAAAACTCAAGGAGCGCCAACCATGACAACGCCAGAAAATTCGTTAAGAGATAAGATAACTTCAGATGTGCCTATGGGAATGCCCAGAGAATCTAATCCAGAAAAAGAAGCATGGCAAAACGATTTAAAGGCCGACTTTTTTGGCACTCAGTTTGAACTCATAGAGGATTTAAAGGCTTTAGCTGTTGACCCAGAAATAGAAGGCAGATTCTTAGCAGATATCCATAGAACAATCAAAAATGATGATGTTGTCATTTCTGATACTATCCACGCTGGGTTAAGTGCTTACTTCGACCCTTTCAACTTAGCGCATAAAGCGAAAAGTGGAGCAGGTAAAACCTACATAACAACTGGGTCAATGGAATATTACCCAGATGAAGATGTGGTTATCATTGGTTCTCAATCTCCGAAAGTGATAAGCCACGACTACGGAGACTTAATGACTATCGACGAAAATGGCAAAGAGACACCGCTAAACTTAGATGATGCACCACAGAAACCGATGCGTAGGCAGTATGAAAAAGAAGAGTTCTCAGATGCTTATGATGTTTATAAAATCGAAAAAAGAAAATGGGATCAGAAAATCAAAAACAGCTTTCACTTGATTCGTTTAACTGGAAAAATCTATGTGTTTCTAGATACGATTAGCCTAGCAACTTTTGAGATGTTTAAATGCACTCTAAGCCATGACAAACCCAGAATAATCCATAAGTTCGTTGACGAAAGAGGCGGAGTTCACACTACTGTTTTAGAGGGTTGGCCTAGTGTAATATTTTGCACAGTTGACAAGGACTTTTTAGAAGAGTTTGCTACACGCACATTTACCGACACTCCAGAGACAACTACAGAGAAGATTCAAGCAGCTCAAGAAGTTATAGACAACAAACGGAGTTTTCCCTGGGAGTATGAAGAGGACACAAAGGAAAAGAAGCTGTTTAAGGCTTTAATCCGAAATATAAGAGACACCGTTAAAAAATACAATTTAAAAACTGTTATGCCCTTCCCAAACTTACGGAATCTAATAAAATTCTCTAAAGAAGCTACGCGAGACATGCGCGACTACGAACATTTCAACCAGATGCTACCAACTTATACAGCGTTTAAACTGTTTCAACGACCCATAATTACCATAGGCAAACAAAAATACATAATTGCCTCTATAGAAGATGTTTTGGCAGCCTTAGACCTATTCGACAAGATTGCTGAAACTACACGTACAGGCACAGAGAAACCAATCTTAGACTTTTACCATAACCATGTTCAACACCACAAAGAAGGCGCTACTCTAAAAACTATTTTGATAGATGCTCCAGAAATGCGAAGTGAAAGAACAGCAAGGTATTACTTAGCACGACTTGATGAGTTAGGTTGGGTTAACACCAAAGAAGGTGAGCAAGCCGATAAGAGACTTCTAACTTATTATCCGTTGAAAGATGCAACAGAGGCACAGCAAAAATTAGTGCAAACTACGGTAAATCAGCGAAATACCATAGATTTAAAGCTGGAATTGGAAAAGGACTTTAACGCTTGGTTTAAAACAATTACAACAGCGAAACCTGATATACAGAAAACAATTACAACAGAGAATGAGAATCCATGTTATCAGATAGAAAAAATAAATTTCAATGACCGAACCCTAGAGCCAATCACAGTAGAAGAATTGAAAAAATTAATTTGTACAAACGGTTCTTGTGTTGTAATTGTTTCTAACGAAGCAAACAAGCCGATTCCAGAAAACAAGCCCGAAACTACTGTAAAAGGCGAAATTACCGTAGTTTTACCTAATTCACAAGAACCTGAAAAATCGGCGCTATGGGAAAGACTGAAGGTAACTTATGATTTTATCAAGCAGAAACATAGAGAGTTAGGTCCAATAGAAGTTAAAACAATAGAAGATCAAGAAGCTGTTACGGCGCTTTTACGTGAAGGTAAATTGTTTTTCACTCAAACCGGCTATGTGGCGCCAACGGAGGCTTAAAGATGGAATCTCAAGCCGTTATCCGATGCCCTGAATGTAACAAGGACAGAATCTTTAAAGACGGTATAAGAAAGTTGTCAAATGGTGAGCAAAAACAGCGTTTTATCTGTAGAAGTTGCGGTTATCGGTTTACTGACACAACTAGCTTAAATGTCCAAGACAACAATAAAGCAAACAGCCAAATATGCGCCACTATAGGAGCGAAAAATTTGGAGCCAGTGCAGAAAACGAAAGGAAAGCTATTCTGTGCTGGAGATGCAAAACTAAGTGCTGACACCAAAGGATTACTAACACAGTTCTACGCCTATCTGGAGAAAGAAGCCTATTCTGTTGAAAGCGACTACGTTGATAAAGTTAAGCACCTTGCTGTTCTTGGAGCAAACTTACGCGATCCAGAACACGTTAAAACCGTAATTGGACACATGCAACGGAAAGACGGCCAAAAAACTAAAAACGGCACAAAAATGCTATACTGTTATGCTTACGATGCGTTTGTTAAAATGCTTAAAATTCAGTGGGATATGCCTACCTACGTTCAAGAGGACCATGATCCTTTTGTTCCTGACGAAACCGAGTTAGACGCATTAATCAGTTCTGCAAAATCTAAACTGTTAGCTGTTTTTCTTCAATCTCTAAAAGAAACGTTTGGCGACCCTGGCGAAGTGTTAAGAATCAAATGGTTAGACGTTGACACCAACAACAAGGCAATTAGCATACGTTACCCCGTAAAAAATCACCTTCCTAGAACCCTTAACGTATCCAACCGACTGTTAGCAATGATTGAAGCACTACCCAAAAAAGACGATAGAGTTTTTCCGACATCTTACGCAAACATGCTTAGACGCTTTGTGACGATGCGTAAAAGAACGGCTGATATTCACCAAAACCCCAGGCTATTAGCGGTTGACTTCACAGCCTTTAGGACCTGGGCTGGAACAATGATCGCCTACCATACCAATGGAAACGTGTTAACTGTCAAAAAACTGCTAGGCCACAAACAAGTCAAAAACACCATGAAGTACATAGGCAAAATACAGTTCCAAAGCCAAGACTTTGAAACAACAAGCGCGTCAACCGTTGAGGACATCTTAAAGTTGGGTTCTCAAGGCTGGATAGAATACTCAGTTGCTAAAATCAACAATGTTGAATACCACTGTTTCAAGAAGCCTAAGAGGTTTAGCACTTATGTCTAAAATGTTAGTAGTAAGAATAAAAGCCCATGAAAAACTTTACCGAAAGGCTTTTCCACACACAGGTTGATAACACTTTAGGGAAGAGAGCGAGCGACATGAGCATTGGACAAGAACAGCCGAAGTCTAGGGTACATTTGGTTGAGTTAGCGGTTCAGTACTTCAAAAAGGAAGGCTATAAGGTTAACAGGGAAAACGTAGTGCTTGAAGGCTACAGCGGCAATACCAGGCACTTTGACATAATCGTACAGAAAGGCCGCGTGGAGCAAGGCGTTTGGGTAAGGGACTGGAACAGAACCATAGGCGTGAACGTAATCATCGGCTTGGACACGGCTTCTGAAGATGTTGGCTTAGGCAGCCCCATCATGATTGGCGAGAAATTCAGTGACCACGCCAAATCATACTCGAACAGGCGCAAGTTAACGTTGTTGACTAAGCAGAAATTAGGCAGCTTCAGGTAGTCAAAAGGAACTTTTCCTGCTTATTTTAGCTCTTGATAAGCTATTTGTGCGTGCACAGACCTCCCCCCGGGTCTACTGTATGCTTCTAATATGCCCCAACTATGTTTCAACATTAGGTTGCATAGACTTGTCTGACTGCAATTCTGCTGAAATTCCAATAATTAGGCTTTCAAGTACTGGTCAGTTAAGCCTTCGCGTTCAAGCATGCCCAGCCAATCAACAATGCCACTGTAGCATTTCTTGCCTTTCTCCAAAACATCCATGATTTCATTCGTAACTTCTTCAACCGTTTTTCCCGTCACATCTAATTCGCAAATCTTGCCCGGCTGCGTCTGCACAGCTTCGATGAGGCAAACGTCGAGGATTTCAGCGGACAGGTTCTCCCAAAGCTTGGCGCCTTCAAAACCGCATTTTTCCATGAATCGTTTTAGTTCTTTGGGGTTTCGGCGCAAAACAAAGACGTTGGTGACTATGTTTGCTGGGGTCACAGCGCTGGCATAATGCCCGTCGATGATGATGTTGGCTTTTTCTGTGGCGTTTATGGTTTCGGCGAGTTTTTGGCGCATTTTTTCTTCGTCGATTATGATTGTTTTTCTTTCTTTGTCCTCGCCTGACGTTAAGCCGTGCGTTTTGGCGTAATCGGTCAAGTTAATGTATAGGGCATTGAGCATTGTGGTTAACTGTTTTGCTGTGGTTGTTTTTCCTGTGCATGGTGTGCCTGTTATTAGGATGACTCGTTTATTCATGAGTAGTTACTGATGCTTTGGGAAATTCTTATTGCTTCCGATTGCGCATTTATGTGTGGGCTGGCGAGTTGGTGTGTGGCTTTCGGACCCAAAATTTGGGTCTGAGGAAACTCCGC